>Ga0228535_1001251_pt1 | contig 43431 bp, 37 predicted proteins | sample SJ1metagenome_FD_168457 | JGI IMG/M metagenome (GOLD analysis project Ga0228535, IMG submission 168457) | Enriched culture of PCE-dechlorinating microbial communities from Ithaca, New York, USA - SJ1 | ecosystem: Engineered > Modeled > Simulated communities (microbial... > Unclassified | place... | reverse complement strand
CAACATGGGTTCCGCCTCTGCAAGTACCCTGGAAAATAACCGCGAAAAAAACCGCTGAAAAACAGTTGGGCAGGGAACGATTCGGCTCTTGACAACTGTCAGCCATATCAGCTTTTCTGACCAGCGCGAACTTCACGTCTGCCGCGATGGAGCGGAACATGGAAGTCGGTGTTCTCGTCAGGGGCGGCGGAGTGCCATTTGAACTTCACCGTCATCTGGACGCTCTGGTTTCGACGAATGTCATTGAAAAGGTTGGCGATAAAGGTACTAAACCAAGGGCAAAGAAGGGCAAGCCATGACCGATCATGCGATTTTCGAGATGACGGTAGATCTCAACGTTCTCGATCACCTAGGGATCAATCTCTACAGCAACATTGCCGCCGTATTGACCGAAGCGGTCGCGAACGCATGGGATGCCGATTCGGCACACGTTGAAATAGGCATCGACCCCGAGGGCAAGTTGATTGAAATCAGGGACGATGGTGTTGGCATGTCGATCGAAGACATGAACATGAAGTATCTTCGTGTCGGTTATCGGCGTCGCGACGAAGACGTGGAAACCGGCAGGAAGACAGCAAAAGGCCGGCCGGTCATGGGGAGAAAGGGCTTGGGAAAGCTATCACTATTTTCAATAGCCGACACCATCGAAGTGCATTCCAGTAAGCATGGTGTTGCTCAAGGTTTTCGTATGAGTGTCGAAGGCATTCACGAAGCGGTCCGTAACAAGGAGCCTTACCACCCGACACCTCTCGACGAAAGCGAACTGGGCATTACAGCGGGTACGAAAATCGTATTACGAGATATCAAGAGACAGCGTCTTGGCCGCGGGGTGTTGGCTCGGCGAAGAAGGTTGGCTCGGCGCTTTTCCGTTATCGGTCAAGCTCACGGTTTCACCGTTTCGATAGATGGTCAACCCATCACGATTGCCGATCGCGACGATTTGTCGAAAGTCCAATTTCTGTGGACTCTTGAAGACTATGAACCCGAAAACGGTTCGGTAGATCACGTGATCGAACGCGAAACCTTACCCTCGCGGTTAGAGTCGTGGGATATGGGGTGGTGCGTCAAAGGATGGATAGGAACCGCAAGATTCCCCAAAGACCTCGACAGCGAAGATTCCGGCAATTTGAACGGCATAGTGGTCTTCGCTCGTGGGCGATTGTTCCACGAAAACGTTCTCGACAAATTGAACGACGGGCGTCTATACACGAAGTATCTCACAGGTCAAATCGAAGCCGATTTCCTAGATGTCGACGACAAGCCGGATATCGCCACTAGCGACCGACAGCGCGTTCAAGAGGACGACGAAAGATATATGCAACTGATCGCTTTTCTTCGCTCCAGGATGAATCAGGTGGAAAAGCGTTGGAGCGAGTGGAGACGCAAACACGAGGTCGAAAAGGCGAAAGAAACGTCTCCAGCCCTGAAAGAGTGGTTCGAAAGCCTTCCGGATGGGTTCAGGAAAAGCGCCGAGACGTTAATCGCAAAGCTCAGCGCGTTGCCCGTCGAAGAGGAAGAAGACCGGAAGCTCATGTACAAACATGGCATTTTGGCTTTTGAGCGCATGAAACTTCGTGGTTCGGCGGACGAATTGGCCACGCATGTTCACGATATCGACAAATTGTTGTTGATTCTTGCCGATCGGGACGCGCTAGAAGCTTCCCTCTATCGGGATATCGTCAAATCTCGTTTGGATGCCATCCGTGATTTTCAGGGGATCGCCGACGACAATGCGAAAGAAAGTGTCCTCCAGAAGTATCTATTTGATCATCTCTGGTTGCTTGACCCCGCATGGGAACGAGCCACGTCCAGTGTGGTCATGGAAACGAGGCTGACGACGGACGGAGTGCTCACGCAGGAGATGACTGAGAAGGAAAAGCTCGGGCGGGTCGATATCGCCTATCGAACGATGGCTGGCAAACATATCATTGTCGAGCTGAAACGGGTCAACCGAAAGATGAAGCTATTGGAGTTACAGGAACAAGGGCAAACATATGTGGACAAGCTCAGGAAGATACTTGCGGCCCAGGGAGATACGACGCCCAATATCGAGGTGGTATTCGTACTCGGAGAACCCGTTGACGAAGAAATAAGCAACCCAGAACGCCTTAAATTGTCGATGGCTGCAGTATCACCAGGAAGCAGAATTGTGCACTACGACTCCCTCATTCGGGGAGCCCAGGAAGCCTATTCTGAATTCCTGAAAACAAGCAAGGAACTGGACAAATTGGAAGGGATCGTCGACAGGATATGAACGACTGCGGATGCAGGTGAAGAAGCTTGGACATTGTGGACAAGAAGACACGTTCGAAGATCATGTCCAGTGTCGGCCAAAAGAATACCGGCGCGGAGATGAAACTTCGAAGGTCGCTGCACAAAATTGGGCTGCGATATCGGCTTCACGACAAGAGGTTGCCGGGATCTCCGGATATCGTCTTCCCCCGGTTCAAGGCGGTTTTGTTCGTCCATGGCTGCTTCTGGCACCGCCACGGTTGCAAGGCGACCACGACGCCCGGAACCAATGTAGATTTCTGGCGCAGAAAGTTCGACGAAAATATCGCAAGAGACCGACGACACACCGCGGCCCTTCAGGATGCGGGCTGGAGAGTAGCGATGGTCTGGGAGTGTGCGCTCAAAGGCAAAGGTGCCGACCCCGATGAGGTCGCGAAACTTGTGAACGAATGGTTGGTGTCGAGCGAAAAACACAAGAATATCCCTGCACATGTGCAGGCCGTAAGTTCTCGGAGGGAGATCTCATTTTCCAAGGAGGGGCCATGAATCAACAGGCGCTGTCATCACCAGAGAGCATCATTTCTACGTAGCGATTGCCAAGTTCCTTTTCCACCATCCGGAGCATGGCATCGTATCAGTGCAAGACCCGATCAAGATCAAGGACACAGAGCAGTACAGGCTCAGCCCCCTCATACTCTATGGATTGACCGTTGCCGGGTTGCCCATTAGGTAGATGACCTTCACCCCAGTCGATCCGCCCAGAGCCTTCCGGGATGTTCTCCTGGAAGCGTGGTGTAACGCCGAGGGTTTGCGTGGCCGACCGGACATCCCGCGGATCAACCGCCACCTCGCACGGACAGCCCTGAACTGGTACGGGATATGGCAAAAATCGGAGTTAAGGTCGAGGTCGCCGATGCCAGGGAGAAATCGAAACGTCCAATCGGGAAATCCGCTTGATTTTTCCTTCCTGACTCCTTATTTTAGGATGTACGGTAAAAATAAAATAAAGATGGATTTTATTTCAGGTTCGAGGCAGGCAGGATGAAGCGGGAACTCCAAGGAAGATACGTGACCATATCGACGGCGGGTGAGAAAGCCCGGGCCTTCGTGCCTGCGCCTCTGCCGCCGCGTCCGCCCATCGACTGGACGCCGGAGTTGCGGAGCAAGTTCGACCAGGCGCTGCTGGCGCTCGGGCGGCTGGACAGCGTCTCGACCTTGCTGCCGGACACCTCACTGTTCCTCTACATGTATGTCCGAAAAGAGGCGGTGCTTTCCTCCATGATCTAGGGAACCCGGTCGTCGCTGTCGGACCTGCTGCTGTTCGAACTGGACCAGGAACCGGGTGTTCCGCTGGATGACGTGCGAGAGGTCAGCAACTATGTCGCCGCCCTCGACCATGGTCTCCGTCTGTTGGAGGAAGGGCTGCCGCTGTCTCTGCGGCTGTTTCGTGAGATCCTCGGCGTACTGCTGACCAAGGGGCGGGGCAGCAACCAGACGCCGGGAGAGTTCCGGCGCAGCCAGAACTGGATCGGCGGCACCCGGCCGGGCAACGCGGCTTTCGTTCCTCCTCCGGCCGAAGAAGTGCTGGAGTGCATGGGCAAGCTGGAGCTCTTCCTCCATGACCAGCCGGAGCCGACCTCGGTGTTGCTCAAAGCGGCGCTGGCCCATGTGCAGTTCGAGACGATCCACCCGTTTCTGGACGGTAGCGGTCGTCTGGGACGTCTGCTGATCACCCTGCTGTTATGCGGGCAGAAGGTGCTACAGGAGCCGATGCTCTACCTCAGTCTCTACTTCAAGACGCACCGGCAGTATTACTACGAGCTGCTTAACAACGTGCGCCTGACCGGTGACTGGGAAGCCTGGCTCGACTTCTTCGCCGAGGCGGTGATCGTCACCGCCACCCAGGCGGTGGAAACGGCGCGGCAGCTTCTCGACCTGTCGAACCGGGATCGCGACAAGATCAGCGGTCTCGGCAGGGCTGCGGCATCCATCCTGCAGGTCCATCGGGCGCTCATGGAGCATCCCATCGCCACCTCGGGTTCGCTGGCGGAGAAGACCGGCATCACTCCGGCGACAGTCAACAAGGTGCTCGGCCATCTGGAACAGCTCGGCATCGTGAAGGAGCTGACAGCCCAGAAACGCAACCGCCTGTTCAGCTACACGGGCTATATCGAGATCATGAGTCGCGGTACGGAACTGCCGGGCAGGTAGGTCAATTCGATTCTCGTTTTCGAAATCGAACCGGCCGTTTGCTCCGCCAATTGGCAAAAAACAAACCCATCCACTAACCGTACCCGGTTGTTGGATGGGTTTTCTTTTTTTCTTTCTTTATTACCGACTTGCGTCGGGATAACCCACCGATTGCGCCAGGGTTATTTTCTGGTCCGGCCTGAGCTTCATCACCCTGGCCAGGCGCTCGCGGTCGATGGAACCCCGCACCACCACGCCCAGCCTGGCGGAGGCGCAGTACAGGTAAACGTTCTCCGCGATGGCGCCGGTATCGGCCGCTGCGTAAAAGTCCCTGTCCTTGCCCGCCATTTTCGAGTAATCCGCCACATAGATGAGATTGACCGCGGCGCTGCCCACAAAGCCCTGGGTACCGGTCAGGGCGCGGATGTCTTCTGCGAGGATCGGTTGCAGGGCATGCTTTTTCGCGTCGTAAAGGTAGAGCCCCTTCTCAAGGGCGACGTAAACAGAAATCTCCTGGCGGTCCATGGCAGAGGGCGCGGTGCGCTTGCCCGAAGCGGGGCGGTTGATACCGAAGGCCGCCCACAGGAGGTCGGAGAGCTGTTCGGGGCTGAGGGGCGCGGAACTGAATTTGCGGGTGCTGTGCCGGTCCCGGAGAGCCTTCATCAGGGGGGCACCGCCGTCCATGCGCGGGGCCGGCAGTGTGATTGCGGCCAGGCCTTGGCCGAAGACCGGGGCATGAAAAAGTCCGTCCGAAAACAGCAGGAAGACGGCCGTCGCCAACACGATGCGTTTCATAGTCTTTGTCCTTTCACAAACCGGGGGCCGATAGCTGGCCGACCGGGGTTCCTGATTGACCAAGTCCAACCCGAATCACAAATCATGCCCTTTCTTTTGGTGGGAAAGTTCCATTTGAGTCTCAACAGGATGAAAAGATAAATACTTTATCATATCCGGGTATTTTTCCCGAAAGATAATTTCAAGAAATTCATGTTTGGGAATTTGAAGTACGTCCGCGTATTCTTCCCATTTATCTAGTGGGAAAACCGTTCTACCATTTTCAAGGTAACCGATGAAATTCCCATAACGATAGCCTAGAGCTTTACCGAGCTCTGACTGAGTCATTTTCAGCTCTTCCCGCCTTTTTTTAATACATGCTCCGATTGTAATATCCATAAATAATCCTTTTCCGGCGTGTGTATAAGCCTTTAAGTGTTTTGCGTCAAGACATATTCAGATTGTGTCGAAATTACTTATAGGTAAGGATTCTGAAACTTCCTCGAGTGCCTTGCGTATTGCATGCAGGAGCCGCCCTTTGATATAGGGCTTTGCCACAAAACCTTTTATCTTGTCTTTGATGACCGGATTACGAATAAAATCATCCGTCAGGTAGGCGCTGGCTACCAGAACGTTAATATCGGGATCAATGCTCAAAAGCTCCTCAATACATTTTTCACCTCCCATTCCGGGCATGATGAGATCCATTATAACGAGCTTGATGGCATGACGGTGTTGACAAAAAATTTCAACGGCTTCTTCACCCGAGAGGGCTTCAAGTACCGTGTAGCCGTAACTGTGAAGATACTCCTTGCCACGATGGAGGATATAAGGGTCGTCGTCCACCAGCAATATGGTCTCGTATCCTCCGATGGGAAAACGAATCAATTGGGTTTCGGTTTTGGTGGCTGGAAGGATTACGGTAACACAGGCTCCTTTGCCTGGTTCGTTGCTGCAGGAGATTAGTCCTGAGTGGTTTTTTACGAAATTGTAGGCTGTTGTCAGGCCCAGGCCGGTTCCCTGACCCACCGGCTTGCTGGAATAAAACGGCTCGAAAAGATGCTTTAAATCCTCATCCGTAAGCCCGGTACCCTGATCAAGGACGGTGACGCGGATGTATTCACCGGGTTCGAGGTTCGGATGCCGTGACAGATCATTGGAAGTGGCTACGAAATTCTGGGTTTCGATATGGATTGTGCCCCCGGCAGGCATGGCATCTTTGGCATTAAGTATTAAATTCATGAACACCTGGAAAAGTTGTATGGGGTCGCCGTTTTTTACCTTGCATTTTGCATTCAGGTTGAGTTCGAAATCGATAGTGGGAGGAAAAAGGGCTTTCAGTGAATGAACCACCTGTGTGATAAGCTGATTAATTTCCACGGGCTGACGTTTGCAGTCCTGATCATCGCGAAACATCAGGAGACGCTGGGTTAATTCACTTATTTTCACCACTGCCAGCTCGATTTCTTTCAGCTTGCCATAAGAGGGGCTGTTTTTTTCTTCAGAGGCCAGCAACAGTTCCGTGTTTGTACCGATGACCTGTGCGAAGTTATTGAAATCATGGGCAACTCCAGTGGCAAGATTAGCAATGGCCTCCATTTTCTGAGCAATGATCAATTCCTGTTGCGCTTTCTTTATCGCCTTTTCCGCTTCCTTTTGAGAAGTAATATCGTGCATATGGACGAGAAGAGCCCTCTGCCCCTGCCAATCCATTGCAACGGCATTGGTCTGCACCCAGATCATTCCCTTGGAGGGTGAGATAACACGGGTACTTTCCAAGGGATTTTTGGAGAGTCCGTAATATGTTCTGGTGAGAAACGACTTGAATTGGGTTGAGTCGTCGGAATGGATAAATTTATAAATATTCTGGTGTTCACCTATGTTCTTGATGAGACTTTGATTGCCGAAGACAATGACGTCATCCTGTATGACCATGATTGCTCCATCGACATTTTCGACGACGAGGCGATAACGTTCTTCGGATTTCTTCAGATGTTCGTTGACTTGATGCAGTCGTGTCTGGCTGAGACCCATTTCGCCAATGACAGCAGCAAGTTTGGAGAAATAATCAGTCACTGCTTTGACTTTGTGTTTGGTAAATACCGGGACCCTTGACAGCGCATCAAGGTACTTTGATTCGTCAAAGTTGAAGTCCTTCGCCTGTTGCTTGAAAAAAGAGATATCGGGTGGTTCGAGAAGAAATTGGCCCATATAGAGGTTTGCGATATGTTCGCCCTCAATCTTGATGGGGGCGGCAATTTCCATGAGCCCGTTCTGGCAGCGGTATATGATGTTGTCGTGGGTTTTAAGGTGATTGTGCGGCAAGTGTGTATCGCTGTCCTGGCATCTTTTGCCGGTAGAAGGATGCTTTCTGTGGAAGTTTTCGCAAATATCCTGCCAGTTACATTTAACCCAGATGGTGCCGTCAACTCCGATTATGGCCGAGGTTATCCCCACAAGGTCGGAAAACCTCTGTGCCATTTCACGAAGTTTGGGGATATCGAATATTTCCTCGAATCGGTACCGCATGCGTTTCTCCGCGGAATACGGGCATGTCTTCTTGGGTTGCCCTTCAAATCCTGCAGAAAGATCTTCCCGCCTCAGCAATCTGATGCATTCCGCCATTATTTTATGCGAAAAAGCAAACAAAGCAAGTAGTTTGTTGTGAAGCAATCAGTTTCATCCAAAAAAATCAGAACAAATAAAACGATTGACAAGTAAGTAATTAGTTGGTAATAAACAAAGTAACTAATTGGTTACTTTGTTGAAAGGGGATTCCGTATCGGAATCGATGCCACGGTTGTGGAAAGCGGGAGGGTGTCGTCAGGGCGTTCTAACACCAAAAGGAGGTAAGAAGATGAGTCAGGCGGCGGTTGCAAAAGATGCGGAAAAGGTTGTGCTGGAAGGTTACGATCCGTACGACATGGACTATGGAACCGGAGTTTCCGGAATGGCGGAGGACACTTCTCCATTCCCGCGAATCAATGCTTGGCGGAAGCAGTTTATCAGCACTCCGCTGACAATTTCGGCTGACCGCGCGATTTTGTGGACTGAAAAGCTCAAGGAAAACAGTAATAAACCGCATATTATCCGGTGTGCCGAAAGCTTTGCCCATGTGCTCAAGAACGTGCCGATCGAGATTGGCAAATACGAACTTGTTGCCGGCAACATGGCGGCGGCACCGCGTTGCGCACCTATTTTCCCGGAGTTTTCCTACGAATGGCTGCTTGACGAGATGGATAACCAGCCGTTTGAAAAACGCGCCGGCGACCGTTTCCTGATCACCGAGGAAACCAAGCAACAGCTGAGAGATCTCAGGGAGTTCTGGAAGAACGAGACAGTGCATGATCTGGCAAAAGCCCACATGCCTGAAACCGTGCTCAAGGGCACCGGTACCTATGGTAAAGCTATCTATCTTCTCGGCAACTATTTTTATGGAGGGGTCGGACATACCTCGGCGCGTTACGAATTGATCTATGAAAAGGGGTGGAGAGGACTACAGTCCTGGGTTGAAAGAAAATTGAGCGAGATAGACGAATGCGATCCCAAACAAATTGGCAGGAAGCAGTTCTATCAAGCCCAGTTGATTTGCCTGGACGCCATTATGTCGTACTGCAAGAGGTATGCGGCGCTTGCCCGCGAAATGGCTTTCAGTGCTGAAGCGGAGCGGAAAAAAGAGCTGCTGCAGATGGCGGGCAATCTGGATTGGATCTCCGAAAATCCTCCCCGCACTTTCTGGGAAGCATTGCAGTTATGGTGGATTCTGACGGTCTCCATCACCATCGAGTCCAACGGGCACTCAGTCCATTGGGGTCGGTTTGACCAGCATATGTACCCCTTCTTCAAAAAAGACATCGCGGAAGGCAGGGTTACAAAGGCATTCGTCCAGGAACTGATTGAAGGGGCCTTTATCAAGATCAGTGAACTGACCAAAATCCGCGATGCCGGCTCGACAAGGGCCTTTGGCGGGGTCGAGCTGGGAGGCCCGTCGTTGACCGTGGGCGGCCAGACCCCTGAGGGAGAGGATGCGACCAACGAGCTGTCGTTCATGTGTGTCGATGCCCTGGTGCATGTGCGTTTGAACGCCCCCTGGATGACCAGCCGTTGGCATGCGAATTCTCCCAAGGAATGGTGGATCAAGGTAACAAAGGCGGCCAAGATAGGTTTCGGAATGCCGTCCTTTTTCAATGACGAAGTCATTATTCCCGCAATGGTCAATCGTGGCCACACCATTGAGGACGCACGCGATTACGGACCTTTGGGATGTGTTGAGCCGAACTCCGAAGGCCGCGAATATGGCTGGCACGATGCCGCGTTCTTCAACATGAACAAGGTGTTGGAGCTTGCCATTAACAACGGCATATGCATCGGCTGCAGTTCCCAATGTTCACGTTACGACGTTTGTGTCGGCGCCGGCGATACTCTCGGTCTCCGGACCGGCTATCTGTCCGATTTCAAAACCTTCGACGAGGTAAAGGATGCCTATGAAAAGCAGATGAAATACTGGGTCGATCGGCTGGTTATGGCTGAAAACGCCATGGATCTTGCCCACCAGGCACGTAAACCGCTGCCCTATTTGTCCTTGCTGATTGAGGACTGCATCGAGAAAGGCGTGGATGTGACGGCAGGCGGGGCCCGCTACAACTTTATCGGCCCCCAGGGAGTCGGCGCGGCTAACGTGGCTGATGGATTGAGCACCATCAAGAAATTGGTTTTCGAAGATAAAAAGGTTACCGGTAATGATTTGCTCGATGCCCTGGAAAAGAACTGGGAAGGCTATGAACCCCTCTATGCGCTGATCAACAGCTCCAAAGTGCCTCACTATGGCAACGACGATGAATACGCCGACGAATTGGCCAGGTATGGCGCCAAGGTCTATTGCAAATACCTGGAACGTCGTCCTACGGCCCATGGCGGAGAATTCCAGCCCGGTCTTTATCCTGTTTCGTCCAACGTTCCGTTTGGTGCCATAACCGGGGCAACGCCTGATGGACGCAAGGCCGGCGAACCGATCGCCGACGGGGTTTCGCCCGTGCATACCGGCCGCGGCTCCCATGATGTATCGGGGCCCACTGCCGTTGCAAAGTCTGTTTCCTCACTCGACCACGGCATAGCCTCGAACGGAACATTGCTGAACATGAAGTTCAGTCCGTCGACCCTTGCAGGAGATGCGGGCGATGAAAATTTCATCGGCTTGATGAAGGTCTACTTCCAGCGCAAGGGTATGCACAACCAGATAAACGTCATCAGCCGCCCCATGCTTGAGGATGCCATGGCGCACCCCGAAAAATACAAGGGCCTCATTATCCGCGTGGCCGGTTACAGTGCCTTTTTTACCGAGCTCGATCCGAGCCTCCAGAGGGATGTCCTCGAAAGAACGGAACACGAATTCTAGCTCGTGTCCATCCGGAAACCCCGGGAAAATGTTGTGAGGGACGGGTCGGGACTTTCACGGAATCTCTCGTACGGAACCCATGCATGTTCGAGGGAGAGCAGCCTGTTCAGGCAAGAAGGCCATTGGCCCGGTGCTGTCCCGCGTCCGATTACGAGGGGCTTCGGGGAAGTTCCGGCCCGTCCTCTATCGACATTTTTCGGATGGAAATTAGTCGAACCAGGAGTTGCCGGGCCATTGTGCTGGTCCGGCAACTCCTGGTGTCTAGTTGTGTAATTTATTGAAATTATTCTCCCTCCCTTGACGGGAGTGGGCAAGGGGGTGGGTAGGGGCACCTCTTGTGGGTGCCCTCCATTTGGGCAGGCACGGGGACCTGCCCCTACCAAATGCAAACAGAGGAGAAAGCTATGACGATATCTCTGAAAACGGCGCTCCGGATGATCGAGGCTGCCGAGGAAAAAGCGGCAGAGCTGGGGGTACCCGTTACCATTGCAGTTGTAGATGGAGGCGGGCACCTGGTTGCGCAACATCGGATGGACGGCGCCATGTTGATAGGCCAATGCCTGTCGCTTAACAAGGCATATACCGCGGTCGTTACGACAATGGCTACCGATGAACTGGCGAAATTCTCGCAGCCGGGCCAGCCTTTTTTCGGTGTCCATACCTGCACTGACGGCAAGATCGCTATTTTCGGAGGCGGCCTGCCGGTCAGTTTCCAGGGAAAGATTATTGGCGGAATCGGAGTCAGTGGCGGCTCGTTGGAACAGGATCTCGCCACGGCAACGGCTGGTCGCCAGGCATATGATTATTGAAAGATTTTTATTACTCCGGCAGCTGAACATAATAACGTGGGAGCGGCCTTAGCCTCGATTATCGCTCCTGAAGGCGCTCCTACCCTATACAGGGGAGTAATTACATGACGGCAAATAAAGCTGGCGGCGGACCTGCGAGTTCCGGGCCTGATCTCGAATCCAAGGGCATTATTTTCAGTGTGCAACGATATACCGTTCACGATGGCCCCGGTACCAGGACATCGGTATTTTTGAAAGGTTGTACGCTACGTTGTCATTGGTGCTGTAACCCTGAAAGCTGGTCGTCATGTCCGGAAATCGGGGTGTATGCTCAACGTTGTATCGGAGTAAGCAAATGTGGCTACTGCCTTAGTGCCTGCCCGCTTGCACGGCAGAATATCTTCCGCATTAACGATGATGGAGCCATTGAGAGCCTTGATCGATCACTTTGTACAGGTTGCCTGGCCTGTGCTGAAAGCTGTCCGGCTAATGCCTTGACAATCTGGGGCCAGGAGATGACCGTTGAGCAGGCGTTGAGAGAGATCTGCAAGGATCGTGATTTTTTTGAAGCGACAGGCGGCGGAGTTACTTTGAGTGGCGGAGAACCTTTTGTTCAGTTCCAATTTACTCTGGAACTGTTGAAGGCTTGCAAAAGGGAAGGTGTGCATACCTGTGTCGAGACTGCATTAGGTGTCCCCTGGGAACTCGTTGAACAAGCCATCCCGTATGTCGATTTCCTTATAACCGACATCAAGCATATGGATCCGGCACGACATCAGGAATGTTGCGGAAGCGATCTCGACCTCATCCTGGAAAACCTGAAACGGCTCGGCAAGTCAGGCATCCCGACGATCATTCGTGTCCCGTTGGTTCCGAATTTTAATGACGACGAAGAAAATATCCATCAAACGGCTCAATTCATTTCCAAGGAATTTCCTGCAAACCTTCGACAGGTTCAGGTCCTTCATTTCCATGAACTCGGCAAAACCAAGTTTGCAACCCTTGGTATGCCATATCCTCTTGAAAACATGGACAAACCATCCAGGGAGGATTATCAGGTCCGCCTGAAGCATTCCGTGTCTGTTCTTCGAAGCTATGGGCTGCCGGCTCACCTGGGGACGAATGCCAAAATGACCCGCTGAACTGTGGGAGTCATCGCATGGTTGCAGAGAAAGGGGAATTGTACCAGAAGAAGCTCGTTTCAGCAGAAGAGGCTGTGAAAGTCGTCAAATCGGGAGACTGGGTGGACTACGGAATCTGCCTGGGCCATCCGGTGGCAACGGACAGGGCGTTGGCGGCCCGTGCAGCGGAATTGACCGATGTCAAGGTCCGGGGCGGGGTAACCATGTGGATGCCGGAGATCCTGACCGTCCCGGACCCGGGCAGGCACTTCACCTGGAACTCGTGGCACTGCACCGGTGTTGATCGAAAGATCATCGAAATGGGATGCGGCTACTACAACCCCATGCGGTACTCGGAACTGCCCAAGCTCTACCGCGAGAACGTGGAAACCGTGGACGTGGCAATGTTCCAGGTCGCTCCCATGGATGAGCACGGGTACTTCAACTTCGGCCCCCAGGCATCACACCTGATGGCGGTTTGCGAACAGGCGAAAAAGATCATCGTGGAAGTCAACCTGAACATGCCGCGCTGCCTGGGAGGGTTCGAGGAAGCGATCCACGTTTCCCAGGTTGACTACATAGTGGAAGGGGACAACCCGCCCCTTACGCAGTTGCCGTCAAACGCCTTTACCGATGTGGACCGCAAGGTTGCGCAGATGATCGTGGAAGAGATACCCGACGGTGCATGCCTGCAACTGGGTATCGGAGGCATGCCAAACGCCGTGGGCACGCTGATCGGCGAGTCGGACCTGAAGGACCTGGGCGTACACACGGAGATGTACGTGGACGCTTTCGTGGATCTCACCGAACAAGGCAAGATCAACGGCTCACGGAAGAACATCGATCGGTTCCGGCAGGTGTTTGCCTTTGCCGCCGGGACGCAGAAACTCTATGATTTCATCCATGACAACCCAAGCATCCAGAGCTGCCCGGTGGACTATATCAACGATGTCAACAGGGTGGCCATGATCGACAACTTCGTATCCATCAATAACGCCTTGGAAATTGACTTGTTCGGCCAGATATCCTCCGAGTCGTCCGGGACCAGGCAGATCAGCGGCACGGGCGGGCAGTTGGATTTCGTGATGGGCGCCTACCTGTCGAAAGGCGGCAAAAGCTTCATCTGCCTGGCGTCAACGTACGCTAAGACGGGCAACGTGGGCTCCCGGATAGTGCCCACATTGGCTGCCGGCAGCATCGTCACGGCCAGCAGGACTTGTGTTCAATGGGTAGTGACCGAATTCGGAAAAGTCAACCTCAAAGGGAAGAGCACCTGGCAGAGGGCAGAGGCGCTCATATCGGTAGCGCATCCCGAGTTTCGCGACGACCTTGTCAGGGAGGCTGAGAAGATGAAAATATGGCGTACCGGCAACAGACTGTGAGGACGTCATTCTGAGGGATGCATCCTCCCTGGGACAGAAACAGTGAGAGGTCAGAATTGACTGTCGTCCCCCATGGTCTTCTTGAGTATCTTCTGGTAAATCCGACTCGCTTCCTTCGGGGAAACCGGGCCGTCGGGAGAGCGGAGCGTGAAAATGAGATCCGCTGGTTTTGCGCTGCCATGTCTCCCGGATGTCCAGCCACGAATCGTGAATGTCCGGAGCTCTGGCGAAACCGGGACCTTTTCCGGCGAGATGCCCGAGACACACCCTGTTGGAACCGCCCGTGGGATCTCCGACACGAGCTGCTCGATGCTCGACCGGTGGCCTTGGAAGAGGAAACGGACCGTACCGTCCGGGAAGGTTGCATCCCACCCGGCCAGATTGTACCGTATCGCGAGCCGGAAAACCGCGGCGCGGAGTTCCTCCTGTCGGAACGTTCCCCTGACCGTCACCTGAACGGCATCAATCTGGTCGAGTGCTTCATCGTTGACTGTCGTACCGGATAAAGCCGTCTCGGCGTATGCCGGGTCGATCGGTACCGGCGCCGTGACAAGCAAGGTTGGCAGCAGGGCGAACAGGAACAACCGGACAATCAGGCAGCAGACCCTGCCGGATCTCTTTTTCTTCCCGATGGTGCTCCGCAATGACGTGAGTGCGTCGATGCGCTGTTCAATGGTTTTGTCGTATGCCATGGGCCGCCCTCCAAGATGGCTGCTACAACCTCCATCCACATCCGAGGAACTGGTCAGGCTTCGCCTCCCGCAGGCCCGGATATCGTTATCATCCACGACACACCGAAACGGTCCGTGACCGTGCCGAAGCACAGGGACCAGAATATCCTGGTCAAGGGCACCCCCCACGGCCGCCGTCAGACAGGGCGGCAAAGCTTCATGAAGTCTTCGAAAGGACGGAATCCCGCCATGGCCTCCTCGCCGTAGAGGAAAAACGGCACCGCCATGATGCCCAGCTCCCGGGCCCGGCGCCAGTCAGCATCCACGGTCGGGGCGAAGCGTGCGCTTTCCAGGACGGCCGCCACCTGGTCGGCCGGCAGGCCGGCCGCACGGGCGATATCCTCCAGCACCGGGATCAGGGCGATGTTTTTCCCTTCGACGAAGTAGGCATGGAAGACGCCCTGCCGAAACAGGTCCCTAGCCCCCGTGAATTCGGCCCATTTGCCCAGTTCCTGTGCCCGGCGGCTGTTGGACACGGTGGTCCGCTTTTCCCCCAGCGGCAGCCCCAACTCCTCCGCGGCGCTCCGGATGCGCCCCTTGCCGGACCTGGCCGTCTCCTCCCCGCGGTGGGGAAACAGCTCAGACAGCGACATCCCCTGCTCGGGGATCTCCGGGTGCAGCGGAAAGACCGTCCAGCGGACCGGAATGTGGTACTCCTGTTCGATTCTGTTAGTACGCACGGTACTGAGGTAGCACCACGGTCAGATGTAGTCGAAGAAGACCTCCAGCTCGTTCTCGCCGTTCATGTACACTCTCCTGTGCGACCCTCACCCGGAATGTCGCGGCAACGTGTTGGACTGCCGGTACAACGGGTCGTTCGCGTGCCGGCATACCTGTCCCTACTGAGGAAAGTTAAACAGAAAAACGGCCGGCCGCAAGGGCGGGCCGGACGAACGTGGTGGGATCGGCTCTGTCAACGGCATCAGGTATGCCCTGAACCGCCGGGCATGGCGCCACCCTCTCGGCCGCTGCTAGTGTCCTGTGCGGCTAATTCCTTCCTTACAATTCCGGGTCTTTTGGCCCCTGGCCGCGTTCCGGCTCCTCGGCTTAGACCCCGCTAGGCCTGTGTCGCCCCGCCTTGCCAGAAACCAAAATTCCTCGGAATTCTTGCGGTGAATTAACCGCACAGGCCACTAGGGCGTCGAAAGGTTCAGGTTGATCGTGGTGCCGGGCGTGCCGAAAGCGACGAGGTAGTTGGCTCCGGCCCCTGAAAACGACGGCGTGCCGCTCCCTTCGCCGGAAGCCAGCTCGTTCCAATCCGCGTCGTACAGGAACCAGTGGCCGGCGCCGCTGATGGAGACCGAACCGGAGGTCGGGAGGCGGCGCCATTCGGCGAACCCGTCGTCGCCGATGACAACCGCTGTCGCTCCCGCCGGGAGCGTCGGGACCCCGGACAGGGGACGATAGAGGGTGCTGCCGAGGCGCAGCCAGTTCTGGCCGTCCCAGCTCTCGATGCCCGCGTCCTGCAGGTCTCGGCCGCTGTCGGGCAGGGTCAGGAACATGCCGTCCAGCCTGGCGTCGGTGGGAGGCGCCATGTCGCGCAGGACCGAGTTGCCCATCAGGTAGCCGTCCATGCCTGTTATGGTCCTGAAGTGGAAGCCGGGATCGCCCTGCAGCAGCAGGCACCACCAGGGGTCTGCGTTGACCGGCAGCCACTGTTCGGCAACCCGCGCCTGCCAGCCGGCGGACAGGGCGGGCCGGTCATCGATCCGCTGTCCGAACAGGATGCGGACGGTGTAGTGGCCGTAGCCCCGTTTCATGCGGAGCGCGTAATAGCGGCGTCCTCCCCGCGTCAGCAGGCGGACGGCCGTGAACGGGTCGTCGTCCGCAGCGTACCAGCCGTCGCTGCGCAGCTTCAGGTTCTGGTATTTCGACGTCCAGTCGTTCTGGAACTCATCGACCGACAGGGAGTCGTCCGCACCGAAGCTCAGGCGGTAGGCGGTGGTTCCCGAGGCATAGTGTCCGGTAAAGGCGCTTTTTTCCTCCGACGCCACCGGTTGCAGCGGCAACGGGGTGGCAGGCAACTGCTTCGGCATAGCGGCAAGCCTGCCGCGCGAGACCAGAGCGCGGAGCAGGATCCGTTCCGAGATCTTGACGGCCTGGGCGGAGTCGAAACCATTGGAGGCGCCGAAAACCACCACTCCCAGCTTTTCTTCCGGGAGCACCGCCAGGTTGGCCCCGTAAAAGCCGTTCATATCGCCGGTCTTCTGCCATGACGTGATACCCACGGCCGACAGCCCCGGCTGGGCCACGGTGTCCCACCCGAGGCCGAAGCGGGATTCATCGAACGGAACCGGGTTGAACGAACCGAGCCGCTGATCCTGCGCCATGGCCGCTATGGCCCATTCCGAAAGAATTCGCCGGGAGCCGTAGACACCACGGTTGATCAGCATGATGGCCAGATGGGACAGCTCTTCCGGGGTGGTGAACAGGCCGCCCGTCGCATAGACGTTGTAGAAGTAGAGCTTAAGCCCGGTATCTCCGGCATAGGGTCGTGCATAGGCGTTCTCGGGGAGCGGGACGGTCTGGTAGCGGCTGGAGTGCATGCCGAGCGGCTCCAGGACAGTTTCGCGGACAAAGTCGGGATACTCCCGGCCGGTAACCGCCTTGATCAGGTTCTCGATCATGGTGAAACCGTCATTGTTGTAGGCGCTGTACATGCCCGGGTCATGCTTCAGGCGCTGATACTTCAATCCGTCCATCATCTGGGCGGCATAACCGGGGAACGGGGCCACCGTGACGGCTCCCCGCATGTCGTTGCCGGGAAGCGCCGACGAGTGGCTCAGCAGCATGCGCACGGTGATGTCCCGGTAGCGCGGATCCAGCGGCATGGAGAAATCCCCGATATAGGTCGTCACCGGTTCATCGAGGGATATGAGCCCCTGGTCCACCAGGATCATGACCGAGACCGCGGCCAGCATCTTGCTGACCGAACAGGCGGCAAAGAGAGTGTTCGTGGCTGCCTTGCGGTCGGTTTCCCGATCCGCGACGCCGAACGCCTCGGCCCAGACCACCCGGTTGCCGTCCACCAGGGCTACGGAGACCGCGGTTGCTCCGGTCTCGGCCATGGCCTCCTGCACGGCGCGGCGCCCTTCGGCGATAGTGGCGGCATAGGGATTGCCGGACTGCGATGTGCCGCAGCCCGCGGTCATCAGTACGGCACACAGCACACAGCACACCTTCAGGAAGAGCTGGATATGCATGACAAAGGCCTCCGGTTCACGTTTGTATGATGTGGTCACAAGTCGTCGCATGCCTGGGCAACCCTTCCAAACCGTCGACCCGCGAACTCCCCGCCGACGCGTTCCAGTGGTGTTTCCCGGTGCAAACTTGGCCGGTCTCAATCGAGGCGTACTATATAACGGCGCCACATCATTGTCAAAAGAGAACCCCTCCCTTGAACCGCACGACCTTACGACGGGGAAACGTCATGCGCCGTTCTCGCGATGTACCGTCGAAAATGTGCGCAGATCGGTGTCCCGGCCGGGTCATGCCTGCATTTATGTTTATTTGTCGCTTTCAGTTATGATACCTTGCGGGTCGTACATCGGTCGGAAATGCAACCACGGCTCATTGAGCGCGGAAGGGGAGGGGAATCATGGAAGAAATCAAGCGTTTTTTTGCCGCCGAGGACCTGTTTGCCCGCCACAACGGGATAGAGCTTCTCGAAGTGGGGCCGGGTATGGCGAAGGTCAGCATGAAGATCCGTCCGTACCACTTTAACGGGGCCAGAACGGTTCACGGCGGCGCCATCTTCACCCTGGCCGATTTTGCCTTTGCCGTTGCCTCCAACTCACACGGCAATCTGGCCATGGGGATCAATACCAGCGTCTCGTTCGTCAAGGCGGCAACCGGGGGTACCCTCTACGCCGTGGCCAGGGAGCGGTCGAGAAATCCCAAACTGGCGACCTACACGGTGGATATAACCGATGACAACGATGAGGTGGTGGCCATTTTCCAGGGCATGGTCTACAGGAAAAAGGAGTCGCTCATTCCCGCGAAATGACCTGGTGCACGCTTTTACGTCCCTTTGTAATGCAAGCCGGGATTGACACTCCTTTCCCGGGTCCTACTATTGTAATAGTTTAACGACAGGGCAGTTCCTGAGCGAAAAAGGTGCTGTCATAACGAGCGTGGATTCGGCCGAAGCGGGAAGGTGCGTCGTGGCGACGGGGTACACCGACTTTCCCCTGTACCGGGTTCCCAGCGGAGATCCGGAATAGGGGAGGGGACAGTACACGAACCGGCGCGTCATGCCGGCAGGACGGGAGAGACCGGATGAAAGAGATAAAGGTGGGGATGCTCGGTCTCGGGACCGTCGGCAGCGGGGTCGTGAAACTGCTGCGAGAGAATCTTCCGGTAATCCGGGGAAAGCTCGGAGCGGAACTCGTCCTGAAGCGTATTGCCGTGCGCGACACTAAAAAAGACCGCGGAGTCTCCGTTGAGCCGGGGGTGCTGACCGACGATTTCGAGTCCGTTATCGCCGATCCGGATATCTCCGTCATAGTGGAGCTCATCGGCGGCTACAGCCCGGCCCGGGAGTACGTACTCGCGGCGATAGGGCACGGCAAGCACGTGGTCACCGCAAACAAGGCGCTGCTGGCCTGCCATGGCGAAGATATCTACGCCGCCGCGGCCAGCAGGGGGGTGGAGGTCCGCTACGAGGCGGCGGTCGGCGGCGGGATTCCGGTGCTGTCGGCCATCAAGGGGAACATGGCAGCCAACAGGTTCCGGACGGTGCTCGGCATCCTGAACGGGACCTGCAACTACATCCTGACCAGGATGACCCGGGAAAGGGCCGATTTTGCCCAGGCCCTGAAAAACGCCCAGGCGCTCGGGTATGCCGAGGCCGACCCCACCTTCGACATCGAGGGGGTGGACACGGCGCACAAGCTCTGTCTGCTCCTCACCCTCTGCTTCGGCACCAGGGTCGATTTCAAGGACATCCACACCGAAGGCATCGGTACGGTCTCGGCGCTGGACATCGAGTTTGCGGCCAGGTTCGGCTACCGGATCAAACTCCTGGCAACCGGCAAGCTGGACGGAGACCGGGTGGAGGCCAGGGTACAGCCGACCATGGTGCCGATGGACGACCCTCTCGCAGGCATCGACGGCGTGTGCAACGCGATCCGCGTCAGTGGGGATTATGCCGGCTCTGTGATGTTCTCCGGCAGGGGGGCGGGCATGGAGCCTACGGCGAGCGCAGTGGTCGGCGACATCATGGCGATTGCCCGGAATATCCTGGTAGGCGTCGGCAGGAGGAGCGCTCCGATGGGTTTCATGGACGAGGAAATCGTAAGGCTTCCCGTAAAACCAATCGGGGAGACGGTGAGCAAGTATTATCTCCGTTTCACCGTGCCCGACCATCCGGGTATGCTGGCGAAGATAGCCGGAGCCCTGGGTGAAAACGGCGTCAGTATCAGGTCCGTTATCCAGACCGCGAGAAAGGGCGGGGCACCGGTACCGGTCGTCATCGTGACGCACGAGGCCAGGCAAATGGATGTAAGTAGGGCACTGGATACTATAGAGACACTGAAGATAACCTCGGAGAACGTCAGGCTGCTGCGGATCGAGGACGATCTTGAGGTAGTTTCCATCCGGGACGTACCGACAGGGGACGGGTCGGAACTTCCCCGAAGCCCCTTGTAATCGGTCACCATCCTTCGCCCGTATTCAGGCGCTTTCCCCTGAGTCGCCTGATTGTACTCAAGCCGTACGAGAGGCTCCGTGAAAGCCCCGCCCCGTCCCTCATAACATGTTTCCAGGGTTTCCTGGGTAAGTAGTGTCCAGAAGGTTTATGAGCCGCTACGGGCCGTATTGACGGATCCGGCGCGGCTTTATTGTCTGCGTCATCGTGCGGCGTGGAGTATTTTCTTGACAGAGGTACCCCCGTGGGGTATTTTGACCTCAGGTATACCCCGTAGGGGTATATGTCGAGTTGGGGGAGGATGCCATGGATGAAAAATCGGCGCGGAAGGTTACGACACGGGTGAACCGTATCGCAGGGCAGGTGGCGGGGATACAGCGGATGGTGGATGACGGGCGGTACTGCGTGGACATCCTGAACCAGATAGCGGCGGTACGTTCCGCCCTCGACGCCCTCGGCATCGAGATACTCACCCGGCACCTGGAGACCTGCGTGCTGGGTCACGGCAGCGGCACGGAACATGAGAACGCCAGGCCCATGACGCGGCAGGAGCTGCTCGACGAGGTCAAGACCGCGCTTTCGCGATTTCTGAGATAGGGAAGGGGGCGGTTCATGCAAAAAGCCATTTTTACCATAAGCGGCATGTCGTGCGCGGCGTGCGCGATGCGGATCGAGAAGACGCTCGGCGAAACCGCCGGCGTTGCCCGGGCTTCGGTGAATTTCGCCATGGAAGAGCTGCTGGTGGAGTTCGACGGCGGCGTCATCGACCAGGCGGCGATAGAGGAGACGGTCACGGAACTCGGCTACGGCATCCGCCCGAAAGGGGAAGCCGGGGAGCTTCGGTTCGGCGTCAAGGGGCTCCACTGCGCATCGTGCGTGAACAACCTGGAGAAGAAACTCATGGCGGTTCCGGGCGTGGCCGCCGCCGTGGTGAACTTGGCGCAGGAATCGGCACTGGTCCGCTTCGTCCCTTCAGCCGTGACCCCGGCGGAGATCTACCATGCCGTGACCGACGCGGGCTTCCAGCCTGTGCCGGAAGCGGCGGCAAAGGAGGACGAGGCCAAGGCCTACCGGAGCCAGCGCAACTGGTTCGTCGCCAGCCTGCTCCTTTCCCTCCCCATCATGTTGACCATGGGGATGCACCAGGTCCCGGCGGTGGGATGGATGAACCTGGCACTGGCCTCCATCGTCCAGTTCACGGCAGGGCTCACCTTCTACCGCGGCTCCTGGTATGCCCTCAGAGGCGGCGTGGCCAACATGGACGTGCTGGTGGCCCTGGGGACCTCGGCCGCCTACTTCTACTCGCTGTTCGCCTTCTTCGGCGCGTTCGGCGGGCACGGCGAGGTGTTTTTCGAGACCTCGGCCATGCTGATAGCCTTCATCCGTCTCGGCAAATACCTGGAGGCCAGGGCGCGCGGCAAGGCGGGCGAAGCCCTGAAGAAGCTCCTGAGGCTCCAGTCCGACCGGGCGCGGCTGGTCACGGACGAGGGAGAGAAAGAGGTGCCGGCCTCGATGGTCAAGGTCGGTGATATGCTGCTGGTGCGGCCCGGCGAAACCATCCCCACGGACGGGGAAATCACCGCGGGGAGCACCAGCGTGGACGAGTCGATGGTGACCGGAGAGCCGGTCCCGGTGGACAAGGCCGAGGGGGACGCGGTCACCGGCGCCACCATCAACCGGACCGGGCTCATCCGGGTCTGCGCAACAAGGGTGGGAGAGGAGACGCTGCTGGCCCAGATCGTGAAAATGGTGCAGGAGGCCCAGGCGGACAAGGCGCCGATCCAGCGTTTCGCCGACCGGGTTTCAGGGGTGTTCGTGCCGGTGGTCGTGGCGCTTGCGCTGTGCACCTTCGCCGTCTGGTACCTGGCGCTCGGCCAGCCCTTCCTGTTCGCCTTCAAGCTGGCCATCGCCGTGGTGGTGATCGCCTGCCCCTGCGCCATGGGACTCGCCACGCCGACCGCCATCATGGTGGGGAGCGGCGTCGGGCTTTCACGCGGCATCCTCATCAAGCGGGGATCGGTGCTGGAGAACATCTCCAGGCTCCAGGCGATCCTGCTGGACAAGACCGGCACACTGACCGAGGGGCGCCCCACGCTCACCGACGTGGCCGTGGCCCCGGGCGTGGACGAGGGGAGGTTTCTGGAGTGCCTTGCCGCGGCCGTGTCCCAGTCGGCCCACCCCCTGTCCCAGGCTGCGGCGCAGGGGGCGGCGGAGCGGGGAATCCGGCCCGGTCCGGTTTCCGATTACCGGGAAAAGGGGGGCTTCGGCGTTGCCTGCACCTTTGACGGCCTGCAGGTTCTGGCCGGGAGCGCCCGGCTGCTGGAAGAAGGGGGGATATTGGTGACGCCGTTGGCCGGCGAGGCCATGCGGTTGGCCGGCGAGGGAAAATCGCTCATCTACGTGGCCGCGGGCGGAAGGCTCCTCGGCATCGCGGCCCTGGCCGACCGGCTGAAGGCGTCCTCGGCGGCGGCCGTGGCCGAGCTGCGCAGGCTGGGGATCAGGACCTTCATGATAACCGGCGACCAGCGGGCCGCTGCCGCCGTGGTCGCCCGGCAGGCAGGGGTGGACGGGTTTGAGGCCGGGGTCCTTCCCGAGCGGAAGCAGCAGGTTGTGAAGGAGTACCAGCAGAAGGGGCTTTCGGTGGGGATGGTTGGAGACGGCATCAACGACGCCCCGGCCCTGGCACAGGCAGACATCGGCATCGCCATCGGCGGCGGGACCGACGTGGCCAAGGAGACCGGCGACGTGGTTCTGGTGCGCGACGACCTGATGGACGTGGTGCGGGCCATCAGGCTGGGGCGTGCAACGCTGGCCAAGATCAAACAGAACCTGTTCTGGGCGCTCATCTACAACATACTCGGCATCCCCGTCGCCGCAGGTGCCCTTTACTTTCCCCTCCACCTCACCCTGAAACCCGAGTTCGCCGGGCTCGCCATGGCCTTCTCGTCGGTGTCGGTGGTGACGAATTCATTGCTGCTGAAGAGGATGAGGAACAGGTTGTGACGGCTTTACGGTCCAACGTAATCATTTTGCGTCCTTGCTAGTTTTCCAGTTTTGGGCTATGTTCGTCACATGCGACCGCCCAAGGTAGAACGAGAGAACAGACTTTTCTGAAATCCGCGATCCTTGCGGTTTTCGTCTGCTTTGTCATCCAGTGGGTGTTTGCCGCCCATGTCTCGGCGTTCCCGGATACCAACGTATACACAAGCATCCTCAAAGAACGCGGCGCCAAGTCTTCTCCGGAAATAAAGAAGCATCAACGACAGAACCTGTCCGGCGATTCTGCATTCTCTTTTTGCATCGTTTTGGCCATGCAGCCAGCTCGTTTCCACCCGTAAAGTGTCGGTTGGGGCCGGGCTGGGACTGCCCCGAAGCCTCTCGTAACCGGTCATCGTCCTTCGCACGAAATCGGGTACTCTGCTGGACCCGGGCGTTTTTCCACGATCCGCCGGCTTGCATTGAGGCTGTACGAAAGGCTCCGTGAAAGCCCCAAGCCGGCCCTGTGCGGCATTTCCACGGGGTTTCCGGATGGAAACAGGTAATGCCGGCTGCCCGTCCGTAGCATGATTACGCCTGTCGGGTCTCCTGAAGCCGTTGTCGCGGCTACTCGTGAAATTCTCCCCATCGTGTCGCTGCTGAAGATCAATCCTTTAACCTTTCCCGGTCATCCGTCGGGGAACGGCCGGATATTCACGGCTACCTGTTCGGCGGTGAGGTATTCGCCGCAAGCCCGCTGCCATTGGGCTGGGAGGCCGGTGACCGGCAGTTTTCGGTCAAAGGTCACATTGCACCTTGGTAAAAATTCTGGTATTGGTCAGGGTAGGTTTTTTTAGGCATTTGCCTGAGGGGTTACTAAATGCACGAATTTCACATTTTGACCACGGTTGCGGGGAGTCTGGGGGCCGCGCTGGTTCTGGGCTACGTCACCCAGCGACTCGGCATGTCACCGATTGTGGGCTATCTGCTGGCTGGAATCGCAGTGGGGCCGCACACTCCGGGGTTTGTGGCCGACCTGGCCACTGCCGAGCAGTTTGCCGAGATAGGCGTCATTCTTCTGCTGTTCGGGGTAGGGCTCCAGTTTCACTTCAAAGAGCTTCTGGCCGTATGGCGGGTCGCGGTTCCCGGTGCGGTATGCCAGAGTGCGGTTGCGACGCTTTTGGGGTGTCTGGTTGCCCGGTATCTGGACTGGACCTGGTCGGCCGGGCTGGTTTTCGGGCTTGCCATATCCGTGGCCAGCACCGTGGTGCTTGCCCGGGTACTGGCGGACAACAATGTTCTGCACACCCCGACCGGCCACATCGCCATCGGCTGGCTCGTGGTGGAGGACATCTTCACCGTGTTTCTGCTGGTACTGCTTCCCATGCTGTTCGGGCCTGGCGCGGCCGAATCGGCCAACCTGGCGGGTGCCCTGGGCATCTCCCTGGTCAAGATAGCGATCCTGGTCTCGGTAGCCTTCTTTGTGGGCGGGCGGGTCATTCCCCGTCTGCTCAGCCACGTGGCAGCCACCCGTTCAAGGGAGCTGTTCACCCTGACCGTACTGGTGCTCGCCCTGGGGATCGCCATTGGCTCATCCCTGCTGTTCGGGGTTTCCATGGCCCTGGGCGCCTTTCTGGCCGGGATGGTGGTACGGCAGTCGGACTTCAGTCTCCGTGCCGCATCGGACGCACTGCCGATGCGCGACGCCTTTGCCGTGCTCTTCTTCGTATCGGTGGGGATGCTCTTTGATCCGGCCCAGCTTATCCGGGAGCCCGGGCTTGTGGCAGCCACGCTCGGCATCATCCTGCTGGGGAAACCCATTGCAGCGCTTGCCATAGTCCTTCTTTTCGGCTATCTGCCGCGTGTGGCGCTGTCTGTCGCCATAGCCCTCGCGCAGATCGGCGAATTCTCCTTTCTCCTGGCAACCGTTGGCCGGAACCTGGGGGTATTGGGGGAGAGCGGCGCCAACGCCCTTATTGCCGCCGCCATCATCTCCATCAGTCTGAACCCCCTTCTCTACCGTCTCATCGAGCCTTTGGACGCCCGGGCGAAACACGGCCGGCTGTGGCGCATGCTCCAGAGGAAGACCAGGCGGCCGGCCCAGGACGTCTGCGGGGCTCACGACACTGTTGTCTCCTCACAGGACAGGGCCGTCGTGGTCGGCTACGGCCCGACAGGGAGCACCGTAGCCCGTCTTCTCAGGGAAAACGGCATAGAACCGGTCATCATCGAGCTCAACCTGGACAACCTCAGAAAGCTTCGTGCCGACGGTTTTGCCTGTGCCTACGGCGATGCGCTGCAACGGGAGACCTTGAAGGGAGCAGGAGTGGAAAGCGCGGTTGCGCTCATTCTCAGTTCTGCGGGGATGCAGGGGAGCGAAGAGGTAATCCGCCTGTCGCGGGAGCTGAACCCGGCAATCCGCATCATCGCCCGTGCCGGCTATCTGCGTGACATACCTGCCCTGAAGCGCGCCGGAGCCGACGAGGTGTTTTCGGGCGAAGGGGAGGTGGCGCTCAACATGACCGAAATGATCCTCGGCCACCTGGGAGCCACCCCCGAGCAGATCGACCGGGAACGGGAGCGCATCCGCTCGGAACTGTACGGCAACCCCACCATTATCAAACCCGCAAATACCGTTATTTGAAGCCGGAAAGCCTTGCCTGGAGCGGATTTTGTCTGTTCTGAAAGGAGTACAAAATGAGAATTCTGCTCGCAATCGACGGCTCGCCGAGCAGCGAGGCCGCAATAGAAGAGATCTGTCACCGGCCGTGGCCGCCCGACAGCGAGGTGCGCGTCGTGACCGTGATATCCCCTCTGGAATCAATGCTGATGCAGGAGGCTACCCATTATCCACCCATGTACAACGACATTTTCGAGCACCAGAGCCTGGCAACGGCCAAACGCCTGTCGGATATCGCGGCCGCCATTGCGCAGCAAGCGCCTGGCCTTCGCGTCACGCCCGTGTTGCTGGAGGGGAGGCCCAGGGAGGCCATTCTGAGAGAAGCGGAACAATGGGGCGCGGACCTGATCGTTGTCGGGTCCCACGGCTACGGGCCGGTCAGACGCTTTTTCCTCGGCTCGGTATCCCTGTCCATCGCGCTCCATGCGCCTTGTTCCGTAGAGATCGTACGCCGCTCACACGGCGTCCATGACGTTGAGACGACGGAAGCCTCATAATTCTCCATGAATTCATGCCATAGAGCGGGATACACCGAGGAGCGTCAATGATTGCAGTTTGGTCGAACAAAATAGTCACTATCGTCAGTACCTTGATCCGGAGGCATCTTGAATGGATTTACCGGATGACGACCACAAGACCGGCGGCGGTTTTCGTCGCGTGCTGCCTTGTGTTCCTCCTCTCGTGTCTCTCAATCTCCAGAATCCGGTTTGAAGCCGACATCTTCAAGCTCTTTCCGCAAAAGGGTCCGCTTGCCCTGTTTATGGACACGATGAAATGGACGGGGAGCGCGGGAAACGCCTACTTTCTCCTGGAAGGTGAAAGGGAGAAGCTCACCAGGGAGGCCGAAGTTTTTGCCGGAAAGCTGCAGCTGCTTTCCGTAGAGGGGGAGCCTGCCTTCAGCAAGGTGCAATTCCGCATTTTCGACCCCACGGAAGCGAAGGCGTTCGCAGACTTCATGAGCTATGCGGTAACCCGACCGCAGCTCTTTGTCGCTCCGGAGGATATCCAGCGTTATGTGCGGCTGCTCGAGCCGCAATCGGTCAGCAGCTCTCTTCAGAGGGCCAAGACCGAGCTCGCCACCCCTGGAATGTTCACCGACATTGTCGCCGCCGATCCTTTCTATCTGCGCGACCTGATTCTGCCGCGGCTCAAGATCGCCTCGCAGATGCTCGATCTGGACAGGGAATCCCCCTACTTCCTTTCGCGGGACGGCAGGGTGCTCGTTATCATCGCCGAACCGAGTCGTCCCGTGACCGATATCGCCTTCGCCCGGAAACTGGTGGCGGCAATCAATGAGGCCCGCAAGGGAGCCGGAGTCAGGATATCCGTCGCAGGCGCCCATCTGAGCGCGGTCACCGATGAGTCAAGTATGAAAGAGAGCGTCGTCGGCGGCTTTCTTTCCGCCCTGTTAATCGTGCTCGGGCTTTTCTTTGTGAGCTACCGGAGAATACTGCCGACTCTCCTTATCCCAATCATACTGTTGTTCGGAGTCGTGTTGACCATCGGAACGGCGGGTCTGATCTATCCGACAATCAGTATCATATCCCTCGCGTTTACTTCACTGCTTGTCGGCCTGAGTACCGACTATTCGATCCATTTGTACGACAGGTTCCATTTCGAGCGCAGTCGCGGGAAATCGTCCGATGAGGCGCTCCGGCTGGTGATTGTGGATACCGGTTATGCCGTCTTCACCGCGGCGGCTACAACGGTTATCCCTTTCCTTGCCTTCATGGTATCCGATGTGCGGGCGCTTTCCGAGCTGGGGCTTCTAGTCGGGCTTGGAGTCATGTATTCCTTTTACGCAACGCTCTTTTTTCTGCCGCCGTTATTACTCTTTATGGAGAAAAAATTCCCCCTCAAGGAGTACCGGCCGCTTCCCGGTTTCGGTCTCGGCTACTTGTGGAAGGCGGGGAAACGCCACCAGCGCGCGAATGTGGTTCTCACCGGTGCCACGGTGCTCTGCCTGCTACTGGTCGCCACAAATATTTCATTCGAGTCGGAACTGAAAAACCTGCAACCCCGCTCGTCCGAGGCATTCCTTTCCCAGGAGAAAGTCGAGCAACATTTGAGTGTGAGCCCTAAACAGCTTGTTGTGGCAATCGAGGGAGACGACCTTGCCGATGTCCTGTCACAGGGGGGCAGGGTTGACGACCTGGCCCATAATCTGTTGAAACAGAACGAAATTGTGTCATTTTCGTCCCTCGGACAAGTGATCAACGGATCAAGCGAACAGCAACACATTGTTGAAGCACTTTCTTCAAGCTCCGACCGTTTCCGTCTTGAAGTCGGCCTGAGAGACGATCTGACGCGGCAGGGCTTTGCCGTCGAACCTTTCCATGATTACCTCCAGAGACTTGCCAAGCTTGCCAACGCTCATACCCTCTCAATGAATGAGGGGATTGCCCATCTCGCAAACTCTCCGTTTCGAGGGATCGTAGAAAGGCATCTGATCCGAGATGCAAGCGGATACCACCTCCTTACCTACCTGAACTACCGTGGAGCGGAATTCCAGCAAAAAACTTTTCTTGCCGAATTGCAAAAGATAGCCCCACACTCACGGGCGACAAGTGTTGACCTTATCAGCGGACAACTCATCGAGTCGGTAAGTCACAGTTTCGTGCTGGTAACCATTATCGGCACCGTCATGATTTTATTCCTGCTCGTTTCCCATTTCAGCGCTCCTGCGGGGGTCTTCTATTCCCTTTTTCCCGTTGCCTGCGGGAGCATCGGCATGTTGGGACTCATGGCCCTCAGCGGCATGCGCCTCAATTTCATGAATGTATTGGTGCTCGTCACCATCCTGGGCATGGGAAGCGACTACGGCCTCCACATTGCGCACAGGGTCAGGAACTGCAGCGATAAAGAACGTATGGACCGGTTTATTCAATCCGGCAGAGCCGTGCTTCTTTCAGCTCTTGCAACCATTGCCGGCTTCGGCTCTCTTGCTTTCGCGGATTACGGGGCTCTGGCCTCAATCGGATGGGCCACCAACTTCGGGATAGCTGCGACGACCCTGTTTACCCTCTGGAGCCTGCCTGCGTTCATGCATTACTTGCACGACAGGGCAATCAGGAGAGATCGATGAACCCAGGTACGATGGAACCGGGAAACTACTGGCTTTTCAAGACCGAACCGGGCTGTTTTTCCTTCGAAGACCTGAAGAACCGCCCCCGCATGACCGAGCACTGGGACGGGGTCCGCAACTACCAGGCGCGCAACCTCCTCCGCGACCGGGTCAGGACGGGTGACCTGGTGCTGTTCTACCACAGCAGCATCCCCCAACCGGCCGTGGTGGGCATCGCCGAGGTGGTGCGCGGCGGGTATCCCGATTTCACCGCACTGGATCCGGACGCCGAGCACTTCGATCCCAAGGCGTCTCCGACCAACCCCATCTGGTACATGGTGGATGTGCGCTACCTCGAACCGTTACCCCGGCCGGTGACCCTGGAGCAGATCAGGGGGAACCCCCTGCTGGCCTGCATGCCGCTGGTGAACCGCAGCCGTCTCTCGATCCAGCCGGTCACGCCCGACGAGTGGCGCATCATCCTCGCCATGGGCGGTCTGAAACCCTGAACCCGGCGGCGGTATAATTCCACCGTCTTGCCTTTCGACGCGCTTCTGTTAAGATTTTCCATATAATTGAATGGTTATGACAGGGAGGAAGCCATGATAACAAAAATGCTGCCGGTGGTAATTGCATCCGTAGTGGTCTTTTGCCTTCACGGAACGGCATTCGCGCAGGAATTTACAGTACGTATACTAGGCTGCCCCAGGACGGCAAAAGCGGGCCAGGAACTGTCCGGAACCTTCATGGTCCAGGTGAAAAACAACGGCAAGACAGCGGTAAAGAATGCGAGAATCGATATCGTCCTGAAGAAGGATGCGATCTGTCCGTCCGCCGGACGTCCCGCGGTGTATGCACCCGATTACTTCGACGGGGTTCTCCTGCGTGAGGGCCGGCACTTTGTATCGCTGGAACCGGGGGAGACGGTTACGTTCAAGCCATACGGCGGGAGCACCATCCCCTTGGATACCCCGGTCGGCAGAACCTATTTCCTCTGCGCCGTCATTTCTTCGGGGGAGGGGGAACCAGGGGGCAAAGAATCCAGCACGTGCGCCTGCTGTCCGATAAAGATCGTCGGCACTGAAGTACGGCCGGTAATCAGCGGATTCACCGAGCCCTGCGGAAATAAAGGCGGAACAGTAACCATCCAGGGCAGGGACTTCGGATCCGGGGCCGGAAAGACGGTGGTCCTTGTGGCGGCAGGCATGAACATCGACCTACCGGTCATCTCCTGGGGGGACGGCGCAATCGTTGTCCGGATTCCCGACGATGCGCGCATTCAGGACGGAAGGCCCTATCAGCTCGGTATCCGGAAGTCGGATCAGGCGGAGTTGCTGAGCAACTGGAAGGCCGTGTCCATCTGCTCGGCACGGAAGATGCCCGAGGCGCCGGTTTCCGTGCCTCCGCCCGTACCCCCGTTTCTCTTTCAGTGATACCCGAACCGGGCTGTTCCCGTCAGCCCTGGGGCAGCCGGTAGCCTTTGCCGGCAAACTGAATGTTGGCCGGATCCGAGCTGCGCGGTGGGGATACTGCATGGACTCCGCCGCACTCCGGGCACGCGCCCACGTAGGTCTCAAGGGTGAATCCGGCCCCGCAGCCGCGGCATGCGGTTTCCAGGCCGCCGTTACGGATGCGCTGTTTCCCGAGCGTGCCTCCGTGGGCGTTGTAAACGAATTCCACCAGTTCCCTCCCTTCGGCAAAGGGGCCGGCACCATTGCCGCATCCTGAGCAGTTTCCCATCGTTAATCTCCTTTTTCAGTCTGGGTGTCTTTATTCATATGTTGCCTGAATCAGTGACGCCTGTACGCCTCCGTCTGCGCGGAATGCCCCGGTTTTGAGATGAGGCGGCCCGACGGAGTTCACCCGATATGTGAATTCAGATGTTCATCAAGATACCCCATGTGCCCTGAGAGTGACATGATCCAGGTCAAATAAGACCTCAAGTTCGCAAACAGGTGCAACCGGTCGGCGAATGGGTTACAATGCCGTAACCATACCTGTAGCTGGAGAATCAATCAAGATGAAGCGACTCGGCACGATCATGTTGCAGGGATTGTTGGCGATGCTGCCGGCCATTCTGACCCTCTACATCCTTTTCTGGTTGGTCCGCTCAGCGGAAACTTTCCTCGGCGGGCTGCTGAAGGTTCTGCTTCCGGAGGGGTGGTACATTCCGGGCATGGGACTGCTGGCGGGACTGGCGGTGACGTTTTTCTTCGGCCTGGCGCTGAAGGCCTTCCTGGTTCGGCGGATACTGGGGTTGAGCGAGCGGCTGATGAACCGCATCCCGCTGGTAAAGACCCTTTACGGCTCGCTCAAGGACTTCATCGGCTTTTTCGCCGCCGGACGGGACTCCCAGTTCAACCAGGTGGTGACCGTGGACCTGGAGATCGGCGGCACGCCGATGCGGCTGCTCGGCTTCGTAACCAGGAGCGATTTCAACGACCTGCCGGATGGTATAGGCAGCGAGGGGGAGATAGCCGTGTATATCCCCATGAGCTACCAGATCGGCGGCTATACGGTGATCGTTCCCCGTTCCTCGGTCAGGCAGGTGGACATCTCCACCCACCGTGCCATGGGCTTCGTGGTTACCGGCGGGATGATTGCCGAGAAACTGAAAAAGGAGCAGCCATGAAAGAGCGGCTGACAGACATAGAGATCCAGCTGATGCACCATGAAAACACCATCCAGCAGCTGAACGAGGTCGTCACCAGGCAGCAGTTCGCAATAGATGAGCTGCAGGCCGACTTGAGGAGGCTTGTGCAGCAGATTCGGAGCAGCCACCCATCTGATATCAGGGCACCGGAGGAAGAAGAGCCGCCGCCCCACTACTGAGGGGGGATTGCTTGAAGGGTTGCAACCCTTTCTATCGCCTCGACCACGAAGGGATAGACGGTCTCTACCACAATCCGGTATCCCTCGGCAGTCGGATGGATGCCGTCGGCCCGGTTCAGACCCGGCTCGCCCGCCACGCCGGCCAGAAACCAGGGTATCAGGATGACGCCCAGCTTTCCCGAAATCTCCGGGTAGGCTGCAGCGAAACGCTCGTCATAATTCCCCTTGCGACGTATCAGGTTCCTCATCCCGGCCAGCACCACGGTGACACCGTTTTCGACCAGGGTGCGCACGGCGGCCTCGATATTCCCCTTCATCTCCTCCGGGGAAACATTGCGCAGGCCGTCGTTGGTACCGGTCTGGAGGATGACGATATCAGGTTTCAGCAGGAGGATGCGGCCTATTCGTGCCAGGGCCTCGCCGCTCTTCTCCCCGTTGATCCCGGCGTTTATCACGCGGTAATCGTAGCCGGCCTCGCGCAGCTTCCGCTCCAGGAGAGCGGGGTAGGACCGGCCGGGAGCAACGCCGAAGCCGACGGTAAGGCTGTCGCCAACCGCTATGATGGTGCCGCCGCGGGAGGTCGGAGGACTGCCGGGTTCGCTGTTCATGTTGTTCGTACCCCCTTCCGATGTTCGATCCCGGCCAAGGTATCCGTATCTCCCTGTCGTGTCAAGGCCGGAACAGGAAATATCACTACGAAATATCTTGACAATAGTGCTATGGAAATTAGAATGTTACTTTGATTAATGAGTGTTCGAATCTCCTGTGTGCTGGATTAATTGTTGCATTTTTGAAACATGTTCTGGCATATTTTTTTAAATACAATTCTTTAAATTGCGAAGGGTCGGCAGCTCGGGATGGCGCCCCGTTCACATGCCGCAAATCGGCAAACCATCATTGTGATGCATTAGCGATCCCGGCCGGGGATGCGCTCTCTCGCAACCAACGCGGCCCGCCGGTCCGACTCTCTCACTTGTTCACTGCGACCAGCAAAAGACACGGCAAAGCGCCCCGCGGGATACGGCTCAACCGTGGTCTCTTCAATATTCCCAAGAGTCTCCTATGCCAACGTTCATCTGTAAACTGGGCTCGCCCGACGGGAAGGTTCTTACCAGGGAGTTTGAAGCCACGGATGCGGCTGTCCTGAAAAAAGACCTGGAAGATCAGGGTTATTTCGTATTTAATGTCAGCAAGAGGCCTTTAAAGTTTTTTCTGAGCAGTGGGATCATTGGGGGCGGCGTCAAGAAACGCGACCTGCTGCTCCTTAACCAGGAAATGCTGGTGCTGATCAAGGCCGGACTGCCGATAGTCCAGGTAATAGACACTTTACTCGAAGAGTATGAAAGCGGCGTACTGAGCAATGCTCTGAGGCAGGTGAAGGAAGACGTCAAGGGAGGGGATTCCCTGTCCGGGGCCATGGAGAGGCATAAGCACGTCTTTCCGAAGCTCTACACTGCCTCCATACGGGCAGGGGAGCGGACTGGCGACCTCCCGGTAACGATACTGCGCTATATACGCTACCTGAGGAAGATGGAGGATGTCCGCAAGAAGGTGATTTCGGCGCTGTTCTATCCGTCGATACTGGTGGTCGTCTCCATCCTGGCCGTATGCCTGCTGCTGTTCTATGTAATACCGATTCTGAGCAAGATTTTCACTGACTCAGGCGCGGAACTTCCCCTTATCACGCGGATGCTGATCGCATTCGCCTCCTTTGTCAGGGGATACTTCCTTGCAGGGCTTCTGCCCTGCATCGGACTGTTTGTGGCATTTCGCTTCTGGGCCTCCAGCGAGAACGGAAGATACCTGGTCGACCGCTTCAAGCTCAGGGTGCCGTACATGGGGGCAATTCTGACCGATTATTCGCTGGCCGCCTTTGCCCGAACCCTGGCCAACCTCCTGGGCGGCGGCATTCCTCTCGTAGAGGCCCTGCACATGGCGACCGGGACGCTGAACAACGCCTTCATGGAAAGGAGTCTGGGCGAAGCCGTCAAATACATCGAGGAGGGGGGGCGCATTTCCGCGGCATTCGCCAGGACAGGCATCATGCCCCCTCTGGCGGTGCGCATGCTGCTGGTGGGAGAGACCACCGGCGCCCTGGAAGAGATGCTGGTGAATATCGCCGAGTATCTTGAAGAAAGCCTGGAAGAGCGCCTCCATATCCTTACCGCGACCTTCGAGCCGGCCATTATGATCATTATGGGACTGCTCATCGGCGTGATCATCGTCGCCATGTATCTGCCGATCTTCAAAATCGCCGGAACAGTCGGATAGAAGGGAACCTTTCATGCTCAAAAGAGGTAGCGCCTAAATGTTTTTCAGGAATGCGATTGGAGTTTCATTGACTTCTTCCAGCGTGGCGTTCGCACATGTGGGCGGTTCCGAAGCGTCTCCGCGCCTGGAGCGAGTATCGTCCCGCCCGCTGTCGCCCGGCACCCTGCGCCCGTTGTTTCGTGAACAGAATATCTTTAATCCCCAGGGATTCATCATAGCGCTCAAGGAAGCCCGCAACGCCCTGCCATGCAGAGGGAGGTCCGTGTCCCTTTCTTTGCCGGATTCGGTCGGACGGGTTATGATGCTGGACATGGAGGGGCGGTTCAGGACCCGTGCCGAAGGACTCGATCTGATTCGCTGGAAGCTCAAGAAGAGGCTCCCTTTTGATACGGCCGATGCCCATCTGGATTACCAGCAGATAAAGACCCGCGAGAACGGCGACATGGTGCTGCTGGTGGCCCTGGTGCTCAGGCCGGTCATCACACAGTACGAAGAGCTGCTGGAAGCCGCGGGCATGGTCCCGGCACGGATAGATTTTAACAGCTTCAACCTCTGCAACCTGTTCGAACGCCGCCTGGGAGCCCGGGAGGATTTCGCGCTGGCGACCTATTACGAGTCGAACCTGGGGATCATGTTCTTTGCCGACGGCAGGCCCGAATTCGTGCGCAACAAGGAGCTTCCCGGTGACGAAACTGTCTACGACCGCATGCACAAGGAGATCAGATGCACATTTCTGGCGTACAAGGAGCATTTTCCCGAGCGGGAATCCAGGAATGTCTTCTGCTTCGCACCGCCGCCCATGGCCAAGGATTTCTGCGGGATCGCGAGCGATGCCGCAGGTTGCGATCCCATCCTGCTTGAGACGAAATCGGCACTGGAAATTCGGGAAAACACATCCACCAAACCGGAGTTTCTGTTTCCTTTTACAGCCGCCATCGGAGCGGCCTTAAAGGCTCTGTGATGCGAATTGCCATCAACCTGGCGACCAGGACTATTTACGACAGCAGGCTGGTCTCGCGGCTGTGCATGGTTGCCGTTGTGCTGCTGGCTGTCCTGCTTGCCTGGAACTTTCTCCGCTTTGCCCGGAATCTCGGAGAGATGCGTCGTCTCGACTCCGAGATCTCCGCGGCGGACAAGCGACTGCGGAGCGCCCCGCCCGGAATCAGCGAGCAGGAGCATGCCGCGATCAAGCAGGGAGTAAGCTTCTTTAACGAGATCATCAACCGGAAAACCTATGGATGGCTCGCATTCCTGGAGCGGCTGGAGAACGTGACGCCGGATGGCGTAACCCTGTCGCTCCTGTCGCCGGATAAGAGGGATGATATAATTAAAATCGAAGGCCTGGCGCGCAATTTCCGGGCGCTGGAGAATTTTCTGGAGATGCTGGAGGATTCCGGGGCCTTCCACGACGTACTGCTGTTGTCCCACAAGAACGAAGAGTTTTGGGAGCAGGCGAGAGGGGTGAGGTTTTCGATTTCATGCAAGGTGAACAGGCAATGAGACGACTGGTTCGCGAGCTGTTACAGAGGCAAAAGGCCCGGCTTATTGTAATCGGACTGTTACTGCTCCTCAACATTCTCTCTTTTGCGGTCATCGGGATTTTTCAAACTCCCGCCCTGGAGCGCAAGAGGTGGACAACAGCAGAGCAGCGGAAGCGGCTCGATGCGCTGGCCAGGGGTGATGTGACCGCGGCCTACCGCACCGCCCGCAGCGACCTTGAGAAGATCCAGTCCAGGATTCTCCCAAAGCGCCGTTTTGCGGCCCTGTTGGGGGAGATTGCCGAATCTTCTTCACAATGCGGCGTTACCACCGACTCAATCACCTACAAGCCGGACTTCATCAAGGACCGGAAACTTCTCGCCTACCAGATTACGATGGCGGTGAGCGGCCGCTATTCAGGTGTCAGATGCTTTCTCTATGAGATGCAGACCCGGGAGGATCTGGTCGTGGTTGACGGTTTCGTCCTGAAGAACGATGATGCCTACAAGGAAAATGTCTCCATGGAACTCAAGCTGACGGCGTATCTGAGGGACGACGCATGAACAGACGGCGTCTTCTGCTTGCAGTCCTGCTCCTGGTGTTGGCGGCATCAGCCATCTGGAGCTATTTTTCCTATCCGCGTCAGAAAACGGTGGCAAAACTCAAATTTGTCCCCGGTACGAGGGCCGTGGCCGACAGACACGGAAAGTCCCAGACCCCTGCCGCCGACCGGCAGGCCGAACCCCGCATGCTGAGGGTTGATCTTCTGGAGAACGTGCCTCCCTATACCCAGTATCGACGGAACATCTTCAGTCCGCTGTTTGTCGACGAGGAAACCTTTATGCAGAGGCAGGCCGCCGCGGCGGCAGCGGCGGCGGCAAGAAAGGCACTGCCTCCGGCGGTGCCGGGAAAGCCTGCCCCGATGCCGACCGGTATACAGAACGAGCTGTCCGCATTCAAATTTCACGGCTTTCTGCAGAAAGACGGCAGAAAAACCGTATTCCTGGCAAAGGGGAGGGACATTACCCCGCTGAAGGAAGGGTCCACTTTTGCCGGACGTTTTGTGGCCACATCCATCACCGACCAGGTTCTCATACTGAAGGTAACCGGTACCGGTGAGGAAATTATCATTCCACTGATTGAAAACGAGCCGCTGAGACTTGCGCGCTAGACCGCGTATTTCGGCCGGTTGAGCGGGATACTCGAGGAGTGACGGAATATGCGTTCCATGGTCTACTGTATAGTGGCAGGTTTTTTGTTCGCCGGCTTGGCCGGGTGCGCCGCCGGGAGGGCGTTCAGCACCGGCGAGAGCCTGGAGCGGGAGGGAAGGTTCGAGGAGGCGATGCTCAGCTATGCCGAGGCCTACCGGCTCGCACCAGAGGAGATGGAATACAGGCTGCGGTTCCTCGACGCCCGGGACAAGGCGGCGGGCAGTCGTTTCGCGCAAGGAATGGAGCGCCTGAAAGGGGGCGATTACTCCGCCGCACTGGTGGACTTCCAGGTCGCGTACGGGCTGGATCCCAGCAATGAGAGATTCAGGCAGATCGCCGAGAGCACCGCGAGGAAAAAGGACGCTCAGCAGGCCTATCGTGAAGGGATGGAGTTCGAGAAGGGCAACAAGCTGAAATTCGCCAGGCAGTCATATGACCGCGCCCATGAGCTTGATCCCGAGGAGCCCGAATACGGGAAGGCGTCGGAGAGGGTGCGGGCGCTCCTGGACAGCAGACCAACGGGCTACGAGCTTGACATCAAGTCGCTCAGGCCCTTTGCCTTCAGGTTCACCGGTTCCGGCCTCAAGGATGTATTCCGGATACTGACGCAGCTTTCGGGCATCAATTTCATCTTTGACGAGGGGGTCAAGGATCAGCCTGTCACCATCGACCTGGAAAGGACCAATTTCCGGCAGGTGCTCGACCTCCTCACCACCATGAACAGGCTAGGCAGCACCGTCCTCAATGAAAAGACCGTCCTGATATATCCGAAGACGGCCGACAAGGTAAAGCAGTACGCGGACATGAAGCTGCACACCTTCCATCTCAACTTCATGGACGCAAAGAAAGGGATCAACCTGATCCGCACCATGCTGCCGGCGCGCAAGATCTACGTGAACGAGGAGTCCAACTCCATCGTGGTGCGCGACAACACTGACACCATAAAAGTCATCGAGAAGCTGCTGGAGGCCAACGACCTGCCGGATGCGGAGGTCCTGCTGGACGTGGAGGTGATAGAGGTCAACGACAGGAACACCAGGAACGTCGGGCTCGTGTTGAGCCGCTACGGGGTGGATATCGCAGGGTTCAACACGGATACGGCCCAGAAGCTGGCCGACAGGTTGAGCAGCGCCACCACCGGGGGTACAAGTGAGGCCGGAGTGAGCAACCTGGTCAATGTATTCAACTGGAACGGCTACGGAGGGTTCGTAACGGTCCCCAGCGCCACCTATAATTTCGGTAAGACCCTTGCGAAGGGAGAGGTCCTGTCCAATCCCAAGCTCAGGGTAAAGAACAAGGAAAAGGCCAAATTCACGGTCGGGACCAGGGTCCCCATCACCACCACCAGCAGCACCGGCACGATAGGGGGGGTCACCGTCAATGTCCAGTATGTGGATGTGGGCGTCAAGCTCAACGCGGAACCGGTGGTGCAGATCAACAACGTCATCGACATCAAGCTGAGCCTAGAGGTCAGTTCCATTCTGAGCAGGGAGACGGTCGGATCCGACGCGCTTACCACCGTGGTAACCATCGGTACCCGCAACCTGGAAACCGTCCTCAGCCTTAAGGACGGTGAGACCAGCGTCATCGGCGGGCTGAAATCGAGAACCAATACCGACAGCAAAACCAAGATCTTCCTGCTGGGGGATATCCCTCTCATCGGACCGTTCATCTCCGGCAACGACAGCACGAAGGAGAAGACCGAGCTGATCCTGGCCATCACCCCCCATATTGTGCGGGGTCTGGCCGCACCCGCCGCCAACGTGGTCTCGTTCATGTCGGGCAAGGAGGACGATCCGACCCTGACGGGCTTCCCCCCCGCCGTGGAGGAGGAGCCGGACGTCGGACCCGAGCCGGGTAAAAACGGAGCCGGCGCGGCTGGTCTACAGCCCGGAGCCGCTGCAGTTCCGCCGTTCGTTCCCGCTTCGCCTGCCGCTCAACCCGAACCGGCGCCACCGACTCCCGCGGGAGTTGTCCCATCCCAGTCGAATGCGTCGGCAGCAGTTCTCCCTGGGGCTGGTTCCGCCCCGGTTCCGGAGCCCGTCGCCCCGGACCTGGTTGAGCCGCCGTTGCCGGACGAGTCGATGAAAGAGGGCCAGATAATAATTTCCTCGCCCGGGAGCGGCAAAGTGGGAGAGCAGATCGCTCTGGATATCCGGGCCGCCAACGTGGAGTCCACTGGGGCAGCGACTTTCACCCTCACCTACGATACCGGCCTGGTGGAGCCGGTTTCATTTGCCGCAGGAGACTTTCTTAAAAAGCCAGGCATGAAGACCACCTTTTCCAGTTCGGTCAACGCGGCCGCCGGCAGGGTCAGCATGAATCTTGCGCTCCCACCCGGCAGTCCGGGCGTCAGTGGCGCCGGTGTCGTGGCAAAGGCGGTATTCCGCGCCAGAAGACAGGGGACGGCGGCATTCGGTTTCCTGGATCCGGCTTTCAGGACGACCGACGGCCGGCAGATCCCCGTGGTGCCGTTCGCCACATCGATAGGCATCCAGTAACCATGTTGAACCGGCTCGCGCAACGGAAAGGGGTTACTCTCATTGAACTGATGGTGACGGTCAGTATTCTGGCCATCCTGGTTGCTGGAATAGTGCCGCTGACCCGTATGACCGCCAAGAGGACCCGGGAAATCGAACTGAGGCGGGAGCTGCGTATTATCCGCACCGCCATTGATGATTTCAAAAAAAGCTACGACAAGGCCGTGGATGACCAGAAAATGACGGGCTCGCTCAACAAATCCGGGTACCCGGAGACGCTGGAACAACTTGTGGAAGGTTATGATTTTGGCGGGTTGTATGCCTATAAGAAAAAGTTTCTGCGCAGGATACCGGCTGATCCGATGAATCCTCCGGTGGCGGGCGAGAAACCCGATTGGGGATTACGATCGTACAGTGACCAGCCCGATTCCACCACCTGGGGCGGGGAAGATGTTTACGATGTATATTCACTTAGTGAAGGAACCGCAATTGACGGCACGAAATACAGGGATTGGTGAGATATCACCGAACAGGCGGGTCGGAAGGGGACGGATGGGCTTTACCCTGATAGAGCTGATGATAGTCGTTTCCATCATCGGCATACTGGCCTCCATCGCCGTTCCCAGCTACCAGAAGTGGGTGATCAGGGCGCGGGAGGCCACGTTGAGTGACATCCTGTTCAACTTCCGAAAGACCATCGACGAGTTCTACGGCGATAACGCCAAGTACCCGGACTCGCTGGACGAACTCGTTGCCAAGGGATATCTGCGCGGGATGCCGGTGGATCCCTTCACCAAGAAGAACGACACCTGGGTTACGGTGGCACCCCCGCTGACCGAATCGGCAACTCCGGCAGGTGGCGAGGACTCGTCAACGACGACTACGACGATCCAGGAACCCGGCAACGTTTACGACGTTCACAGCGGTTCCGACCTGGTCGGGAGTAACGGCGTGCCGTATAACGAGTGGTAAGCGCTCTGTTCCGGTCTGTTTTTTGTCAACTCATTCCACGAACGTCACGCGATTGATTTCCCTGAGGGTCGTTTCCCCGTCCAGGAGCTTCTCAATGGCCGACTCCCGCAGGAAAATCACCCCCGACTCGCGGGCCTTCTGCTTCAGCTCGGTCGTGGATGCCTTTCCGATGATCAGGTCGCGGATGTCGTCGGTCATGTCCATGAGCTCCACAATGGCGGTCCGTCCGCGATAGCCGGTGCCGTTGCAGGCGTCACAGCCGGTTGCCTCGTAGAGCACGACCTCCCTGGCCAGCTCGGGATTGATGCCCGAATCCGCCAGAACCGTGTCGGGGTAATCGGTGGGCCGCCTGCATTTGGGACAGAGACGCCGCACCAGCCGCTGCGCCATGATGCAGTTGAGGCAGGAAACGAAGTTGTAGGGGTCGATGCCCATGTGGATGAACCGACCGATGACGTCGAAGACGTTGTTGGCGTGAACCGTGGTGAATACCAGGTGTCCCGTAAGTGCGGACTGTACGGCAATCTGGGCGGTTTCAGAGTCCCGGATCTCGCCGACCATGATCTTGTCCGGGTCGTGGCGCAGGATCGAACGGAGTCCGCGGGCAAAGGTCAGCCCCTTCTTCTCGTTGACCGGTATCTGGAGTATGCCGCGCAGCATGTATTCGACCGGGTCCTCGATGGTTACGATCTTCTCTTCACCGGTATGAATCTCGGTCAGGGCCGCATAGAGGGTGGTCGACTTGCCGCTCCCGGTGGGACCGGTCACCAGGATCATCCCGTACGGTTCGTGTATCTTTTTCCGAAGCCTCAGGATCTCCCGCTTGCTCATGCCGAGGCTTTCCAGGGTCAGTCCCTTGAGGTTGCTGGCTATGGTCTCCTTGTCCAGGATCCTGATGACCGCGTCCTCTCCCAGGACGCTCGGCATGATTGATATCCTGAAGTCGATGGCCTTCTCGCCCAGCCGGATCTTGAAGCGGCCGTCCTGGGGGATGCGGCGTTCCGAGATGTCCAGCTCGCTCATGACCTTGAGGCGAGAGATGATGGGCGCCTGGAACTGCATCCCCATGGGTTCGCTCGCCTCGTAGAGCACACCGTCGATCCGGTACTTGATGAAGACCCCTTCCGGGCTTGTCTCGATGTGTATGTCGCTGGCGCGGCGATTCATTGCGTCCAGTATCGTGGTATTGAGCAGCTTTATGATCGGGCTGGTATCTTCGGAGATGCTCTCGACCGTCAGGATCTCCTCGCCATGGTCGTTTTCCTTGACCAGTTGAAGCATGAAGTCTTCTGAGACCTCCCGGAGCACCCTGCTGGTGGCGGTGCCGGTCTTGAGGAAATCGGTAATGGCCGATTCCGCTGCTATCTTGATCTTTAACGGCCGATCGACCAGAAGCTCCAGTTCGTCCAGCCTGAGAACATCTGTGGGATCCGAAACCGCCACCGTCAGGGTATCGGCATCCATCCCGAGCGGTACGATACGGAAGCGGCGAATGAAATCCGCCGGCAGGGTCGCGAGGAGCCCCTCGTCGGCCTTGCAGCTCCTGAGGTCCACGTACTCCAGGCCGAACTGCTCGGCCAGTGCGCGGGCCAGGTCCTCTTCGGTTATCAGGCCTTCACTGAGACAAATCTTGCCGAAGCGCTGCTCCCCGGTTGCGAGCTTCTCCAGGATCAGCGGCAGGTGGGCGGCAGCAAGGGAACCGCGTTCGATGAGGATGGTTCCGATATCTTTTCTCTGAAAATTCATAGTTTTCTCGATACTCTGGTTTTTTTGGATCGTAATGGCCCAACCGTCGTACTTACCGTTGTGGCGCAGCCTTCCGTGCAGCGGCAACCTCGTTGGCCAGCACGGCGTATTCTATCTCCACTATCTCTACCTTCCGGGGATCCAGGAGATTCAGTGGAGGGGCGACGGTAAGAGGATATTCGGTCATGGTTCCTCCCGAGAGAACGGTAACCGAGGTCGCCATGCTGCCGCGATCAGGAAGTATTTCAAGGATCCATAGGCCGTTATTCGTTGTCAGGGCGGTCACGCAATGCCCGCCCGAGATGGAAAACGTCGGGGTCTCTCCCTTGCGGTACGGCACCCTGAGGGTGACCCGGGCGGTGGCGGAACCGTCGGAAAGCAGCACGGACGGTTCCTGGCTGAAGGCGGGGTCCATTCGTACAAACAGGGCGGCCAGTGCCTCTCTGGTTTTTTTGCCTTTAAACTCCCGCATTCGATCCAGCACGCTTTCCCTGCGATCAAACCCGGCTGATGCCGTCGCCGGGAAGGCGTCGCCCGGCGTTGGTAATCGGTTTGGAAACGGTGGTCGCACCTGTCCGGTGGCTTGTCGTGAGGGGAGCAGCGCAAGGATGACCACTACGGCGGCGGCCACAAAGAACAGGCCCGGGCTACGCGAGAAGGAGCGTGATACACCGTCTGCCCGAAGGACCGGCCGGCCGTGAGATGTTCCATCCACCATCCTCCGCACCGGCGCTTTGTGAGTCCTGCCATGCGACGTGGAGTTTTGAAATTTCTCGAACATTGTTGATCCCTGACTGTTTGAATGTTGTTTGGGTGTCCGGGTGGAGGAGCGGCAAGGACTGTACGCGGCTCCAGGACTATTGTGATAAATTATAGCGTATCAGGGCGCCCTGGCACAAGATTTGAATTTGTCGATGCGAACCGCCGGGACGATGAGAAGCCCGGCCGTCCCCGGATCAGACCCCGACCCCTTGGATAAGGAATTGCGCACGGTTGTGATTTGCGATAGTCTGGTATCCGCCTGAAGGGGCCGGGTTGGTGAGCATTTTCACGCAGGTTCCGGAAGGAAACCGGCTTTGGGCCATTCATACCTTACCCGCTTTGAGGGAATATGGGCAAGCTGCTGAACCAGCGCGGGTTTACCTACCTGACCGCCATAACCATGGTCATCATCATGGGGATCTCCCTGGGGGCCGTGGGCGTGTCGTGGCGCCTGATCATGAAGCGGGAACGGGAGGAGGAACTGCTGTTCCGCGGTTCCCAGATAAGAGATGCCATCACCCGCTGGTACGCGCCCAGGACTGGCCAACATATCGCAACGCCGCTCACGGACCTGAAGGACCTGCTCAAAGATCCCCGCACCCCCCATACGGTGCGCCATCTGCGGCGTCTCTACACCGATCCCATAACCAACAAGGAGTGGACCCTGATAACGGATCCTGCAAAGGGAATTCAGGGGG
>Ga0228535_1001247_pt1 | contig 43586 bp, 41 predicted proteins | sample SJ1metagenome_FD_168457 | JGI IMG/M metagenome (GOLD analysis project Ga0228535, IMG submission 168457) | Enriched culture of PCE-dechlorinating microbial communities from Ithaca, New York, USA - SJ1 | ecosystem: Engineered > Modeled > Simulated communities (microbial... > Unclassified | place... | reverse complement strand
CTGGCCATCGCCCCCGTCCAGCGCACGATCGCCGTCCTGCACCAGTTCTCCCACCGCGCGCTTCCCATCGCGGCCGCCGCGCTGGCCACACTCCTGCTCCTGGTCGCCATCATCACCATCCGTGATGCGCGCTATACCCGGGAATACAAACTCTACCGCCCCTCGGGTGGCAGCCGCGAAGTCCGCGCCCAAAACGCCCGCATCAGCCGCAAGCGCGATCCGTTGCTCTGGCCCCGCGCCGCCCTCATCAGCACCTGGCTCGCCGCCAGCATTTTCCTTGTGCCGACGATCGTCCTGCAGAGCCGCGATCTCACCGGTCGCCTGGCGATCCAGACCGCCTACCTCAAATTCGCGCTCGAGACCCTAGCCAGCCGTGCCAACCTTGTGCTCATCGTCTGGAACGGCACCCTCTTCGTTCTCGCCAGCATCGGCCTGATCTTCCTCGCCCGCCTCAGTGACAAACAAAACCGGGCCCACAAATAACCAGCGTAAAAAGCCAAATGACACATCAGCCTGTTCATTAGAACGATCATCATTTACACTAATAACAACTCACAGGAGGTCCCTCACCATGAAAAAACTCACCGCACTCCTCATGATCGCGATCCTCGTCCTCACCATGGGCGCTGCTGTATCCGCCGCGACCGAGGCCGACATCATCAGCGCGCTGCAGGCTGCCAATGTGCCCGCCGTCTACGTCAGCCAGGCCCAGTCCTATCTCGCTGCCAATGAGGTCACCGCAGTCCAGGCTGACGAGATCATTGCTAATATCGAGAAAGCCAAGGCTGTCGCCGGTAGCGAGACTAAAATTGCCAACCTTTCGACGAGCCAGATCAACCAGATCGGCACTTATGTCAACAATGCCGCCCAGGTCCTCGAGATGAAGGCAGTCCTGCCCAAGGACGGCACTGTCGGAATTTATGACAGCACTGGCAAGCTCGTCTTTGCCGCCAGCAAGGGCAATGCTGTCAAACAGACCGGCTACGACTACAGCCTCGTTCTGATTGGCTTCCTGACGGTCCTGCTCGCTGGTGTCACCGCCGTCGCTGGCAAGATCCGCAAGGTTCGCGCCCACTGAGACCGATCCAGACACAACCCATCCAACACCAGCTCCATTAGCCCTCAGTCCATTCAACTCAGATTTTTTCTACTTGGGCGATCAGTCAAAAACTGGTCGCCTTTTTTACGGGCATATAGTTAAATAACCAATTATCTTAGTTAATATCATTTGACAAAGTATATCAAGTTTTTGTCATAAAGAAACTATCTAAAAATCACTTAACACCTCCCTGGTTCGCCATCCCTTGGAAAGGAGACCCCCATGTTGCGTGAACATGCCAAAGTCATTGACCAGCTGTCCCAGATTGCTGATCTGGCCATGGTAGCGCTGGCTTTTTTCCTGAGCCTGGAGCTCTACCGGCAGAAGGGCTCCTTTGACCAGGTGATTGAGACTCATTATTTCATCATCTTCGTCGTCTACCTGCTCATCTGGGTCTTGATTGCCAATGCCAACAATCTCTACACCTCGCGCCGGATGGCGACTTTGCAGCAGGAGCTCGGACGGTTGATCCGGACCCATGTGATTGCCACGCTGGGCAGTCTGGCGATCATGCCTTTGCTTGTGCGCGGCCTGATCCAGGACCGTTTTGTCTACTATTTCATCGCGTTTTCCGTCTTGCTGACTGCGATCCTGCATGTCGCGATCCGGATCATCCTGCAGCGGATCCGTGCTGCGGGGCGCAACATCAAGTACGTCCTGATCCTGGGCAGCAGCAAGTCCGCTCATCGCATTGCGGACAATTTCCAGCAGCATCCGGATCTGGGCTACCGGGTGATCGGCTACATTGCCCGCCAGAAAAATGGCCTCGATGTGCACTATTTTGGCGATTATTCCTATCTGGGAGAAACCTTGGCCCGTGAAATCGTCGATGTGGTCATTGTCGCCGAGTCGATCCATGACCCGATCGTCCGGGACAGCCTGGAATTGGCCCATATCATGGGCAAAACGACGGTCGCCGTGATGGATGATGAAATCTACCGCCTGTCGCGGATGCGCCCCTTCCAGCTGGCTGGCATGCCGATGGTCGCGATGTACAGTGTGCCGCATCATGAATGGCAGGAGCTGTTCAAAAAGGTCATGGACATCGTGATTTCTGGCCTCGGCCTGGTTGTGGCCTCGCCGCTGCTGCTCCTGATCGCGCTTGGCGTCAAGCTGACGTCGAAAGGGCCGGTGTTCTTTGCCCAGGACCGGGTCGGCCTCAATGGCCGGATCTTCAAGATGTACAAGTTCCGCTCGATGGTCCAGGATGCCGAGGAGCTGAAGAAAAAGCTCACCCATCTCAATGAAATGAGTGGGCCGGTGTTCAAGATCAAGGACGATCCGCGCGTGACCCCGATCGGCCGGTTCCTGAGGAAAACGAGCCTCGATGAGCTGCCGCAGCTGTGGAATGTCTTCCGCCAGGAGATGTCGCTGGTGGGACCGCGGCCGCCCCTGCCCAGTGAAGTGAACCTCTACGATCCCAAACACCGGAAAAGGCTGTCGGTCAAGCCGGGCTTGACCTGCATCTGGCAGGTCAGCGGGCGCAACGACGTCGACTTTGACCAGTGGATGGAGATGGATGCGGAATACGTTGACAACTGGTCTCTGGCGCTGGATATGAAGATCCTGGCCCAGACGGTACCGGTGGTGCTGGGCAGGAAGGGCGCCAGTTGAGTGTTAATAATGACAACTAAATAACCATTTTTAACAGTTGCAGTATGCACGATTGAACATCAATACCTCTAACACTTATCATACAGATGTATCACTAAATTCATCTGAGTTGGAGGTTGTTATGAGACGTCGAGTTCGTTCCTGTGCCCTGCTTCTGTCTGCCCTGGCCCTGCTCCTGATGACGATTTTCATCCCCTCAAGTCCAGTTGCCGCTGCGGTTGCTCTGACCACGACGGAGGAAGTCACGCTGACGCTGGATGATAGCCAGCAATACTACCGCCCGAATCACCCTAGTGCCGTGAGCGTTGACTATCTGCCAGCTGAAGATGACTATTACCGGGATGACATCCTGTACTATAACAACGATGGGCTCTATGCTCCCAACACGACTGTTTCTTATCCCTATGCGGTACAAATGTTCACCCCGACCCTGGACGGCATGTATACATTCGAAATCACGGCGGATTCGTGGACGGATGACAATACCGGGGATACGATGCTCTGGATGTATGATGGGGCCTTCGATCCTGGCAATCCTTTGATCAATGTCTGGGTGGTCAATGACGATGGCAGCGAGAATTATCTGGATGCCAAGCTGACGCTGGATTTACTGGCTGGTGAGATCTATACACTGGTGGTCACCGCTCTGCCTGCTGATAAGACTGGTACCGTGACGCTGGCGATCACCTCTCCGGTCCCGCCTGAGGATAACGGTGAGGATCAGCTGCGTGATCCTGGTGATGAATCGCCGGATGACCCAGGAGATGAAGCGCAAGACGAGGCAACATCGACACCGTCCGCTTCTTCACCCACGACGCCTGTGAAACGGGATCCGATCACGATCCTGCATTCAGTAACGGGAGTTCGAACGGAGGATCTCAGTTATCTGGCTGCGATCCCTGAACAGTGGATGAGCGATGTGACGTATGTCGAGTTCTGGCTCGATTCCGCCCCGGTAACAAAAGATTCGCCCCGGCAGATGGCGATCGACACAGCAGCCGCTGCCCTAAAAGCGGCCGGCCGGACGCTGTACGATACGCAGGAAGTGACCCTGATGAGCCGGGCCACCTGGCGCGACCAGCATCAGGTGACCAGCCCGATTGATCCGTCCTGTATCCGGGGGAATATCCCGGTGTATCTGGCGATCCCGGCTGAGCTGATCGACAGGGAAGCACTGGGGATCTGCTTCATCGATGAGACGGGTGCGGTGGCGTTTCTGGATGGTGAGCGGGTCAGTATTGAGGGTAGCGAGTATATGAGATTTGAGAATAATGCACTGCCGGCTGTGTATGGCTGGGTGGGGTGAGAGATGGATAACTTATTAATGAAAGGAATATTCGAATAGAGTATTATGAAATGACTTTTAGCAAATTTTAACTATTGAATTATGATGAGGGAAATTAATGGATATAGCTACATGGATGACGGCAATATTTACTGCCATTTTAACCTTGATCACCGGAGTATATGCATATCTTACTTATAAATTAGCTTCTTATTCAAAAAAAGCTATTCAAAATAGTTCTGATGAGTCAATTTTGAATAGGCGACCATACTTAGCTTTTCTAGATTTCAACATTAATCACTTTGAAGAACCACATAATTGTGAAGATATTTACAGAATTACTATAAGATTAAAAAATACTGGCAATTCAATGATGCAATATAAATTGATAAATAGTTCTATTCAATCAAACCAAGGAGAAAGTCTTAAAACAAATTTCAAGAATAGTGGTTCGTATATTTACCCCGATCTTGTTGAAGAGTTTAGACTCGGATCGGTTAAATTTCTGAATCAAACACCTCAGTTAGATGAAATTGTCAAATTTAACATATCTTATAAAATTGAGTATCTATCAATAGATAATATTAGTTATCAAACAGAACGAGAATTTGAATTGCTATTTAATCGAAAAAGTGGGATGATTGAGTGGTTTTATCTTAACTCAAACGATAATTGAATTTTAATTACTTTTGAAAAGCACTAAGTCACCTAAAACTATTAATAAAATGAGCATTAAAATACTAACACTTTAACGAGGTTTGCTTTAATTTGCTAAAACAAAGCTTTCTCGAATTAAGTTATGTATTAATAAACAACCAATTATCTAATAAATTGATTAGTCAATATGGCAATATCTTTTTGTAGGAATGCTTTATGAATTTAAGAAAAGGTAAAACAAAGAATATATTAGATAGTTCAATCGATAGTGCTTTGCTCGCCGTAGAAGTATTTAATAAACCGCGTACTCCATTTAGAGTTGAGAACTATATTATTCTTATGATAATGGCATGGACAAGACTATTTCATGCATTTTTTAATATGACGATTGGTGATAAGTATTATTATAAAAAGGGGACAAAATATACGAAAGTAGACGGGGAAAAGAAAGCATGGGAATTGAAAGAATGCATTAAAAAGTACAATTTATTGTCAGATCCTGAAAAGAAAAACTTAGAATTTTTTATTCAATTGAGAAACAGAATTGAACATCGACACATTGAAAGGGAAACAATTGGTGTTCAAATATTTGGAGAATGTCAGTCACTTCTCTATAATTATGAGAAGCAGTTGATTAACATTTTCGGCCCTGAATATGCAATAAATGAGAACCTAGCATTTTCTCTGCAATTTTCAACTTTAAGAACCAAAGCCCAAATTGAGGCTCAAAAGAATTTATTATCCAGTGATGCTCAAGAAATTGTTGAATTTATAAATAAATTCAGAATGACACTTTCTGATGATGTTTTTAATAGTCAAGAATTTAGCATAAAATTGATGCAAATTCCCAAAATATCTAACACTGATAGGGGCGATTTGGCAATTGAATTTGTAAATTGGAATAATCTTGATTCAAATGATCGTGAAAATATTTTGAAACTTACCGCAATTATTAAGAATAAAATTCAAAAAGTTGATTGTGTAAATGTTGGTAAACTTAAACCAAGTACAGTCGTAGAAGAAGTCAAATCCCAAGGCGTCCAGGGGTTCAATTTATCCATTCATACGATGTTATGGAAAATATTTAAAATTCGCCCAAATGCAGATTCAGACAATCCATTCGAAACAGAATCATCATTTTCGACATATGATGAAGTTCATAAAGATTATGTATATAGCGACGAATGGGTTGGTTTCATTGTTAACATATTTAGCACAAACAAACTTACATTTGAAAATGTCAAACGTTTATATAAAAGCGAAAAATTACTGAATTACCGAGAGTATTTGAATTGATTAATCCATGTTAAGATAATTGAAATGTATATAAGTAAATATTATATTTCAAAGCAATCTCTAGGGTAAACTCCAAGTAGGATTGAGGCCACCTCTACCCAGTGAAGTGAAGCTTATTAATTACTAATATCGCTTGAGGTAATCTAGATTTACTTCACCAAGGTGAGAGTAGATATGAAAAAAATCATGTTTGATACCAATGTGTTCGACAAATTACCTGAAATGATTGAAACACTCCAAAGAGGCAAAGATCACTATAAGTACTACGTGACCTCGGTTCAGATTGAAGAGATATGCAATATCCCGGACCTTAATAAAGAACGCAGGATAGTCAATATGTTGATGCTGTCGGAGATTCGCGCTGAACTCGTTCCCGTATCGGTATTAATCTTTGGCTATTCCAGGTTTGGTTTTGCCAGTTTTGGTGAAGGGAAGGTTTATGAAGAAATCTTAAGCCCTAATCATTCAAATATCCGCGATGCCATGATAGTTGATACTGCGGTACATGAAGGTTGCACTCTCATCACTGAGGATAAAGACTTATACAAAAAAATGACTCGAAACGGTTATAACGCCATGCTTCTTAGTGAGTTCATGATTGCATCTCGATTGCTTTGACTAATAAATCAACATAAAGGATACATTACACCTCAATGCCCAAGAAAAACCTTCTCCTCTATGCCCACTACTATTACCCGGATGTTGCCTCGACCGGTCAGATTCTGCAGGAATTGGCAGAGGGGATGCTGGAGGATTTCAATATCACGGTCATTTGTGTTGTTCCTTCGTATTCAGGTGTTATACCTGATAAATATAAAAAGAGGAAGTACTATTTCGAAGATATCAATGGGGTCAAGATCATTCGGGTCAGGGTCCCTGAATTTAAAAAGGAAGATAAGCTGAGTCGGATCAAGAATATTTTGACCTATTTTATCCGTTCAATAATTGCGACGCTCAAATCCGGTCCTCAGCATTATGTATTTTCAATTTCTCAGCCACCTATTTTCGGCGGCTTGTTAGGTGTGATCGGGAAATGGATCAAGCGGGCCAAATACATCTACAATATTCAAGATTTCAATCCTGAGCAAATTATCGCAGTTGGGTATTCGAAAAACCGGTTTGTTATCAATTTGATGTTAGCTCTGGATAAGTTCTCGTGTAGGCAGGCTGATAAGGTCATTGTAGTTGGCCGAGACATGGTGGAGACATTAAAAAATCGATTCAAAGGTCATAAGGTGCCAAGCCATTGCTATATCAACAATTGGATTGATGAAAAGGCCATTTATCCGCTGGAACCGACTCATGAAAAAGTCGTTGAGTTTAAAGAAAAGTACGGTCTGACTAATAAGTTTGTCTTCATGTATTCAGGCAATTTGGGCCTTTATTATGATCTTGAAAACCTGATAAAGGTTATTGGGAAGTTCAATAATCAGAAAGATGTTGTATTTGCGTTTGTCGGGGATGGATCGATTAAAAGCCAACTTGAAGCTTACAAGCAGGAACATGAGCTGGACAATGTGATCTTCATACCTTACCAGGACAAGAAGGATCTGATCTATAGCCTGAATGCTGCTGATGTGCATTGGGTCGTCAACGCAAATGGGATTAAGGGTGTATCGGTCCCGAGTAAGATCTATGGGGTGATGGCAGCTGGAAAGCCGGTGCTGGGGGTGCTGGAAGATGAATCTGAGGCACAAAATATTGTTGAAAAGGCTGGTTGTGGCTTTGTGGTGTCTCCAAAAGAATATATTAAAATGAGTCAACTCATTGATTCTTATATTCAGTTCCAGAGCTGTGATAATCTGGAAACAATGGGCAAGAGAGGCCATGAGTATTTATTAAAGAATCTTACAAAAGAACTATCAATTCAAAAGTACAAGATGAACTTAAATCATTCTAAAGGTGAATGTTAATGATTAGTAACTGGTTTAAGCTAGTGATGAAAATAAATAAAGTTAAATATGGCAAAAATCTATCGTTAAGAGGCCTACCCGTGATTTTCAATAGTGTTGGAGCAAAACTCAATATTGGAAATAATGTAACGATAAACAGTAGCTTCTTATCGAATCTTGTGGGTCTATATTCACGAACGATCATTGTAACGCGTACCCCTGAAGCCGAGATTTTAATAGGGAACAATGTTGGCATTTCAGGTGCAACAATATATGCCCGACGGAGTATTGTCATTGGTGACAATTCGATGGTTGGAGGTAATGCCAAGATCCTGGACAATGATTTCCATCCAATCGATATTAAAGCTCGAAGAGATGACTTGAAAGATATGATAGACACACGCCCAATCCTTATTGGCAATGATTGCTTTATTGGATGCAACTCAATAATCCTCAAGGGCACAGAGCTTGGTGATGGTTGCGTGGTTGGAGCAGGTGCGGTGGTAAGTGGAAAATTCGATGCGGGAAGCGTTATTGTCGGAAATCCTGCAAAAGTAATCAGAAAAATATAAGGAAAAACTATGCAGCAGATGCTTTGGATAGGGAATTATGAAAGTGAAGAAGAGCTAATAAATAAGGCAAACAAGGGATTCAGTTTAGTTTCTGCACAAGTTTCACAACAAAATCTTATTAATGGAATTGAACAAATTAGTGGATTTGCTTTTGACTCAATCAACGGTAGTGTTCTTCCGCCGTATCCTGTTTATAAAGATAGAATTATTCCACCTGTGGTTTGGAGTCATACGGATGGCGCTCGAGATATTAGTGTTGGATATAGAAACAGAAAATATATTAATAGATTATACTGCAAATTTTCAATGATTAAAGCTGCACAAGAATGGCTTGATTTACGTTATCAAGGTAACGAACTTATAATACTAGTCTATTCGATGCGCTCATCACCAATGGCGACAGCGTGTTATATAAAAAAGCAGGTTCCCACTGCGAAATTATTCTTGATCATTACGGATTTGCCTAAATACATGGATTTGGGACAGAGCATGTTTAAAGCTGCTTTGAAAAGTGTTGACTGGTTTTTTATCAAGAGAATGCAAAAAGAGTTCAATGGTTTCATACTATATGCAAGTAAGATGGCAGATTATTTAAAGATTCCAAACAGAAAATGGCTCCTAATGGAAGGAAGCTTTGAGTGTAAGGAAATAATTGAATTATCACATGATATTAGTAAGCTTCGTAAAAAAGTAATAATGTATTCTGGAAATCTTGATTTGCGATATGGAATTAAATTACTTCTAGATGCATTTCTATGCATTTCTGATATTGACGCTGAATTATGGCTCACGGGAAGAGGTAACGCAGAAAAATATATCAATGAATGTATGAAAATAGATCATAGGATTAAATATTTTGGCTATATACCTGAACGGCTTGAAGTTTTAAAGAAACAGCAAGAAGCTACGTTATTAGTGAATATGAGATTGCCATCTGAAAAAGCATCAAGCTATTGCTTTCCATCTAAGTTGTTTGAATACATGGCAACAGGGATCCCAGTTCTATCGTTTAAACTTGGAGGAATACCTGAAGAGTATATTGAGTTTCTATATATCATTCAAGATGAAAATAAACAAGGTATAGTAAATGCAATAATGAATGCATTTGAGTTTTCAGACGAAGAGAGAAAATTAAAAGGTCAGAGAGCAAAGAATTTTGTTTTGCGAGAAAAATCTGTAAATATGCAATGTAAGAAAATATGTGAATTTATTGATGATATAGGTGTATTAGCATGATGAAAATTTTGTGGGTAACAAATGTTCCTATCCCACGTATTGCGAATGATATGGGTTTACAAGCACCAAATATCTGTGGGTGGCTTACGGGATTTGCTAATTCAATCGAGCAGAGGAAAGATATTGAACTTCATATATGTTTTCCTTTGTTGGCAATAAAAAAAGTTATATGTGGTTCTATTGAAAAAATTTCTTATTATGCATTTTCACAACCAAAGGTTATGAGAATTTTACCGGCTGAGGATCAATTACATACCTCAAATGAAATGGAAAAACACATTAAAGAAATAATTGAAAAAGTTAAGCCAGATATTTTGCATATTTTTGGTACGGAGTATCCGCACAGTCTTGTTGCAACAAAAACCTTTGGAAGGCCAGAAAGAACAGTAGTTAATATTCAAGGACTTACTTCTTTTTATTGGATGCATTATAACTCTGGTATTCCATATAAGGAATTAAAACGATTCACACTAAGTAATATAGCGCGTGGTAATCTTCTCTCACAAGCAAAAAAATTGAAGATGCGTGGCGAGTTCGAAGTAGAAATACTAAAAAAAGTTGGCCATGTAATCGGAAGAACAGATTGGGATGAATCATGTACAACTCAAATAAACCCACATGTCAAATATCACTTTTGTAACGAATCTCTAAGGGACTCATTTTACAACGATATTTGGGATCATTCGACATGTTTGAAGCATTCAATATTTATTAGCCAAGCCTCTACGCCGATTAAGGGACTGCAGTTTATGATTCGTGCAATGCCTGAAGTTTTGAGAGTATATCCAAACGCAAAGCTGTATATTGCAGGGAATAATTTTGTTAGATCTGATAGCTTATATGATAGATTGAAACAGTCTTCCTTTGCTAAATATATTATTAGATTGATTTCCCATAGTGGTATTCAGAATGCTGTTGAATTTCTTGGACCTTTAAGTGAACTAAAAATGAAAGAAATGTATTTAAAGAGTCACGTATTTGTTTCCGCATCAACTATTGAAAATTCACCTAATTCTCTAGGTGAAGCAATGATACTTGGTTTACCGTGCATTAGTTCTGATGTTGGTGGCGTAAAGAATCTTTTAGAACATGGTAAAGAGGGTTTTGTGTATCAATCAGATGCACCCTACATGCTTGCGTACTACATTAAGAAGATATTTAGTGATGTTGAATTATCAAAGAATCTCGGAAATGCCGCTAGAGAACATGCTCTTAAAACACATAATAGGGAACATAATCTCAAGACACTTGTGAGTATTTATGAGGAAATATATTGTGTTAGAAAGAATAAAAAAACAAAGTCTTAAAAAACTCATTATCATGAGTTTGAACATAATTTAGGATGCTTGTTATAAAGCTGACTAATAAAAGTTCCAGGGTCTCTCTGATTCAAAATCTGCATCCAACAACTGAGATTAAAATAAGTAAAAAAGGTGAAATATCATTATCCCATAGCGTATTTACACGGAGGTATGTCAGCTTTCGTGTCGAGAGTGGAACGTTATCAATTGGAACAAGCTTCTTCAATCAAGGATGTTCGGTTACTGCGATGAATTGCATTACCATTGGAGAAAATTGTTTATTTGGTCCAAACGTTGTAATTGTTGATCACGATCATGATTATTCATATTTGGATAATAGAAGAGGTAATCATTACAAATACGGGGAAGTTATTATTGGAAATAATGTATGGATTGGCGCAAACACAGTAATTTTAAGAAACACCACAATTGGAGATGGATGTGTTATTGGCGCAGGTTGTGTTATCAGAGGAAACATACAATCAAATAGGATAATAAAAGCTAAACAAGCATATACACAAAATGAAATAAATCCAATTTTATAATTGTATATTTAATCAAATAATTTTCTGCCCATGAGGTTTTTATGGAGAGCTTTTCACCAGTAGCTTTATTTGTATACAATCGACCGGAATTAACAAAAAAAACAATTGAAAGTTTAAAAGATAATATCAACTCTCAAAATACGGACTTATACATTTTCTCAGATGCAGCAAAGAATATTGAACAATATGAAGCGGTATGTGCTGTTCGAGAGATTATAAACCATGTTATAGGATTTAGATCCGTCTCAATATTCCTTGCTGCAACTAATAGGGGACTTGCAAACTCCATTATTGAGGGTGTTAGTCTTGTTCTTGAGAAGCATGGAAAGGTTATTGTACTGGAAGATGATATTATAACATCGAAGGTTTTTCTGAATTTTATGAACTCCGCTCTTGAATATTATGTATCTGAAAGCAAAATATGGTCTATCAGTGGATATAAATTTCCTTTTCCTGTTCCTAGTAATTATTCAGAAGCAATTTTTTACTCATACAGGTCCTCAAGTTGGGGTTGGGCTACGTGGTTAGACAGATGGAAAACCATCGACTGGGATCTAAATGACTATAAAATTTATAAATACAATCCTTTGAAAATAGCTAAGTTTTGTAGAGGGGGAACAGATCTTGATAAAATGCTACGATATCAAATGAAAGGCAAAATTGATTCTTGGGCCATTAGGTGGAACTTCAATCAATTTATTCAAGATAAGTATACAGTTTATCCAATAAAGTCGCTAGTTACAAATATTGGTACGGATGGATCTGGTACACATTGTGATATATATTCTTCTCGTTTCCAAGTAGAAGTAAATGATGATTTTCATTATACATTCAACATGGACATCTGTATTAACAATGAAATTAAAAAGCGCTTAAAAAAAACAGTTGACCGCTCTATAATTCGAAAGATAAAGAGATTACTGCATATTAAATGACAAAATAGCTTATTAGCCGTTTGAATATTTTATGGAAACGCTTTAAATTGTGAATAAATAACAAATTGTGAAATTCAATTAAAGATCTATGAAGGTAATTAATAGATGGCAAATGATCACCTGGATTCAATTGATATTGCAAAAGGAATTGGTATTCTATTAGTAATTTCAGGCCATATGCTGCCTGTGCAATCTAATTTTAGAAATGTTATCTATACGTTTCACATGCCATTATTCTTTATTCTTTCAGGATTTGTTACAAATAGTAAATATGGTTTTATGGAAATCCTAAATTCACAAAAAAAAATGTTGGCTACATATTTCACATATTCTACTATTATTATCGTATTTGACTTGGTTGTTAAAGTATTTATTTTGAGAGAAATGAATTATCGCCAAATCATATGGGAGTTTTACCAAACTTTTAGTTTATATGGGGTAAATGTTCTTTGGTTTATTTCAACAATTTTACTTTGCAGAATTATACTGCTTATTTTAAATTGGAAAATTTCTAGAAATATTATACTCATAATAACTGGATGCTTGTATGTAATAATCGGGCTATTTGGGACAATATTTAATATGCAATATATGTCAAAATCTATACCATTAATGTTGCTATATTTTCCAATAGCAGCACTGCTTAGACCTGCTGGAGTTTTAGTATTCATGGCAGTTGGGTTTTATATTTTAAAGCCTATAGCTAAATTAAAACAGATTGTTTTGAATAAATCTAAACTTACAATTATTTTGCATATTATTGCAATTGGATTAATGTCAATCAACATTATATTCGCTAAATATTCAGGTTTTATAGATATCCATACAATTGATTTTGGAAAGTTTCCTTTGAACATATTCCTTGCTTTTTCAGGCAGTTCAACAGTTATATTATTAAGCAATATATCAAATCCTGATTCATTAATAAGTCGTTGTTTATCATTTTTGGGTAAAAACTCAATTTTTATTATGATATCTCACGAATATTTATTAATAAATAGATTTGTAATCTATTTTACTAAAGGAATTAATTATGATCATATAATTATACAATTTATAATAGTTACATTGTTATCAGCACTGCTTTCTAGTTTAATTACACCTAAAATAAGCGCGATAATTAATAAACTATGCTTATCAAATTATTCAAAAGGAAAGATTGTAATTTGAAGTATATGGAGTGGATTTCATGTCGGTAGCAGTGATATTAACTACATATAACCGAAAAGAAAAGACAATTCAGTGTCTTAGATCAATAAGCTGCCAAAAAAATATGCCTTCATATGACATCTTTTTATGCGACGACAATTCTAGTGATGGAACTAGTGAATCAATACTGGAAGAATTTCCAAAGGCAATATTAATCAACGGAACTGGTGATTTGTTTTGGACTAGGGGAATGTATTATGCCATGCAGAAAGCTGTTAGTATTGGTTATGATTATTATTTGATGGTAAATGATGATGTAAAATTTTTTAATGATATGTGGGAAACAATGTTTACATATTTTGTTGGATCGGATTTATTAGGGGTTACTGGATGTACAGTTTCTGAGAGTGGTGGTCAACTAACATATAGCGGGGCAAAATTCTATCATGATGATGGAAGATGTTTTGTAGGTTGTAAGATTGGTCCTTCGAATGATGATAAACTGCAATGCGATGTTGCAAATTGGAATTGCTTTTTGATAAGTAAAAATGTGATTGAGGTTGTAGGTTTAATTGACCCTATTTATGAACATTCATTTGGAGATTATGATTTTTCACTTAGAATGAGAAAACATAATATTCCTATTTATATTTCACATAAATATATTGGATATTGTGAAAATAATTCTTTTGAAAACACATATTTAGATAGTGCAATTTCCATACGGAAAAGGATTAAAAAAATATTTGATCCCAATGGTTTACCGGTTAAATCGTGGTTTGTTTTCACTCATCGATATTATGGGAAATCAGCGTTTAGAAATTTCGTTGTTCCATATATTAAATTTTTTACTTCGCTAATAAAAAATGTGTTCTGAAAATTTAAGAATTGCATATAGAAATTGTAAAATATATTTGATCTATGTTGAGATTTAATAAATATGAACTCCGAAACTCAAAATGTTGAGAAGTATTATGCAGGTATTAATAATGTGAATAATACAATAGTTAATAAATATAATTTAATGTACTATTTATTGATAGTAGCGGTATTGTTGCAAGGTTTGTTTTTTCATATAGTCAACCCAACTAGGTTAACAACAATTTTACTTATGATTGATATATTTGTCCTTTTTATGATATCAATGAGTTTAGGATATAAGGTCGAAAGTCAGTTCTTAAATAGGTATATATTTGCAGTTATATTACTTGTGCTCGTTCCGCAAACGTTATACGGATTTAATTTGGGACAAAACATAGATGATTACATTGATGTTATTAAAGGTTTAATATACCTTTTTATATCAGTACCTGTTCTAAAGTTATTTTTGAAGAATAGACAAACTGATAAGTTGCTCAATACGATAACAATACTTACAACAATTAGCTTGCTAATACTTCTTATCAACAGCTATACGCTTAATGAATATAGAATTAGCGTGTTACCCTTTGACTATTTCAAAATGCCAAGTACATTTAGAGGTAATAGAATTAGATTGTACTTAATATCTGACTTTCTAAGCTTCATATCAATTTATTCATTTAGCAATATTCTACATTCAAAAAATAAAATTAACTTTATATTTCCGTTTGTTATTGCAATTATTGCTGAGATTTATATTGAACAAACAAGAATGATTTTGATATCCATTTCAGCATCTTGTTTAATTATGTCTACGTTTTGGATACAGAACAGAATTCGTAGGCTAATTTTATCGATAATTACAATTCTAGTTATTATTTTTGGTTATTATTTAGAATGGTTTAATTTTGCTTTCAATACATTTTCAATTAGTAATCAAAATTTAGGGGTTTCAACATTATATAGAACGATCGAATTACGCTATGCTATCAAGCAAATAGTTGAACATCCATTATTAGGGACTGGAATGATTAAAAATCGCTATATTCCAGTTTCAATGGATGGAGTTGAAATAATATTTGATCATACAGATATTGGGTTGCTTGGTAGTATTTCATACATTGGACTGATTGGATTTTTTGTTTTGTTTTTATGGCCCTATATTAGATGTTTAAAGATTGTAAAAATTGTTCCAAAAGGAGAAAAAATATCTAGAGACTATATTTTTATTTTAGGTTTGTTTACATATATTTCTTTGACAAGTCTAACCATCATAATTACGGATAATGCAAGGATTTTTGTATGGCCCTTCATACTTGCGATTTTTGAATTTTATAAATACCAAAATTCAATAAGATTACATAGTGTATAGATTTTAGAGACCTGTTTTTCATGATTCGATACGTGAATAGAAAGTGAATAAAATAATTGAAAAATGAATTAAATAAAATCGCATTGGTAATAACTGGATGTATACAGCCAAATTCATCAGTCCCTTTTCTTACACTTCATGATCCCGTTGTAAGACGAAATCAATACATAGAATCAATAAAATACTATATAACAAAAACAATAGCAAAGAATATAATTTATTGCGACAATTCGATGGCTGAACCAGAATATAATCTATTTGATTTGGCCAAAGAGCATAATAAGAAATTTGAATGGATTAGTTTTGAGGGTGATTCAAAAAAAAGTATTCAACTAGGAAAAGGGTATGGAGAAGGTGAAATTATGAACCATGTCCTTAATAATAGTGAAGTTTTGAAAGACTGCAATGTAATTGTCAAAGTTACTGGCCGGCTAAAGGTATTAAACTTTAACTTGATTATTAAACACACACGTATGGACAATACTTATTTTGTACCTAGTGAGACTAATGATAACAGGCATTACATCAATACAAGATTTTATATGATACCAAAAAAACTGTATTCCAGCTTTTTTGACAGTGCTTATATGTTAGTTAATGATCGTAATGGGATATATTTAGAGCATGCTTTTGCAATGTGCGCTGATCGTGAAAAGATAAGATATAAGAAGTTTATATTCTATCCGAAATTCGAAGGTGTATCCGGAAGTACTGGCAAAGTTTATACGTCCACAAAAGTAGATCAAATTAAGAACACAATAAAAATGCATCGGTTTAAAGTGCGATGAGCAAGTCAATACTTAAGAATTCAATTTTCAATATTACTTATCGACTTCTAAATATTGTTTTTCCGATGATAACAGCTATGTATGTAGCTCGAATACTATTACCTGATGGAGTTGGAAAAGTAATATATGCGCAAAATATTATGAATTACTTTGCAATTATTGCTGCCTTAGGAATACCTACATATGGTGCTCGAGAAATCGCGCGTTATTCACATGATAGAATTGAATCAAATAAGTTGTTTTCAGAATTATTCATACTAAATCTAATATCAACCATTATCAGCTCAGTTATATATTTATGCATTATTTTGTTAATTCCTTCGTTCCACCAAAATTTCGAGCTTTATCTGGCTGTTGGAATTCAGCTCTTCTTAAATATTTTCAATGTGGATTGGTATTATTCTGGTCATGAAGAATATGTATATATAACAGTTAGAAGCACTGTTATTAAAATAATTTCTATTGTGTTTATCTTTATATTTGTAACGAAAAAAGAATCAACCATATTATACGCTCTTATCAGTGCTTTAGCAGTATCAGGAAATTATTTGTTCAATATTTGGAATTTACGAAATAGAGTGAGATTGCAGTTAGAAAACTTAAAATTTGAAAAGCATTTAAAGCCGATAGTTATAATGCTGATTACCACAATTGCAACTGGGTTATACAATCAAATTGATATAACTCTGATGGGGTTTTATCGCACAAATAGTGAAATTGGATATTATTCATATGCTATTAGACTAATAAGAATTGTAATATCAATTTCAACAGCATTATCAATAACAACTTTGCCGAGATTGAGTCAATATTATATTAAAGAAGATAAAATATATATCAGAGAATTATTTAATAAAACCGTTAATGTGATTTTAATAATTGTATTACCATGTATGGTTGGAATATTAACGGTTCCTAAAAACTTGGTTATGTTTATATATGGTAAGAGCTTTATTGAGTCAACAAAGATACTTGTTATGGCATCACCAGTTATTCCGGTTGTTGCAATTTCATATCTTTGCGGATCAATTATTCTAACTGCTGTAAATAAAGAAAAATATTTATTAATGGCGACAATTTGTGGGATGACAGTAAATATTGTTTTGAATGTAATTCTTATACCAAAATACTCTGGAATCGGAGCAGCAGTTTCTTTATTGTTTACAGAAATTGTTGTATTAATGATTCACGCTTTTTATTCAAGACAATATGTGAAGTTAAAAATTGAAAGGAGAGATTTTATTTCCTTATTTATCAGTGTAATTATGTTAGTAATCGTTGTGTCACTAATTAAATTGATTGTAAAAGAATTCATGTTAGTGCTTCAACTTGCAATCATCTTTGGTGCCATAACCTATTTTGGATCTCTTTATATTTTGAAAAATACTGTATTTATATGGATTATTGATAGACTTAAAATGAATAAGTTTGCCGTGTAGTTGAACTGCGGACCTTTGGTACCAGGTCACTGAAGCGGAAAATAGTTGAGGAAGGGTTGCGAATGTCTGAGGCGGTTGGGTTGTTACATTGAGGTAGAGTTGTTTCCGGTGTTGTGACATGGCACTGCTTCGGAAAAATCGGAAATGGCTTATTGAATGGGAATAATAATTGGATGGTTTTGGCTTGAATGATCTCATTCGGGCTTTTTATTTTGAAATTTTTGAGGGAGACGGTATGAAGACAGCTTTAATTACAGGTGTGACTGGTCAGGATGGATCGTATTTATCCGAGTTTTTATTGGACAAAGGTTATCGGGTCTTTGGGGTGGTTCGGCGTTCATCGACGGAGAAGAAGGAGCGAATAGACCATTTGCTGGGGCATCAGAATTTTCTTATTCGTTACGGTGATCTGTCTGATTCGCTGAGCCTGATCCGGATTATCCAGGAAGCTCAGCCAGATGAGATCTATAACCTTGCGGCCCAGAGCCATGTCCAGGTTTCATTCGAGGTGCCTGAGAATACTGGTGATGTCGATGCGATTGGCATGCTGCGGATTCTGGAAGCGGTGCGGATCCTTGGATTGGAGAAGAAGGTCCGGATCTATCAGGCTTCGACTTCGGAACTGTTTGGCAAGGTCCAGGAGATCCCGCAGAAGGAGACCACGCCTTTTTACCCCTATTCCCCTTATGCCTGTGCCAAGCAGTACGCCTACTGGATCATCAAGAACTACCGCGAGGCGTATGGCATGTTTGCCGTCAATGGTATTTTGTTCAATCACGAGTCGGAGCGGCGCGGGGAAACCTTCGTCACGCGCAAGATCACCCTGGCCGCTGCCCGTATCGCCGCCGGTGTCCAGGACAAGCTGTCCCTGGGTAATCTCAACGCCCTGCGCGACTGGGGCTATGCCAAGGATTATGTCGAGTGCATGTGGCTGATGCTCCAGTACGACACACCAGAGGATTTCGTCATCGCCACCGGAGAGCAGTATTCGATCCGCGACTTCTGCGAACGCGCATTCCGCCATGCCGGGATTGAGATTAGCTGGCAGGGTTCTGGCCTGGATGAGAAGGGGATCGACCAGGCGACTGGCCGAATCCTGATCGATGTCGATCCACGCTTCTTCCGTCCAACTGATGTTGAGACTCTGCTCGGCGACCCGACCAAGGCTCGGACCCTCTTGGGCTGGAACCCTCGCAAGACGTCATTTGACGAGCTGGTCCACCTGATGATGGCCTCCGACATGGAGCAGGTGAGGAGAGAAATCCTCCTGGGTTCTGGGAACTAAAGGAAACGAGCATGGAAAAGAACAGCAAGATCTACATCGCCGGTCACAATGGTATGGTCGGCTCAGCTCTGGTTCGACGGTTTAGGCAGTTGGGTTTCGACAACCTCCTCATCAGGACTTCCAAGGAGCTCGATCTGCGCCGCCAGGCCGAGGTCGAGTCCTTTTTCGCCACAGAAAAGCCGGACTATGTCTTCCTCGCCGCTGCCAAGGTCGGCGGGATCATGGCCAACAACACCTACCCAGCTGATTTCATGTACGACAACATGATCATGGAGATGAACGTTATCCATGCCGCCCAGCAGAATGGTGTCAAGAAGCTCCTGTTCCTTGGTTCATCCTGCATCTACCCGAAATATGCTGCCCAGCCGATCCAGGAGAGCAGCCTTTTGACCGGTGAGCTTGAGCCGACCAACGAAGCCTATGCCCTGGCCAAGATCTCAGGTCTCAAATACTGCGAATACTTGAATCGCCAGTATGGCACTGACTACATCAGCTGCATGCCGACCAATCTCTATGGACCCAATGACAACTACCACCCCCAGAACTCGCATGTCCTGCCTGCCCTGATCCGCCGCTTCCACGAGGCCAAGGTGGAGGGGTTGCCTTCGGTCACGGTCTGGGGCACTGGCAAGGTGCTGCGTGAGGTTCTCTATGTCGATGACCTGGCGGACGCCTGTGTCTTCCTGATGGAACACTACTCCGGTAATGAGACGGTCAATATTGGCACCGGGGTTGACCAGTCGATCGGTGAGCTGGCCCAGCTGGTCAAGGAGACCGTTGGCTATACCGGCGAGCTGCTTTTCGACACTTCCAAACCGGACGGTACACCAAGAAAGCTGCTCGATGTCAGCAAACTGGCAGGCCTTGGCTGGCGCTACCAGACCGATCTGCGCGAGGGCTTAGCCAGGACTTATCTGGACTTTTTACAGAATCCCAGCCGCAGCGAGCGGTAAGTTATTCGGAGATCGATGATGAACATTATTTTGCTTTCCGGCGGCTCCGGGAAAAGACTCTGGCCGCTTTCTAATGAGACCCGCTCCAAGCAGTTCCTGCGCCTTTTGAAAAATGACGAGCAGGAAAATGAATCGATGGTCCAGCGGGTCTACCGCCAGATCCGCTCTGCTGGGATCGATGCCCATATTGTTGTGGCGACCGGTAAATCCCAGGTCGATTCGATCCAGAGCCAGCTCGGTCACAATGTGGACATCGTGCAGGAACCCGAACGCCGTGACACCTTCCCGGCGATCGCCCTCGCCAGCAGCTACCTGGCTCTCGAAAAGCAGATGTCCCCGGACGAAGTCGTTGTCGTCCTGCCCGTCGATCCCTTCGCCGAGCTGCACTATTTTAAGACCCTGCAGAAGATGGAAGCTGTCATCCAGGCCGATCTGGCCAATATGTCCCTGATGGGCATCCGCCCGACATACCCATCTGCCAAATACGGCTACATCGTCCCCGATGGCATCGGCCACATCGGTTCAGTCGAATACCGCCGGGTTGACCGCTTCCAGGAGAAACCGACTGAGGAACTGGCGGCTCAGCTGATTGAGCAGGGCGCACTCTGGAACGGCGGTGTCTTTGCCTTTAAGCTTGGCTACCTGATGGACATCGTCCGCCAGCATCTCGAGTTTGAGACCTATGCTGACGTATACAGCAAATACAGCCAGCTGACCAAGATCAGCTTTGACTATGCGGTCGTCGAGAAAGAATCCTCCATCGCTATGGTTGAGTATGACGGTGTCTGGAAAGATCTCGGTACCTGGAACACCCTGACTGAGGTGATGAACGATGCTGCCGTCGGTAAGGTGATCATGGCCGATACGTGCGAAAACTCCCACGTGATCAACGAACTCGACATTCCTGTCACCGTCCTTGGCGCCAAGAACCTCGTCATCGCCGCCAGCCCCGACGGCATCCTCATCTCCGACAAACACCAGAGTTCCTACCTCAAGCCTCTCGTCGATCACATCCAGCAGCGCCCCATGTATGAAGAACGCCGCTGGGGCGAGTACAAAGTTCTTGATTACACCACCTACGGTGACGATAGCCTCTCCCTGACCAAGCACATGTACATCAAGTCCGGCAAGGAAATCAGCTACCAGTCTCACAACGTCCGCGACGAGATCTGGACGATCGTCGATGGCACGGGCTTGCTGGTCCTCGACGGCCACACCCGCAATGTCCGACGCGGCGACGTCGCCTACATAACCAAAGGTATGAAACATGCTATTAAGGCTGTGTCAGATTTGCACTTTATTGAGGTTCAGATTGGGAGCGAGCTGGCTGAGAGCGATATCGAACGGTATGAGTGGGAGTGGTGAAGAGCATGGTTTTTGCCCTTAGTTTATTTGTGAAAACACTCAATATGGGATATTTGGAACTTGTTTCAGCATTTCTGGATAGTAATTTTTTTCAGACCTTTGCACTGATTATCGTTGGTACCTGGACATTTCGTGTCTACAAAAGGCAGAAAGAAGATCAGGTTCATAACGCTGCATTATTGCTAAAACTTGAAATAGACTCTATTGAAGGATCAATTGGCAAATTGAAACTAAAGAAAAACTCTGAGGATATATTTCAATCAACTCCCATATATCAGCAAATTGACTGGTATCGCATTAGGAGTCTTTTAGTTTCGAAAATGGATGAAGCTATGTAAATGCGCTTAACACGTTTTTTGAAAGTGCGGTGAATATTGAAGAGGCACGGTTAGCATTTAAAAATGCAATTTTGGCCAATCGAGATTCAAAAATTCAATCAACACAAGCAGATGTTTCGAAAATACTCTCTGACCAGCTTCACGAGTTATATAAACCGTTGAATCGAAATGAATTGACTTCTCAAACTATGTTTAATCCTTTGAACGTTGAAGAAAGACAAACTGTTGATCTTTTCTTAAAAAGCAAGTTGACTCAATTTCAAAATTTCTATGAGAATCATTTCTGTGATTTTCATTCAAATAGTGTTCGATGGTACTATGATAATGCATTAAATACATATACCAAATTATCAAATACACCAACATATGACTGTATTGTCCGATTGATTCAGAACCAAAAGTGAAACCACAATGAATACCACGGCACCGGAGGAGAAATAAGTTGGGATAGATCGGTAAAAGGCTGGGACGATGATCAATTTCCGGTGGGTAGATTAGCATTATAGGTGCCACGGGGGGTGCGGAAATTAGATGATGTTGGACAACAAGTGGCTGGGAGAGTAATGTAGCGGCTGGGAATTTGATCAATTTCCGGCAACGTGACCTGGCACCGCGGCGGAAAAGGCGGAACTTGGGTTGGGTCTATGTGATGGTTATAATAATTTGGTCGGCCATGAATTGGACAAATACCTATGAATGTGCAATTACGAGAGAGCGAGTATGAGTGGTTTTATTGATTATTATGAACTTCTTGAAGTAAGCCCTCGTGCTTCTCGCGAAGTCATTGAACTGGCTTACAAAGCGATTGCCAAAAAATATCATCCTGATCTGAATGATAGCTCCAAACGTGAGTTCTATAACATAAAGATGACGTTGATAAACGAGGCCCGATCAGTATTAACAGATACATACAAAAGAACCTTGTATGATAATAAATATAGAAATCAGCACATCAAATATTCAGATCAATCGCAAACGAATCGATCTAACACTTCGAGCTATTCAAAACCCGAACCAGATCAGACTTCAAAAAGCAATCCGGATCATGCCGCAGAGAAAAAGGAGACGGGGCATTCTTCAGATTCGAATGTAAGTAAAGCAAAAGTTACCACAAAGAAAACAGGCAATGCATTTGAATATTTTTCTATTCCACTAGCGATCACTCTAATTATGATTGTTGCCATTGCTGTTGGCATAATAGCATCCAGTTCATTCTCAGGATCCAACGTCTTTTCGACCTCAACTGCTACTAGTTTTGCAGCGTCGAATACGACTCACCATACAACCTCGAATTCTACAAACCAGTCACCAAGTGAAACAACAAAAATTCCATACGCAACAAATTTGACAAATTCAATCGCAACATCTGATACTGCTGAATATATTAAAGAAAACATTATATCCATATCTGATTTTTCATGGCAAATCAGTGAATCAGGTTCAGTGACATTTGATATTGACTTTAGAAACAATTCATCAAAGATAATAAGCAGCTTATCAATCAATATCATTTTGCTTGATCAAAATAAAAACATTCTAGCTTCGACAGATAAAGGATCCCAATATGCATCTTTATTGTTGCCAGGTCCGATCGAACCAAATGAAATCGGAGGATTGGGAAGGCATTGGGTCAATGCATTTACTAACAAAAATGCTGCGTTATGTACTTTTGATACCATTGAAATTACTTACGAAGATGGGACTTCTTATACAATTAAAGATCTTACAACAGCTTTGTTTGAATGATTCCACCACCATAGGTGCCACGTCACATGAATGAAGTCGATTTTCTGCTCCTTGACCCGAAAACACTGGCGCCAGTCCTGTCCATCGAACTGGATGATAAGAGTCACCAGTCAACTGCCGCCCAACTTACCCTGGCAACGTTCAAGCCAATGGCCCAAAAGCTCCAGAAGCATTTCTCAACATTGGCCCACAAGTCACCGGACGAGTTTGCCAAATATGAAGCTTTGTAGTTCTTACAATCAATCGTGTAAATCTGACAAAAATTATTCGATAAACAACAATATGATGGTTGTATTTAACAAATAGAGAATATAGAATTGATCGTATCATCTTAATTCATTTGGAGGGTTATGTTATGCGTTTTAAGTTTGCCTCGCGACCTCGTTCCATTTTGAGTCTGATCCTGATCTTTGCTGTTTTTCTCATATCTTCGCCCGTAGTTGCTGCCTTGCCAGCCTATACGGCAGAATACACATTTGAATTGACAACGGAACTGACGTATTTACGTCCCACCCATCCAGCAGATTACAGTGGTCTGTATAACTATTCCACAACATATTACACGGCGACTATTGAAGAAGCTAATACAGCACAACCCAATACTGAAGACATTTACAATTACAAGACCTTGAATCTTTACCCTTCCGTCACGGGCACATACTATATTGAGGCTACGGCAGACACGCTGGATGACGGTGATGGCGACACCATGTTCTGGCTCTACGAAGGAAGCTTCGATCCGGAAAACCCGTTGGACAATGTTCTTGCTGTCAATGACGATGGCGGTGATTCTTACTATTCGTATTTCTCAGAATCCCTGGATTCGACCAAGACCTACGTACTGGTTGTCACAACCTATGAATATGGGACCCAAGGGACAGTCACCCTCTCGCTTGCCGGTCCCGGCACGCTTGAAATTTCTGAAGAGGATCAGCCCGCAGCCCCCAGCAAACCTCTTGTGCCACAAAAACGCGATCCAGTGACCCTTTCACCAGGTATGACTGGCAATGTTCAGACCACCGATCTGTCTTACCTCGTTGCGATTCCCGAACAGTGGATGGCTGATGTCACCTATGTCGAGTTCTGGCTCGATGCGGCTCCCGTCACCGAGCAGACCAAGGATTATGCTTCCATCAGCACGGCCCAGAGTGCGCTGAAATCCGTTGGTTCCCAGCTGCTCGATACGGTACAGGTCGATCTCATGCAGCGCGTCACCCGCAGCGATGGCTCCGTCACCACTGGCAAAGTGTCACCCGATGCGATTCGCGGCAACTTCACCATCAGACTCCCCATTCCCTCTGGTCTGGCTGCAACCCCAAATCTCGGCATCGTCTACATCGAGAGCACCGGCCTGACCGCCAACCTCCCTTCGAAAATCGTCACCATCGACGGGACCGATTACATCGAATTTCAGAACAACCAACCCTCGGCCGTGTATGGCTTTGTAAGCTAAGGTGCCACGTCACCTGAGCGGAAACTAACCGATTAGAAGAGAAGCCCCGGGCTGCCGGGGCTTTTTTCTTGGCATGAAGGTCAAAGATAGATAAAGTCAAAGTGTTTTCAAAGGGCCCAGCAATCCACATCCTACGCAAACTGGCCTGATCGAAATGGGCTATTTTGACCATTTCGATCAGGCCAGTTTGCGTAGGGAAATCGGAGAAGATAATGACAGCTTTAAAATGGAGGTGGTAAAGATGGTGACAGTGGTGCGATCAGCTACGGTGATGATTAATTTTCGAATAGGTGACGTTGCAACAAACCAGCCCAATACCGTCCTTTGTCCCAAATGCAACACCCCGATGGTCATTCGTACAACCAGTAAAGCGAAAAGTCCGGCACATCCTACTACGACTGTGCCAATTAGCCGCACTGCCGGGAAACCTTGCCGATCGAACCAGCTTGAGAGTTCAGGCTCCCCGAGAAGCCAGACAGGTCTGAGCTTTATTGGTTTTTAACAATAATCTGGTTAAATTGATTCTGAAACAACTTTATCTTGACAATTTCAAAGTCTAAATTGACATTGCACACGTTCGAATGTTAAAATTTGCGTAAAAAAGAGGTGCGATGATGGGTGTCACAATTAATGACATAGCAAAAGAAGCTGGAGTGTCTATTGCGACGGTCTCGCACGTGATCAATAAGACCAGATATGTCAGACCAGAGCTCGCTGAAAAAATTGAAGAAATCATCGAGCGGACGGGTTACATTGACAAAATAGCTGGCAAAATGAAAAAACTCAAAATTGGCAAACAATCGGAAATTGCCTTTGTTGTCCCGAATGTGGACAGTTCAGTTTATACGAAAATGTTGAGCACGGTTTCAAAAGCCTTGGGCGAGCATGGCTATATCCTGACGACCTATCTGTCTGAGGATGATCTGCAGCGCGAACAACAAATATTGGCAGGTGTCCGGACCAATAAACGACATGCCGCGATTTTGATCGTACCAACGAGTGAGAAAGAGTCAGATTATCGGACTTTGCTGCAATCGGATATTCCCTTTATCTGTTTGGACCGGACGATCCGGAGTTCTCAGGTTTATTCGATCATGCCTGATAACTCCCAGGCTATTTACATGGCAACCTCTCATCTGGTCAAGCGGGGGCACGAAAATATTGCCTTGTTTTTGGATAAGCATTCCAACATTACTGGTGAAGAGCGCCTGGATGGCTATAAAAAGGCACTTCTAGATTTTGGAATCAACTATCAAGAGGAACGAATTGGTTATTTTTCAACGGCAGAGGAAGAAACCGAACAGGAAATACATTCATTTTATGAGAGAATCAAACCGACTGCCATTGTTGCCGGCGGCAATAAGCTGACTTTGGAGTTGCTGAAGGCGCTGGAATCATATGGGATTGATTGCCCTCAGGATGTCTCCGTTATTGGCTTTGGCGATGAGGCCTGGTGTGCACTCGCGTCGCCTCCGCTGACGGCCTTGAACCAGAATGTGGAGAAAATGGGAGAACTGGCAGTTGAAAAGCTGATTTTGAAACTGAATGGGTTGGCGCTTGATCCACAGATTGAGCGGACGCCCATTCAGCTGCAGATACGAAAATCAACTCAGGTGATCGGCAGAGGCCCCTTTGGCGAAAAAGCGATATCCCCTGAAATGTTGACCCTGAGTTCAGAAGAAGTCGATCGACTCAAAGCGGGTAATTTTAAAGTTGCCATTTCATTCCATTTTACTGGGACAAACTGGTCCAGACTGCATGAGACTGGTATCCGGCATACCTTGGAGAAATATGGCGTCCGTGTCTTGACTGTGACGGATGCTCATTTTGATCCGGCTTTGCAAGTGACTCAATTAGATGGTATCCGGATGCAAAATCCAGATGCTATTATTGCAATCCCTGTTGACGATAAAGCGACTGCGAAAAAATTCAAGGAAATCTCAAAAAGTGCATTGCTTGTGTTTATCAGCACGATACCGGATGGGTTTCAAAAAGATGATTACGCTTCCTGCATTTCAGTGAACGAAGAAGAGAACGGACAGAACGCCGGCATGATCCTGGGCCAATTCTTCAAAAACCGGGGCCAGGTCAAAATTGGCATGATCAATCATGGGGCGCCCTTTCATGGCACGCAATTGCGCGATATGATGGCCGAACAGATGATTCGGGACTCTTTCCCCAATATCGAGATTGTTGCGATTGATCATTTTTATGAAATCAATCGCGCCTATGATGTCTGCAAACAAATGATGACCCAGCATCCGGATATCGAAGGACTCTATATCAGCTGGGACCGCCCAGCTCTCGAAGCCATCAAAGCCTTGAAAGAATTGAATCGCGAGGATGTGTCGATTGTCACGTTTGACTTGGATGAAGAAATTTCCCGCTATCTGGCGAATGGGACCATGGTTCGAGGCTTGAGCACACAAAGGCCTTATGAACAGGGCGTCGCTGTAGCTCTTGCAACTGCTAAAGCGTTACTGGGCAATGATCCGTACAAATACATCGGTGTCGAACCGCTTCAGGTGTTACCCCGGAATTTGCTGAAAGCCTGGCGCGAAATCAACCACGAACCGGCCCCGAAGGAAATAGAAGACGCAGTCAATAATAAATTTACGTAAAATAATACATTTCAACCAAAGAGTGATGACAGATTTCATAAAAAATCAAAAATTTGCGAAAAATATATTGACGCATAAACAGAGGCATGATATATTTTGCGTAAAGCTAAGAGAAAACATTCATAAATGGTTTGTCTTAGCAGGGATCAAACAAGAACATTCTAAAATTTAACCAAAAACCGTAAAACGCGCGACGGCTTGGTTAATGATCAGAATCAACTTGTCAGTCATCCCTGAGATCGAAGCTGAACATCACAGGAGGAAGAAATCATGTTGAAAAAAGTCCTTGCTCTGACCACTGGCCTGATCATGATGATTGCCATTTTGGCGGGTTGCTCACAGGCTGCCTCTCAGACCACTGCCGCTCCAACTGCTGCACCTGCTGAACAGACCACGGCTGCCCCCGCATCCAGCGAAGCAAAAAAATACAGTTTTGCTTTCCTGCCCAACACTCAGAACAATACCTTCCAGAGCGCGATGAACGACACTTTCCAGAAACTGGCTGATGAAAAGGGTTATAATTATGTTTGCCTCGATCCTGACTATGACGTCAACATCCAGCTGAACCAACTCGCTGATGCTGCCAACCAGAAATTTGACGCGGTCTTTGTCATTCCAGTCGATTCTGCCGGTATTCGTCAGGGCCTGGAAGCCTTGAAGGCCAAAAATATCCCTGTCATCAACGTCGATACACCGGTGATTGATGAGGACTTGGAATTGGTTGAGACCGTGATTGCGACTGACTGCTTCATGGCTGGTGAATTGATTGGCCAGCAGATTGTCAAAGACTTGCCAGATGGTGGTGACATCGCGATCCTCGACTTCCCGGAAAATGAAAGCTGCGTTGACCGCGTGAACGGCTTCTTGAAAGGCATTGGCGACAACGCCAGCAAATTCAATATTGTTGCTCAGCAGAATGGCAAGGCTGCACTCGATGCATCCCTCCCGATCGCTGAAGACATTATCCAGGCCAATCCTGACATCAAAGCTTTCTTTGCCATCAACGATCCGTCTGCCTTGGGTGCTGCCGCCGCGATTAAAGCTTCAGGCAAGTCTGGTATCAATGTGTACAGCATCGATGCATCCCCCGATGGCAAAGCAGCTCTTCTGGATGGAACCTTTACAGCTGTTGCCGCTCAGGTCCCGATTGAAATTGCCAAAACTGCTTTCCAGAAGGCCATCGATCTGCTCGAAGGAAAAGAAATCGAAGCTGAAATCTTCTTGCCATCTCACCTGATGACCGAAGAAGAAGCCACCAAGACTGCTGGTCAGTGGCAGTAATTCCAGTCCTCGCAAGGTCAACCTGAAGTAGAATGGAAGGGGAAAAAATCACGACAAACGATTTTTTCCCCTTCATTTTCAATAGATGAGGTGTTTAAGTGCAGCAAAAAGTACTTGAGATGAGAAATATCGACAAAAGTTTTTCGGGTACTCACGCGCTGAGGGGAATCAATTTTGACCTCGAATCGGGAGAAGTCCATGCGCTGCTGGGTGAAAATGGTGCAGGCAAGTCTACTTTGATCAAAGTACTCGGCGGCATCCATCATCCTGACAGTGGACAGATCATCATCGACGGTCGAGAGGTCAAGATGGAGAATGTTCACGAGGCCCAAAAACATGGCATCGGGATCATTCATCAGGAAATTGTCCTGGTTCCCTATTTATCGGTCGCTGAGAACATTTTCCTTGGACGAGAACCTGTGACAAAATTGGGATTTAAGGATATCAAGACGATCAATCAGCGAGCGACCGAGATGGTCAGCGAACTTGGTTTGAACTACGATGTCCGCAAACCCGTGGGCGAATTGACGATTGCCCAGCAGCAAATGGTAGAAATCATCAAGGCAATTTCGTTCAATGTCAAAATACTGGTTATGGACGAACCCACCTCTTCCTTGTCAGAAGACGAAGTGGAAAAACTCTTTGAAATCATTGCCCGTTTGAAAAAATCCAAGGTCAGCATCATCTATATCTCCCACCGCATGGAGGAATTGTTCAAGATCTCCGATCGCATCACCGTCATTCGTGATGGCACCTATGTTGGCACCAAACAGACGAAGGAAACCAGGCACGATGAACTGGTCAGCATGATGGTTGGACGCAGCCTGAGCAATTTCTATACGCGGACCGAGAGCAACATTGGGAGTGAGGTTCTCTCCGTAAAAAATCTGACAAAAAAAGGTGTGTTTGAGGATGTCTGTTTTTCGATCCGTGAAGGCGAAATCCTCGGATTCTCAGGCTTAGTGGGTGCAGGCCGCAGTGAAATCATGACCGCTATCTTTGGTGGCGATTCCTATGACAGTGGCGAGATTTATTTACATGGCAAAAAGGTTCTGATCAAAAGCACGCAGCAAGCGACTGGACGGGGCTTGGCCATGGTTCCAGAGGATCGCAAAAAGCAAGGACTGATGTTGAAAAATACTGTTGGCTTCAATCTGACTTTAGCCAGCATCCGATATTTGGTTAACGGACCTCTGATCAGCACAAGTAAGAAACAAGAAGTCATTAAAAGCTATATTGCAAATTTGAGGATCAAAACATCATCACCAGATGTCAATGTTTCTCAGTTAAGCGGTGGCAATCAACAGAAAGTTGTCCTCGGGAAATGGCTCGCGACTCGACCGAAACTGTTGATTCTGGACGAACCAACACGAGGTGTGGATGTCGGTGCCAAATCTGAAATCTATGCCATTATCAATCAACTTGCCTGTGAAGGTATGGCAATCATTCTGGTTTCTTCGGAACTGCCGGAAATCATCAATATGAGTGACTCCGTCTGTGTGGTTCGCAATGGGAAAATTGTCAAACAATTGGGTCGAAACGAGCTAACGCAGGAAAACATCATGACTTACGCTACAGGAGGCGAAATCGCGTGAAAAAGGGCTATAAATTTTCAGAAAGCATATTGTATGACGTGATTCGCAGCAACATTGGCATCATTGCTGTTCTATTGCTGATTGGCGTTGTGCTGTCCTTGTTTACAGAGTTTTTTCTGACATCTGATAATTTGATCTCAGTACTACGTCAGATTTCCAACAACATGTTCCTGGCCCTGGGCATGACATTTGTCATGATACTGGGCGGCATTGATCTGTCTGTTGGCTCGATCGTGGCAATGTGTGGTACTCTGACCGTCGGATTCATGGTCACCAACCAAATCCCCATGTTACCAGCAATCGCAATGGGGCTTGCAATTGGCACTCTGGCAGGTTTCATCAATGGCCTTGTCGTAGCAATTTTCCGTGTGCCTTCCTTTATCGTGACTTTGTCGATGATGAATGTAGCCAAAGGCATTGCCTATGTCTACAGCGGTGGCCGTTCAACTCGAATCATGAATTCGGTGTTTAATGAAATCGGCACCGGTTATGTCGGATTTGTCCCATTGCCAGTCATTTACATGATCATTTTAGTCGTTGTGTTCAGTATCCTGCTCAACAAGACAAAATTTGGCACCTATGTTTATGCCGTCGGCGGAAATCGCGAATCAGCGCATTTGTCCGGTGTTCCGATCAAACGCGTTGAAATGATTGTTTTCACTTTGACGGGATTCCTGGCTGCATTCGCCGGCATCGTATTGAGTGCGCGTATGTATTCTGGTCAGCCTTCGGTCGGTGAAGGCTATGAACTCGATGCCATTGCGGCATGTGTTCTGGGTGGTGTATCGATGTCAGGTGGTGTCGGTCGGATCAGCGGCACCATATTTGGCGTGATGGTCATCGGAATCATCAGCAATGGTCTGAACCTGATGAATGTCAGCTCCTATTGGCAGCTGATTGTCAAAGGTTGCATCATCATGATTGCAGTTTTGATTGATACGCAAAAAGGCAAGAAGAATTTCTTGACGAAATTTCTCGCTCGCAACTATTAATCTCATTTAATGCTTGGACGTGTGATTCCTGGATCTGCCATCGCAGACCCAGCTGAGTTTCTTGCGCCAATTTGGAGGAGAATTCTCATGAATATCTATCGTAAACCCTCATATGCTGATTCAACTGGTGACGCGATTCCTTTTTATCATGCTGGTCGCTACCATCTTTTTTCGCTAACTCCGCCCGTTGGAACAACGATTTATCCTGACCGGCTGAGGACCACCTGGAGTCATGCAATTTCCGACAATCTCGTCGATTGGACAGAGTTGGAAACAGCACTCTATCCTGGAGAAGGGAGCGAACCGGATGCCAGTGGTTGCTGGACCGGGTCCGTGATCTATGGCGAAGGCCAATACCATGCCTTTTACACGGGATACAACATCCAGAACAAGTATCAGCAGACCATTTGCCATGCGACCAGTGCGGATGGTGTCACCTGGGTCAAAGATCAAAACAATCCAGTCATATTGCCAGATACTCGGTTTTATGAACCTCTGGATTGGCGTGATCCCTATGTTTTCTATAATGATGAAGATCAACAATACTGGATCATCTTTTCGGCCCGGAAAAATAGCGGCCCAGTAACCCGTCGTGGTTGTGTGGTGCTCTATCGATCCAAAGACTTGGTCAACTGGACCTATTATGGACCGCTTTACGAGCCCAGTCATACCAACTGCCCAGAATGCCCAGAGATGTATCAGATTGGCGATCATTGGTACTTGACCTACTCGCGTTTCTCCGAATTTGTCGACACGATTTACCGGGTTGCCAAATCGCCATTTGGTCCGTGGCGTACCCCGAAACGCGACGGTATCGGCGGCCGCAGATTTTATGCAGCCAAATCCATGGAAAACAAAGAAGGGCGCCGGATCTATTTTGCCTGGGCACACGACCGGGCCCAGCAAAGCGACCAGGGCGAATGGTACTGGGGTGGTTCGTTCTGCATTCCCCACGAAATTACCGCGTCGGATGATGGTGAAATCAGAGTCAAAATGCCCCAGGAAATCATTAATACATTTGATAAGCCTTTGACCTGGCAGTACCAGAATCTCCAAGGTTCATACACCCCCTATGGTGACTCATCTCTGGTCATTGAAGCTGTCGGATCGATGGCTTGCGGATTCTTTGATGTCGCTGAACCCAGCTTTATGATGAGCTGCCAAGTTCGACCGATGGATTGCCGTGACTATTTTGGGTTGTTGCTGAAATCTGACGACGACGCCTCCAATTGTCTTCTTCTCAACTTCGAATCCGGTTTTCAACGGGTGTCGCTGCTGAACCTGCCGATGGGTGTCGATCCATTCTGGGAAGCCTCCTGCCAGTCGATTTTTGCACCCAAAGCGCCTGGCCCAGATGGACCACGTGTTGCAGAAAAACCCTTTATTTTTACCAGCGGCGATATCATCGATTTGAAGGTTGTGATCGATCGGGACATGGTCGAAATATTCATCGACGAACAGGTTGCCTTCACCTATCGTTCCTACGCCAAACCCACCCATGAAATTGGTCTGATCGTCCAGGACGGTAAAGCCGAATTCTACAACATCCAGTTCAACCAGTAGTTTATCAATTCCCTCCTTCGCAAAAGGGCTGCCTGATTTGGCAGCCCTTTTGTGTTCGTAAAAAACAATAAGAATACAAAAGTTCGCGCAATCTGAGCACGCTCGAATGAGTGGAAAATCCAACTATGATACCCGTTGTGATTCAGGAACCCAAGGGGAATATGGATTATTCAGATTCTTAAATCCTGTCATTCAAATCAGGGCTTAGTCGATCAACTGGAGTATGAAGGCTTTTCTCGGGCCGAAGCTGTCTACGGCGTTGACAACTGCGGCGCAGATTGGAATGAACAAGCCTATCAGAAGGCCTTATCCTATCTGGATTTCACATCATTTTCCAAAGAAGGTCTGATCGAACAGCTGGAATTCGAAGGCTTTACCCATGAGCAGGCAGTCTTCGGTGCTGAAAAATGCAACATGGACCTGGGCGGCCAAGCACTTGAGAAAGCGCGATCCTACCTCGATTTCTCAGCTTTCTCCTACACCGGACTGATCGAACAATTGGAATTTGAAGGATTTTCGCACGCCCAGGCCGTCTATGGCGCGGATGCCGTCGGCTATTGAGTTACCCGTCCGTCCGACCGAAAGGAAATCATCAGGGTCGTTTCCAGGAGACAGCGCCTGGCCCGACCGGATCAATCCCCGCTTGCGGGATTAGCCGTTAGACTTCAAGCGTCTCTATTTGCTTTTTCTAAGCGTTTACTTAATTGCGGGCGTCGCTTAAGTTCCCCCTCTATCAAGGGTTGAGAGGGTGCCAGGCGACCCTGCCGGAAATTAATCGGTTTTGGACAGCAAGTGGCTGGTATGATAAACAATTTCCAGTGGCGTGACGTGGCACCATACAAAGAAACAAAGAAATTGAACTTACCAAGCATCTTTGATAAAGTAGATTTTAAGAGCATTCATTTTTGTTATTCAAAGAGACTAGGAGTGATTGTATGCCAAGTGTTGCAAATAGGAAACCAGATTCAAAAAATACAAAACGCGAGCAATCACCTGTGGCGATTTCAGGGCGAAAAAGAAGCCCGGCCCATTCAGTGCAGCCTGAACCATCCGCACATGAGAGCCGTATCATCAACGTTTCGCAGAAACGTCAAATTACATTGCCACTCAAGTACTATCAGGCGTTAGGATTGGGTGATCAGGTTGAATGTTCATTTGAAGATGGTGCAATCATCATCCGCCCGATCTCCAAAGATGGTGGTGAGTTTTCGGTTGAAATCCTGAAAGACCTTGTCGCGCAAGGCTTGTCAGGTGATGAACTGATCGCCAAGTTCACACAGCAGAGCCAAAAGATCAAAACAGCGATAGGTCAGATGCTAAAAGATGCGGATGATCTGGCCATTGGCGAGAGCAAATCGGCAAGTGTTGAAGACATTTTTGGTGATGCTGAAGATGTATGAGATCAAATTTCTACCTGCTGCTGAAAAGTACTTAAAAAAAATTAAAGAAAAACAGCTGAAAACTGCCTATTTAAAGGCTATTGAAGTTATTCGCCAAAATCCGTATGCAGGTGAGATGAAACGCGGAGATCTCGCAGGGATTTATGGTTACGATGTTAGGTATGCTGGTGTGAACTATGAGATCGCATACACGATTTATGAACAAAACAATAAACTTGTTGTCGTATTACTAGCTGGAACAAGAGAAAATTTCTATGAACAATTGAAACGCTACATAGGTACGACGACTCCTGAGGGGAAATAAGCCGGACGTGAAGCAATGATTCTAAGCATCAGTCGCAGAACGGATATACCTGCTTTCTACCCGGGGTGGCTGATGAACCGCTTCAGGGAAGGCTTTGCCCTGGTCAGAAATCCGATGAATCATCATGGGGTGAGCAGAATCAGCCTGTCCCCGGACGTGGTGGACTGCATCGTCTTCTGGACCAAAAATCCGGCGCCCCTGCTGCCTTTCCTGGACCAGATTGCCCAGACGTATCCCTTCTATTTCCAGTTCACATTGAATGCCTATGGAACAGATCTGGAGCCCAACCTCCCGGCACTCAGCGAACGGCTGCGTACGTTCAGGCAACTGTCCAGAACAATCGGCAAGGAGAGGGTCATCTGGCGTTATGACCCCGTCATGCTGACCGAGCGGTATTCCGTGGCCTGGCACATGCGCACCTTTGCCAGCCTGGCCGACCAGCTGGCGGGCCATGCGAACAGCTGCATTTTCAGCTTGGTGGATCCCTACGCCAAAGTGAAAAAGAACCTGGAGATTCACAGGGTCGCGCCGATCACCCCAGCTGAAATCGACAGGCTGGCGAGAGCATTTTCAACCAGTGCCCATGCCCACGGCATGGCGTTGAAAACCTGTGCCGAAGCCGTAGACCTGGACGCCTACGGCATCGAACACGCATCCTGCATCGATCCGGTTCTGATATCCAAGCTCATCGGCTGTGCTGTTTCAGCACCGAAAGTCCCCAGCCAGCGCGACCTTTGCGGATGTATGGCAAGCATCGATCTGGGCCAGTACAACACCTGCCAGCATGGTTGCATCTATTGCTACGCCAACCATAGCCAGCCCAGCGTGCAAAAATCTGTGGCCGCCCATATCAGCACATCTCCTTTGCTGATCGGCGCTATCGAGCCGTCCGACAAGATAACCGACCGGAAAGCACGTTCCCTATGCGGTGATCGCGCTACTTGAGGGGAAATGAGCTGCGCTGAAGTGGCAAGTGGCTGAACAAGGTTCGGGGAGGAGACAGATGGACCCTGCAAAAACGCTTTATACCAGTGAAAGGGCGCAGTGGCGGGAATGGCTGGCTGAGAACTTCGAACACGAAAAGGAAATCTGGTTCGTATTTCCCAAGAAAGCGTCAGGCGAGCCAGGCCTTTCCTATAACGACGCTGTGGAAGAGGCACTCTGTTTCGGCTGGATCGATAGCACTATCAAGGAATTGGATTCATTACACCGAATTCAGCGGTTTTCGCCCAGAAGAAAGGGCCGTGGATATTCCAGGGCCAATATTGAACGGCTGCTATGGCTTGAAAGACAGGGGTTGATTCACCCGAAAGTCAGAGAGCCCCTTCTCGATGTCATCAGAGCACCCTACGAATTTCCTGCTGACATTCTCGAGGCCATCAGGCATGAAAAAACGGCCTGGGAGAACTATGAAAAGTTTCCGGAAGCCTACAAAAGGATCCGGATTGCCTATATTGATGTAGCAAGGAAGCGTCCTCTTGAGTTCAAAAAACGTCTGGAGAACTTTATCCGGAAAACAAAGGAAAATAAACTGATTGGATATGGCGGAATCGACAAATACTATTCGGAGGGTGCCACGACACAGGACCGGCAATAAGTCGGGAAGGTGCGGTATATGGCTAGGGTGGTGGTCAATTTCCGGAGCGGTGACCTGGCACCTCTATCCCCATTCGAATTTTCTGGAGGTTTGAGGGTGAAACGGATCAATTTACACTTGGCAAATGTCAGTTGGTTTGATAGAACGTATATGCAGGCTATTCCTTCATCTTATTTGAATTTTGCTTTATGACTGTGACAAAACCAGTAAGTGTCAAGATCACCTAAAGCGATCGAGACTAGAAGCAGAACAGAGGAAGATGAATGGAACAAAAAAAGAGTAGGGCTGAAAACTATTTTGATCGGATCAAAAAATTACTTAGCTCAGACATAATCGAAACTCCACCAAATTTAGACAAACGATTTTTCAGAGTCAGGATCAACCAAAATCGAGAAATTCTTGGCTGGGATTTAATTCAGACTGATTTTCAATTCTCAACTCTTTCTGATCAGTCTGGGGCAAAGTTGAAAGCGACTGAAAAAGTTGGATGTCATCAGTCTGGCGACAATTTAACTTGGCAATCTTTTTCGTTTCATTTCCAGCCAGCTCCTGATTCCCATTTGAGACCCTATCGATTTGATAAAGAAATCAATCAAGAACCCCATGCCAATGCTGACTTTTCTGATCAGAGTAGGAACCATTTTTCTCAATCCGATCTTCAAATCAGATTTGATGACATGAATCTATATTTGGCACTTCGTCTAGGCCAATACTACCAAAAATTTGGTTTGTATCCACTTGAAAATCATTCCGCAAAGGACTACAACCAGCTGCTCAACAAAAACAGGCAAGAAATATTTGGAAATTAAAAAAGCTTGGCAGTCAGCCAAGCTTTACATGTTGGAGGCTATTGGGTTGTCGCTCAAATCCCAGTCTGATCCGCCAGCCCGTTTGAAAATCTCATAATTAAATAACCAGTCCTGCAGATTGTCAGATCCAATAACAGCAGATAATTGAGCGATTTCATCCGTTGTTGCATGCATATACTGTTGATAGAGATCACTGGACAAATAGTGATACTTCTGCTGATATGCTTTCAGTTGGGATTTCGAAAACGAGGGCTCGTCAACAACTTCAATAAAGTCAGAATAATGCTTGAGATCATCTAACAATAGATTCGCCACTGACATCACCCCCCTGTTTGGTCATTATAACGCTGTCAAGTCAGAATTGGAACACGGGTGCCACGACACCCGAGCGGAAATTAGTCGGGAAAGTGCGGCGAACGGCGCGTGTGCTGATCAATTTCCGGTGCGGTGACCTGGCGCCAAAACCACGCAGTAAAAATTAGGTCCGAGATCGAATTGCTCTATGAGGGTGAAATGATGCGCAGCCAGAAGGGTGGTGACCTCGTCCACACCGAGACGGGAGTTGATGGGCGGGCCAAATGGTGTGGCGGAGCGGTGGAATTCGATCACAGCGAGGCGGCCGGCAGGTTTGAGCAAGCGGCGGATTTCTGTGATGAAGGATTCCTTGTCTGGAATTTCGTGCAGGACTGTGGCAACCAGCGCGAGATCGACCGCATGATCCGGGGCAGGCAGCAGTTAATCCACGACCAGGCGCAGCTCGATATTGCCCAAACCTGCTGCAACCGCCTTGGCTTCGATCGTTTCCAACATTCGAGGATTGATGTCGAGGGCATATACGGTCTGCGAACTCATTTGTGCAGCTGCCAGGGTGAACAGTCCGCTGCCAGCGCCAATATCGCACAGCACATCCGCACTGCCAAAGTTCAGCCGTTCCAGTGTTCCGGAGGGGTTCAGTTCACGCACGCGTTCCGGTCGCTCCAGCTTTTCCGGCGAATGCTGGTGCACAGGATGATGCTGATGATTATCGGATGTATCCATGGCGGTTTTCCTCACGTCAGACAATGAATGACCTGGGGGCGTTGGGCCCAATCACTGAGTTCAGGAGTCCAATACCCCGCCCATGTTCGCATGGCTTCATATTCAGGGTGGCCAGGGTTCAGCATGATCGACCGGAACTTGACAAATCCCCCCACGCCTCCGACATCTTCCGGGGGCGTTTGGCCGCTGGCTTCGACCAGGCTGGGGGACTCTTTGTCATAATCTTCCAGCACTTGAACCAGCTGGATGTCATGTTCCCAGTCATCGCCCAAGTCGTAGGTATAGAGGATCTGGCTGTACGCAGGCAAATACTCCTCCAACGCATGCCCTTCCATCAGCACGGCTTTCTCATCGTACTCCAGGCACTGAGCATCGGGAACGATTCGGGCGACAGGCTGGTCTTTTTCACCTGCATGGATGGCAAAATCATAAAGGTGATAATCTTTCCAGGCAAAGACCCTTTGCAGCACGGCATGCAGCCGTTCAAAGCTCATGTTGGCAGGGACAATGATTCGCCGCTCTGCCTTGTAGACATCCAGATCGAGTGTAACCAGCAATTCAAAAGCACGGTACTTGTAAGCAGGCTTTCCTGTGAGCTCGGCCAATGCATCAACCATGGCCTGGTAGGGCATGAATTCCCCGCTGATATTTTTGGCGTAATTGACATAATGATAGTTCACGTCGGTGCCCACCGTATCACTGTACATTTTTTCCACACCGTTGTATTGCCTGCCAATGTGAAAACAACACTCCAGCCCGGCTTTTGTCACCCAGGATGCCGTTTGTCGATTAGTGTTTCTCGCCCATTCAAACTCGCCCGCCAATCGCATATATTCTTCAACAACCTCAGGATTGATGTTGATGAACAACAAAGCATTGGCAATGGCTTTTTTCACCATCTCTTCCAGCTTCTTCAAATCTTTCTTTTTTACCTGGTAAATGGCAACGGTGAATCTCGTCGCGTGATTCACCAGAACAAGCAAATCTTCCGTGCGATGATTGGACCACACCGTTGTCCAGTTGGCAGTCCAGGAAAAAATGGGTTGGTCATTCACGGGAGCAGCTGGAGCTGAAACGCCCACTGCATCGACGAGCTTCTTGGTCATTGCGATTTTCATGGCAGATTCCCCCTTATTTTAGCCAGTCTGTATTTGATCATACTCCGCGCAAACGGGTCATCCGTCTCCTGTGCTTCAGCCTTTTCCCAGCACCGCCAGGATCAGCAGGGCGGCCAGGATCGAGTTGACCGGCCCAAGCACCAGGCGCGGATGTATTAACCATAGTTTATCACGTTGGGCGCAGAGGGGCTTGTTTGGTCAGACCGTTAGACGCGGTACTTGCTGCAACCCATCCATTCCGACTGGCATCTTCACTTTCCCTATGCAAACTGGCCTTATCAAATCAAGCGATTACACCTATTTTGATAAGGCCAGTTTGCATAGGGATCATCTGCGCCATCACCGACGCCAAGTAGATCAAGGACCGCTTCGACCGCGACCCTTGTAGGATTTTTCATCATCGGCCTGGTCGTTTGAGAAGACACAGTCAATTGATGGGAAATGGCATGGAACGCATGACAAAAGGGGTTGTCGCAAACCCGTTCGGTTTGGGACAGCCCCCCTTTTGTCTGACAAGCGTATCTGGTTTGGAATGAGCAGGTTTTACACAAAGAGTCCGATCAGGAGGATTTCAACAAAACCGACAGCCCAGGCGATGGTGCTGGTGAAGGACCAGACGCGGATCTGCTCTTTTGTGTCTTCGATTCCGAGCATGCGGTTGACAACCCAGTAATAGCTATCGTTGAAGTAGGAGAAGAACAAGGATCCCATGCTGGCAGCCAATGCGGCAAAGACCATGTTGCCACCTGCGGCGGCGACGATGGGAGCGGTAATGGAGGCAGAGGTGATCATGGCCACTGTGCCGCTGCCTTGGACGAAACGGACGAGCGTTGCGACGATGAAAGGCAGGATGATGATCGGGATCGGGGTTTGTGCAATTTGTTCAGCGATGAAATTGCCTACGCCACTGTCACGCAGAACCTGACCCAGTGCACCGCCGGCACCTGTGACAAAGATGATGATACCAGCTGAACGGATGCCTTTTTCCATCTCGTGCATGACAACTTTCTTGGGTGTGTGGAAAGCAAGCATGTAGATGGCTGCAATCAGGCCGAGGCCGACGGCGATAACCGGTGTGCCAATGAATTTCAGAATACTGAAGATGCCTTCTTTCAGGCCCATGGCTGCTGTAACCGTATTGACGAGGATCAAGACAATCGGCAGGAGCAGGGGGAAGAAAGAGACGAACGTGCCAGGCAGGTTGTGTCCTTTATCTTCGCTGGTCAGATCATAGACCGGAGCCTGGTAGGGCGGACGGATCCAGCCTTCGCCATCTTCGTCGGGCAGTTGATAGATCTGTTTGCCCATCCATTTGGCATAAACAAGGGTAGCCAGAGCCATTGGGATGGCAAGGATGATGCCCCAGAGCAGGAACTGGCCGACATCAACGCCGAAAGTGCCTGCGACGCCCAGCGGGCCCGGTGTCGGTGGTACCATGGAGTGCGTAATGACCAGGCCGGCGGCCAAAGCGATACCCAGGCCGACGACGGATTTTTTGGTCTGGCGGGCAATTGCCTTGACCAGTGGGGAAAGGATGACGAAACCGGAGTCACAGAAGATCGGGATCGAGACGATGAAACCCGTCAGGGACAGTGCGATTTCCTCATGCTTTTTGCCAAACATTTTCAGGAACGTTCTGGCCATGCGTTCTGCAGCGCCGGAGATTTCAAAGATCTGGCCCATCATGACACCAAAACCAATGATAATGCCGATGCTGCCTAGCGTTCCACCAAAACCGGATGTAATGCTGGATACGGTCTTGTTGGGATCCATGCCGCCGATCAGGCCGACGGCGACTGCCGCGACAATGAGCGCCAGGAAGGCATGGACCTTGGTTTTCAAGATCAGAAAGATGAGTATTGCGATACCAATACCCAGTGCGATCAGCATCTGGGTGCCCGAGATAGCTGGCGCTTCTGCGGTCATGAACAGAACAGGCATAGACAGAATCCTCCTATGGAAAAATATTTCACAGCAAGCCCGACACTTGCGATGAATCCGATTGGAAATACGGAGCATACTTGGCAGCCAGCAGAATGGCTTCGACCATGCTGACGGCACTGGCGATCCCCTTGCCGGCGATGTTGAAGGCTGTGCCATGGTCGACCGACGTTCTCAGGAACGGCAATCCATTGGTGATGGCGATGGTCCGTTCAAAATCAAGTGTCTTGGTCGCGATATGGCCCTGGTCATGGTAGAGCGAGAGGACGGAGTGGTAATGCCCCTGCAGAGCCAGATGGAAAACCGAGTCGGCACCGACCGGCCCGACGACATCATACCCCTGGGCTTTTAGTTCAAGGACGGCTGGCTCAACGTCCGTCACTTCTTCGTCGCCAAACAGGCCGTGTTCACCGCTGTGCGGGTTCAACCCTGCGATGGCCATGGTTCCGGAACTGATGCCGAGTCGCCTCAGGGCCTCGGTGCAACGTTTGACATAATCGATGATCCGGTCTTTTTTGACCATGTCGCAGGCCTTGCGCAACGAGACGTGCCGGCTGAGGAAAAATACGCGCATACCATGGACTTCGAACATGGTCAGGGGGTCCTGGGTCTGGGTCAGTTCGGCAAAAATCTCCGTATGCCCGATGAATGGCACATTGCCGGCGCGCAACGATTCCTTGTTGATGGGGGTTGTGGCCACCGCATCGACTTTCTTGGCATTCGCAAGCTCGATCGATTTGGCGATGTATTCGAAGGCTGCCTGACCGCACAGGGCAGAAACTTGGCCGATTGTATAGACTTCGGGATCTGCATTGGCCAGGTCGATCAGGTTCAGAACGCCGGCTTCATCCACGGCCTGGTCGGGGCTTGTGACTGGATGGATGCGCAAAGACAGCTGGCAGACCTGCATGGCATGAGTCAACGCCCGCTGGTCGCCGATGACCAGACAAACGGCCGTTTTCTGGACTTGCTCGTCGGCGATCGCTTTGACGACGATTTCCGGGCCGATACCGGCTGGATCGCCCATGGGGATTGCAATCAATGGTTTGTTCATGTTGGACCTCATTTCATTCGTAATTTTATTGAAGTCAAAATTCAATTGCTGGACATGCCAGGTGTTATTCCTGGTCCTCAACTCTGGCCAGCAGGTAATCAACACAGCGGATGATGGATTGGGTATCGCCTGCCATGCCGCCTTTGGTGACCATCTTCATGCCGCTGTGTTTACCGTCGAGCAGGATGCCGAACGCGACCAAGGGTTCAACTTCATCCATCAACCGCATACCGCTGGACCCAAAGAGATGGCCGACGGCAATGGTGATGTCGCCACCACTGGTATAAAGTCCTTTGAAGCGTGAATCTGCAGATAGGACTTTGTCAGTCATTTCAGCGATGGAATCATTGACTCGATGGGACAATTCGTCCTCTGAGTGACCCGTTTGTGCTGCAATAGCAGCAAAATCGACGCGTTGTTCAGGATACAGACCACAGCCGACCATGCAATTCACGGCATAGGAGTCACATTCAGCCAACAGGGCTGATGCGACCCGCTGCATTTCGGCCTGGCGCCGTTCCTCGCCCATTAAAAGTTCGCCCGTCTGAATCAGGACCGTATTGATTTTACGATTCAGTTCCAAGGCATGCAGCTGTTGCCGGGTGACATCATTGACACTCCCGATTGACAAGAGGATCTTGGCCTGGCTTTGGGGCTTGGTTTCTTCCACCAGGTTGGCCAATTCTGACGTGGCTGCAGCTGTAAACGGACCAGGATCGACACTGATGAATGGGATCCGGCTTTGAACAGCCAGCTGGGCGATCCGCTTCAGATCATCGTCGCTGACCGCGTCAAAGATGACAATCCGGACGCCTTCCTGCTGGAGACCCTGTAATTTGGCGACGATTTCGTCATCAGGCCTTTCCAAATCCTCCAGAAATAAAGAAGCGACGGGATATTGGGACTGTTCCTGGTAAAGCTGACTGGTTTTGGAGGTGAAGACAGGGTTTTTCGGATCATGGATCACGGCGGTCCGGTTAAGCGGGATGCCGTTGACCAGCAGGTAGCCGCCGACATGCGTCCGGCTGGCTTGAGGATAACAGGGTACGACAAAAGCCATGGTCTCGGGTCCGAGGCAATCCAGCAGGGCGT
>Ga0228535_1001244_pt1 | contig 43755 bp, 34 predicted proteins | sample SJ1metagenome_FD_168457 | JGI IMG/M metagenome (GOLD analysis project Ga0228535, IMG submission 168457) | Enriched culture of PCE-dechlorinating microbial communities from Ithaca, New York, USA - SJ1 | ecosystem: Engineered > Modeled > Simulated communities (microbial... > Unclassified | place... | reverse complement strand
CACCCCGGGAGAGCGGTGCATCCTTCTTTCGACAGCCCCGGCGGGAAAAGAAGCGCCGGATGCGAAAGGGACCCGGCTCATGCGGAAGGGAGATTCCACGGATGGAGCACACCGTCTACGTTACGCCGCTCTGGATCTCCGCCATCGCGTTTCTCTTTCTCGCCCTCTACGGCGTTGGACACGCGGGGCAAAACCGCGCTGCCGCACCGTTCTCGGTTTTCATGTTCACCGCCGCCTTCTGGACCGCGCTGTACGCCGTGGGCATCGTCTCCGTCGGGCTGGGGGAAAAGCTTTTCTGGATGCGCCTTCGCCTTCCCCTGCTCACCTTCCTCCCATTGCCCTGGTTTCTCATGACGGTGCGTTTCCTCAACCGGCCCGAACTGCTTTCCCGTCGTCGCATCTGGTGGTTTCTGCTCGTCCCCGCCCTCGACATCCTCTTCTGCGCCGACCCGCGCCTCTTCGCCCTCCTCGTTCGGAACAACTTCCATCTCGTCACCGACGGCAGCGGAGGAGCGCTGCTCTATCACAGCGGCCCCTGGTTCTGGTTTCGCATCACCTACTTCTACGGCATCCTCCTCTGGTCACTGTCGCTGCTGCTGCGGAATCTCCGGGATGTCCCCTCCCGTTTCCGGGGCAACGCGGTACTGGTTCTCGCGGGAGCCTTCCTCGCGATCGTCACGGACGCGCTCTTCAACCTGGGCATCCGACTGGTTCCCGGAATCAACCTCACCCCGCCACTGCTCGCCCTCACGGGCATTCTGGTGGCCTTCTCCCTCCACCGCTACCGTCCTTTCGAACTGGCACCCGTAGCCCGGGAGGCGGTTATGGAGATCATGAACGACCCCGTGTTCGTGCTGGACGAGGCCCATCGCCTCGCCTTCGTGAACCGCGCCGCGGAAAACCGCGTCGGCCTGCCGCGCTCGACACTCCTCGGCGCAGTCGCCCGGGATCTTCCGCCGCCCTGGAACGCCATTCTGGGAAGCGGCAACGGCAAACCGCTCCGAAGCGAGTTCCCTTTGGGAGAACTCAAGGATCGTCAGTGGTTCCACCTCGTCTCCTCGCCGCTTGCGGACGAGCAGGGCCAGGAGATGGGCACTCTCGTGGTCCTCCACGACATCACGGAACTGCACCGCGCCAGGGACACCGCGGAGGCGCTCACCTCCGCGGCGATGGCGCTGGCGTCGCCGAAGACCGACCTGACCACACTCCTGGACACCATCCGGGAGCAGGTTTCCCGCCTCCTTGACGCCAGGTCGCTGGTGCTCTCCATCTACAACGATGTCACAAAAACCTGGGAACCGCAGTATGTTTCCACCCCGGGGACCCCGGAACTCTCGGTCAGCCACCCCCTGGAGGACGGCATCACGGGACACGTCATCGCCACCAAAGAGGCACTGCTTTTCCGAAACAGGGGAGAGATCGACGCCTTTCTCGAACGGACCGGGCGACACACCTCCGTCTCGGACCGACCGGAATCGCACATGCACGTGCCGCTTCTCTTCGGCGACCGCGTTCTGGGAACCATGCGGGTGCGCAGCGCCGAACCGGGCGCCTACGACGAGCACGACCTCCACATTTTCCGCACCCTCGCTTCCCAGGTGGCGATGGCCCTGGAAAACGTCCGTCTCTTCGGGGAAATGGAGCAGCTCGCCGTCACGGATCCCCTCACGGGCATCGACAACCGGCGTCACTTCTTCACACAGGGGGAAAGGGAGTTCACCAGAACACTCCGCTACGGACGCACGCTTTCGGCGCTCATGTTCGACCTGGATCATTTCAAGCGCGTCAACGACCGATTCGGCCACCGTGCCGGGGACGAGGTTCTCCGGGCCGTGGCAGGGATCTTCCGGAGGGAGCTTCGGACCATCGACCTGCTCGGCCGCTACGGCGGAGAAGAGTTCGCCGCACTGCTTCCCGAAACGCCTCTCGATGCGGCCCTCATCGCCGCGGAGCGTCTCCGGACCGCCGTGGAACACTCGGAGATCATCCTCTCCGGGGAGGAACTCCTCGCCGTCACCGTAAGCGTGGGTGTGGCGGAACGGCAGGAAAAGGACACTCTCGACACCCTTCTCGACAGGGCGGACCAGGCCATGTACAAAGCGAAGCGCCTGGGACGGAACCGCGTGGAGGCGGAACGCTGACCGCAGGCGCTTCTCGGCAAAGCCGGGAACATCGGGAACATCTGTTCAGGATCCCTGGGCAGCCCTCTGTTCCTCTTCGTCCTCCTCGGCGGGGGGAACGAGGGTGAGCATCACCTTGTCCACCCGCATGCCGTCCATGTCCACCACCTCGAAGCGCCATCCCCGCCACTCGAAAGCATCCGTCTCGGAAGGAATGGACCCGAGAAAGGCCACCACGAACCCGCCCACGGTCTGATAGAGCCCCTCCTCCTCGTCGGGCAGCTTTCCCAGAGCGAAGTGCCGCTTCAGCTCCTCCACGGGGAGCAGGCCGTCCACGAGCCAGACGCCGTCGCCCCGGGAGACGATCTTCGGCTCGTCCGCCTCGTGCGCCGAGGGGAGGTCCCCCACGATCTCCTCGGTGATGTCGTGCACCGTAACGAAGCCCGAGACCCCGCCGTATTCGTCGATGACCACCGCCTCGTGAATGCGTGAGGCTTTGAAGCGTTCCAGCACGTCGAAAAAACTCGCGTGCTGGGGAACGAAAAGCGTGTTCCGCAGCACCTTCGACGGATCGAAGCTGTCCCGCCCCATCTCGGAGCGAAGAACGTCCTTCACGTGCACGACTCCGAGCACCTTGTCGAGGTTGCCCGCGCAGACGGGAAAGCGTGAATAGCCGCTCTGGAGAATCAGATCGAAGGTCTCCGCACCCGGTTCCTCCACGTCGATCCAGACGACCCGGGTCCGTGGGGTCATGACCCGACCGACCGTGCGTTCCCCCAGGTCGATGATGCGCTCGATGAGATCCTTCTCCTCCGCCTCCACGGCGCCGCTCGCCGTTCCCTCGGCGAGGACCAGACGGATCTCCTCTTCGGTCACACCGTGTTCCGGCGCGTCTCCCGCGCCGAAGAGACGAAGCACCGCCTTTGTGGAGACACTGAGAAAAGTCACCGCCGGGAGCGTGATGCGGGAGAAGAACCACATGGGGCGGGCGAGAAGAGAGGCGAGCCGCTCCGGCGCGTTGAGGGCGATGCGCTTGGGAACGAGTTCACCGAAGACGAGCGTCGCGTAGGCGATGAGCGCCACCACCAGCACCGTGGCCACGGGCCTCGCGTAGGCCCCCAGGAAGGGCAGATCCCGCAGAAAGGGCGCAAGCGCCTTCGACAGGGAGGCGCCCCCCACATATCCCGTCAGAATACCCACGAGGGTGATCCCCACCTGGATCGCCGACAGCAAATGCGTCGGATCTTCGCCGATTTCCAGGGCTTTCCGGGCACCCGTGTCCCCCCCCGCGGCCCGCTGTTCCAGGCGCGCTTTCCGGGATGTGATCACGGCGATCTCCGTCATGGCGAACAATCCGTTCAAAGCGATGAGAAGAACCACGAGGAACAACTCCGTAGACGCAGGATCGGATTCCATCCACACCAACTCCTTCTCGTTCTCAATGGCTTTTCTTCAGGGCACAGGTCCCGCGTTCCGAGGAAAAGGCGTTCACACCCGCGCTTGGGCGGGCACGCTTTCCGTGGGCAAATTCCTCCACATCCGGCGGCTCACTGCCGCGCCGCCCTAGGGCGCTCCGCCTCCTGGCGCCGCTGAATCTCCAGGATCCGCCGGTAGCTGTCCAGAAAGAACACGAAGAGGGAGATCACGAGAGGACCGAGGAAGATTCCCAGAAATCCCCAGGCGGCGAGTCCGCCGATGACGCCGATGAAGACGATGAGAATGTGGGCACCGCTTCCCTCGGAGATGAAAAGGGGGCGGATGAAGTTGTCCACGGTGCTCACCACGCCGAGACTCCAGACGAGGAGAAGCAGCCCCGTGCGCATCTCCCCGGTGGCGAGAAGGTAAAGGGATCCGGGAACGAGGACGAGAGGCGTTCCCACGAAGGGAATCATGGCGAAGAGAAACATGAGGATGCCGAAGAGCAGCGGCGTGGGAAGCCCCGCGAAGGCCCATCCCGTCGCGCCGAGAACGGCCTGGATCGCTGCGGTGAAGGTGATGCCGTACACCACGGCGCGGAGCAGCTTTCTCGCCCGGTTCATCACCGCATGGCGCTCCTCCTCGGAGAGAGGGAGGACCGCCTCGATGTATTCCACGATGAGATGGCCGTCCCGGGTCATGAAAAAGGAGGCCACGGTGATGACCACAAGCTGCCACACGAGACCGAACACGTTCTGGGCAAACGCACGGGAAAGGGTGGCCAGGCGGGACGCGGTCCATCCCCCCGCCTGCTGCAGATTGTCCCGAAGAAAGTCCACATAGTCTCCCAAGGGGCCGATGCGGGAGGCGAGCCATTGGGGGAGGAACGCCTTCAGGTCCGCCACGTCGAGGGAACCGGAGAACTCGACCATCAGGTCGAGGATGCGTCCGTAGTTGCGGAGCACTTCCCGGGCAAGCATGGTCCCCGCGAAGACGCCTGGGATGACGATGAGCAGGAGGATCGCTCCGGTGACGAGCGCCGCGGCAATGTTCCGGAACCGTCCCCGGAAGAGCCTCTCCGAAAGCAGAGCATGCAGGGGGTGCATGAAAAAGGAGAACAGCGCCGCCCAGGCGAGGGGCGACGCGAGAGGAACGGCCACCATGTAGCTGAGAACGAGAATGAGGGAAAAGATGGCCACGAAGGGAATCGCCGTGACCTTGAAGTGGCGGAGGGTCGTCTTGTCCTGCTGATCCATGGATCACTACACCTCTTCCGGCGGATGCCCCGCACTCTCCCCGCCCCATGCGAGCACTTCCGAGAGCGGGAACGACTCTGCGGCACCATCATTATACACGCTGTCCTGCCATTTCCAGGTAACGGAACGCTAACGAAAAAGCCTTGCGAAACCGTCGTAGGGCACCAGAGGAATTACCTCGAAGGTGATCAGCCCTTCCCTGACAAGAGGGAGTGAGGCGAGGGCATCCCGGGCTTCCGCTTCGTCGGCGCACTCCAAAAGCAGTACCGCATCCCGCCGGGAAGCCCTGAAGTGGATCTCCCGCAGAAGTCCCGCCTGATGCAGCTCCCAGGCGCGGAGGGCCTCGGCGTCCAGATGGGGCGCAAACGCCTCGGGGGACGTTCCCGGGACATCCCTTGCAAGCGCCAGAATCCGCATAGGCACTCCCTCCTCCGCTCTCCGGAACGACCGCCGGGAAAAATCACCCACTTCCGCCGAACCCCTTCCCGGAAAACAGAGCGGATCCGGCCGGGCGACACCGGTTTTCTTCGGGAATCTTCACGTGGTACCATAGCCACAAAAGCCACGAAAAACAGCCGTCTCATTCTTTTTCCGGGAGGTCCATCCCATGAACGACTATCTCCTCGAACGCAAGAGTTCCGTCTTCAAGGCCCTGGCCCATCCAGTGCGCCTCGCCATCGCGGAGCGCCTCATCAAGGGAGAGCGCTGCGTCTGCGAGATCGCCGGGGATTTCCCCTTCGACCGGACCACCATCAGCAAGCATCTCGCGGTGCTCCGCAGCGCCGGAGTCATCCGGGACCGCAAGGAGGGACTCAACGTCTACTATTCCCTCCACCTCTGCTGCCTGGGAAGACTTCTCTCCTGCCTGGACGACTCCATCCGGAACGAACTGCTCTCGGCAGTACGGACGCTGAAAGAACCGGGGCCGGACACGTCTCCGGAATGACGGCCCGCCCGGCTGCACCACCCCGCGGGCGGGCATGGCGCTCCTTCCTCAGGAAACGTAGCGGATCTTGTGGTGTCCCGCGAAGAACCCCGACGGGGCCCGCACCAACCGCGGAAGAGCCTTGTCCCCCTGGGTCTTCCGTACCGTGGCGAACTCCGTGGAGCGCTCTTCGAGCCCCCGGGCGACGAGCCGCGCCGCCGCGCCGAGATCGGGATCGACGCCGTGACGGGGCTCCACCAGAATCTCCAGGACGGGGTCGAGCCGGTCGTCCTCGGTCTTGCGGAGGCTGAAATCCCCCGTGAAGAGCCTTGCCAGCTCGGGATCGCTCTCGAACACTTCCTTCACCTGAGAGACGAGGACATTGGCGCCGAAAAAGGTGACGCCTCCGTCGATGCGTCCCCAGACCAGCACGAAGGGGAGCGGACGCACCGTCTCGCACGACATGCCCCGGTGTTCGAGCAACGCCAGAGGATCCGCCCCTGCCGCGGCAAGGCGGCCCAGAAGGTCGTCGTATCCAAGAAGAACACCCCGGTCTCCCGTGCGGTACCGCACCAGAGGAACCGCCTGGTAGCGGGAGACCACCAGTTCCTCCTGGTCCGTTTCGAGGAAATGGCTTCCCGGATCGTACTGGCAGAGAGAGGGAATCTCCCGTCTCCCCAGCACCGCTTCCGCAAGGTCGTTCTCGAAGAGAAGCCGCTTGATGGCCGCGCACAAAGGCGTCTCCTTGCCGGCGCTGCCGAAATCCGTGGCGCCGTACCCGGAGAGGACGGAGGACAGATCCCCCTCGTTCCGTCCCATACGCCGGTTCAGCGTGCTCCGGAAGATCTCGGAGTAGCCTTCTCCGGCGAGGCGGAAGGCGATGCGCAGCTCTTTCAGGGGAATGCCCTTCTGCTCCGCCAGATCGAGAAGCGTCTTCGCGAAGGGCGGATAGGTGTAGATCACCGTCTGGGCGAAGCAGGGAGAGAAGGTTTCCAGAATCTCCACCGTCTCTTCCATGTTGAGTCCCGGCGAGACGAGGGTGATGTTTCCCCCCTGGACCCCCAGGTTTCGCAGCCCCCAGGTGGTGAGTTCACCGCTGATCCACGACCCGAGCCCCAGGGCCACGATCACCAGCGCGGGATTGACGCTCACCGCGAAGGATTCCTCCAGATCGCTCAGGAGATAGTCCGCCACGTAACGTTCCTGCTCGGGCAACTGTGGCCAGTAGGTAGCCTTTCCGGAGGTTCCGGAGCTCCGGCAGAGCACGTGTTTGCCCCGGAGCGTCCCGTCAAGGCAGATCTCCTCAAGAGCGTACCGTTTGATGTAGCTTCCCTTGTCCGTGAAGGGCAGGATGGAGAAGTCCTCCAGGGTGGCGACGGCGGGAACGGCGCCGAGCCGTTCCCCGAGAAACCTTCTGTAGGCGGGAACGCGTTCCGTGGCAATGCGATAGAGCTCCAGGACATCCATGCCTGTTCCTCCTCCCGAAGACGGGCGTTTCTGCGGAACCCGCATCCACTCCGCCGGCTTCGGGTCCGCAAGGACGCGGATTCCTCTTTCGGCGGGCAAACGAGGACACCGATTCGGCAAGGCCGATTATAACCCATTCTTTCCCCCTTCGCCACGAAGACACCGTTGAGTGAAACCCTCGTGATGGCGTACAATGACACTGCACAGGCTCCGCTCCGCCGGAGGACCGCGCATTCCCCGGCGGAGACATCCGCACAGGAGGGGGAAAAGGCATGAAGGGCAACTGGTGCAAGGCGTTGTTCGTGAATCTGAGCGACGGCACGGCGGAGATCCGCGGGCTTCCGGAGGAATGGTTCCGAGACTATGTGGGCGGCGAGGGTGTCGCGGCAAGGCTCTTTCTGGATCTCGCGGCGGAAGGAGCGGATCCGCTCGGGCCGGACAACCCCCTGATCTTCGCCGCAGGACCGCTTTCCGGAACAGCCGCGCCCTGCAGCGGACGGTGTGTGGCTTTCTTCCGCTCGCCTGCGGGAGGCACGCTGGGAGCCTCCAACGGCGGAGGACACTTCGGCCCGGCGCTCAAGCGGAGCGGTGCGGATCTTCTGGTGATCACCGGTGCCGCGTCGTCCCCGAAGATCCTCGTCGTGGACGACGGCACGGCACGCCTGGAGGATGCGTCGAACCTCTGGGGGAAGGGCGTCGCCGAGACGGAGGACGCCGTAAAGGCACGGCTCGACGGCTCGGGATGGCAGGTGGCCTCCATCGGCCCCGCAGGAGAGAACCTGGTCCGCTTTGCCGCGATCATGACGGACAAGCACCGCGCCTTCGGACGGGGCGGTCCCGGCGCCGTCATGGGGAGCAAAAAACTCAAGGCCGTGGCGGTACGGGGGACGAAAACACTCCCCATCGCCGATCCCGAGGGGCTCCGCGAGGCCGCCAAGGCGGCCCGGGAGGAACTCTTCGCCGAGACCTTCGTCCGGGAGGAGCTGCATCCCTTCGGCACCCCCTCCTTCTACGACTCCATCGAAATCCTGGGAATCCTCCCCACCCGGAACTGGCAGCGGGACGAGTTTCCCGAAAGCCGGTCCCTCCTCGGCCACAAGGCCTACCATGAAACGCTGGAGGTGAAGCCCTACGCCTGCTCGGGGTGCCCCATCGCCTGCGGACGGCACACCCGCATCCGCAAGGGCCCCTTCGAAGGACTCGAAGGTGGCGGCCCCGAGTACGAAACCGTGGCGGCCTTCGGCAGCAAGTGCGAGATCACCGATCTGGAGGCCATCGCCGCGGCGAACCACTGGGCCAACGACCTCGGCCTCGACGTAATCTCCGCCGGACAGGCCGTGGCCACTGCCATGGAGTGGTTCGAGACGGGCGTCCTGAAGGAGGCCGACTGGGGCATGTCCCTCGCCTTCGGCGACGCCAAGGGAATGCTCGACCTCGTGCCCAAGATCGCCCGCCGGGAAGGACTGGGGGATCTCCTCGCCGAAGGGGTGAAGCGTGCCGCCGAGCGCCTCGGCAAGGACGCGGAAAAGGCCGCCATGCACGTGAAAGGGCTGGAGATGGCCGCCGACGGCGTTCGGGCCAGCAAGGGCGAGGCGGTGGTCCACGCCGTTTCCCCCCGGGGAGCGGATCACCTGCGCCCCTATGCTTCCTGCATCGACGCCTTCGGCTACAAGGAGCCCGAGCTGGACATCCTGGGGGAGATCAGTTTTACCGAGGACGGCAACAAGGGATGGATCAAACCCTTCCAGGAACTCTGCATGGCCACGAACCTGCTCGGGACGTGTCTGTTCGCCTCCATCACGCTCGCGGTGAAGCCTGCCACCTGGGCGAAACTGCTGAGCTGCGCCCTGGGGCGTCCCGTCTCGAAGGAAGAGCTGCTCCGGCGGGCCGAGGCGGTGATCAACCTGGAGCGCCTCATCAACGCCCGGTTCGGGTTCTCCCGCAAGGACGATGCGCTTCCGGCGCGCTTCACCGACGAGCCCGGACGGGACGGCCGGGGCGCCGGTGAAAAGGTGAACCTCGCCGTCGCCCTGGACAGTTTCTACAACGCCATGGGATGGAACCGGGAGACGGGCCTGCCCGAACGGGAGACCCTCTGCCGGCTCGGCCTCGACTGGATCGAGACCGTCTGAGGCGGAACGCCCAGACCGAAGCGAGCCGAACGGGAACACCACCACGAAAGGCCCCGCGTCGTCTCCGCAGGGGAAGCAAAGACCCCGGGGAGGAGTGCACATCCTCCCCGGGGTTTCCGTATTTACGCCCCTCCGTAGAGAGCCTCCGGCCTTCCCACGTCGGAACGGCACTCATAGAGGTTGTTCCGACGGCCCAGAAACCATATTCTCTCCCGGGCCGTCGCGGATGCAACGGCCCGTCGCCGCACCCTCGGCCCCCACACCACGTCGCAGGCATTCCTCGCCCCGGCGAATGCGGCGAAGGAGCACGTCAGAGGCCGAGGATCAGGTGGGCGATCTCGAAATAGACCATAATGCCGATGACATCCACGATGGTCGTGATGAAAGGGCCGGACATGACCGCCGGATCGATCCGAAACAACCGAGCGATGAAAGGGAGGCAGACGCCCGCCAGATTGCCGAGCGACACCACCGTCACCAGGGCCAGAGCCACGGTGAGGGCCACACCACCGTCAAGCCCCATGAAAGAGACCCGAATCAGGGCGATGAGCCCCAGCACACCTCCGAGGAGCAGCCCTGTGACAATCTCACGGGAGAGCACCCGAAAGAGATCTTTTTTGCGAATCTCACCGAGGGTCATGCCGCGGATCATGAGCGTGGCCGCCTGGGTCCCCGCGTTACCCCCCGTGTCGATGAGTAGAGGGATGAAAAAAGCGAGTGCCACCATACGCTCCAATGCGTCGGAGTATCCCTTGAGTACCGAGGATGTCATGGTCTCGGTGACGATGCAGATGAGAAGCCAGGTAAGTCGCTTCCGCGCCAACGCGAGGATTCCCGTCTCCAGATAGCTCTCCTCCGTGGGGGAGATACCCGCCATGCGGTGAAAGTCCTCCGTAGCCTCCTCCTCCACGATGTCGAGCACGTCGTCCCAGGTGACGATCCCCACGAGAAGCCCCTGACGGTCCACCACGGGAAGAGCCTGTCTGTCGTATTTCGACAGGATTCGGGCAACCTCCTCCTGGTCCGTGTCGGTGGCGACGGAAACGGGAGCGTCGTCCATCACCTCTTCCACGGGCGTTCCGGCCCGGACGAGGATAAGTTCCTCCAGCTCCACCACACCCACGAGGCGCCGTATTTCATCCACCACGAAGCAGGTGTAGATGGTCTCCTTGTTCGGCGCGAGCCTGCGGATTCTTTCTATGGCCTCCTCCACGGTCATGCGCACCCGGAGATCCACATATTCCGGGGTCATGACGCGCCCCGCAGTACCGTCGGCATAGTCGAGAAGGCGATTCGCCAGGGTCCGTTCCTCCGGAGACAGGAGCCGGAGGAGCTTTTTCACCGTCTTGGCGGGCATCTCGTCGAAAAGCGCCGTCCGGTCGTCGTCGGACATGTTCTCCATAAGCTCCGCCACTTCCCCGTCGGAGAAGGCGGCGAGCAACTCCTCCCGGTGCCCTCCTTCCATCATCTCGAATACCTCGATGGCCGTGTCCTTGGGCAGGAGGCGAAACAGGAGCAATCCCTTGGCGGAGGGGACGCTTTCCAAAAGATCCGCCAGGTCGGCGACTTCCATACCACACAGACGCTCTTTGAGCTCCGCGAAACGGCGATTTTCAAGGGCTGCGTCAACTTCCGACAACACCGTGTCAATATGCAACGTCATGGCGCCCCTCCTTTCCCGCTCTCCCTCAGGAAAACGCATACGACAGGAACCGCTGCGCCGAAGACCGGCAGCCGTTCCTCTACGGGATGAGTGCAGTCGTGTCAGGGATCAAAGAAGGGGGGGATGCCGGAAAAACCGGCAGAAAACGAGCGGAGAAAGAACCCCTTTCCCGATCCGGCGCCGCCGGACCAGGAGAAAGGAACGTCCGTGCGGCGTCAGTGCACTGTTTCGTTCTTCAAGCGGCACTGCGGACGTTGACTTAAACTTTCGTCTTCCATGAAGCGTCACTCCTTCCAGATGTGGACCCGCCGCTGTGTACGCCAGACCGCACAACAAAAAACTGTTTTGCTTTTCAACAGCCGCCCAAAGCAGTATACCCGTTTTTTCCACGAGGCCCAAGGCCCGGATGCCGTCCGTCTTTTCGGTGAGGAGTCATCCGTGGTTCTCGTGGATGGTGTAAGTACATGCGGCCCTGGACAGGACGGCGAAAGAGAAGATAATGACCGCGGGAGACATGTTCATCCCGGAAATGTCAGGAGACGAATCCTCCGCCCGAAAACGGCGTCGATAATGCTCCAGGGAGCGGAACAGACAGCCTGGAGATCCCTCACAAGGAAAGCGATGCGGCAGGCACCTTGGCGATACCGGTGCGTTCGCCACTTTTCTAAGGGAAAGGGGAGAACATGTGGCAGACCGTACGGACGGAGAGAAAACAACACCGGTGCAGCCAAAGCGAGGAGGAAGATGACAGTGACGCTTCGAAAAATCATAGTGGCGGTAATCGTGGTTTTTCTCTCTCTTGCCGGGCTGAGTACGAAGGCGTACCCTGAAAGCGCACAGGAACCTGAGGCGGACTTCACTGCCCCGGACAGGGCCGATTATACGGACCTGGGTTGGACGGAGGCCTTCGCCGCGGCAAACGACAAGCTTTCCCGGGAATATGCCTTCACCGACTGGAAGCGAATCGACTGGTCCGCTCTCTTCGCGCACTATCTGCCTCTTATCCGCCAAGCCGAGACGCTCCATGACGAAAAAGCCTATTACAGCTACCTCCACGAGTACCTTTTCTCGATCCCGGACGGGCACATCAGCCTGACCGCCGGTGATCCTTCGATCCCCTTGTCCATAAGCCATGAACTGATCGGGGGAGGATATGGTCTTGCACTCGCCGAGACGGATGATCATCGTGTCGTTGTTGCGGCAGTGCTTCCGGGCGGGCCGGCAAGCCGCTCCGGAATTCTTGCGGGGGCAGAGATCGCACGGTGGGGAGACGTGCCTACCGTTGAAGCCATAGGAAGAATCGACATAGGGCGAGTTCCTTACAGGGCGCTCACGAGCGACGTTTCGCCCAATGTCGAAAGTTCGATTGCCACCGCCGAGCATTACCGGCTGGAACAGGCAAGATTACTGGTCCGGGCACCCGTGAACACCCACATCGAGATCGTTTTCAGGAATCCCGGTTCGGCGGAATTCCGGCGGATCGGCCTGACGGCGGAAGAAGACGGGGGAAAGACGTTCTCGCTGCTGAATTTCGCGGTCCGGCCGGATTTTTCGGGCAGAGTGGATTTCCGGATACTGCCGGAAGGGTACGGCTATCTTCGTTTGAGGGCCTTTGCGGACCTGAACGACATGTCCGCCTACCCGGAGAAAATTTACCGGAGAATTCGTGAAGCGGTCAGCACTTTCGCCGCAGCCGACGTTCCCGGGGTGATCATTGACCTGCGCGGCAACTATGGAGGTTTTGACCAGCTCGCGGCGGATCTGTGCGGTTTTTTCACCTCCTCGGAAACATTTTTCGAGAGCCCGGTCATGTACGACAAGCGGGACGGAACCTTCCTCTCCCTGGGAGATCTTTACATCACACCGCAAGAGCCGTGCTTTTCCGGGCCGGTGGCCGTACTGATCAATCCCGGGACAAAAAGCTCCGGAGAAGGACCACCGGCATTCTTTGCGAAGAGGCCTTCTTCATGCGTCATCGGCTTCCATGGAACAAACGGATCCTTCGGCCTGGCCGGGGGAGAAATTGTCATGCCCGAAGGGTACACAATCGCGTATCCCTACGGGCGCTCCGTGAACCAGGACGGGCAAATCCGGCTGGACAGCCGCGACAGCGTCGGTGGAGTGTTTCCGACCCGCCGGATTCCGAAAACGGTCCCGACCATCCTGGCATATGCCGCACACGAAGATGTCGAACTTGGCTACGCGGTCGATTTTCTCAACGGGGAAACCGTTGCAGCACGTTGAGGCGGAGGCGCACCGGACCACCCGGCTTCCGTGGGCTGGAATAGTGCTTCCCTTTCTCGTTCCGATACCGGCGTGAAAGAGAACGCAAATGCCCCCGCGATGACGCACCCGTCTCCGCAGCGACGTCAGGCATGTCCGCACGGCGGAGAGACGTCCGTCCGGTGGATGCGTGCTTCCGGAAGCGACTCCGGCGGAAACTCCTCCCAGGGAACGATCTTGCCGGGGTTGAGGATGTTGTTGGGATCGAAGGCGAGCTTGACCCGACGAATGAGGGCCATTTGCGCCTCGTCGAGAAAGAGGGGAACATAGTCGCGACGCTTCAGCCCGACCCCGTGTTCTCCCGTGAGTGTCCCGCCGAGTTCCCGCACCAGTGCGTAGAGATCTCCCCTGGCCCTTTCGAGAAGCACTTCCCAGGAAGCATTCTCCTCTTCGAGGTAGAGGGAGACGTGCATGTTGCCGTCCCCGACATGCCCGTAGGCCACATGGGAGATGCCTCGTTCCCGGGTGATCGCCGCGAGCCCTCCCATGAGGGGGGCGACAGCGCTGGTGGGAACCACGATGTCCTCGTTGATCACCTGGACGGGAGCGTAGGCCCAGGTAGCCTCGGCAACGGATTTTCTCGCCTTCCACAGTTTCTCACGAGTGTTCCGGTTGTCCGCTACGAAGACTTCGAGAGCCCCGTGGGCAAGGCACAGGTCACCAACCCGCTCGTAGTCATCGGCCAGGATTGATGTACCCCCGCCTTCGAGCTGGATGATGAGATGCGCCTCCGCCTCGTGACAGGGCATGGTAGTGTTCAGATAGCGTTCCACCAAAAGGATGGACCGGCGGTCCATGAACTCGATGGAGGAGGGGAGAATCTTTCCCTCGGTCATGATGCGGGGAACGAAACGCATGGCTGTCTCCACGTCCCGAAAAGGAACGAGAAGGTCTACTACCCTGGAGGGAAGAGGAAGGAGCTTGAGGACGATTTTGGTGATCACCGCGAGCGTCCCCTCGGAGCCCACGAGGAGGTGCGCGAAGTCGTAGCCCGTCACGTCCTTGCGGCGTTTACCGCCGAACCAGGTGACGGAACCGTCCGCGAGCACCGCTTCCAGGGCGAGCACCGACGCGCCGGTGGGGCCGTACTTGATCACCTTGTTGCCCCCGGCGTTCTCCGCCACGTTGCCGCCTATGAAGGAGGCGTCGCCGCTGCAGGGATCTCCCGCATAGAGCAGGCCTTCCCGTGCGGCGGCGCGGTTGATGTCCGCCGTCACCACACCGGGTTCGACGGTGATAGTGAGGTTCTCCGTGTCCACTTCGAGAATGCGGTTCATCTTCTCGAAGGAGAGGATGATGCCGCCGCAGGCGGGAACGGCGCCGCCGGAGAGCCCCGTGCCTGCTCCCCGGGGTGTCACGGGAATGCGCCGCTCGTTCGCGAAAGAGAGAAGGGCACTCACCTGCTCGGTGGTCTCGGGAAAGAGCACCGCCTCCGCGAGGTGCGGGCGGTGCCAGAGATGCGCCGCCACTTCGTCTCGGGAATAGACAAGGCGTTTCTCCTCCTCGACGGTCACGTTGCGTTCACCCAGAATTTTCCGGAGACATCGCACCGTCTCGGAAGTGACCGGCGCATAGGCGGTTTTCGACATGAAAAGACTCCTCTCTTCACAAGGATTACGTGCGCGGCAACGCCTTCGGCACGAGCAGCCCTTCGTTCCGTTTCCCGGCCCCCGGAGACCGGACCATTTCCCTCTTCGCTCCCCCGCCCCTCCGGCCCACAAGTTTATTGGATACATCTGAACTCCTCAAAGAGTCCGGTCCATTTTCACGGCTTCCGGGGCGAGACATCGTCGCCCCGGTTTTTTTTCGTGGAGCAAACTGCGTTTCTCTTGGAATGAGCGCGTTCGAGCGTGTAGAGCATGCTACGGAAACACTGACGAAACAGGACGAAAGTTTTCGTTACGAAGCACGGGATCCCAAATCAAGTTATACAGGAAAGCCGCTTTTGTGTCCATGTATCATTTCCCAAATTCCTCCGAATATGCTATATTTTCTCTACTCAAATCCTAATTCAGCCTCGATTATTTCCTGCATACGGTATGCACTAAATCGAGGAGAATTGAAGGAGCTGATGCCGAAGCCGGGACGCAGAAGAGACGGAGAAAGCGCGCCTGGGATGGTTCGTGCACGGCTTTCCGCCGTGCGGAGCGCACTTCGCCGGAACCGGGGCGGAGCAAAAGCGCCTGTGCACTGTGATGCAAGGAGGTATGCACATGTTGCGGAAATGGTTGACGGCGACCCTGCTTGTCGCCACTCTTCTCGCGGCCGGAACAGCCATGGCGGCGGACACCTACAAGATCAAGCTCGCGTATGTGGTTCCGGAGACACAGTCCACCCACATCGCAGCCAAAGATGTCTTCAAGCCCTATGTGGAAGAGGCGTCCCAGGGGCGCATCACGGTGGAACTCTACCCCAACGGCCAGCTCGGCGGCGACCGCCAGGCCATCGAAGGCGTCCAGCTCGGAACGATCCACATGACGATCCCAGCCGTGGCAGTTCTCTCGGGGTTCGAGCCCAAGTTTCAGGTCTTCGACCTTCCCTTCCTCTTCAAGGACAAACAGGCCGCCTACAACGCCCTCGACGGCGAACTCGGGCAGAAACTGAACGAACAGCTTCTCACGCTGGGCATCCGCAACCTCGCCTACGCGGAGAACGGCTTCCGCCACACATCGAACAACCGGGGTCCCATCACCAAGCCGGAGGACCTCAAGGGGCTCAAAATCCGCACCATGGAGAACCCCGTGCACATGGCCACCTTCCGGGCTCTCGGCGCCAACCCCACGCCCATCAGCTTCGGCGAACTCTACACAGCCCTGCAGCAACGAACCGTGGACGCCCAGGAAAATCCCATTCCTCTCGTCTACACCTCCAAGTTCTACGAGGTCCAGAAATACTACTCACTTACAGGGCACGTCTACGCCGCCACGGCAGTACTGATCAACGACGGCTTCTTCTCGAAGCTTCCGGACGATCTCAAGCAGGTCCTCGTCGAAGGCGCGGCACGGTACCGCGACGCACAGCGCAAGCTCTCGGATCAGCAGGACCAGGAGATGATCGAGGCACTCAAGAAGACTGGCATGGAAGTCAACGAGCTGACCTCCGAAGAGAAGGATCTTTTCATTCAGGCCACACTTTCCGTCTACGACGAATTCAAGGACAAACTCGGCGAGGATCTCATCGAATTGGCCAAAAAGGCTAACCAGTAAACCCGCAGGGGCGTCGGCGTACATCACACTCCCGACCACGAAGATTGCCCCGGGCACCTCGTCGCCGGAACGCCCCACCGGGCGTTCCGGTTCTTCTCCCGCAATCCGCGCAAAAGGAGACATGCCATGGTCAGGAAGATATGGAACCACTTCGAGGAATACCTTCTCGTGGGCAGCCTCGCCTTTTCGGTGGCGCTCGTCTTCATTCAGGTTGTCATGCGCTACGTGTTTCAGCAATCCCTCTCATGGAGCGAGGAACTCGCCCGCTACCTCTTCCTCTGGCAAATCTGGATCGGTGCGAGTTTTGCCGTCAAGGAACGGCGCCATCTCCGGATCGAAATGCTTCTGAACGCCCTGCAGGGGCGCTCCCGTATTCTCGGAGAAATGGCGGTACTCCTCGTGTGGTTCGGCTTCAGCGTTTTTCTCGCTTACAAGGGAACGGAGCTGACCTCCATCCTCTTCCTCCGGGGACAGGTTTCACCAGCCATGCGCATTCCCATGGGGTACGCCTACGCAGCAGTCCCGGCGGGGTGCATTCTCATGGCGATTCGCCTGCTGGAGGAACTGCACGATCTCTTCCGTACCCTCGCCTCAAAGGAGGAGGTGTCCTGACATGGACATTCTGGTGCTTTTCGGTTCCCTCACGTTCTTTCTCACCTGCAGCATTCCCATCGGTATCGCTCTGGGACTCGCTACAGCCCTGACCCTGGCCACAACGAGCGACATTCCTCTCATTCTCATCGCCCAGAACGCCTTCGCCGCTCTCGATTCCTTTCCCCTGTTGGCCATTCCCTTCTTCATGCTCGCGGGATCCCTCATGAGCTACGGGGGTATCTCGCGTCGTCTGGTAGCCCTCGCGGAAGGTCTCGTTGGCTTCATTACAGGCGGACTCGCCATGGTGACCGTGGTGGCGTGCATGTTCTTCGCCGCCATCTCCGGATCGGGACCTGCCACGGTGTCCGCCATCGGATCCTTCATGATCCCAGCCATGCACGCCCGCCGCTACGACGACGCCTTCGCGGCGGCACTCACCGCCGCGGCGGGATCCATCGGCGTCATCATTCCTCCGAGCATTCCTTTCGTCATCTTCGGCGTCGTCTCCGGAGCCTCGGTGGGAGAGCTCTTCATGGCGGGCATCGTTCCGGGCATCGTCATCGGCTGCGCACTCATGGGCGTCTCCTACATCATCGCACGAAAGAAAGGTTTCGCCGCCTCCGCCAAGGAAGGACCTCGCAAGAGCCTCTGGGCTTCCTTCAAGGAGTCGGTCTGGGCTCTCATGGTTCCCGTGATCATCCTGGGAGGCATCTACGGAGGCATCTTCACCCCCACCGAGGCAGCCGTGGTGGCAGTGGTCTACGCCCTTCTCGTGGGACGTTTCATTTATAAGGAACTCGACTTCGCCAATCTCTACGCCGCGTTCAAGGATGCCACCCTCGTGAACGGCGCCACCACCTTCATGATCGGCCTCTCCATGTCCTTCGCAAGCTACCTCGCCATGGAGCAGATCCCCCTGCGCATCGGCGAATGGTTCACGAGCATGGCCACCTCTCCGGCGCTTGTGCTGCTCCTCATCAACGGACTTCTCCTCGTGGTGGGCTGTTTCGTGGACAACATCTCCTCCATGATCATCCTCACGCCCATCCTCCTCCCCGTGGTAACCCGAATGGGGGTGGATCCGGTGCATTTCGGCCTGGTCATGACCGTGGCCCTGGCAACGGGATTCGTCACACCTCCCTACGGCGCGAATCTTTTCGTCGCCTCGGCGGTCTCCGGAGTGAACATGGAGCGCATCTCCCGGAACGTCTTTCCCTTCATTCTTGCCATGATCGGGTGCCTTCTTCTCTTCACCTACGTCCCCGGCGTGAGCATGGGGCTGGTGCAACTGTTGCTGCGGTAGGCGGAGAGGCTCCCGTGAAGGATACCGGCATTCCGCACACGTTCCGGATACCCTACGGCGAAGGAGGAATCGCCGCGACACTCCCCGGCGAACGCCTTCTCGGAGTCTTTCCCTCCAGCACGGCGCCGTCGCTGGCACATCTCGAGGAATGCCTCCGGGAGACACTGCTCCATCCCACGGGAACACCACCCCTTCGGGAACTCGCCCGGGGAGCACGCTCCGTGCTCATCCTCTGCGACGATCTCACCCGGGACACGCCTGCGGACCGCATCCTTCCTCCGTTGCTCCGGGAACTGGCCCAGGGAGGTGTCTACGAGGAGGCGGTGACGATCCTCTTCGCCACGGGTTCCCACCGTGCACTGTCACCCCGGGAGGTCACCGCGAAGGTCGGAGAGCGTGTGGCCCGGTCCGTCGCTTCGGTGAGCCACAACCCCGGAGGACATCTCGTCTCCGTGGGCGTCACGTCGGCGGGAACCGCTCTTCGGGTAAATCCGCTGGTCAAGGCGGCGGATCTCGTCCTCGCCGTGGGAAGCATCCTTCCCCACCGCTACTGCGGCTGGTCCGGAGGAGGCAAGATCGTCCTTCCCGGGGTCTCTTCCCTGGAGGCGATCGCGGCCATGCATCTCCGCGTCACCCGTGATGCTTCGATCCGCCTCGGTGCTCCGGACAACGCGGCCAGGCGGGAGATGGACGAGGCAGCGCGCCTCGCGGGGTTGCGGTTTCTCGTGAACGTCCTCGTCAATGCCGACGGAGCCGTGGCGGATCTCGTAGCGGGGGACCCCGTACACGCCCACCGACTCGGAGTGGAGAAAGCCTTGCGTCTCTTCGGCACAGCCGTTCCAGAGGCGGACATCGTCGTCGCCGGAGCCCATCCGGAGGATCGGGACCTCTGGCAGGCGGGGAAGGCACTTTACGCGGCGGAACTGCCTCTCCGCCCCGACGGGGAGATCATCCTCGCCGCCTCCATGGACGAAGGTACGGGAGAACATCGGGAATTCGCGGAGCTGCTCGGGTTCTCGACAGAGGACATCCTCCGGCGCCTGGAGAAAGGCGAGACGAACAACCTCCTCGCGGGGGCGGCGGCCTTTGCCCAGGCCCTCGTCCTGGAGAAGGCCCGTGTCTCCGTGGTGACCAAGGGGCTCCCGGCGGAGACAGCACGGCGAGCATCGCTCACCCCGTATGCTACACTTCAGGAGGCACTCGACGCCGCTTTGGTCCGACATCCCTCGGGGAGCGTCCTCGTCCTTCCCGACGCCCCGAAGAGTCTTCCTCTTCCCCGGCGCACCTCCGCCGACGCACCACGAAAGGACGGATGATCGATCGTGCATCCCCGAAGAAACCTTACCGAATGGGCCTATTTCACCATCAAGAACCAGATCCTCCAGGGAATCCTCGGACCGGGAACCCCCCTTCTGGAAGAGACGCTCTCGGCTCGGCTCGAGATCAGCCGCACTCCCGTCCGGGGAGCCCTCACGCGACTCGTCGCGGAGGGACTTGCGGCCTCTCGGGAGGACCGAACGCTCCAGGTTCCCGTCCTCACCCTGCAGGATCTGGAAGAAACCTTCGTGGCACGCCGAACCATCGAAGGAACGGTAATGGAGCTCGCCTGCGCCGCCGTGAACGAGCTTCACCTGAACCGCCTGGAACACCTCATCTGGAACGAAAAGATGGCCCTCCACGCCCAGGACGGAGCGCTCACCGCCGCGAACGACCGCATGTTCCACACCTACCTCGCGGAGATGTCCGGCAATTCTCTCTTCGTCGAGTTCGTCTCCCGCATCAACGCCAAGGTTTCGCTTCTTCTCGCCCTCAGCAGAACCCTCGGCGCCCCCGTGGCATTGGCCCTGAAAGAACACGAGGAGATCGTCACGGCTCTTCGCTCCGGCAATCCCACCGCAGCAAAAAACGCCATGCTCCGTCATCTCCACTGCGTGGAAAAACGCATCCGGGAGGTTCTTCCCACGGACACACCGGAAGATCTCCCGGGGCAGAGACTTCGAGAGGAGGTTGCCCCATCGTGAACGCATTTCGCCCTGCAAGCCGCATGCGAACCATTCCTCTGGAAGGAGGCATCCGGGAGATTCTCGCCCGCGCCACGGAACTGGAGAAGGCCGGGCGCTCCGTCATCCACATGGAAATCGGACGCCCCGACTTCGCCTCGCCGGATTGCGCCGTTCGAGCCGCCCAAGCCGCACTGGAGGCTCGGGACGTCCACTACACGGATATGGCGGGAACGGAGGAACTGCGCTGCGCTATCGCGGACAAGCTCCGCCGTGAAAACGGCCTCGACGCGGACCCGGCAAGAGAGATCGTGGTCACTGCGGGCGCCATTGAGGCCCTGATGATGACTTTCCTCACCGTCCTCGAACCAGGCGAGGAGGTGCTCGTCCCCGCCCCCTTCTTTCCCGCCTACGCGGATCAGATCTCCCTCGCCGAAGGTGTGCTCGTTCCCGTTCCCTGCCGCCTCGAGAAGGATTTCCGCCTCCAGGTGGAGGACGTCGCGGCGGCACTCTCCCCGAAAAGCCGCATTCTTCTTCTCAACACGCCGAACAATCCTTCCGGGGCGATTCTCCACCGGAGCGATCTCGAGGCACTCGCAACTCTCGCTGCGGAACGGAACCTCCTGGTCATCGCCGACGAATGCTACGAGAAATTCCTCTACGACGGCACACACGTGAGCATGGCAAGCCTTCCGGGCATGCGGGAGCGCACCGTCACCATCAACGCCGCATCCAAGGCGTTCTCCATGACGGGATGGCGCGTCGGCTACGCCCACCTTCCCGCCGCCATCAAACCCTACGCCGTGAAGGTGCACCAGAACCTCTCCACCTGCGCATGCAGCTTCGCCCAGGCGGGTGTGGCCGAGGCATTCCGTTCCGCGGAAGAGGACGTGCGGACCATGATCGCCGAATACCGGCGGCGGCGCGACGCCGTCGTCGAGGCGCTTCGACGCATCCCCGGCATGGAGTTCACCGTACCCCAGGGAGCGTTCTACGCCTTCCCTTCTGTGCGGCGTTTCGGCATGCCCGATGGAGAGTTCTGCCGGTACATTCTTGAAGAGGCCGGTGTGGCCATCGTGCCGGGAAGCGTCTTCGGCGCCCCCGGTTGCGTGCGCATCGCCTACTGCCGCTCCCTGGAGGACGTGCAGGAGGGAATGCGCCGCATCGCCGCCGCCATATCAGCCCTGTGAGAACACGCTTGCACGGGGCAGAGAAGGGAAGTATGCTTCATCAACGTCGCCTTTACGAAACACGTGTTTCTTTTTGGCCCGCTCTCCGATAGGAATTCCTCCATCGGGGCGTGCGACGCAGGCGGAAAAGCGGCATCTCGGGAGGTGGCCCCAGGAGAGCGGAAAGAGCGGCGCAGTGGAACGACGACGAAAAAGACCGGGGAGTACGGTGGCGAAAGAGATCCTTCGCACCCGTGGAATCCCCGAAAGCGGTGCCGAGGATATTTCGGTACGGACGCGCAGAAAACCTGCGACGTGATTCGAGGGAGGTCGAAAACCATCATGACGACGAAACGCATGAGCATTATGGCGACGGCACTGCTTCTGGCAACGCTTTTCACCTCGGCGGCCTTCGGGGCGGTGGAGATCAAGATCGGACACGTACTGAATCAGGACCACGCCTGGAATGTGTGCCTCACAGGCTTCGCCGAGGACGTGGCGAAGGAGACCGAAGGGCGGGTGGTGGTGAAGATTTACCCCGGCGCACAGTTGGGTAACGAGAAGGACGTCATCGAAGGTCTGACCCTGCAAACCGTGGATGGTGGCCTCATCGGCGGTGGTTCCTTCCAATCCCTGGATCCCAAATTCGGCATCGAAGCCCTGCCCTATGCCTGGAAGGATCACGAGACGGCCTACAAGGCCATGGACGGCAGGATCGGCGCGATGCTCCTGGACATCCTTGCCAAGAAGGGCATCAAGGGGCTGGCCTGGTGGGAGAACGGCTTCCGTCACATTACCAACAGCCGAGGCCCCATCGCCGTCCCCAAGGACATGGAAGGACTCAAGATCCGGGTAACCCCGGACAAGATGCGCCTGGATACCTTCAAGACCCTGGGTGCCTCTCCCATGCCCATCAACTTCGGCGAACTCTACACGGCACTCCAGCAGGGCGTGGTGGACGCCCAGGAGAATCCCCTGGCGATCATCGCTTCCAGCGCCTTCTACGAAGTGCAGAAATACCTCTCCTTGAGCGGACACATCTGGGGATCGGCGCTCCTCTGCGTGAACAACAGCGTGTGGAACAAGCTCTCCGACGTGGACAAGACCACGGTGGAGCGCCTCGCCGTCAAATGGCGCGACGAGGAACGACGTCAGATCCTGTCTCAGGAGGAGACGTTCCTCACTCTTCTGAGGGACAAGGGAATGCTCGTGAACGAGGTGGACAAGGCAGCCTTCAAGGCGGCGGTACAGCCCGTGTGGGCCGAGTACGAGGGGGTCTTCGGCAAGGAGCTGATGGACCTCGTCCGGGAATATGGCGACTGAGTTCGTTAACCGGCTCTTTCGGGCGGTGGAGGGGCTTCTCTCCATCGCCCTTCTCGCCGTCTTCGCGGAAGTGGTGATCGAGGTGGGGGCGCGCTACCTCTTCCACGTGCCCCTTCCCTGGGGCGCCGAGGTCTCCCAGACACTCCTCGTGTGGATCACCTTTCTCGGCGCCGGTGCCGCCCTGCGCCGGAACGAGCACATGGGAGTGACCCTCGTTCTGGACGCCCTGCCGCGACATGTCGCCCGGATTCTCGCCTGTCTCGGAAACTGGGGTGTGCTGGCTTTTCTCGTGGTGGGACTCGTCTCGGGGTACGAGGTGGTGCTGCGCACCTGGCCCCTGCGCACCACGACGCTGCAACTGCCTGCGGGCGTGCTCTATCTCGCCTTTCCCGCGGGATGTCTGCTCATGCTCCTCGGACTGGGAGTACGGAGCTTTCTCCCCTTTCCGCGGAACGCGGAGAAAGGCGGGAGGCGATCATGCTGACCCTTCTCGCCGTCATGGCCCTGGGCATCGCTGCTGGAATTCCCATCGCCTTCGCCATCGCCGCCTCCGGCGCGGCCTACCTGCTCTTCGAGTCCACCGTACCGCTTCTCGTGGTGGCCCAGCGCATGGTGGTGGGAGTGGATTCGTTCACCCTGCTCGCAATCCCGCTCTTTCTTCTCGCAGGAAGCCTCATGGCCGAAGGGGACATCACGCCCCGGATCATGCGCTTCGCCTCCACCCTGGTGGGACACATCCCCGGCGGTATGGCCATGGTCATGGTCGTGTCCTGCATGTTCTTCGGAGCCATCTCCGGCTCCGGAGTGGCGGACGTGGCCGCCATCGGCTCCATCCTGCTTCCCGCCATGAAAGAACAGGGCTACCGCCCTCCCTTCAGCGCGGCGCTTCTGGGATGCTCCGGAGCCCTCGCAACCATCATCCCCCCCAGTATCGTCATGGTCATTCTGGGCGTGACCATGGGCACCTCCATCGGCAAACTCTTCCTCGGCGGTGTTCTTCCGGGGCTCGTCACGGGAGGCGCCCTCATGGGCATCGCCTACCTCTTCGCCCTGCGGGAAAAGTATCCCCGCCTTCCGAAGGCCAGCTGGAACGAGCGTCTCGACGCCCTCCGAGGTGCAGCCCTTCCGCTGCTGGCCCCGGTGATCATTCTGGGCGGAATTCTCAAGGGCATCTTCACCGCCACCGAGGCGGGCGGCGTCGCAGCCCTCTACGCACTCTTTCTCGCCATGTTCGTCTACCGGAAGGTGACACCCCGGAGAGTTCTCGAACTCTCCCTGGAAGTGGCGCGCACCAGCGCGGTCGTTCTCTTCATCATCGCCGCGGCGAACCTCTTCGGATGGATCCTCGCCGCCGAGGACATTCCCCAGAAAGTCGCAACGGCCATCCTGGCCATCTCGAACAACTACTGGGTGGTCCTGCTGCTCTTCAACCTGCTCCTCCTCGTATTGGGCATGTTCATGGAGACCATCGCCATCATCATCATCGTGCTCCCCATCTTCCTGCCCATCCTCAACCAGCTCGGCGTCGACCCCGTTCACCTGGGCGTCATGGTCTGCGTGAACCTCGCCATCGGGGCCAACACACCCCCTCTCGGCGTGGATCTCATCGCGTCCTGCAAGATTGCGGGAGTCCGCTACGAGGACTCCTTCCGCTTTCTCGCGCCACTTCTCGCGGCCATGACAGCGGTGCTCGTCCTCATTGTACTCACCCCCGGCTTCGTCACCTGGTTTCCCAACGCGTTCATCCGGTGACGACCGGAACCTCCCAGCCGGGCTGAATATGGCCCCCGTTCTAACTTTGGGGTGGGGGCCATCTTACCCGAAAGACCGATTTCCGTTCCTCGCCGTCCGTGCGGGAAACATCCGCACCTCGCCCGACGCACACTCGTTGCGAAAAATCTCGAGCCGTGCCATAATGCACATCTATGATTGCCTGAGCGAGCAGCATCCACGATGACGAAACCCTCACAGCGCCTCGTGCCCTTCCATAGATGCAAAGCGGCACTTTGTTGTTTTTCTTCCCTCCGGAACAGATCTTCTTTTGCACACGACAGGAGGCCGCTTATGTTCGACACACTGCGGGAAATTTTCACGCGCCCTGCACCCTTCGGAGTCTACACGGCTCCGGAGCTGTGGGCCGATGAACACACTTCGGAGAAAATGCTTGAATACCACCTGAACCCCGAGATCGACCTCGCCTCGCGGAAACACGTCTTCATCGAACGCTCCGCGGAATGGATCGCCGCCACGTTCGGCGTGAACATCACCACTTCCATCGCCGACTTCGGCTGCGGTCCAGGATTGTACACCACAGCACTGGCCGAACGGGGAGCCCGAGTCACGGGAATCGACTTTTCCTCCCGCTCCCTTCGCTACGCGGCGAAAAGGGCGGTGGAAAAAGGGCTCCAGATCCGGTACGTCCAACAGAACTACCTCGATCTGGAGACGGAGGACCGTTTCGACCTGATCCTTCTGATCATGTGCGATTTCTGCGCACTCAGTCCGGAACAGCGGCACGGCCTCGTCCGGAAGTTCACGACACTCCTGAACCCCGGAGGCGCCGTCCTGCTCGACGCCTACACCCTGAACGCCTTCGCCCTCCGGGAGGAAACCATCCGCTGCGAAAAGAACCTGCTGCACGGATTCTGGTCCCGGCAGGACTATTACGGCTTTCTGAACGTCTTCAAATACGAGCGCGAAAAGGTCGTGCTGGATAAGTACACCATCGTGGAGCCGTCGCGCACCCGGGTGATCTACAACTGGCTCCAGTATTTCAGCCCGGAGACGCTGACCCGGGAACTCGAGTCCGGAGGCCTTGTGGTGGAACATCGCCTCTCCGACGTGGCGGGCACTCCCTTTTCGGAGACGTCGCAGGAAATGGCGATCATCGCCCGGAAACCCTGAAAAAATCGAGACGGGATTTCACCCCAATCAGGACAGAAGACGACACAACGAGCGGCCCTCGTCATCGAGAGCCGCTCGCGACATACCCTCAACCCACCCCGGCCGGAGAGAAGAAGCCCGCAGAGCACATGCGACACTCTCTCATCCCTTGAACTTCGGCCATCTGTTGTACCCTCTGCTCGGATCATTCGGCCCCTGAGCCGTCACTTCAAACACAACGGAGGTAAGTGCGCCACCCGAAACGCGCCTTCACCGGCGGATGCGCGGTTCCTCCGCCGTCTTCTCCACGACGCCCAGGTAGCTCAGGTAGTCCACAAAAACGTTCGCATCCGTGTATCCCGTGTCGTAGCCACGCCCCACCGCGTCCTTGATTTCCCTGAGCACCGAGTAACCGTCCCCGCCGTTCGCCAGGAAGCTCAGGGTGACGAAGCGGTACTGCTTCGCCTTGTCGAGAGGCTTCCCGTCCACGAGAATGTCCCTGGCCGTTCCGTCCGCGAAGGTGGCGGTCAGGCCCGAAAAATGGGGAAAGCCGCCTTTGCCCGCGGAGACCTTCGCGGCGGAGTCCAGGAAACGCTGCAGGTCCTCGCCGGAAAGATCGAGCGCGTAGAGGGTGTTCCCGAAGGGAAGCACCGTGAGCACGCTTCGGTAGGAAATGTCCCCTTCGGGGATGGAGGCGCGGATGCCGCCACCATTGAGAAAGGCCACACTGGCATTGGTCTTCCAGCGCATGGCGTCGGTGAGGAGGTGCGAGAGGTTCGTCTCGCCGCTCCGCACATGGTCGCGCTCGCCGTCGAGCAGGATCTTCGTCTCGCCCACTTTTCTGTCGAGGCCCTCGGAGCCGACCTCGGCGAAATAGTCCAGCGCCGCGGCGACCTCCGGATCGGCGGGAACGGAATCCCCCACGAGCCCGTAGACAGCCTTCCCCGCCGCGTCCTTTCCGGTCTCCTTCTTCACGTTGATGGGAAGAGCCTTCCACGTCGCGGCGACGATCCGGCCCTGCTCCACCTCCAGATCCAGACGCCCGAGATATTCCCCGTAGGCTCCCGCCTGCACGACGATGGCATCGCCCACGCGCTGCAGGTCGTCGAAAAGGGTGTGGGAGTGCCCGTCCACAATCACGTCGAGGCCGGGGATCTTCGCCTCGGCGAGGGATTTCGAGGTGGTGACACCCTCATCCTCGGCACCGACGGGCCATCCCAGGTGGGTCAGGGCCACCACCACGTCCGCGCTCTTCGCCAGAACAGGCACGAGCGCCCGGGAGACCTCGACGGCGTTCCGGAAGACAAGCCCCTTCGTGTTCTCCGGATCGGTGGCAATAGGTGTGGATTCGGTGGTGAGACCGTACACCGCAACGGTCACGTCGCCGAACTCCCTGAGCAGAGGTGCATCAAAGGGGAGTTCGTCGCCGCTCACGATGTTCGAGGCGAGAAAGGGAAAGCGGGCGAAACGCCGCTGCCGGTAGAGCGTGTCTCTGGCATTGTCGAACTCGTGATTGCCGAGGGTGACTGCGTCCAGGCCGAGCATGTTGAGCGCCACGATGTCCGGAATGGCGGACTGAATGTCCGATTCCGGCACGCCCGTATTGATGTCCCCGGCGTGGAGAAAGAGCACATGGCCTCCCGCGGCCTCGACTTCGGCCCGGATGGCCTTCACCAGCGTGGCCATGGGGGCGAAGCCCCCCACGTCGGGCGCGCCCGCGGCATTGAAGGGCCAGGCGTGCCCGTGCGTGTCGTTCACGTGGAGAATGGTGAGCCGGGCCGCGTCGGCGCCGCTTCCCCACAACAGGACGAAGAGAAAGACCGCCGCAAGCCAGATCCCCCACACCCGACCTCCTGACGCTTTCGCCCTGGGCGCCGCATTTTCCGCAGAAACGCACGCGCCCGTTCCCAACTGCTCTCTCCAAGTGTTCCGTGCCATGCCGCACTCCTCCTTCATGTCGAATGGGCGAGGGGGCATTCCCTTTCCCGCGGAAGAGAGTTCGCACCCCCACCGCAGGACTGCTTCGATGCACCGTGCCCCGCGCCTTTCGGGGGGACATGCCTCCTCGCCGCGCTGTTTCATTCCATTATAAACGAAGAGGCGCATCACCCGCCGCGGATTCCGGGAACGCGCCCCACGAAGACCCTGCGCCGTAAAAGAAACGCCGCGGGCATCCGCCCCCCGACAGAAATCTGTCACTCGAGCACAAAAAGGCACTCCTGGAAAAGTGCGGTTCATCGCCGCAGACTCCCGCCAACCACCATAAAAACCTTTTTGCACAATTTGACCCACCACCTGGCCCCCGCTCACCATGACAGCCTTTTCACCACGTGACGCACACGACGAAGAAACGCCGACGCACCCGCCTCTTTCGGAACACCACGACACGACCGACAAAAGACGCCGCTTCCAGCTGGGCAAAAAGGCCCCTGTTCAAAGAGCATTCCTGCTCTGGCAGAAAAAGCGCAAAATCTTTACAATGGTGTTCAAAAAAAGATTCTCCGCTCGAAATGATATTGAAGAAACGCTTCGGAAAGAGGGGGAGTGTCCCGGTGTACGTGGTGCGACGCGTTGCCGTCTCGGACATGCATCAATGCAAGGGAATTCTCGCCGAGGACGTGGTGGGAAAGGACGGAGCCCTCCTTCTTCCGAGAGGATCGGTCTATCCCTGGAACGGGGATGCGGCGGCGGTCTCGGAAAACCTGCTGCGACAGGGCGTGGACACGCTCCTCGTTCGGGAGGAACTCTCCGTCTCCGTGGAGGAACTGGAGCACCTGCTCCGCCAGGGTGAGATTCCCGTGGCCCGAGTGGATCCGGAACTTGCGATGAAGACCGTGCGCCAGATCGGCGAGGTCTTCGAACGCATGTACGAGACCGGAGGGGCCGAGGAGGATCTCACGGCCCTCACCGCCACAGGACGCCTTCTCGCCCGGGAGCTCTCCCGGACGCCTCAGATCCTTTTTTCCCTCGCGGCGGTACGGGACGCCGACGAGTACACCTACGTGCACTCCCTCAACGTGGCGCTTCTCACGGGCTTTCTCGCCTCCAGGCTTTTTCCCGACCAGCCGGACCTGGTGGAAGCGGCCACCACGGGGGGACTTCTTCACGACCTGGGCAAGGCGAGGGTCCCCCTGGAGATCCTGAACAAGCCCGCCAAACTGGACGACCGGGAGTTCTCCGTCATGCGGAACCACGCCCTCTGGGGAGAGGAACTGGCCCGACGGGGCGGCGTGACGGATTCCCTCATCCTGAGCGTCATCCGTTCCCACCACGAACGCTGGCAGGGGGGCGGCTATCCAGACCGCCTGCACGGCAGTGAAATCCCTGTTCTCGGAAGAGTCGGCGCGGTGGCGGACGTCTTCGACGCCCTCACCTCCAAACGGGTCTACAAGGAGCCTTCCGCAAAACGCCAGGCGCTCAACCTCCTCGTGGACCACGCGGGGGACCATTTCGACCCGCACATCGTCCGGACCCTGCTCGCCGCCATCGGCCTCTTTCCTCCCGGCTCGGTGGTGGAACTCTCCGACGGACGGGTCGGCATCGTCCTCGCCTCTGCGGGACGCGATCTGATACGTCCCCGGGTGCTCGTTTCGGAGGCAAGCTGGCACGACATGGCGGGAATGCAGATCGCCACCTCCGTGCTGGACTTGAGTGGCCGAGCGGATCCCCGGGTCGTCTCCATTCTGGGCGATCTGGGAAAGATCCCCCTTGCCTGACGGGAAGATTTTTCCTGAAGGCAACACCCTACCCCGTTCCGCCGGGGACCTCCGAAAAGGCAGGAACAACCGTCGGAAACCGGTCCGACACCGGTGCCCCCGAGTCGCGCCCCTCCTCCGGGAGGAAAACCTTTTCCGGATTCTGCCGGAGTGAGGGGAGATCGCGCTTCCACGTTCCCCGGAGAGAAAAGAAACCCCGGACTCACGCAAGGATACGGTGCAAGGGCCTTGCTTTTGCACTCCCGGGACATGTCCCGGAAACAAAGAGGCGCTCTGAGGAGCGGCTCGCCCGTCCCCTTTCCGCTAGATCCTCCCCCTGTTTCCTCCGGGAAGAAGGACCTGCAGCACGCTTCCGCCCTCGGGAGCGGCGACAAGGGAAAAAGTGCCGCCGAAGAAAGCGACCCGCTCCATCATGCCCACCACCCCACGATGCCCCGCGGCGCGGAGCTTTTCCGGATCGAGACCGCCGGGAACACCCGAACCGTCGTCCCGAAGCTCGAAAAACACACCCTCTTCCACGCCCGCGAGATACAGCCGCAGGTGCGTCGCACCGCCATGGCGCACCGCATTGGCCACCCCCTCCTGAAAGATCCGGAAGAGGGCGAGCACGTGATCCCTCGAACAGTCGGGAACGCCCTCGCCCGTCACCGTCACGGTCACGCCGAAGCTCCGGGCAAGACGATTCCCCAGTTCTTCCATGGCATGAAGCAACCCCAGATCGATCCATGGCGGAGAAAGAGCATCGCAGATCCCCCGCAGCTCCGCCAGGGCAAAGCCGGCGGCGTCCTCGGCCCTGGCAAGATGCTCCTCCCGGGCGCCCGCGGAGGGCACATCGTTCCCCAAGGGCGCCTCGGCCTTCCGGGCGCTCCCGGCGAGACGGGCGAGCTGCACCCGCTGGATCAGGGAGGAGACGATCTGAAGGGGGCCGTCGTGGAGATCCCGGGCGATGCGGCTCCGCTCTTCCTCCTGAGCCGCGAGGATGTCACCCACGTAGCGGTGCTGCAGTTCCTCCTTTTCCACCGCCGCACCGGAGAGGAGTGAAAGAGCCTCCCCGAGGTCGTGCATTTCCTCGACGAGAAAACCCCGGGGCGGGGCGAGCCGCTCCTCTCCCCAGCGCAGTTCCTTCACCTGTCCGGCCTGACGGCGCAGGGGCAGAACGAGCCACCGCCACTGAAACCACACCGCCACCAGCCCCAGCGCGGCCATGGCCAGCACCAGCACGGCCCAGAGCGTTCCCTGGTGCCCCAGAGGCCCGAGCATGCGAGGGACCGACACGGCGACCACGATGACGAACCGCCCGTCCTCCGGGGAGGCAAACGCGACGGTGAAACGCTCCCGCGATACACTCCGGATCCGGGTGGGGGTTGAAGGGGGGACCTGGTCCTTCGGCAGCGACCGGAGGTGCTCCGCCACGGCGGGAAACGCCTCGGCGGCCCCGGGCGATCCCCGCAGGAAGCGCCCATCCATCGTCGCCAGGGCAACCCACCCGGGAACGGGAAGTCCCTCGGTGAAAAGGCGCTCCTGCCGCCGCCGCTCCATCATCTCCCGCATGCGCAGGGGCATGGAGGAATGCGACTCCGGAGGCGGGACAAGCGACTCCCCGCCGGGGGAAATCTCGGGAGGGCGGGGTGGCTCGCCTCTCGGGGGCGATTCCGTTCCGGGACCGACCGCATGCCCCCGTCCTCCGGAGCCGTTCTGCAGGTCGGCCTGGTTGCCCTTCCAGGAGGCGGCGATGCTCTCCGCGAGATTCCCCGCGTAGGTCGCCGCGAGGGACTCCACGGCCTGCTTCTGTCGCATGAGGGCGATTCCCGAGAGGGCGAAGACCACGAACATGGGCAGCGCCACCCAGAAGGAAAGGATCAGGAGCAGGTGCCGCCTCACGGCTCCCCGTCCTCCAGCAGCTCGTCCAGAAGCAGCATGCCGTGCTTGATCGCCAGAAGAAGCGCCTCGGTTTTGTTCTTCGCCCCAAGCTTGCCGTAGGCGGACCCGAGATGGGCCTGGACAGTGCGCTCCGTAATATGGAGCACCGCTCCCGTCTCTTTCATGGAGAGCCCCCGGGAGGCGAGGAGCAACACCTCCCGCTCCCGCTCCGTGAGAGACTCCACCAGCACCTCTCCCGCGCCCACCACGCGGGAGATCTGGGAGTCGAGGTAAATGCCGCCGCTCATCACCACGTCGATGGCCCGCTGCAGCTCCTTCACCGCCGATGACTTGACCACGAAACCCTTTGCCCCTGCGGCGAGCGCCGCGAGCACGTACCCCTGGGCGTTGTAGGCGGTGAGCATGATCGCCCGGGTGGGAACTCCCTCGGCGCGAAGCTTTCGGGCCAGGGCGATGCCGTCCTCCCCGGGCATTCGAATGTCCAGAAGCGCTATCTGGGGCCGGGTGGCGACGAGAAGGCGCCACGCCTCGGCACCGTCCTCGGCCTCTCCGACCAGTTCCAGTTCCGGAGCCTGTTCCCGAAGAAACGCGGCGATTCCGGAACGAGTGAGGGGATGATCATCCGCGAGCAGAACCGAAACAGCCATGTCGTTCCTCCTTGACGAGATCCTCGCTCTCCCTGGGTAGTGATCCAAACCGCCCCCCTGCTCCATACGCTTTCCATGAAAGAGACGCAAACCCTACGGCTCCACCCGGCGGCGGAGTCCGACGCGGTATCCTGGAGAGGCATGTCCCTCCCAAGACTTTCGAGCCCGTGATGGAGATCGGCCTCTGCTTCACCTTGACGATGAACGGGTTTCCCGAGGAGCGGTGGTAATCCCGCCCCGGACATACAAGGGTTCCGTCTCCCGGGCTGGAGCCGGTGAGTTCCACCAATGCCTGCCCCATGCGCGCAGGGGTATCGTGTTGCTCCGGGCACGAAGCATCAACACGGCTATCAGTGAGCCCATGTACACAAGGACGTTGTAGCAGGCGGCCCCGGAGCCTCGGTCACCAAGGATGCGAGTCCATGCGCACAAGAGTGCCGGGACAGAGTGCATTCCGCGTCCCCGAAAACATCCGCCTTGGCGTCACTGCCATTCCCGGGCGGCGTCGATGCAGATGCGGGCGAACTCCTTCGCCGCCGGAGACATCCACCCGTTGCGCCGCCAGGCGATCTGGGTGACGAAACGCTCCAGCTCGGCATCGCACCGGAGCGCCACCATGCGTCCCGAGGCAAGTTCCTCCCGAACGGCCATGCGGGGAAGAAAGGAAATTCCCAGGCCGCTCTCGACACAGCGCTTGATGGCCTCCATGCTCCAGAATTCCATCTGTTTGTCCGGGAGAATTCCCCGCTCGCGGAAGAAATGCTCCATGAAGAGGCGATAACTGCACCCCTGCTCGGTGACGATGAGGCAGGCATCGAGGCGCCGTGCCGCCAGAGCGCGCTCCAGAAGGTCCTCGTCCGTTCCCGCGGCGGCGACGAAGAGCATGGATTCCTCCACGAGGGTGACCACCTCCAGATCGGGCAGTCGCACGGGCTGGGAGATGAGCACCACCAGGTCCGTCTCGCCCCGGCGAAGCCAGTCGATCATGATGGGACACTGGGAGTTGCGGAGGCTCAGAGAAACCCCCGGAAAGCTTCGCCGGTAGGTCTCCAGGACACCGTTCAACCGGTACACCGTGACGGATTCTCCCGCGGCGATGGCGAGTTCTCCGTGAATTTTCCCTTCCTCGCCGGCCATGTTCCGGATGCGTTCCTCCAGGGCCATCATTTCCTCGGCGTAGCGCAGAAAACGTTTTCCCGCGGAGGTGAGGAGCACCCGGCGCCCGGACCGCTCGAAGAGGGGCAGGCCGACCTCTTCCTCCAGAGCCTGAATCTGGGTGGAAACAGTGGACTGGGTGTACCCGAGCTGCTCCGCCGCACGGGTGAATCCCCCCAGTGCGGCGACCTTGCGAAACGTGGCGACATAACGTGTGTCCATGACCGCTTCTCCGTCCTTTCTGTCTCCCGTTCCCGGAAATCCCCTCCCGCTCCGGCGCCCGGCGGCAGACATGCCGGAGGCCCGCCGTCGGGAGTGGAGAACGTTTCCTCCCGAAGAGCTACACTCTCGACGGCACTCGCTAAAGCATCGGTTTTTTCGATGGCTCTTATCATTATGTTCAATTTTACCAATCGAACCCTATCCCGTATAGTGACAACGCTTCCGAAGAGGGAAGCGCACACTATTCGGAGGTGGACCGACATGAAGGAAACATCCTCACGGCGCCTGAACGCGCTGTCACTGAGCGGGCTTCTCGTGGGCCCGGTGCTCGGATCGGGAATCATCCTGCTCCCCCCGCTCGCGCTGGAGCGGGTGGGAGACCCGGCTATCCTCGCCTGGGGGGTCACACTGGTCCTCATGGGGCTCTTCGCCTGGATCACGGGAGCGCTGGCGATCCGCTACCCCGGAAGCGACGGCCTCGTCGGAGCCGTTCGGGTGGCCTTCGGAATGCCCCTGCGAAACCTCTGCGCCTGGTTCCTCACCATCGCCGTCTGCTTCGGCCCGACGGCGGTGCTCCGCACGGCGGAGCGCTATCTCGCACCGATCCTCCCGGGCCTTTTGGGAGCCCCGGGAATGATTTCGGCGCTTCTCCTCGCCCTGTGCGCGGGCGTTCTGCTCTGCAACATCTCCTTCGTAGGGAGCCTTTCCTTCTGGGCGTCCACCTTCGTCGCGGGAATCCTCGTCGCCGGCGGCGCCTATGCCCTGGCCACCGCCCCGGACACGCAGATCCTGGAACGCACGCTGGACGCGGCGGCCGCCGCCGATCCGTCGTCCTTCGGATCGCTGCTGCTCCTTCTCTTCTGGGCCATCATCGGCTGGGAGATCCTCGGCAACTACACACCGGAGATCGCAACCCCCCGCCGCACCGTCCCGAGGGCGGTGACGCTCGCCTTCCTCGCGGTGGCGGTGATCTACGGCACCGCGGTGGGAGCACTTCAGTTCGCGGTCCCGCAGCATGCCGGAACCCCCCTGACCATGGCGGCCATCCTTGAGCCGCTCTTCGGCACCGCCGCCGCGCCGCTTTTGGGAATCCTGGCGCTTCTCCTCTGCGGCTGCACCTACATCATGTTCGTGGGAGGCGTAGCGCGCCTGCTCCTCGCCCAGGGCGAGGAAGGGCACCTTCCCCGCCTCTTCGCCCGAAAGAACGCCCTGGGTGCTCCCGCTTCGGCGGTGCTCTTTCTCGCGGCCTGTCACGGCATCGTCCTCTTTGTACAGGGGCAGGGGCTCTTTTCCCTCGAAGGCGCGGTGGAAGTCGCCAACGCCTTCCTGATCTGCAATGCCGGGCTCGCCGTCCTCGCGGGGGCGAAACTGCTCCCTTCCCCGACGGCGAAGGCCTGCTCCCTGCTCCTCGCCGGAGCGTTCTTCGCCATCTTCGCCTTCTCCCCCAAATGGGTTCTTCTCGTGGTGCTGCTCCTCGTTCTCGGCACCGTCGCCGCGGAACGGCGCCTAAAAACACCTGCCGAGGCACAGGCCATCCGATGAGACCGTCCGAACCGGCGGTACTGCGCGCACCACCACTGCCCCCGGAGAAGAACGCCGCGCTCCCGAAAAGCGCGGAAGCACACGAAAATCCCCGGCAAAGGGAGCTTCTCCGATGCGGAAGGCTCTTCGCAACCCCCTCGTTCTCCGGGCAAACGGGCACGGGAACGACGTTTCCTTACCACGCCGCCAAGCACCTCGGGCACGGCACCACGACATTCCGGAGGGGCGTCCCGGAGAGGGCGCCCGACGCAAGAGAGGGAGGAAAAAAATGCGCACAGTTGGAATCTACGTTTTCGATGACATGGAAGTGCTGGATTTCGCCGGTCCCTTCGAGGTGTTCGCCGTGACGGGCGAATTGAGCGGCTGGACCCTCTTCAAGGTCCTCACCATCGGCGAGACCGCCCGGGTCGTCCGGGCCGTGAACGGACTCCGGGTCCTCGCGGACTGCGGGATTGCCGACCATCCCCCCGTGGATGTGCTCGTGGTGCCGGGAGGCGCGGGATCGAAGGCGGAGATGCACAAGGAAAACGTCCTCGCCTGGGTACGTGATGTTACAGCGCGGTGCGAACTCACCTTCTCGGTCTGCTCCGGCGCGTGCATCCTCGGCGCGGCAGGGCTTCTGGACGGTCTGGAGGCCACCACGCACCACGAGGTTCTTCCCAGGCTCCGCGAGGTCGCTCCCCGAGCGATCATCCGGGAGGATCTTCGCTTTACCGACAACGGACGGATCTGCACCTCCGAAGGAATCTCCGCGGGCATCGATCTGTCGCTGTACCTGGTGGAACGCCTCTGCGGAAAGACCGTGGCGGACAGAACCCGGGTGTACATGGAATACGGGGACTGGCGGGAACGACGCTGAAAGAACGACACCACGCCTCCAGATCAGCGACGAATTTTGAAAAATTTCATGAATCGTGCGCTTTTTCTTGAGAAAAAATGAAAAAGTCTCGCAAAAAACCGAAGGAAACGTGTGATTCATCGGCAACAAGAATCTTTTCTCTAATCGGAGTATTCCGCCTTTCTCGGGAGCGCATGCCGAACGGGCACCGATTCGCTATACTGCACAGGAGGCGTTGTCGGGGGCATTCTTTCGCCCCGCATCATTCCGAGAAGGAAAGGACTTGATCCGATGTCCGCGAACGCTCCTGTCATCGACAAGGGAAACCTCTTCGACACGTTGCGTGCCATGGTCGCCATCGACTCGGTAAACCCCTCCCTGGTCCCCGGAGGGCGTGGCGAGGCGGATATCGCCGCCTGGCTCGGAGAACGCATGACCGCCCTGGGACTGGAGGTGGAGGTCGCGGAGATCGCGCCCTCCCGCTACAACGCCGTGGGCATCCTCCGCGGTACTGGAGGCGGCAGATCGCTCCTCCTGAACGGTCACACGGACACAGTGGGCGTCGAGGGCATGACGATCCCGCCCTTTATCGGAGACTATCGGGACGGGCGCCTCTACGGTCGGGGCACCATGGACATGAAGGGAGGCGTGGCCGCCCAGCTGGCGGCGGTCAAAGCCCTTGTGGACGCGGGACTGCGACCGAAAGGCGACGTGATCCTCGGCTTCGTCGCCGACGAGGAGTACGCGAGCCTCGGAACGGAAGTGTTGCTCCGGACAGTCCGGGCCGATGCGGGCATCGTCTGTGAGCCCACGGACCTCGGAGTCTGCGTGGCCCACAAGGGGTTCGTCTGGGCACGGGTGGACGTGGCGGGAGTCGCCGCCCACGGCAGCCGTCCCCTGGAGGGCGTGGACGCCATCGTGAAGGCGGGAAAATTCCTCGCCGAACTGGAAGCGCTGGAAGAACACCTCAAGGAACGGACGCATCCTCTTCTGGGCGCGCCGTCGGTGCACGCCTCGACCATTCGGGGAGGGCGGGAGCTCTCCACCTATCCGGATTTCTGCCGCATCGAGCTGGAGCGACGGACGCTTCCCGGCGAGAACAGCGCTCTGGTGGAGCGGGAACTCCAGACAATCCTGCGGGAGATCCGCTCCCGGGACAACAACTTCCGGGCCAACCTGGAGATTCTCTTCTCCCGGCCACCCCTTGAGGTGGACCCTTCCCTTCCCATCGTGGAAGCGCTCCGGGGAGCCTGCTCCCATGTGCTCGGGCGCATTCCGGACTTTTCCGGCATGAGCGGCTGGCTCGACTCGGCCCTTCTGGCGGAGGCGGGCATTCCCACGGTCATCTTCGGCCCCACGGGATACGGCCTGCACGGCGCGGAGGAGTTCGTGGAGTTCGACTCCGTGGCCGCCACGGCGGGAGTTCTTGCGGAGACCATTCTGACGTTCTGCGGCTCCTGAGAAAACGACCCGCGAACGCAAGGGTGGACACCACAGCCGCAGCAAAACGTATACAGAGAGAGGGCTTTGAGCGGAAATTCCGCTCAAAGCCCTCTCTCTTTTTTTCTTTCCGTGCTCCGGCCTTTTTCCTTCCGGTCCCTTTGCCGGAGCCCCGGGCCCCTCGCACCGAAAAAGCGGGTTCGGCGCGGGGCAACACCCGCCCTTGCGGAAAACCTCCCGACGCGCCTCGGGGAAAGCTCAGCGCGTCCCTTCCGAGGGCTCTCCATCGAGAAGGATCTCCAGCACCGACCGATCCACATCGCGCATGCCCACGTCGGTGATCTTGCGCAGGTTGTCCATGGAATGCTGAAAATTCCGTCCCACAATGCCGTTCCGCTCGGGCAGAAACGCTCCGCCCAGGGCCGCCATGGCGGCGCTCTCCACGGCGGCGCCCGCCGAGGTAGCCATCTTGAGAGCACAGCCGTACTTGGCTCCGTCGCAGAGCATGCCCGTGAGATTGCCCATCATGAGATGCACCGCGTTCTCGATCTCCCTGGCACGTCCGCCCTGAAGCCAGGCGATTCCTCCCGCGGCGCCCGTTCCCGCCGCCACCGCACAGCCGCAATGAGGCGTGAGTATGCCCGTACGGCTCTTGATGACCCCCACGATGAGCAGGGAGAGGGCGAGCGCCCGGTTCGTGGCCTCCCAGGATGCCTGGTAATGGCGCGCCGCGAGCCCCACGGTGAGAAAGAGAGTGATACCGTGATTGCCGCTGCCGTAGCAGCCGAAAATGGGCACGTCGCACCCTGCCATGCGGGCGTCCGCGGCGGCGGCCACCTTGCGCTTCACCCGGTTGACGAGATCGTCCCGAAGAAAGCTCTCCCGGGCGAGAAACGCGTACTGTGCCCCCAGCCCCAACCCGACCGGGGACGAAGAGGTACCGCATCCACCCCGTTCCCCCGCTTTGGCCGCGGCGAGGTTCATGTCCACTCCCTCGGCGAGGAAATCCAGTTCCTCCATGTCGAAGGACTCCACTGCGAGGAGAAGATCCTCCATGCTGCAGCCGCTGACCACGTCGAGGAGATCCGGATCGCCGTCATCCTCCGCCGTTTCCTGGGCGAGGACAGTGCACACGCCGTTCGTCACCGTCTCCACGATACGGTCGTGTCCGCCCCGAATGACCGCCTCCCCCACCCCCCGGTCGGTCTCCACGAGGGCCCTCACGTAGATGGGAGGCTCCTCTCCGGCGGCACGGAATTCCATGGGCCAGGCCTGCACGCACTCCTTCGCCCGGACCACGTCGTCCGCGGTGACACCCCGGAGAAGACGCAGCCCCTCGTCGGGATCGCCCCGGAGAATTGCCAGGGCCACCGCCAGCGGAAGACCGATTTCCATGGTCCCGGGGATGCCCACGGAGATGGCGTCCTTATAGATGTTACGGTCCATCTCCACCACGATGCGCCGCACGTTTCCGCCGGTGAGACGGTAGGCAGCGGCGGCGGCAAGCCCCACCGCAACGGGGTCGGTACATCCCACGGTGACGAAGGTGTGCCTCCGCAACATCCGGAGAAAGGGCTCCCGGGCCTCCCTCGAAAGCATCGTTCCGTTCATGTCATCCTTTGTAGGCAACGATGTCGATCTCCACTTTCGCGTTCAGGGCCATGCCGGAGACCTCCACGAAACAGCGGGCGGGGAAGCTGCCGGAGAAATAGGAGGCATAGACCTTGTTGATCTCGGGGAAGTCCTTCATGCTCGCCGCGTAGATCACGGCCTTCACCACGTGATCGAACGAAAGCCCCTGAGAGGCGAGAACACCCTGGATGTTCTTCATGACCTGGTGCGTTTCCGCGGCGGGATCGCCGTCCCCCACCATTTTGCCCGTGGCCGGGTCGAGCGCGATCTGCCCGCTCAGGTAGAGGAAATCTCCCGCGTAGGTCCCCTGACTGTAGGCGCCCACCGCTGCCGGGGCCTTGTCCGTGACGACTGTCTTTCTCATGATCGATCCACCTCCGTCGAATATGGCCGCGCTCGAAGGAGCGCGAAGAGTGAAGTTTCAGTTCTATCTGATGCCCAGGATCATTCTGGGGAGCAGAAGCGAGAGATCCGGGAAAAAGGTGGTGAGCAGCAGCACCGGCAGCCAGCCGAAGCAGATCAGCACCAGCGTGGGATAGAGCATGCCGTTCACCGCCGCGCCGTTCAGACGTCCGCTGAGGTAGAGCACCGGCGCCGTGGGTGGCGTGATATTCCCCATCCCGAGATTCACGCCGAGGATGGCCGCGAAATGGATGGGATGGACGCCGATGGCGGTCACCACGGGAAGCAGAATGGGCGTGCAGAGCATGACCGCGCTCACGTCGTCCATGAGCATGCCCATGACGACCATGAAGACGTTCACCATGAGGAGAATTCCCACCTTGCTGCTCGTGACGGATTGCAGCAGGGCCAGCAACTCCCCCGGAAGATCTTCCATGATGTAGAGACGGCTCAGGATCATGACGGAATAAAGCATGACCATGATGACCCCCGTGGTGGTGGCGGACTCCACCAGGACCTTCAGGAACTCCCGCCCGTTCAGCCCCTTGTAGACGAAGAACCCCACGGGAACCGCATAGACCGTGGCGAGGGCGGCCGCCTCGGTGGGGGTCATGAATCCACCGTAGATCCCCCCGAGGACGAGCACGGGAAGAAAGAGCGCCGGGAGCGCCCGGGTGGTGCGCTTGCGCACGAGCGCCGAAAATTCTCCCGGCGCGAAGGGTTCCGCCAGGACGAGATCCGGATTCTTCCGCTGCATCCACATGTTGATCGCCGCGAAGAGTATCGTGAGGATCACCCCGGGGATCACCGTGGCGAGGAAACAGGCCAGCACGGACTGCCCTCCCACCCAGGAGTAGAGGATCATGATGGCGCTGGGCGGAATGAGGATACCCAGCACGGAGGCGTTGGCGAGAAGTGCCGCCGCGTACCCCTTGGAATAGCCCGCCTTCTCCAGGCGGGGAAACATGATGGAACCGATGCAGGAAAGGGTGGCGCAGCAGCTTCCCGTGATGGAGCCGAAGACCGCGCAGGACACCACCGCAACGGCGCCGAGACCGCCCCGGATCCGCCCCACGAAGAGGTCCACCACGTCGATGAGTTTCTCGCCGATGTTGCCGCGCTCCATGATCCCCCCCGCCATGATGAAGAGCGGAATGGCGAGGAGCACGATGGTGCTCATCTTGCTGTACCCGTAGGGAAGCAGAAAGCTCGGGTCGTACCCTCCCAGAACGATGACGTACACCGAGGAGGCGAGGAAGGCGAAGGGAACGGGAATGCCCACCACGAGAGTGACGAAAAGCAGAACGAGCGCGCCGATGATCATGCCGCATCCTCCTCCGGAATCATTCGCCCGCCCCCCGGAGATGTTCCGGGTCTTTCCGCCAGGCTGCAGCGAGGACCTTTCCGTCCTCGAGGACATTGCCGGCAAAGTAGACGGACATGAGCACCAGGCCAAAGAAAATGGCGCTCTGGGGGATCACCAGCGGAATGCGCCACACCGGCGTGGCTCCCCCCTTTTCGAGCCCCCAGGCGAACATGCGCCACCCCCACCAGGCGAAGAGCGTGGAGAGGCCGAACGTGCACAGGGAGGAGAAGCAGGCGAGAGCCGCCTTGAGCCTGGGATTCTTCACGTAGACCGACACCACGTCGGCGGTGATGTGACTCCGCTCGTAGGCACCGAAGGCACCTCCGGCGAAATAGAGCCAGTAGGCGAAGATCACGATGATCTCCTCGCTGCCATAGAGATCTGTCCGGAAAACATAGCGCAGAACCGCCGCAATGCTGATTCCCACGGCAACGACGATACTGCAGACAATCATGATGCCCTTCTGGAGCCCCAGAAGAGCGTGCCCCAGCATGCCGTTTCCGAAGGGGTTTCCCCGTCGCCGGGGCGTGCAGTCGCTCGCCAAGGGACAACGCTCCTTTCTTTCCGCGATGCCGGGACGGTCCGGGGTCCCACCGGGAACCCCGGCCGTTCGCCGGCGGTACAGCGTTCTACTGGTACTGCTTCGCCAGTTCGTCCATGATCTCGGGAGTCAGGCGGTCCCGCAGGCGAGGCCAGGTGGTCTCCCGGGTGTAGTCCGCGAGAGCGGCGAGTTCCTCGTTCGAGAAGGTATTCACAGCGATGCCCGCCTCGCGCATCTTATCGAGGTACTCCGTGTCGTCCTTCTGGGCGATCTCGGTGCTCTTGGCCTGGAGTTCGGCGATGACATCCATGAACATCTTCTGGTCCTCCGGGGAAAAACTGTCCCAGAGCTTCTTGTTGATGAGCCAGCACTCGCTCTCGAGATGGGAGTTGTACTGGTAGTAGTCCTTGATCACGTCCCGGAAACTGAGGTAGGTCAAAACGGGAGGACCGCCGCTCCATCCCTGGGCGACGCCAGTCTGCAGGGCCGTGTAGAGTTCGGCGTAGGGAACGGAGATGGTGGTGTACCCCAGGTCGTCCGCGTGGAGCTTGAACACGTCCATGGGGGGCACCCGGAGCAGGACGTTCTTCTTCGCCTTGGGATCCGCGGCATTCTCCACGGGAACCGTGGTTGCAAAGCCACCGAGACCTTCGATGTTGAAGCCGAGGAGCTTCACGCCGAGCTTCTCGTGAATCGAGCCGAGGGTCTTCACGATGAAACCGTCGGGAGCGAAGAAAGTCTTCACCTGGTCATAGTTCTCGACGAGATAGGGGACGTAGGTCAGTTCAAGGCGCTGGTCGAACTGGCTGGGAATGTTGATGAGGGCCATTTCCAGCGTTCCCCGCATGACCTCTTCGTACACCTGGGTGTAGTCGCCGAGCTGGTTCGCCGGATAGACTTTGATCTCGAACCGGCCGCCGGACTGCTTCTCGATGGCTTCCTTGAACTCGAACTGGTGCTTCGTGGCCTGGTGTTCCATGGGGCTCTGACCGGCCATGCGGATCTTGACCGTCTCCGCCGCCCATCCCGAAACGGCGAAGAGAACCGACAACGCAACGACGAGGATGCCGAATACCATTTTTCTCATGAAATGACGTCACCTCATTTCTTCTGCCGGAGCGAAAAACCGCCTCCGCTCCTTCCGAAAAAACCACCCACCGCCACCGCGGTTTCCACTCCGCGACACGCCCCCCGATACCGGATCGCCCTCCGGAGGAGGACACGCCGCCGACCAGCCACATCCCCTTCACCTCGGACCGACACACCCGCTCTCCCTCCGATCCCTCACCCCCTCCCGTTCATCCCGAACACCGCCGCATCGGACCCAATGCAGGCACCGGAGCCCTTCACAACCACGGAAACGCACAAAAACTCCGACGTTTTGAAACATATTCCCTGCTGCCACCGTTTTTCCGGCCGGTTAGAGCAGACCGAGAATGTCCACGTCCTGCCTGAGGAAATAGCGGTCCTTGCCGGCGAATTCCTCGAAGGCCCGCACCTGCCCCCGGGAGCGTTCCGCGTCCTTCAGAAAAACCCCGATGAGCAGGGAATGGACCAGGGCCATGGCTCCCGCCAGAGGATCGATGAAGGTGATGAACTTCATGGGCACGGGAAAGAGCACGTCCGAGAGAGGGGCCAGAGGCGAGAGCACGCTGTCCGTAATGCCGATGACCGGCACACCCTTGGCCTTGAGAAATTCCACCGTGGTCTGGATGCGCCGGGGATACCTGGGAAAGCTGAAGACCAATGCCACCGAATCGGGACCGATGTCCTGAACGGCATTGAAGACCCGCACGTCCAGCGTGGTGGCGCTCTGCACGTTCGCCCTCAGGACACCCAGAAAGAACGCCGCGTAGGAGGCGACGCAGGCGTTGGGCTCGTACCCCACCACAAGGACCTTCTTCGCCCCGGAGAGCAGATTCACCGCCCGCTCGTAGGCGGCGGCATCGACGGCGTCCCGCGTCTCGTTGAGAATCCCCGCCTCCAGCGCGAAGACCTTGGCGAAGAGCGTGTCTCCGGAGCTCTCCCTGTCCAGGGGAAACCGCCGGAGCGAGGAAATGTCCTCCTGGAGCAACGCCTGAATTCCTGCCTGGAACTCGGCGAACCCCGTATAACCGAGCGCCGTGGCAAGCCGCGACACCGTGGCGTCACTGACCCCCGCCGCAGCGGCGAGAGCGACGGAGTTCATGAACGCCGCCTCGGAACCAGATTCCACGACAAAGCGGGCCAACTGCCGCTGTTTGGGACTCAGCCGCTCCCCCATCGTCCTGATGCGCTCCAGCACGGAACCGCTCGGATGCTCTTCCGTTCTTCGCACGTGCTTCGCCATCGGCAACGACTCCTCTTCTTCAAAAATTTTTTCTGAAGAAAATTTTTCATCATTCCGTGTCCTCTTTGTATCCCAACCGTCTTGTTCTGTCAACCCGCCGGGATGAATCGCGACGGGCCGCACACGGACTACACCACGCAACGCCGACGCCCCTGCCGTCGTATGAACGCGGCAGGGGCGTCGGCGTTGCCATGAAGGGAATCCGGCGGATTCAGACCAACACCCTCCTGAAACGTTACAAGAGCAAGCGGGGGGAACGCGGCTCTGAGACATCCCGGGGCCGCACCCGCCCCCCGCCTGCAAT
>Ga0228535_1001243_pt1 | contig 43797 bp, 37 predicted proteins | sample SJ1metagenome_FD_168457 | JGI IMG/M metagenome (GOLD analysis project Ga0228535, IMG submission 168457) | Enriched culture of PCE-dechlorinating microbial communities from Ithaca, New York, USA - SJ1 | ecosystem: Engineered > Modeled > Simulated communities (microbial... > Unclassified | place... | reverse complement strand
TGCCGGTGGAGTTCAACGCGAGCAGCCGGGCGATTACGCTATTGGAGGGCGGCGGGTACATCAGCGGGGAGGAAGTGGGGCCGACCCGGCAGGTGCTGAGCGCGGCGGCGCTCACCTATGTGGCGTCAGCGGCCGTGGCGATCGCGCAATTGCTCCGTCTCCTCATGCTGCGCAATCGGAGGAATTAAGCATGCTCTTTTTGCTGCTTCTGCTTTGGCCGCTCGGGCTATTTCTCATTTTCAATTTATTATTGATACCTTTTCAGTTCACCGCCGTGTCGCTGGTGAACTTGGTCACGATTCCCCGGCAGATCTACGAAATCGCCGTCAACCCGCGCCTGCGGGTCAATCATGCGCTGGAGCACGCGACGATCAACGTGCTGGAGGAGCATTACGGGCCGCTGAACTTGGCGGGACTGGCGCGGGAAGACGGATTTCTCATCCGCGGGGCGGCCGATCCGGCGGCGATCGAAGAGGCGGCCAGGCTGGGCCTGGCGCGGCTGCAGCGGGGGGAAACAGGGCTGGTTGTCCACAACCGGTGCGGGACCAGTATCGCGGCGGCAAATTTTCTTTCCTCCGTCTTCTTTCTTATTTTACTCCTGCAGACGGGCCGGTTCACCCTGCTGAATATCCTCTTCGCCATGCTGCTGGCCAATCTGACCGGGCCGGTCTTCGGCCGTCTGGTGCAGAAATACCTGACGACGTCCGGCCGGGTGGAGGGCATGGAGATCGTCGGGGTGGAATACGGTTACGAACCGCTGGATTTCTTCGGCCTGAGGGTGTACCGTCAGCCGACGGATTTCTTCGTCCGGACGCGCCAGTTGCGTACTTATTGATTTCTGGATTAATTTCCACGGGGATAATTGCTATGCTTTACCCATAATGATGGAAGGTCTTGCGATAGAACGAAGCTGCCTCTAAGCTTGCGTAGCCAAGCTTGTGTCATTGCGAGGAGCTGTTTGCAGCGACGCGGCAATCTTCCCCGTCGCTGTAACGTTTACAGGTATACAATACAGTGGAACAAACGAAGAGATTGCTTCGTCGCCGGCTTCTTCTGCAAGTTTCACTGCTAGGCCGGCTTCTCGCAATGACAGTAGCAGGGCGATGCAGGTAGAACAGCAAACCCTCTAACACTGTTGGTAAAACATAGGGGATAATTGGGGGACAGGCAATGGCGAAAGACGGTAAAAATATGACGGCGAGGGAGTTGGCCTTACAAATACTCATCCGGGTGGAGACGCAGGGGAGTTATGCCAATCTTCTGCTCGACCGTGCCCTGGAGGCGCAGCCGCTTACCACCGCCGACCGCCGCTTCGCGACCGAACTCGTCTACGGCGTGCTCCGGCACCGCAGTGCTCTCGACTGGATTATCGGCGGGCATTCTTCCCGGGCGCCGGAAACCCTGCCGCCGGCGCTCCGGAATATCCTCCGTCTCGGCGCCTATCAACTCGTCTATCTGGAGCGCATTCCGGCGTCAGCCGCCTGCAACGAGGCGGTGGAACTGGCCAAACGGCACGGCCACGCCGGCATCGCCAAATTTACCAACGGAGTGCTGCGTTCGCTCGCCCGCGCCAAAGCGGAGATTCGCTGGCCGGAAGACCCGGTGCAGCGGATCGCGATCGAGCATTCGCATCCGCAGTGGATGGTGGAACGATGGATTGCGCGGTACGGCCGCGACCAGGCGGCGGCCTTGTGCGCGGCCAACAACAGTATCCCGCCGCTGTCCGTCCGGACGAACACTCTGCGGATTACCCGGGACGGTCTGCGGGAGCACCTGGCCGCGGCCGGGGTGACGGCGGAAGCAAGTCTGGTCGCTCCGGACGGTCTGCGGCTGGGCGGATATCCGCCGGTGCGGGAACTCGCCGCCTTCCGGGAAGGCCTGCTGCAGGTGCAAGACGAGGCCTCGATGCTGGTGGCGGAAATCATGCGGCCGGCGCCTGGAAGCACCGTCATCGATACGTGCAGCGCTCCCGGCGGCAAGACGACGCATCTCGCCCAGAAGATGGACAACCGAGGAAAGATTTACGCCTTGGACCGGCACGCCGGCAAGCTGCGTCTCGTCGAAGATAGCTGCCGCCGACTGGGGATCGGGATCGTGGAGACGCGGGAATGCGATGCCCGGAACCTCGATTGTTTTCCCGACAGTGCGGCCGACGCCGTCCTGGTCGACGCTCCCTGTTCCGGCCTGGGGGTGCTCCGGCGCAAGCCGGATGCCAAGTGGCGAAAAACGGCTCCGCAGTTGACAATCATCCGGCAACTGCAGTTGGAGCTTTTGACGGCGGCCGCCGGCAAAGTCAGGCCGGGCGGAACGTTGGTGTACAGCACTTGTACGACCGAGCCGGAGGAGAATGAAACGGTCGTGGCCGATTTTCTGGCCGCCAATGCCGGCTTTGCCGCCACGGATATCGGACCGCTGCTGCCGCCGGCGCTGCGGGCCGAGGCGACGGCGGCGCGGGGCTATCTGCGGCTATTGCCGCATCGCCACGGGACGGACGGATTCTTTATCGCCCGGTTCACGCGAAAAACGTAAAACACCGCGCCAGCAGGCCGGTGCGGTGTCATGTCATCCTTATCGGTTGCTACGACCAGAGCTTGTGGACGTCGATGTTCTGAAAATAGTAGCGGATGATATCTTCGTGGGTACGGCCGGCTTGGGCCTGTCCGTAAGCTCCCCACTGGGACATGCCGACGCCGTGTCCCCAGCCCCGGCCGGTAAAGCGAACCTGATTGCCTTCGGTCGCGAGGCCCGTGATCAGGGTGGAGCGGAGGCGGGAAGTCCCGAGCCAGGTGCGAAGCTGCGGGCCGGGGACGGCCTCGCCGCCGATACTGACGGTGACGGCCCGGCCGGAAGGACCTTTTTCCGTGATACTCACCGCGTCGGCCGCTCCGGCCTTCCAGCCGGCGATCCCCTGCAGTTCACTTTTGGGAACGGTTACCGACCATTCTTTGATATCGGCCGGCACGTCGGCGTCCCAGGGGTCGGGCACGCTCTGCAGGTACGGTGTCTGCGCCGGGTCGGTAAGAAAATCGACGAAACCTTCGTTCGGCACGGCCGTCTGGCCGCCGGACCAGGAACTGTACATGGCGAAAATCAAATCCCCCTGGTACGTGATGACCTTGCCGCGGGAGATCTCGATTGCCTGGCGGACATTATCGTTGACTTTATTCGGCGCGTACGCCTGGACATGATAAGAAGCGGTGCAGGTATCCGTTTTGTGGTACTGATAGGCGCCGCTTTTTTCCTCCATGAATTTGAGCGTCATCGTCCGGGCGACGATTGCCTGCGCGGCCAAAGCTTCCACCGGCCAGTCCGGTTCCATTTCCGCCGCCAGCACTCCGGCGAGGTAGTCATCCATCTTCATCCACTGCACTCCCCCCGTTTCGTGCATGTAGACGGAGATGGTCGGCTCGGACTTGTACTTTTCCGCCAGTTCCGGCCGCGGCGGTACGGGTTGGCGGGGGGACACATCCGGCTGTCCCGGTTTTTTCTCCGGCGTCTTGTTCAGAGTGGAAAAAAGGATTATGATAAATAATAGTGCCAAGCCGCTGACAAGATAATAATGCTTGCGGTCGAGCTTTTGCACTGCGTCACCCCCGGTACGGTTTTTCTTATTATTTGTTCCGGGCGGGTGTTTCATGCACCGGCCCGCCGGGCGCCCGCGGGTTATCACTACAGGGACCTATTCATTGATTACAACGCCGAGAGGCTTTGCTTGAATTTCATACATGCAGGCATTAATCAAGTTTTTCGTACCCCTTATACACACACGGTCCGGGCGCAAGCGACACCTAGTGAGAATCGTGCCGTGTCCGGCGAAGGCAGCGCCGGCCTCATTAGCAAGTAGCCGACTACCTAACAGCAACCTATATGCAATGGAAGCCGGCGCTTGGCTGAAGACGGGGCCGAGCCATGGAGGGCGAGGCGACAATCACGGCAGCCGCCGGCATCATATGCAGGAAGGTGACTCCAGGCAACGACCCATTTATTATGGGAGCCGGCGGCGGATGCCGTGTTTGTAAGTTTACCCCGTCTGAAACCGAGACTGAGACGCTGACCCGGCCGATACGAAACTACGTCGCAGCCGCTGGCAACATTAGAAGATAGCCTTCTATAGGCAGTAACCCATTTGCAATGGAAGCCAGCGGCTAAGACCGGACCGTAGAAAAGACCATCCCGCGTAGCAAAGTCGTAATCCCTTTCCCAAATGATCTCTGCCACCGCTTTCCAATGACATGGTCAATGCATATAGATTACAGAAACAGGAGATGAGAGCATGCAGGCGATACGCGTACGATTTGCCCCGAGTCCGACGGGCTATCTGCACATCGGCGGGGCGCGGACGGCTCTGTTCAACTGGCTGTTCGCCCGCCAAACGAAGGGAACGTTTATCCTGCGGATCGAGGATACGGATACGGCCCGTTCGACGGAAGCCTCCGTCCAGGCCATTCTGGACAGTATGGAGTGGCTCGGGCTGGACTGGGACGAAGGACCGGGGAAGGAGGGCGGTTACGGGCCGTACTTCCAGACCCAGCGCTTCCCTACCTACCGCCAATACGTCGAAGAATTGCTGGCAACAGATCAGGCGTACCCGTGCTACTGCACGCCGGAAGAACTTGAGGCGCGGCGGGAGGCGGCGACGGCTGCGGGGTTGCCGCCGCGCTACGACGGGCGCTGCCGCCATCTTACCGCGGAACAGCGCGTGGCTTATGCCGCCGCCGGCCGCAAACCGGCCATCCGCTTCAAAGTGCCGGAGGGCAGTACGGTTGTCGATGATTTGATCCGGGGGAAAATGGAGTTTAATAATTCCGTCCTGGAAGATTTCGTGATTATGAAATCCGACGGGGTTCCGACCTATAACTTCGCCGTGGTTATCGACGACGCGCTGATGGAGATTTCCCACGTCATCCGGGGCGACGACCATATCTCGAACACGCCGCGGCAAATCCTGTTGTATCAGGCGCTTGGATTTGCGCTGCCGGAGTTTGCCCATATCCCGATGATTCTCGGTCCCGACCATTCCCGCCTGAGCAAACGGCACGGCGCCACCTCGGTAACCCAATACCGGGATGAGGGTTACCTGCCGGAAGCGCTGGTCAACTATCTGGCTCTGCTGGGCTGGGCCTACGACGGGACGCAGCAGCTGTTTTCCCGAGACGAGCTGGTTGAGAAGTTCGCTTTGGACAAGGTGTCGAAAAATCCGGCCGTTTTCGACCAGGCGAAACTGACCTGGATGAACGGGGTATACATCAAAGACGCGCCGTTGCCGCGGCTGACCGAACTCGCCCTGCCGTACCTGCAGCAGGCGGGATTGGTGGGAGAGAAGCCGGCGTCAACTGAGATGGCGTATATCGAGGCAGTGGTGGAGGCCGTCCGGGACCGGATCAAGCTGATCAGTCAGGTGGCGGAGTTCGCCGACTACTTCTTTACCGATGCTTACACCGTCACCGAGGAGGGCTTCAACAAATATCTGAGCCAGGATTATGTACCGGCGGCGCTGTCCGAACTCGCCCGGCGTTTTGCCGCCCTGTCCGATTTCAGCGAGCCGGAGACGGAGCGGGTGCTTCGCGCTTACAGCGACGAACTCGGGATCAAAGCGGCGGCGCTCATCCATCCGCTGCGGGTCGCTCTGACCGGGCGAACGGTGAGTCCGAGTATTTTCACCGTTATTGTGCTGCTCGGCCGCGAGAAGGTCGGACAGCGCATCGGGCGCGCGCTGCAAATGCTGGAAAACAGTGCGGTCGCAGGCAAATAAATCAATTTTAGCCAGATTATTTCAGAGCAAGTTTTACCGGCGGAAAATCAGCGCGAAAACTTGCCAACGCGATTTTGTTGTGCTATAATAAATATTGCTTTCACTGCCGCTGGGGAATCGTCTAGTGGTAGGACGACAGACTCTGGATCTGTTTGCGGTGGTTCGAATCCATCTTCCCCAGCCAAATACATGGCCTCATCGTCTAGTGGCCTAGGACGCCGCCCTCTCACGGCGGTAACGGGGGTTCGAGTCCCCCTGGGGCTACCAAAAGTAATGCAAGCGACCGTTTCGATGTTTAATCGAAACGGTCGCTTTTTTTGTGCCGGAGCGACAAAGTAAAGCACTATTGGCACAGGAAATAGTGCTTTACTTTGCTAATAAAAGAACCCTAATTTTTCCCGGTTCGCAATAAACTCAGGACTGCCGTTTCTGAGACCAGATCGTAATCGCCGCGGATGCCTTGGCGATGGTAGACAATATCGTTTTCGGAATTCCGCGCCAAATACCGGCCGAATGCTTCCAGTCCGTCTTCCTGAATACACCGGATAAAGGCCCTGATTTTAATATTTTTGGGCGCAAGCATATCCTGATCGCAAGGGAAATCACTGCATTCCCAGCAGCCGTGAATATTTCTGCTTGTACAGCAATTGTACTGATAACAGCCCGTGGGTGATTGTCTTTTGGGACATTGGTTACAGGTCCGGCAATCACAAGCAGTTAATGAATTGGGCAGACCTTGGCATAACCCGCAGACTAATCCGCAATACGCTACCGTTTTCGCCAACCCTTCGGCATCCACGTTATTTGCTAGCACCTCCGCTGTAGATTCTCACCTTTATTATATAGCAGAACAAGTGTTCTGGGCAAGAAGGAAATTCATCCCTGTATTTTGCCTCCGGTGATAAAACCGAACTTAAGCCATGCCCTGGCGTTTTTTCCAACAGGAATTATTCTTCCGGACGGTGAATTGTCTGCACAATACAAAGGGAAAACGACTGGGTTGCTCAGCGGCAAAAGGAAAGAAGGAGGGATGGCAATGAAAGAATTGCAGGACAGCATCCTGGGGTGCGCGGCCGAGACGCCGCTCGTCCGCCTGGGGCGGCTCGTTCCGGCCGGCGCCGGTCAGGTGCTCGCCAAACTGGAGCTGATGAATGTGAGCGGCAGCGCCAAGGTGCGCTCGGCGCTCGCCATGGTCGAGCAGGCCGAGGCAGCAGGACTGCTGCACCCGGATTCGGTCATCGTGGAAGCGAGCAGCGGGAACGGCGGCATCGGGATGGCTGCCGTCGGTGCGGTCAAAGGTTACAAGGTTATCGTCGTCATGCCGGACAACGCGAGCATTGAGCGGCAGCAACTGATTCGCGCCTACGGCGCCGAGGTCGTCCTCACGCCGCACGAGCAGCGGGTGGCCGGTGCCATCGCCCGGGTCGCCGAGATCAAGGCGGCGAATCCCAACGTTTTCACGCCCGAATCGATGCGGAATCCGGCCAATCCGGACGGCCATTACCGGACCGGGCAGGAAATCCTGCGCCAGTACTGCGGCCCGATCGACGCTTTCCTGGCCGGGGCCGGTTCGGGCGGATCGCTTACCGGGGTGGCGCGGGCCTTGAAAGAAGCCCATCCGGGAATGCAGGTTTACGCAGTCAGCCCGGCGGCCGGGCCGTCGGTCGTTGCCGGGGTCGGGCGCTACGAGGCGGGAAGCAGTTTTCCGGCTGTCTTCGACCGGAACTTGCTCGACGGTTTCCTCACTGTTCCGGATGCGGACGCCGTCGCCATGACCAAGGCGCTCGCACAGAAGGAAGGCATCCTGGCCGGACCGTCGAGCGGCATGGTTGTGAGCGCCGCCGTCAAACTCGCGGAGCAACTCGGTCCCGGCCGTACGGTTGTCACCTTGCTGATGGATACCGGCGAACGATATTTGAGCACGGGCCTGTTCGAGTAAAGGGATGCCGCCCGGAGGGGCGGCATCTTAGTTTAGAAGATAAAGATGAGGAAAGCGGCAAAAACGGAACTTATTTGATTTTTCCCTGCTGCCGATACATATCCAGAACGCCGAGAACGATATGCGCCGCGCCGAAGCCCATGGCCGCATAAGAAGCGGCACCGGATAGAGCCGTGGCTCCGACTGCAGTCACCGCTGCCCCGAGGCCGGTGACGTAAAGGTCGGTCTTATTCGTTTTCATAATGCCACCTCCTTTGTTAATAGTGTTGACATCACAGGAAGAAATATGCGGCGCGGCCGCCGGGTAAAGTCTGGCAGCTTTCGTAAAATTTGCGAGCCGGATGAAAAGATGGAAGACGGCGGTTCGCAGCCGCCGCGCCAAGTTGCAGGTGATTGGCCGCAAATGGCGAATATTATCAACAATCGCGGCAGAGCGGCACGCAAGTTCGGTCGGGACAGGGCCCGGGCCGGCGCAGCCGCTGGTATACTTTGGCAGGACGGGTAAAATAATAGAAATGGTAATAATCGTTTCGACCGAAAAGGGTGACGCGCTTGCCGGCTAAGACTGAACTGAAAAATCTGCTCCCGGCCGAATTGGAAACTTTTCTGCTCGGGCTGGGGGAGAAAAAGTACCGGGCGGCGCAGATTTTTGCCTGGCTGTATAAACACGGCGCTGTTTCCTTCGACGCCATGACCAATCTGCCGAAAGCCTTGCGCTGTCGTCTGAGTGAGACGGCAACTATCTGCAACCTGCCGGTTTTGGCCCGACGGGAAGCGGAAAACGGCGAGACGGTCAAATATTTGTTCGGCCTGACGGGCGGGCACGCGGTGGAAAGCGTTCTGATGCGTCATTCTTACGGCAACAGCGTTTGCGTTTCGACTCAGGTCGGCTGCCGGATGGGCTGTGCTTTTTGCGCGTCGACGCTCGGCGGGCTGGTGCGGAATCTGGAACCGGCCGAGATCGCCGACCAGGTGCTGGCTGTCCGGCGGAACGCCCGGTCCGGCGAGGCGGATATTCACAGTATCGTGATTATGGGGACCGGAGAACCGCTGGACAATTACGACAACGTCGTGAAATTTATGCGATTGATGAACGATCCTTTGGGCATCAATGTCGGTTTTCGGAAGATTACCCTGTCGACGAGCGGACTCGTACCGGAGATCCTTCGCCTGGCGGAGGAAGATATTCCTATCACCCTGTCGATTTCGCTGCACGCACCGAACGACGCTTTGCGGGATGAATTGATGCCGGTCAACCGGCGCTACCCGCTCGGCGAACTTTTGGCCGCGTGCCGGAGATATGAGGAGATCACCGGTCGGCGGGTCACGTTTGAATACGCAATGATTGACGGGGTCAATGACCGGGAAGAGCAGGCCCGGGAGTTGGTGCGGTGTTTGCGCGGCCTGCTCGGCCATGTCAATTTAATTCCTTTGAATCCGGTGCGGGAGCGAGGCTGGCAGCGCTCTTCCGCCGCGGCGATTGAGCGGTTCAGAGCGGTTTTGCAAAGCCGGGGTGTCAACGTGACCATCCGGCGGGAACTCGGTACGGATATTGACGCGGCCTGCGGGCAGCTGCGCCGGCAGTTCATGGCGCAGCCCGGGCGAGCGGGAGGTGGTCGGGATGAAAGTTAGCGCCTGGACGGACGTTGGATGTGTCAGGGAAAAAAATGAGGACAGTTACTGCGTCCTCGGGCTGGCCGAAGACCGGCTGCTGTGTGCGGTGGCTGACGGCATGGGCGGCAACGAAGCGGGAGAAATCGCCAGCAGTCTGGCCATCAGTTCACTCGAAAAGCATTTCGGAACTTTGCCCGCCGGCGTAAGCGATTATGAACCGGTCATGGCCGCGGGCATCGAAACGGCGAACCGCACGGTGTTTGCCACGGCCGGCGCGCGCCAGGAATGCCGCGGGATGGGCACAACCCTTACAGCTGTGTTCCTGGCGGATGGGTACGCCTACCTCGGCCATATTGGCGACAGCCGCGCCTATCTGCTGCACCACGGTACCTTCAGCCAACTGACCGATGACCATTCTTTGGTTGGCGAGATGGTGAAGAACGGCAAACTGACCGAGCACGGAGCGATGGTTCACCCGCAGAAGAACATTCTGACCCGGGCGCTGGGGACGAGCGACAGTGTACTGTACGATCTGCATCGGTTGCGGATAGAGAAGGGCGACATCTTTCTCCTTTGCACGGATGGCTTGTCAAATCTGATTGAAAAGGAAGAGATCCGGGATATCGTCGACCGGCATTCCGATTTTGCATCGCTGGCGCAATGCCTGGTCAATATGGCCAACGAGCGCGGCGGCTACGACAACATTACCGTGGTGGCAATAAGCGTTGAATGACTACTGACCGGTTGTAAAGGATTACGGCAGAACTGATACCAAGACATGGCTGCGTGAGGTGATGGAATGTGATCGGGACGGTTTTGGGAAACAGATATGAAATCATCGAAAGAATCGGCAAGGGCGGCATGGCCTTTGTCTATAAAGCCAACTGTTCCTATCTTAACCGGCCGGTGGCGGTAAAAGTGCTGCAGCCGCAGTATATCGGCGACGCCGATTTCGTCCGCCGCATCCGCCGGGAAGCGCAGGCGGCCGCCAGCTTGTCCCATCCGAATATTGTCAGCATTTACGACGTGGGTCAAGAGAACGAGATAAACTATATCGTCATGGAATACGTAAACGGACAAACCCTGAAGGAAAAAATCCGTGCAGAGGCGCCTTTGCCGGCGCGGGAAGCCATCGATATTGCCATTCAGATCGGCAGTGCGCTCGAGCACGCGCACTGCAACGATATCGTCCACTGCGACATCAAACCGCACAATATTCTACTGGCGGAAGACGGACAAGTGAAAGTAACCGACTTCGGGCTGGCCCGGGCCGTATCTTCCTCAACCCTGACGTACCAAGACTCGGTGATGGGGTCGGTCCATTATTTTTCACCGGAACAAGCGCACGGTGAACTGGCCAGCAAGAAGTCGGATCTTTATTCGCTTGGCATCGTGCTGTACGAAATGGTGACCGGGAAATTGCCGTTCGAAGGCGAAAGCCCCATTACGGTTGCGCTCAAGCATATCCAGGCAAAGGTCGAGAATCCGAAGAAACTCAACTCGAGCATTCCGGACGGCCTGGCGCAGGTCATCATGCGGGCGATTGAAAAAGACCCGGACCGGCGTTACCAGTCGGCGGAAAGTATGTTGGACGATTTGCGGGCGCTGGCGGAAAACCTGGATTATCTCCCGACCGCGGGCGAGCCGGAAGACGACTGCCCGACGCAGATTATTCCGACCGTCGGGAATCTGACGAAAAGCCGGCAGGACCGCAAAAAGGCGGAGGATACCCCGGAAGGGAGCGAAGGCGCGCCCGCAAACAAGCGGAGGAAAGCCAGAGCCATCTGGGCCGGAGTAATATTGCTGCTGGCCGTCGGGTTGACGTTTGCCGCCGTTAAGCTGTACTCTTTCTTCAATGTTTCGATTATCGACGCTCCGACGCTGGAGGGATTAAGCCTGTCTGAGGCCAAAAATGAGATGAACAAACATAATCTCGATTTCCGCATTATTGATGAAGTTTTCAGTGAACTGCCGGCCAATTATGTCGTGTCCCAAACCCCGCAGCCGGGCGAAAAGATGAAGGTCACCTTGCCTCTGTTCCTTGTTCTGAGTAAGGGACAGGAGATGGTGCCGATCCCGAACGTCGTCGGCTTCCGGCGGGAGGATGCCGAACTGGCGATTATTAACGCCGGCTTGACTCTGGGGCAGGTGTCGGAAGTGCACAGCTCGACCGTGGAGAAAGGGTACGTCGTCGAACAGAACCCGCGGGCCGATATCCAGAATGTGATGAAAGATACGATGATCAATTTAGACATCAGCTCGGGCCCGGAACCGGTGGCGCTGAAAATGCCCGATTTCATCGGCGGCAGCATCGAAAGCGCCCGTCTGAGTCTGGCGCAGCTCAATCTGAAGGAAGGCGTCGTCTATGAAGACTGGCAGAGCCAGTTCCCCGCCGGCATGGTAATTGCCCAATCGCCGGCCATCGGCACCCCGGTGGCCGAAGGAACGAAAGTCGACCTGACTGTGAGTAAGGGCGCCGGCGGTGTGAGCGGCCAGACCAAACGCCGGACGCTGAGCATCACCGTGCCCTCGGAAGGTCCGGACAAGCAGCAGGTGCGGGTGGAAATAATCGACGCGGCCCATTTCGGGACCCTTGACGTCAGTATCCGGGCCCCCGGTGACCGTTATGATATACCGGTGGAATGGGTGGGGAACAAGGCGATCGTGAAAGTGTATATTAACGGTATTTTCTTGTTGCTGAAAGAAATCGAATAAAGGAGCCGGCAAGATGGCGGACGGGACGGTCGTAAAATCGTTTAACAATTACTTCACGGTGGCGGTCGGGGCGGAGGAATATTTGTGCACCCAGCGCGGCCGGTTTAAGAAAGAGGGGCTCCGTCTGCTGACAGGGGACCGGGTTGGGATCGCCGTCCAGGCAGCCGGACGGGGAACGATTGAGGCCGTTTACCCACGCGCGTCGGAATTGGTCCGGCCGCCAGTTGCCAATGTCGACCAGGCCGTGGTTGTCGTAGCCGTCACCCGGCCGGAGCCGAACTTGCTCCTGCTGGACAAACTGCTGGTCATAGTGGAAAGGACAGGCATCCATCTCCTCCTCGTTGTGAACAAGGCCGATCGTTTATCCGACCCGGACGGGGAAAACGACGGCCGGACGTTTTGGAACGAAGTAATTTCCGTATATCGGCGGGCTGAATATCCGGTTCTGCTGACGAGCGCCAAGACCGGCGAGGGGATGGCAGAACTGCGGGAAGCCTGCTCCGGCAAAGTATCCGTTCTGGCCGGCGCTTCCGGGGTCGGCAAATCTTCCCTCCTGAACGCTTTGCAGCCCGGGCTGCGCCTTAAGACCGGCGAGACGAGCAGCAAAATCGGCCGCGGCCGGCATACCACCCGGCATGTGGAGTTGCTGCGCCTGGAACCGGACGGTTTTATCGCCGACACGCCCGGATTTACCGCGGTGGAATTACCGGAGATGGAGGCGCCGGAACTGGTGTACGGCTTTCCCGAAATGCTGCCTTATCACCACCGCTGCCGGTTCAGCAGTTGCCTGCACTGGCAGGAGCCGGACTGCGCCGTGAAGGAGGCGCTGAAACGGGGTGAGATTGATGCGGGGCGGTACGAACATTATCTTGACTTTCTCAGGGAACTGACTGCGCGGGAGCGGAGGTATTGAGAATGATCAAAATTGCGCCATCCCTTCTTTCGGCCGATTTTGCCGAACTGCTGGCCGAAGTCAAACGGGCCGAGGCAGGCGGAGCGGACTGTTTGCACATTGATGTCATGGACGGGAATTTTGTCCCCAATATTACGCTCGGGCCGGTGGTTATCCAATCACTGCGGGGGAAAACGACCCTGCCGCTCGATGTCCATCTGATGATTGCCGGGCCGGAGCGATATCTGGAGGATTTTGCGGCGGCCGGAGCCGCTTCCCTGACCGTCCACGTCGAGGCGTGCCCGCACCTGCATCGTATTCTCCAGGCCATCAAGGCTCTCGGCATCGAAGCCGGGGTGGCGATTAACCCGGCCACACCGACCGATGTACTCGAATACGTTATCGATATGGTCGACGAGGTTGTCGTCATGACGGTGAACCCCGGCTTTGGCGGGCAGGCGTTTATTCCGGCCATGCTGCCCAAAATCAGGCGGGTGAAGGATATGATCGTCGCGCAAGGGCTGTCGGCGGCCGTAACGGTCGACGGCGGCATCAATGCGGCGACGGTCCGGGCCGTCACCGCGGCGGGGGCCGATATTGCCGTGGCCGGTTCGGCCGTGTACGGACAGGCGGATGTGGCCGCAGCGATACGGCAGCTCAAAGAGTTGAGTCAGGGGTAAGCGAGAGAATTGTTGCTGCGACGACTTAAGATATTCGTATACAGACAGGAACGAGACCAATGATAAAAAGGGAGAAGCTTTTGTGCTTCTTCCTTTTTTATTACTGACTGCTCCTTTTGTTTCTATGTCGCATAAGCGGTAGCGGCAGAGGAATGAAAATTCTATTCTCAGGGTAGAGGTAACAGGGGTTGATGTTCCCCATAACAATGAATTAATGGCGAAGGTAATACTTACGCATATAGTACTGTCAGGCACTTACTGAGTTTTTAGTTCCCTTCGTACCCCCTATGCACGCACGGCCCGGGCGTAAGCGACCTTTAGTAGCCGCCGGCATCATTAGAAGATAGCTGACTCTATGCAGTAACCCATTTGCATTGGAAGCCGGCGGCTGCATCGTGCCGTGTCCGACGAGGGCGAAGGTTGAAGACGGGGCCGAGCCACGGATGGCGAGGCGACAATCACGGCAGGGAGACCGTGTTTGTAAGTTTACCCCGTCTGAAGCCGAGACTGAGCCGCTGACACGGCCGAGGCGAAACTAAGGAGCAGCCGCTGGCAACATTAGAAGATAGCTTACTCCGGGCAGTAACCCATTTGCAATGGAAGCCAGCGGCTAAGACCGGGCCGTAAAAAAAGCCATCCCGCGAAGCACAGCCGCAATTCCTGTTCTTATGGATTATCCAAATTTTCCGTGTCCCAGACTTGCACCATTCCGCTTGCCGGACGAATATAATGAACCAGCACCGTTCGAAGGAGCGCGCCAATGCCGTAGAGGGGGGTGGGTTTATGCGCTGGCTCAGTCTGCGGAGAAGCATCGGCAGAACGCGCACATTGCGGGTAGCGGTAAGGAAAACGGCCGGCGGGGTAGCCTCACTGATAGGGGCGGCGATAGTCATTTTCGCTTTGCCGGTTTGGATATGGAAATTCGTTCTTGGTGCCGGATTGGCCTGGCTGGGAGCATTTCTGTTCAGTCTCCGGGACTGAGCAGCGGTTATTAAAGAGATGCGCTAGCGAGCAAGGAGGGATAAGCCGGATGAAGATTTATTTGGTGCGGGTGCCGCGTTTCCTTGGTGCCATTATTCGTTTGCTGACCGGGATGTCTTCGGACAGAAGAGACGGCTAGATAGAGAAGCAGGCAGAGGGGTAAGGCAACGGCAAATCAAAGCGGGCACCTTTCGGTCGGGCAACCCCCGGCTTTTTTGTTTGGCCGGCGTTAATTTCCGTCGTTTTATGTTATAATAAGCGTGTTCTGGCTGGAAAAATTACAACGGTGACGGAGGTCGGTTATGAAGGACTATTTGGTGCGGGCGACGGCGGAAGGAGGTACCATCCGCGCGGTGGCGGCGGCCACGACTGAGTTGGTGGAAACGGCGCGCCGGCGGCACGATACTTATCCGACGGCGACTGCCGCGCTCGGCCGGACATTGACGGCAGCCGCCTTCCTCGGTACGGCGCTCAAAGATGACGGGACGGTGACGGTGAAGATCGGCGGAGACGGGCCGATCGGCGGAATTGTCGCCCAGGCCGACCGGGCCGGCGACGTCCGCGGTTACCCCTTGTCCGCTCACGTCGATTTGCCCCTGACGCCGCAGGGTAAGCTCGATGTCGGCGGCGCGGTCGGGAAAAACGGCCATTTGTATGTGACCTATGATCAGCGTTTGAAGGAACCGTACACCGGGATGGTCGAGCTGGTCTCGGGTGAGATCGCGGAGGATTTTACGCATTATTTTTCCCGTTCCGAGCAGATACCTTCAGCCGTAGTTCTCGGCGTCAAGGTGGAACCGGACGGTCCGGTCCGCGTCGCGGGCGGGTATATGGTGCAAATGATGCCGGGCGCCGGAGAAAAGGCGGCCGCAGTAATCGAGGACAACCTTATACGGCTTGGCGCGGTAACTACGCTGCTTGAGTCGGGCCTCAGTCCGGAGGCGATTTTGGCCGAGGTCCTGGCCGGCTGTGAGCTGAAGCTGCTGGACCGCCAAGATTTGCAGTTCCGCTGCGGGTGCTCGAAAGAAAGGATTGCGGTACTGCTGCAAAGCCTGGGAAAGGACGAGCTGACCGATATCCTGGCCAAGGAAGGCGGGGCCGAAGTCCGCTGCCACTTCTGCAACACGGTGCAGCGCTTCACCGGAGCGGAAATCGCCGCGCTCCTGTCAGAAATGCCTGAAGCATAAACGTTCCCAACAAGCAAAAAGGACTTGGCCGCGGCCAAGTCCTTTTGTTTATTAAACAGCTCTTTTTACTTTTCCGCTGCGCAGGCACCGCGTACAGACGTTTATCCGTTTGGTGGTGCCGTCAACTACCGCTTTGATGCGCTGGATGTTCGTATTCCAGGCTCTTTTGGTTTTGATTTCGGAGTGGCTGACTTTATTGCCGACCTGCCGGATTTTTCCGCACACTTCACATTTTGTTGCCATGTCTTACACCTCCCTGTCGGACTTATTTATCGTTTAATGCCTTATCTGCATGTCACCCAATCATTCTATCACACCGTGCGGCCGCTTGGCAAGAAAATGGCGCAAAAAATCACCGGACGCCGGCGTCTTGACGACCGTAGCTGCCAGCGGCAGGAAAAGACGCCCCGGTTAGCGAATTTAAAAATCTTTAGCGGATGTGACGGCGGATGGCAGCCCCCAAGGGCGCCGGCCGCTGGAATAGCGACGCGGTTGTCGTTATTCGTCGGCTACGTGGTTAAGATTATCAAAGCGGGCCAAAGCATCCGGGAGAAAATGAGTTATACGATTGGAAGCACGAGCAGTCTGTGCGTGAAACAGGTTAACGGCTTTGGGCCGGGAAGCCGAGGCGGGAATGTGGAATAAGGGGGCAGGTGAGATGGAGAAGCTGGACGGGGCTAAGCTGAAGGAAATGATCATGGCTTGCACCGCCTACTTGGATACGCTGAAAAACGACGTCGATGCGCTGAATGTTTTCCCGGTGCCTGACGGCGACACCGGGACGAACATGTCGCTGACAATGCAGGCGGCGGCCCGGGAAGTGCAGAGAACCGGCGATAGCACGATCGGAGAAGTGGCCGAAGCTTTGGCCACCGGCTCGCTGATGGGAGCCAGGGGCAATTCCGGGGTAATCCTTTCCCAACTGTACCGGGGAATCGCCCGAAAACTTTCCGGCAAAACTGTCGCCGGCACTACTGAACTGGCCGAAGCTTTGCAGGAGGGAGTCAATACAGCGTACCGGGCGGTGATGCGCCCGGTGGAAGGAACCATCCTTACCGTAGCCAAGGAAGCGGCCAGGGCGGCAGCGGAGGCTGCCGCCGACACGGACGAGTTGGCCGAGTTTCTGGCGCGTCTTCTAGCGGCGGCGCAAGTGGCACTCGCCCGCACGCCGGAGTTGCTGCCGGTCCTGCGACAAGCCGGTGTCGTTGATGCCGGCGGTAAGGGTTTTGTCCTTTTGCTGGAAGGCGCCGTACGATTCCTGCAAGGAGAAGCGCTTCCCGCCTCGTCATTGTCTGTACCAACCCGGGCGGCAGGCAGACCCGTCACCGAAACCGACCTTGACTATCCGTATTGTACCGAGCTCCTGCTGCACGGCGGCCGGGCCGCCGGAGCGGAGGAAAAAGTTAAACGATACCTGCAGCAAATCGGCGACTCCCTTCTGGTCGTCGGCGCCGGAGATGTGCTTAAGGTCCATGTCCATACCGACGACCCGGGCGCCGTCCTGTCGTTCTGCCGGCAGTGGGGTGAGATGCGTGATATCAAAATCGATAATATGCGCTATCAGCACCGGAGTTTGCACGGGGAACCCCCGGCGGCACCGGATGAAGCCGGTCAGGCGAAAGCTGACAAAGCCCCTGCCATCGGCGTGGTGGCGGTCGCGGCCGGAGACGGATTGGCGGAGATGTTCAAAAGCCTGGGGGTTCATGCCGTGGTCCGGGGCGGCCAGACGATGAACCCGAGCACCGAGGATCTGGCCAAAGCAGCGAAGGGCCTCGCATCCGATCAGGTAATCATTCTGCCAAACAACGGAAATATAATTCTGGCGGCCGAGCAGGTTAAGGAACTGACCGAACAGGAAATTCACGTCGTGCCGACCCGCTCCATTCCGGAGGGAGTCGCCGCCATGGTGGCTTTTGATGCCGGGTTAACCGCCCCCGCAGCGGCGGCCGGGATGACCCGGGCCGCACAAGGGGTAAAAGCCGGGGAAGTCACTTATGCCGTCCGGGATTCGCAGTACGATGGTGGTATGGTTCGGGCGGGCGATATCATCGGTCTCTGGCAGCGGGAGATCAAGGCGGTCGGCACCTCGCCCGAGCAGGTTGCCGAAGCGTTGTTTGCCCGGATGATCGATGCGGATGCTTCGCTGCTGACCCTTTATTACGGGGCGGAGGCGGATGCGGCGGCGGTGGAACAGTTGGTCCGGCGGTTGGAGTCTACTTATCCGCAGTGCGGTGTCGAGGCTTACAACGGGGGGCAGCCTTTATACTATTACTTCCTGTCAGTGGAATAGAATGGGAGGGAAATAATTTGGTTAAAATTGTAACCGACAGTACCGCCGATTTGCCGGCGGAGCTTAAGGCCCGGCATGATATCAGTATCGTCCCGCTCAAAGTTTTATTCGGGGAAGAGGTGTACCGGGACGGGGTGGATATTACGCCTGCGGAATTTTACCGTAAACTGCGGGAGGCAAAAGCCTTGCCGACGACCTCGCAGCCGGCGCCGGCTGAGTTTACTGAGGTTTACCGCGAACTGACGCGGGATGGCAGCCCGGTCATCTCGCTGCATCTTTCGGCGGGACTGAGCGGTACTTACCAGTCAGCCGTCATCGGGGCGGCGGCGGTGGAAGGCGCCGACGTCACCGTACTCGATACCCGTTCCGCCTCCATCGGCCTCGGTCTGCTCGCGGTGGAGGCGGACAAAGCGGCCAAGGCCGGACTGAGCAAGGCGGAAATCCTGACGCTGCTTGACCGGGCAATGGCCAATAACCATGTTACCCTTCTGGTCGACACGCTCGAATATTTGCAAAAAGGCGGCCGGATCGGCCGGGCCCAGGCCATGCTCGGATCACTGCTGAATATCAAACCGATTCTCGCTTTGCGGGACGGGCTGGTGACGCCGGTGGAAAAAGTGCGGGGGCAGGCGAAAGCCGTCAGCCGCCTGGCGGAGGTGGCGGCGGCTGAGGTCAGTCCGGAAGACAGGGTCGTGGTCAGTATCGCACACGCTGCCGTGCCGGAAGCGGCGGCCGCCTTGCTTGCGAAAGTAAAGCCGTTCTTTCCGAACCTGGCGGACAGTTTTGTGACCGATGTCGGCCCGGTGATCGGTACGCATGTCGGCCCCGGGACGCTCGGGGTTATCGTTCAGGCCTTACCTTGATGAAGCGGCCGTCGGTGGGCCGGAAGGATGCGTTCCACGCATCTTCTTTTTTCGGCGACCGCCGGTGGTAAGCGGTGCTGCGTAAACGCGGCGGAGTGAACTGTTCTTGCCTGACCGGAGATTGTACGGATATCTGAGGTGGGAGTATGGAAGCAATTCAAGCTGTGCTGGATAATTTAACGGCTTCGGCCCGCACGGAAATACGGCTTGGCTATACGAACCTTGCTGTTTTTGGCGGCTTTCACCACCACGTCTGCCGGCAGGTCCGCCGGCTCAATCCGGCGGGCAGCCGGGGGCGGCTGCTGCGGGAAATCGAGGCGATGTTCCTTGATTATGACGATCTGACCGTCAATGAGCGCAAACAAAGAGTCGCACGCCTGCAGGAGTGTCTGGACCGGCTGCAGCCAGGGAAGGCCGCCGCCGGTGGCAGTCCCGTTGCCTCCCCGGCTGCGGTTAAGGCCAAGCCAAAAACTGTTCGGGATAGTCGTCCGGCTGCCCGCAAGTCGCAAGCAGATACCGGATTGCCGAAAAACAATTCGGATTCTGCCGCAGCGGTGGAAGGTTTGCAGTTGCCGGCGCAATATGCGGCCGGCGTCGGTCCGGCTAGGGCCAAAGCGCTGCAGAAGGTCGGGATTGAGACAGTGCGCGATCTCCTTACCTATTATCCGCGCCGGTACGAAGACCGGAGCCGCCTGAAACCGATTATCCGTCTCGCCCACGGTGAACTGGAAACCGTTCAGGGCCGGGTAATCTCCGTCGCCCTGAACCGGGTGCGGCGGGGGCTTTCCATCTTGAAGGTCGGGATCAGCGACGGTACGGCGACGCTTTATGCCGCCTGGTTCAATCAGCCGTATTTGAAGAAGCAGTTCGCAGAAGGCACGCAATTATTTATCAGCGGGCGGGTGGAACGGAAGTATAACAATATTGAGATACGCAGCCCGGAATACGAAATCTGCGACGACGGAGACAACCTGCACACGGGGCGGATCGTCCCGATTTATCCGTTGACCGAGACATTGAAACAAAGAAGCCTGCGCCGGGTTATGAAAGGCGTTGTCGACAAATACGCTGATCTGACGGAAGAAGCGCTGCCCGGGTATCTGGCGGAAAAGTACGAACTGCCGCCCGGCACTTTCGCGCTGCGGAATATTCATTTCCCGGATGATACGGCAGCCCTGGCGGCGGCGCGGCGGCGTCTGGTCTTCGAAGAATTGTTTTTTTTGCAGCTTGGCCTCGCCCTGTTGAAGCGGGGCAGCGCCGAACAAGCCGTCGGCATCCGGCACCGGCCGGACGGAGAAAAGAGCCGTGATTTCCTCACCGCCCTGCCGTTCACCCTGACCGGCGCCCAGGCGAAAGTGACCCGGGAAATCAAGCAAGACATGGAAAAGCCGCGCCCGATGAACCGCCTGCTCCAGGGCGACGTCGGCTCGGGCAAAACGATCGTGGCGGCGATGGCCCTCATCAAGACGGTCGAAAACTGCTGCCAGGGCGCCCTGATGGTCCCGACGGAAATCCTGGCGGAGCAGCATTATCAAAAGCTTGCCCCGCTGCTCGCCGGCTGCGGCGTTCGGACCGCCCTGCTGACCGGCAGTATCGGGAAAAAGGAAAGAAGCGGGATGATTACCGATATCGCCCAGGGGGCGACAGACGTAGTCATCGGCACCCATGCTCTCATCCAGGCGGAAGTTGTCTTTTCCCGGCTGGGGCTCGCCATTACTGACGAGCAGCACCGCTTTGGCGTCGCCCAGCGCGCGGCGCTGCAGCAGAAAGGTGAGAATCCGGACATTCTGGTCATGACGGCGACCCCGATTCCCCGGACGCTCGCTCTGACGCTATACGGTGACTTGGATATCTCGGTTCTGGACGAATTGCCGCCGGGCCGCAAGGAAATCAAAACCTACTGGGTAACCGAAGCCAAACGGGAAGGTGTGTACGGGTTCGTCCGCGAGCAGATTGCCGCCGGGCGGCAGGCTTACTTCGTTTGCCCTCTGGTCGAAGAATCGGAAAAGCTCCAGGCCGAAGCGGCAACGGAGCTGGCGGAGCGGTTGCAGACGAAGGTTTTTCCCGCTCTGCGGGTCGGATTGCTGCACGGCCGGATGAAGGGAGAAGAAAAGGAGAGCGTGATGGAGGCGTTTCGCGGCGGTCGGCTGGATATCCTGGTGGCCACTACGGTGATCGAGGTCGGAGTTGATGTGCCGAATGCGACGGTGATGGTCATCGAGGGCGCCGAACGGTTCGGACTGGCTGCGCTGCATCAGCTCCGGGGAAGAGTGGGGCGGAGCTCTCACCAATCGTACTGTATTCTGGTCGCCAACCCCAAAACGGACGAAGCCGTCAAGCGGATGAATACCATGGCCAGGACAAACAACGGATTTGTTATTGCGGAGGAGGATTTGGTCCTGCGCGGACCGGGTGAATTTTTCGGGACCCGGCAGCATGGCCTGCCGGATTTAAAGCTGGCCGATATTGTCAAGGACATCGCCGTTCTGGAAAAAGCCCGGGCCGAAGCGTTCGCGCTTGTCGCCCGGGACGGATATCTCACGGCGCCGGAGCATGCTCCCCTGCGCCGGCTTCTGCTTGAAAAACTACCGAATATTACGGAGATGGTGCAGCTGAACTGACGGGTACCATCAGACGTAGCGCGCGACATCCTCCATATCGACCCCGGGATGCAGTGCCAGGTTGATGCCGCCGGCGACCAGCCGGGAAACTTCGTTCAGCAGGAGGTCGATTTCTTTGGGCGTCACCATCAAGTCACCGACAGCCGGTGACAGCACTTCGTTAATCAGCGCCCGTTTGTTATCGGCCTCCATCGAACGCAGGACGTCCAGGAACCGGTTCTCCTGGCGGAATTCATTGAGCAACAGGTCGATCGTGTCATTGGCGACAGTGGCGGCATGAACGACCGTAGGAATCCCCAGCGCGATTACGGGAATGCCGAGGGTCTCCCGGGTGATACCGGTCCGCTTGTTCCCTACTCCCGAACCGGGATGGATACCGGTATCGGTGATTTGAATCGTCGTACCGATGCGCTCGATGCTCCGGGCGGCCAGAGCGTCGATCGCGATGACGACGGCCGGCTTGACTCTTTCCACGATGCCCCGGACGATTTCACTCGTCTCAATTCCGGTGATGCCGAGCACACCGGGGGCGATGGCGCACACGGAGCGAAGCTGATTTGTCAGTTCCTGCGGGACGTAGCCGGCTAAGTGACGGGTAATCAGCATCCTGTCCACCACCAGCGGTCCGAGCGAATCGGGCGTTGCATTCCAATTCCCCAGTCCGACGACAAAAACGCCGGCCTGAGGCGGCAGGGTGAGCAGTTTGGCCAGTTCCGCGGCGAGGACGCCGCTGACTTTTTCCTGCATCAGACGGTTTTTGTTGAGCAGGTCCGGGGTTTCGATAGTAATATATGTACCGGGCATTTTGCCGAGGCGTTGCCCCGCCTCTTCCGATGTTACCCTGACTGTTGTTATTTTACAGTTTTCGACTTGCCTTTCCTCACTCGTTATCCCGGCGATTTCCCGGGTGACCTGCTGTTTCAGCAGTTGGTGGGCTTCCAGCGCCAAGTCGGTGCGGACGCCCAGAACAGGTTCGTTTTGCCGCATTGTCATCTGCCTCCATTATTAACTCTGCGTATACCGGTCGGTAAAATACCGGCAAATCTATCCATAGATTAACCGGAACCGGGAATAAATATGCGACGCCCGGTACTGCGGCTGCAGGGCCGCAGCGTAGTTTGGCAGCGGTCCGGGCGGGGCAAGATAAACGTGAGTGGCAGACAGCCGTCAGGAGGAATCTTGCCAAAATATGTCGTAACCGCTGGCGAATTATGCTATAATATTGGCTGTAACGGCAGCCGCTCCGCCGGAGAAAAGGGGATGGAGCAAATGCGGATTATCGCGGGGGAGGCCGGCGGCCGGCGCCTGAAGTCGTTGCCGGGACGGGCGACTCGTCCGACCGCGGATCGGGTTAAAGAATCGCTTTTCGGTATTTTAGGCGGGCAGGTTGTAGCGGCCGTGTTCCTTGATTTATATGCCGGTACCGGAAATATCGGGATTGAGGCCCTGAGCCGGGGGGCGGACCGGGCGGTGTTTGTCGACACGAGTGAGCCGGCGGTCCGGATTATCCGGGCGAACCTCGAACTGACCGGGTATGCGGAGCGGTCGGAAATTTTCCGTCTTGACGTCAGGCAGGCCATAACCAGACTGGCCGGAGCGGCGCGCAAATTCGATCTGATCTTTCTTGATCCGCCCTATGAGACAGGTTTGATCATGCCGGCTTTGCAGGCGATCGACCGTTCTGCCATCCTGGCCCCCGGCGGCAATGCGATCGCTGAGCACAGCCGGCGGGAGACAATCGATGAAGCTGAATTGCCGGGGTTGCGTATTTGGCGGCAGGGAAAATATGGCGATACCATGTTGACTTTTTTACGCGGTGTCGGCGATAACAACGGGGAGGATGGAGATGGAGAATCGGATTGCCGTTTATCCCGGTAGCTTTGATCCGGTGACGAACGGACACATCGACATTGTGGAGCGGGCGGCTTCGATTTTCGATACCGTTATCATTGCTGTTTTTGTGAATTATGACAAGAAGCCGCTGTTTACCATGGACGAGCGGGTGGAAATCCTGCGGGAAGTGACGGCACATTTGCCGAATGTCAAGGTGGCTTCCTTCACCGGACTGCTCAGCGATTATTTGCGGCAAAAACAGGCCCGGGTGATTATCCGCGGTCTGCGGGGTGTGGGTGACTTTGAGATGGAGTCGCAGATGGCTCTGATGAATAAAAAATTAAACCCGCAGGCGGAAACGGTGTTCATGATGGCGAGCAGCAAAAATATTTATGTCAGCTCGAGTATTATCAAAGAAGTTGCCAAGCTGGGCGGTCCGGTGAGCGGGCTCGTCCCCGGCCTGGTGGAAGCGAAACTGCGGGAGAAATTTCGGAAGCAGGCGGACAACTGAGCCGTCAAGGGTGGAGGGAGGAAGGATTTTGGAAATATTGACTGTAATGGAGCGAATCGAAAATCTGGTTACCGGCAGTTTTCGTATCCCGCTGACCGACAAGGTCGTCATCAGTGAAAACGATATCCTGGAACTCGTTGACGCCCTGCGAAGTGCTTTGCCGGACGAAGTCGAGCAGGCTTGCCGGATAGTGAAGGAAAAACAGAAAGTGCTGCAGGCGGCGCAGGAGGAAGCGGAACACGTCGTCAAAGAAACGAAGAACTATATCGAACGAATAGCGGAGGAAAGCGAGATTACCAAACTGGCCAACGAACAGGCCAATGATATCCTGCAGCAGGCCCGGAAGGTAGCCAGGGAAATCCGGCTCGGCGCCAATGATTACGCCGACGAACTGCTGGCAAAGACTTTGGAGAATATGCAGGCGGTGATGCAGGCTGTTCACAACGCCCGCAGCGAATTAAAATCGATGAAATAAGGGATGCCCCCGGGGGCATCCCTTATTTCATCGATTCAGCGGATTATCCGGACGCGCAGACCGCGCAGGCGGCGGACCGTCACGTAACAGAGAGTGGTAAAGGCGAGGAGGGCGGTGATGATGAGGAATTTCACTCCCATGTACTGCCAGACTAGCAGCCAGTTGCCCCAGGAGGCGGTGGCATTCGACGTTAGCAGCCCGGACCCGGCAAACGCGCTGACATAACTGCCGCCCGGACCGAGCAGCAGCGCGGTTATCCCGCCGGCCAACAGGGCGTGTAGGAAGCGGGCGGCGATGTACGGCCCCATCCGCAGATCCGTGCCGTTAATCATGCTGGCGACCTGGGCATGGACAGAGAGACCGCTCCAGGCAATGATGCCGCCGGCGACCATCAGGCGCTGGCTTAAAGGAGCCGCCGCTTGCGCGGCCATCTGGGCGCCGAGGGTGATTTCGAACAGGCCGCCGGTTACCGCCTCGAACATGGAATCGGCTACTCCGAGCGGCCGGAACAGTGCGGCGAGCGCGAGGGCAATGTATTTGACCAAGCCGACTGCCCGGAGAATTTGAATGAAAACGGAGAAGAGAATGATGAAGCCGCCGACGGCGAGAAGGTTATTGACCGACTGGCGGATGGCGTCCCCCATCAGTTGTCCGAGCGGTCGCCCATCATCCTGGCGGGCTTTGTAAAGAGCCCGGAATGCCCGCCCGACGACATTCCCTTTAGTGTCCTGCTCCAGTTTGGTTATCGGGTCGCGCGGCCGGTAGAAGCGCATTACCAGTCCGACGGTCAGGCTCGAGACATAGTGAGCGACAGCGATGGTGATTCCCAGCTTTTGATTACCGAACATGCCGACAGCGACGGCGCCGACCATAAACAGCGGATCGGCCGTGTTGGCGCAGGACATGAGGCGTTCGCCTTCCGACTGGTTGCAGAGATTCTGCCGCCGCATTTTGGCCGTCAGGATGGCGCCGATAGGATAGCCGGATGCCAGGCCCATGGCCATGACGAAGGACCCGACGCCGGGGACGTTGAAAAGAGGACGCATCAAGGGTTCCAGGAAGACGCCCATGAAATGGACAACCCCTAAAGCCATCAGGATTTCCGAGAGGATGAAGAAGGGCAGGAGGGCTGGGAAGACGATATCCCACCAAAGCTTGAGCCCCCTAATGGCGGAACTGAAGGCAATTTCCGGATATTTCACCATGGAAACAGTGATAAAGACGGCTCCGAACGCCATCAGGTAAACGAGCAAGCGGTTTAATCCGGCTTTTTCTTTCATTAAGGGGGCCTCCTCCCGGCACCTACGCCGACGGTTATGCTAAAATATATGGAGGCCGGTGAGGATATATGCCAGCTTGCTTGCGGGCGAACCGCCGTGAACAGCGCCCGGCCGGCGGGATTATTGCGGCGGCCCGGGAGCGATGGGGCGGTTTATTGCTTTTGCCCCAAGTGTTCAAGGCAAAGTGTTGATGCGGTGGACAAAGTCGAGGCCGCCCCGGCGGGCGGACGGGTCCGGCAGCCCCAGATTGTAAAGGTCGGAAGCCAGAATATCCAGCCGGAGCATCTGGCTCCGGATAGCGTCACCCGATCTGGCCGGGACGTCGTTCAGATGTTTGGCCGGTCGGTGAATAATCGGCACGGACGCCGTCTGTCGCATTGTCCGCAGCAGTTCGCGGCCGCGGGAAGAGAAAGCCAGGACACGCAGGTACTGCGGGCCGGCCGCCCGGTAGGCGGCAGCGGCTTCGGCCGTATAATTCAATAAAGTATGAACCAGGATGCGCTGGAGGCGCGTCCAGGCGTAGCGTTTGGTTTTTGCCGTCGCCAGCAGTTCCTGGACAGTGGAGGCCTGACGGGCAGTTGCGAGCAGTCGGTTTTCCATGCCTTCCCCGACGTCGGCGATGGCCACGAGGGTTGCGGCGTCGGTCCGGCGCAGGGCGGCCAGGACGATTGGCGCGAAAGCTTCCCAGAAAACGGGACCGCGTCCCCGGTTGATCGCGTCCGTCAGAATGTCTAGAGTCGCGGCCGGGACAAATCGTGCCGTTGCGGCCAAGCCGGCCGGTCTGGCGTCCGGTCGGTTCGTTTGTTGCAGGGCGCGGCGGATGGCGGTGGCGCTGGCGATGTCCCCTGCCGGCAAGAGCGGGTCATGGTAAGCGGCCTGTATCCGGGGGATCGTAACCGGCCGGATCGGGCTGCCGGTGGCATGCAGCGCTTTTAAGTACTCGATGGCCAGAGTGTTGTTTGGCCGCGCGAGGATTCCGAACGCCTGCTCCGGCGTGACGGCCGGCAACGGTGCGACTTCCCGTAGATAGCGGAGAATGGCTTTCGCCCGGGCGGCGGGATAAGAGATGCCGGTAGTCATTTCTTCCCGCAGCCGGTCACGCAGGGGAACCGGCTCATCGAATAAAAGCCGGCTCAGCGTCAGCATTGCCGCCAGATTGCCGCTTTCACTGCCGAAGCTTAAATGGGAGACAATGCCGGTGGCGTTCAAAAGTCCGACGGCACCGGCGGCAAAATACTCGGCGCTGTGGGTGGCAAAAGCCGCCGGCAATTCGAATACCACATCAACTCCCCCAGCTACGGCCATCGCGGCCCGGGCCCATTTGTCAACGATAGCCGGTTCGCCCCGCTGCAGAAAATTGCCGCTCATGGCAGCGACGGCAAATTCGGCCCGGCACGCCGCCAGGGAATGCTGCAGATGATATAAATGACCGTTGTGGAAGGGATTATACTCGACAACAACTCCGACGACATTCACCGCTGACTCCTCCGTTTCGGTCGGAATATGCAGAACTTCGCCCCAAACTCCTTTTATCCTTTAGCATTGCCGTCCGCAGGCGATAATAACGGCGCGCGGCCTTGCCACGGCTGCATTTTCGGCGCTGGCCGGTTAATGGAAAATCCTTGACAACAAAAATGCGGTATGTTACGATTACAACGGAGTTCGGCTTTGCACGTTTTTTGTGGAAGCGTTATTTTTTTGAGCCGCGGGAGATACTTTGATACATGGGGGAAAAACAGTGAAAATCTTGGTTCTGAACTGCGGCAGTTCCTCGCTTAAATATCAGCTTTTCGACATGACGGATGAAAAGGTTTTGGCCAAGGGACTGGTCGACCGGATCGGCCTGGAAGAAACGACCCTATCCCATGAGACGGATGCTCGCGCGAAAACAAAGATGGCGATCGAAGCGCCGAACCACAAAATCGCGATTAAGATTGTTCTTGATACGCTGGTTGGCCGCGACGGCGGCGTGATCGCCGACTTGAGTGAGATTGGTGCGGTCGGACACCGGATCGTGCACGGCGGAGAAAAAATTGCGGAGCCGGTACTGGTTGACGAAGCGGTGATGTCAGTCCTGCAGGAATGCATTGAATTGGCGCCTCTGCATAACCCGGCCAACATCATGGGGATTGAGGCGTGCCAGAGTCTGATGCCGGAAGTGCCCCAGATCGGGGTTTTCGATACGGCGTTTCATCAGAGTATGCCGAGCCGGGCCTTTCTTTACGCCATACCTTACGAATATTACCAGAAGTATAAAGTCCGCCGCTATGGTTTCCACGGCACATCCCACAAATATGTGGCCAGGCGGGCACAGCAGTTGCTCGGTCGTTCGGACGGTTCCCTGCGCATCATTACCTGCCATCTGGGCAACGGCTCCAGCGTCACCGCGGTGAAAGACGGCGTCTCGGTCGATACGAGTCTCGGCTTCGGGACCGTCGCCGGCTTACCGATGGGAACGCGCTGCGGAGATGTGGATCCGGCCATCATTCCTTTTCTGATGGATAAGGAAAGTATGACGATTGACATGATCAACAACGTTTTGTATAAAAAAAGCGGCTTGCTCGGGCTCTCCGGCGTCAGCAGCGATATGCGCGACATTGAAGCGGCCCTGGCGGAAGGCAACGAACGGGCCGAGTTGGCCTTGGAAGTCTTCGCCTATAATGTTCGCAAATACATCGGTGCTTACGCTGCCGCCATGGGCGGGGTCGATGCCATCGTTTTTACTGCCGGCATCGGGGAAAATGCCAAGGGTATGCGGTTACGGATTTGCCGCGGTCTGGAGTTCTTGGGGCTTGAGGTTGATGAAGCCCGGAACGACTGTCGCGGGCAGGAACAGGAAATTTCTCGTCCGGGCTCGCGCGTAAAAGTCTTTGTCATCCCGACGAATGAAGAATTAATGATTGCCAGAGAAGCGCTGGAGGTTATCGGAGCCACTGTGACCCGTTAGATGGGGGTGCGGCGATGCGGATTGATGTAGCCGAATTGAAACTTGAACGCGGTGCGGTTATGGAGTTTGCCTGCAGCGAACACTTACCGCCCCTGGATTTTGCGGGTGAAAAGATTCCTTTCGCTACGCCGGTGCAAGTAACCGGGCAAGTCGTGAATACCGGCTACGCTTTTCTGGTCAGCGGCACTGTTGATACGGTGCTGCAAGTCCCCTGCAGCCGTTGCTTGGAAATCTTCGCATATCCGCTCGGGACGGATTTCACGGCGCTGTTCCGGGAAGAGTCCGTTCCTCCCGCAGCGGCAGACGAAGACACGGCGGTTGAGGCTTACCCGTTCAGCGGCGATAGCATCGACCTGACCGATATCGTCCAGGAGAGCATCGTTTTGGCCGTTCCGATGAAACCGGTCTGCCGGGAGGATTGCCGGGGTTTGTGCCCGCAGTGCGGGCAAAACCGGAATACGGGCGAGTGCACTTGCCAGGAAGAACAAGGTGACCCGCGGCTTGCTGTCTTGCAGCGGCTGCTGCGTAAACAAGATTAGCTGACTTGATTGGCTGAAGGAGGTGGACAGAAATGGCGGTACCACGCAATAAACTATCCAAAGCACGGAAGAATTCCCGTCGGGCAAACTGGAAATTATCGGCGCCCACTCTGATTGAATGCCCGCAGTGCCACAAACCGAAGCTGCCGCACCGGGTCTGCGAGGAATGTGGTTACTATAAGAACAAAGAGGTTGTGGCGAAGTAAGGCGGACCGGACAGCAAAGGAAGCAAGCGGAATTTATGCTTGCTTCCTTTTTTTGCTTGCTAATTTACGCCCGATACGCTATACTGTTTTTAGTAGTTAGTGCTAATATTAGGTAGTATAGCTTCCGGCAGCCAGTCGCCGCGGCACTGCCGCGGCCGGTATCGCTACAGGATGCCGGCGGCAGACTCGGATGGTGGTACGATGGCACAGATGCCGAAAAAGGAAAGGCAGGCCCGCCTGCAGGAATTACTGCTGGAGAATCCCTTCAGCACGGATGAAGAGTTGGCCAGGCGTTTTGGGGTAAGCATTCAGACCGTCCGTCTGGACCGCCTGGCTCTGAACATCCCGGAATTGCGCGAGCGGACCAAGCAAGTGGCGGAGCAGACATACGGCCGGATCAAGTCGCTCGCGAGCGAAGATATCGTCGGGGATATCCTTGACTTGGAATTGAACACGCGAGGTTTGTCGGTGTTGGAAACGACGGAAGAAATGAGTTTTACCCGGAGCAATATCGTCAAGGCGCACTACATATTTTCACATGCGGCCTCGCTCGCGGTGGCAATCATCGATGCGGACGTCGTTCTCACCGGGCTGGCGAATATTAAGTTCAAACGCCCTGTGCTGGTTGGGGAGAAACTGGTGGCCAAAGCGGAAATCCTGCGGCGCATCCGCAGCAATTATGTCGTGGCGGTTGTCACCCGGGTTGGTCAGGAGCAAGTTTTTCGGGGGAAATTTGTCGTCTTTGTCCTGGATAGCCAAGCACCGGGAGGGGCAAAAAATTGATCAGGATTGCCGTGGATTGCATGGGCGGGGATAATGCCCCGGCAGAGATCGTCAAAGGGGCGGTGCTTGCCGCCGCCGACCCAGGCGTGGAATGTTGCCTGGTCGGGGATCCGGCCGCGCTTGAAACCGCGCTGGCAAAGCTGAAACCGGCCGGCGAACGGCTCAGCATCATCCCGGCGACGGAGGTTATCGGCCCGGCCGAGGCTCCGGTCGCGGCAGTGCGCAAAAAGAAGGACGCCTCGCTTATCGTGGCGATAAATATGGTTAAGGACAAGCGGGCGGATGCGGTGCTTTCTGCCGGCAACACCGGTGCTTTTATGGCGGCGGCACTGTTCATTCTTAAACGGTTGCCGGGGGTGGACCGGCCGGCGCTCAGTCCGGCCTTGCCGACCCGACGGCCCGGCAAAATGGTAGTGCTGCTGGATGTCGGGGCGAATGTGACCGCTACTCCGGACAATCTGCTCCAGTACGGAATTATGGGCAGCCTGTACGCGGAAAAAATTCTCGGGGTCCGGCCCCCGCGGGTCGGTCTCTTGAATGTCGGTACGGAGGATACTAAAGGAAATAATCTGTATCAGGAAGCGTTTGCCCGGCTGCAGAACAGTCGTTTGGATTTTGCCGGGAACGTAGAGGCCCGGGATATTTTCAGCGGCGAGGCGGATGTCGTTATCTGCGACGGTTTTACCGGCAACGCGGTGCTGAAAGCAAGCGAAGGCTTGGCGGAAGCGATTTTTGGTATTATGCGGGAAGAATTCGCGGCGGACTGGCGGGCTAAAATCGGGGCAGCCTTGCTCCTCCCGGTCCTGAGAAAAGTCAGGCGCCGGCTTGATTATACGGAGTACGGCGGTGCTCCCCTGCTCGGCGTCGGCGGTATCTGCATCAAAAGCCACGGGAACTCGGGCGCCAAAGCCATCTGCAACGGTATCCGGGTTGCCCGGCAGTTTGTGGAAAATAATATTCTGACGGAAATTGAGAAGAATATTTCTGGACAGGAGGGCGAAAAGCATGGATAGGGCGGTAGGGATAGCAGGAACCGGCGCGGCGTTGCCGGAAAAGGTCCTGACAAACGCCGACCTGGAAGCAATGGTGGAAACGAGCGACGAATGGATCAAAACCCGGACCGGCATTTGCCAGAGACGGATTGCCGACGCAGACACCGCTACTTCCGATCTGGCGGCGGCGGCAGCCGAGAAGGCGCTGGCGGCGGCCGGGGTAAAGCCGGAAGCGGTGGATTTGATTATCGTAGCGACGGCTTCTCCCGATATGCTGTTTCCGTCCACGGCCTGCCTCGTCCAAGCGAAGCTGGGCGCCGATCGGGCGGCGGCTTTTGACATCAGCGCCGGCTGTTCCGGCTTTATTTACGCCCTGGCAACCGGTGCGCAATACGTTCGGACCGGTTTGTACGATACGGTCCTGGTCATCGGGGCGGAAACTCTTTCGAAGCTGACCAACTGGCAAGACCGGCGCACTTGCGTCCTGTTCGGCGATGCGGCCGGGGCTGCCGTCCTGCGGCCGGCAAAAGCCGGGAAAGGTTTTCTGTCCTTCGTCCTCGGAGCTGACGGCAACGGCGGCGATTTGCTGAAACTGCCGGCCGGCGGCTCCCGGCTCCCGGCCAGTCACGAAACGGTTGAAGCGGGACTGCACTATATTCATATGTCCGGAAACGAAGTCTTCAAATTCGCGGTGCGGATTATGGAAAACGCTACCCTTGCCGCACTCGACAAGGCCGGTCTGGCCAAGGAAGCGGTGGATTATTTTATTCCGCATCAGGCGAACCTGCGAATCATTGAGGCGGCAGTCAAACGTTTGGGATTCGCCCCCGAGAAAATTTACATCAATGTCCATAATTACGGAAACACATCGGCTGCCTCAATCGCCGTGGCTTTGGACGAAACGGTGCGTGCCGGTAAAATCAAGCCGGGCGATCACATCGTTATGGTCGGCTTCGGGGCCGGACTGACCTGGGCGGCCTGCGTTCTGGAGTGGTAAGAGGAGGGATCAAGCAAACGATTCTGCTGCCGGTCCGGCGGGAAGTCGGGCGGCGGTTTAACAGGATATAGCGGTGCTCCCCTGCTCGGAAGCAGTGGTGTTGGCAGCAAAAGCGCAGTAATTTGCCCGGCGAAGTAATCAGTAACGTATTCGGGCCGCCCGGCAAGTTATAGGAAAATATCTTGGAGCAGGAGGGTGGAAGCAATCGAAAGGGCAGTTGGGATAGCAGGGGTCGGTGCGGCGTTGCCGGAAAAGATTTTAACGAACGCCGACCTGGAAGCAATGGTGGAAACGAGCGACGAGTGGATTAAAATTCGGACCGGCATTGGTCAGAGACGGGTTGCCGACGCAGATACCGCTTCTTCCGACCTGGGGGCGGCAGCAGCCGAGAAGGCGCTGGCCGCGGCCGGAGTGAAGCCGGAAGCGGTGGATTTGATTATTGTAGCAACGCTTTCTCCCGATATGTTGTTTCCGTCCACGGCCTGCCTCGTCCAAGCGAAGCTGGGCGCCGAACGGGCGGCAGCCTTTGATATCAGCGCCAGTTGTTCCGGCTTCATTTACGCCCTGGCAACCGGAGCACAATATGTCCAGTCCGGACTGTACGATACGGTCTTGGTCATCGGGGCGGAAGCAAGTACAAAGCTGATCAACTGGCAAGACAGAAGCACTTGCGTCTTGTTCGGTGACGCGGCTGGGGCTGTTGTGTTGAAACCGGTAGAAGCCGGGAAAGGATTTTTGTCCTTCGCTCTCGGGTCGGACGGTAGCGGCAGTGACCTGCTCGGTGTCCCGGCGGGCGGCTCCCGGCTCCCGGCCAGTCACGCCACGGTTGCGTCGGGGCAGCACTATATCCAGATGTCCGGCAGCGAGGTCTACAAATTCGCCGTTCGGGCAATGCCGGAGGCGGTTCTCGAAGCACTCGGCAAGGCCGGGCTGTCCAAAGCAAATATCGACTATTTTATCCCGCATCAAGCAAACCTGCGGATTATCGATGCGGCTGTAAAGCGACTGGAACTGGCGCCGGAGCGTGTGTATGTCAATGTGCATGATTACGGAAATACCTCGGCTGCTTCCATCGCCGTGGCTTTGGAAGAAGCGGTGGAGGCCGGCAAAATCAAGCCGGGGGACCGTATCGTTATGGTTGGCTTCGGAGCCGGGCTGACTTGGGGCGCAACCGTATTGGTATGGTAGGCGGAAGGAGGGCATAATATGCCGAAAATTGCTTTTATTTTCGCCGGGCAAGGCGCTCAGTATGTCGGTATGGGACGGGAACTGGCATTGGCTTATCCGGCGGCGCAAGCGACGTTTGCCGCTGCCAACCGGGCTCTTGGTTTTGATATCGAGCGCCTTTGCTACGAAGGGCCGGAAGAAGAACTGAACAAAACGGAAAATACCCAGCCGGCGATTCTCACGGTCAGTGTCGCGGCTTTGCGGGTCCTGCAGCAAGCCGGGATGAGGCCGGCTGTTGCGGCGGGGTTGAGTCTGGGTGAATACTCTGCCTTAGTAGCGGCGGAAGCTATCGAGTTCGAAGCTGCCGTTGCCCTGGTCCAAAAGCGCGGTCGGTTTATGCAGGAAGCGGTTCCCCTCGGTCAGGGAAAGATGGCGGCCCTGCTTGGAATGGAGCGGGGCGCCGTCCTGGAGCTGTGCGAGCGGAGTAAGGAATTCGGTATCATTGAGCCGGCCAACTACAATTGTCCGGGGCAAATCGTCATCGCCGGGGAGACGGCGGCGATCGAACGGGCGGTTCATCTGGCGCCGGAAATGGGTGCCAAAAGAGCGGTTATGCTGCCGGTGAGCGCGCCTTTCCACTGCCGGATGCTGCGGCCGGCGGGCGAGCGGCTGGCGGCGGAACTGGCCGGAGTCGCTGTGCGCGATCCGCAGTTGCCGGTTTTGACCAATGTCAAGGCCGATTATGTAACTACCGCGGCAGCGGTCAAGGAAGCTCTGATTAAGCAGGTCAGCAGTCCGGTCCTCTGGGAGGATATTGTCCGTCGGATGCTGGACGAAGGCGTCGATCTTTTTATCGAGATCGGACCCGGGAAAACCCTCGGCGGCTTCGTCAAAAAAGTGTCGAAAGAGGCCGTTACATACAACGTCGAAGACCCGGAATCGCTGGAAAAAGTGCTTGCGTATTGGAAGGAGGTTTGCTAAGATGTTTTTAGAAAACCGGGTGGCCGTAGTAACGGGCGCCGGACGCGGCATCGGACGGACGATTGCGCTGGCGCTGGCTGCGGCCGGGGCGGATGTCGCGATAGCCGACCTGGATATGGCCTCGCTGGAGGCGGTTGCCGCGGCCATCCGCGAAGCAGGCCGGCGGGCCATTACCGTCCAGACTGACGTCAGCAGCCTCGTTGCGGCGGAGCACCTGATCGATACGACCGTGCATGAGTTCGGAAAAATCGATATTCTGGTCAACAATGCCGGAATTACCCGGGATGCTTTACTGCTGCGGATGAAAGAGAGCGATTGGGACAGCGTTTTGAATGTCAATCTGAAAGGAACGTTCAACTGTACCAAGGCTGCGGCCAAGCCGATGTTCAAGCAGCGCTCCGGCACGATTGTCAATATCGCTTCCGTTGTCGGTCTGACCGGCAACACCGGCCAAGCCAATTACTCCGCTTCCAAAGCGGGCATACTTGGTTTGACGAAAACGGCGGCCAAAGAACTCGGCCCGCGGGGAATTACCGTCAACGCGGTTGCTCCCGGTTTCATCGTTACCGAGATGACCGAGCATCTGCCAGCGGCGGCGAAAGAGGATTTCCTGAGCCGGATTCCCCTGGGGCGGGGCGGGACGCCGGAAGATGTGGCCCGGGTTGTCGTTTTTCTCGCCTCACCGGCGGCCGGATATATCAGCGGCCAGACGATTAATGTCGATGGCGGGATGGTTATGTGAAATAAGGTTTTGCAGCGTCGACCGGAAGGGAGGTGAGAAGAGTGGCGAAAGAAAACGCTTTTGAAAAAGTGAAAGAACTTATCGCCGAACAGCTCGGGATTGAGGAGGAAGAAATTACGCTCGAATCTTCTTTTGTCGATGATCTTGGGGCTGATTCCCTTGATATAGTTGAGTTAATCATGGCGATAGAGGAAGAATTCGGCATTGAAATCCCGGATGAGGACGCCGAAAAATTGACGACCGTAAACGACGCGGTCACTTATGTGAAAGAAAATACCTAAACCGGTGAAAGAAAGTCCCGTGCCCTTCACGGGACTTTCAAAAAATAAGACGATAATTTGCCACCTGCTTGCACTTATCCGCCGACCGGCGGACCCGGCAGCACCGAAGGCCGAGCTAGGGCTTTCCCACCGCTGAACAGGGTGGACTTTGGCTGTTGGAAGCGGGGGAATAATAAGATCTAACAAGCGGGGTGAAAATACATGAAAAACCGCGTTGTAGCAACCGGTCTGGGCATGATAACACCGATCGGCACGGGGAAAGAAGTGTTCTGGGCGGCTTTGCTGGCCGGCAAGTCCGGGGTGAGGCGGATTACCCGTTTTGATGTTTCCGAATTCACGACCCAAATCGCCGCGGAGGTCCCTGATTTTGAACCGTCCGACTACCTGGATAAGAAAGAAGCCAAGCGCATGGACCGTTTTACGCAGTTGGCGGTTGCCGGCTCCGGCATGGCTATTGCGGACGCCGGTGTTGACCTGGACCAGATCGACCGGGAACGGGCCGGGGTCGTCTTCAGCTCGGGTATCGGTGGTCTTGAGACACTGGAAAGCCAATTCAAGGTCATGTATGAAAAAGGTGTGAACAAAGTCAGTCCCTTCTTTATTCCGATGATGATCACAAATATGGCGGCCGGCCATATCTCCATCGCTTACGGGTTGAAAGGCATTAATTCGACCCTGGTGGCCGCCTGTGCTTCCTCCACCCACGCCATCGGCGAGGCGTACAAGGCGTTGCAGCGCGGCGATGCCGATCTGGTGGTCACCGGCGGTTCGGAGGCCGCTATCGTTCCGTCGGGGCTGGCCGGCTTCTGTTCATTGAAAGCGCTTTCCACCCGGAACGATGCGCCGGAAAAAGCTTCCCGGCCGTTCGACCGGGACCGGGACGGTTTTGTCATGGGGGAAGGCGCGGGAGCCGTCGTTTTGGAAACCCTCGAGCACGCGAAAAAGCGGGGGGCGCATATCTACGGAGAAGTGATCGGCTACGGCAACACGGCCGATGCTTACCACATCACCCAGCCGGCGCCGGAAGGCGACGGGAACTACCGCTCAATGCGGGCGGCACTGGCCGACGCCGGAATACGGCCGGAGGAAGTCGGATATATCAACGCGCACGGGACCTCAACCGCGTACAACGACAAGTTCGAAACGATAGCGATTAAGCGGTTGTTTGGCGACCACGCCTACCGGGTTCCCATCAGTTCGACGAAGTCGATGACCGGGCATTTGCTGGGGGCGGCCGGTTGTGTTGAGTTTATTGCTTCCGTTCTGACCCTGGAGCGGGGAATGATTCATCCGACCATCAACTACGAGTATCCTGACCCGGAATGCGACCTCGACTACGTCCCGAATGCGGCCCGGAAAGCCGACGTCAATATCGCCATCTCCAATTCGTTCGGTTTCGGCGGTCAAAACGGGACGCTGGTTATAAAAAAATACGCGGAATAACTGACGGCGGCTGCAGGTGAAGAGCGATGTTAGATAGTGATAACCGACTGCGGGAGTTTGAGAAAAACATCGAATACTTTTTTCGCTCGGCGGATTTGTTGGCTCAGGCGCTTTCCCATACGTCCTATGTCAATGAAACCGCCGGCGCGCCGGCGAGCAACGAGCGGCTGGAATTTCTCGGTGACGCTGTGCTGGAACTGGTGGTAAGCCATTATCTTTACTGCCGGTATCCGGACCGGACGGAAGGAGAGATGACCAAACTGCGGGCAGCCGTCGTCCGCGAACCGACGCTCGCCCGGTGCGCCCGCGCCTGCGATATCGGCCGGTTTCTCCGACTGGGCAGGGGCGAGGAAGCAACGGGCGGCCGCGAGCGGCCGTCCATCCTGGCCGACGCTTTCGAAGCGGTGATCGGCGCCGTGTACTTGGACGGCGGCCTGACGGCGGCGGAAATCTTCGTCCGGCGTGTGTTAGCAGCCGAAATCACTGCCGCTGCCGGTGGTGAATACGGTATGGATTATAAGACTCAACTGCAGGAAAAACTGCAGCGTGAGCAGGTAGGCTCCATCGAATATTCGGTACTTGAAGCGACCGGGCCGGACCACGCCAAAGTTTTTACCGTTCAGGTAACGACCGGCGACGAAACGCTCGGCACGGGCAGCGGGCACAGTAAAAAGGAAGCCGAGCAGGCGGCGGCGGAACAGGCGCTCCGGCGGCTGCAAGTGAGGGAAGAGGATAACGGCTCAAGCTGACCGGCTTGAGCCGTTCACTTCATGTCATAAAAAAGGAATTACGGTTTTTCGCTAAATGACTTCTTTGTTCGGAAAACGACATAGACAGGAGTTCGGCTATGCTTTGCTGGATGGCTTTTTCTGTGGTCCGGTCTTAGCGACGTAGTTTCGCATCGGCCGTGTCAGCGGTTCAGTCTCGACTTCAGACGGGGTAAACTTACAAACACGGCTTCCGCCGCCGGCTCCCGTAGTAAATGGGTTACTGCCTGGAGTCACCTTCCTGCATATGATGCCGGCGGCTGCCGTGATTGTCGCCTCGCCCTCCATGGCTCGGCCCCGTCTGAAACCTTCGACCTCGCCGGACACGACACGATTCTCACTAAAGGTCGCTTGCGCCCAGATCACACGTGCATATGGGGAACGAAGAACTAAAACCCTGTCTTATTGCGTCACTCTGAAGGTATATGCGAAAATGTGATATGAAGCAGTCGACTAAACTTTTGCACGCGGCAGGCGGGGGGTGTGGGCAGACTCCGGCTTCCATTGCAAATAGGTTACTGCCTAACTGAAATCTGATTCTAAGGTTGCCGGAGTCAGGGAACATCAGCCCATCTGTCGCCGGTTTGGTAGCGGACTGCTTTGAAACAAGAATCCTACTCTTGGATATAGCTAACTGTAGCCCGATAGCAAGCAGGGGAGGGACCGATGTGAAAAAGCGTTATATCATTCCCATCTTTGTCCCGCACCGGGGCTGCCCCCACGCCTGCGTATTCTGCAACCAGGCTTCTATTACCGGGCAGACCGCGGCGGTGGACGGAAAAACAGTGGAGGAAGCAATTGCCGCCTACCGGCAGACGATCCCGGCCGGCACAGACAAAACGGTGGAAGTGGCCTTTTACGGGGGCAGCTTTACCGGGATTCCCTTGGCCGAACAGTCCGAATTGCTCGTCCCGGCCGCGCAGGCGCTGGCGGCCGGACAGATTGACGGCATCCGCCTCTCAACCCGGCCTGACTATATCGACCGGACGATTCTCGCTAACTTGCGCCATTACCGGGTCCGGACCATTGAACTCGGGGTCCAGTCGCTGGATGCGGCCGTCCTGGCTGCGGCAAAACGGGGCCATACGGCGGACGCAGTCGCGGCAGCCGTAGACCTCATCCGGGAGTTCGGTTTTGACCTGGGCCTCCAACTGATGCTTGGCCTGCCGGATGACAACCCGGTGAAGTTCCGGGAAACGGTCCGGCAGACTATCGCCCTGCGGCCCGATTTTGTCCGAATCTACCCGACGCTTATCCTCAAGGGGACGGAATTGGCGGAGCTGTACCGGGAAGGCCGCTACCGCCCCCTTTCGCTGCCGGAAGCGGTGGACTTGGCCAAAACTGCTCTCGCGGCGTTTAGCCGGTCCGGAATTCCGGTCATCCGGGTCGGCCTGCAGCCGACGGAGGATATCGCCGCGGGCAGCGAGGTGGTCGCCGGTCCGTTCCACCCGGCGTTCCGGCAACTGGTCGAGAGCGCGATGTTCCGGGACGCTTTGGCCGCTGTTGCCAGGAAATACCCGCGGACGGCAGCGCTCGACCTGCGGGTCAATCCGCGGGAAGAAACGGCGGCGCGCGGCAAGAGGAACGGGAACCTGGCTTGGCTGCGGGAGATCGGCGGTCCGGAGCGGGTAAGCCTGCGTACCGACGCTGCCGTACCGGCGGGAGAAATCTGTCTTAGCGCCGTGGACGGCGAAACGCTCGACCGCTGCTTCCGGGTAGTTGACTACTGCTGAATATTTATAGAGACTATAGATTATAGGGGCGGACGGCTTATGATTCCACTTACTTTATCCTGTTCATTCTTTCCGTACTCAATGCTGCCCGCACGGTCCGTAAGAAACATTGCCAATATGATTGTCGGGGTCTGGTAAATACTATATATCTTTGCTTCGCTGGATAGCTTTTTCTGTGGTCCGTTCTTAGCGACGTAGTTTCGCATCGGCCGTGTCAGCGGCTCAGTCTCGGCTTCAGACGGGGTAAACTTACAAACACGGCCTCCGCCGCCGGCTCCCATAATAAGTGGGTTGCTGCCTGGAGTCACCTTCCTGCATATGATGCCGGCGGCTGCCGTGATTGCCGCCTCGCCCTCCATGGCTCGGCCCCGTCCGAAGCCTTCGCCCTCGCCGGACACGGCGCGATGTTCACTAGGTGTCTCTTGCGCCCGGACCACACGTGCCATATGGGGAACGAAGGTATGGTGGGAACGAACGGTGTAAGGTGGACAGACAAGGCGTCTCCCTCTAAAGTCGGTATAGCGGCAAGGGCGTAGTGTTTTGCGTCCACCCTGCTGCCTACGCTTGCCCATGCCTCGCTGGGACGGGGAGTTCCCTTTTCCGGCCGCTTATGGTAGAATATTATTTGGTTTGTATGATTTTTCCTCATCCGCAGCGGGGAGGGAGTTTTTTGTATCTGAAGCAGGTGGAAATGTTCGGCTTCAAGTCGTTCGCCGATAAAATCGAACTGCAACTCGAGCCCGGCATCACCGCCGTGGTTGGCCCGAACGGAAGCGGCAAGAGCAATATTTCGGACGCCATCCAGTGGGTGCTGGGTGAACAGAGCGCCAAGTCTCTTCGCGGTGCCCGGATGGAGGACATCATCTTTACCGGCAGCGTCACCCGCCGGCAGCTTGGCATCGCGGAAGTCTCCCTGACTCTGGACAATACGGACGGCATGCTGCCGATTGATTACGGGGAAGTCAATATTATGCGGCGCCTCTATCGCTCCGGGGAGAGCGAATATCTGCTGAACAAAACGCCCTGTCGTCTGAAAGATATCCAGGATTTGCTCTCGGATACCGGACTCGGCAAGGACGCTTACTCCATCGTCGGGCAGGGAAAAATCGACGAGATACTGAGCGTACGTTCCGAGGACCGCCGGGTACTGCTGGAAGAGGCGGCCGGAATAACCAAATACAAAAACCGCAAGAAGGAAGCGTTGCGCCGGCTGGAGGATACCCGCCAGAATATGGTACGTCTGAGCGATATAATCACCGAACTGGAGGGGCAGGTCGGCCCGCTTGCGGAGCAGGCCGAAAAGGCGGAAAAATACGCCGCCCTGCATTCCCGACTGCAGGAACTCGAAGTGGCGGCACTGGTTGCCGATCTGCTGGAGCGTGAGCAGGAAGCGGCGACGGTCCGCAGCCTGCTGCAGGCTCTACAGGACAATATCACGGAACAGACCGCGACCCTCGCGTTGCGCGAAGCGGAGATTGAAACCGGCCGGGCGGAACTGGCCGGTCTCGACACTCAGCTGGGGCAAATGGTGCAGGAATTGCACGAACTGGATGGGAACCGCGAGCGGATTGCCGGGCAGAGTGCGGTTGCCCGGGAGCGCAGAAAGTCTCTGGAAGAACAGCAGGCCAGACTTACGGCCGATCGGTCCGAGCTGGAGCGGAAGGCGGCGGCCGCCGCCGCCAATCTGGCGGCCGGACAGCAGGAACTGGAACGGCTATTGGCGGATGTCGCCGGGCAGGAAGCGGCAATCGAACGGGAAAACGATGAAACGTCCGCGGCGCTCAATCGGTTACAGGCGAAAGAGGAATTGCTGGACAGATATAAAGGCGACCTGATCGAACTAATGAACCGGGCAGCCGCCGGTCAGAACAAACTGACCGCCTGGCAGGCGGAGGCGGAGGGAATCCGGCGGACCCAGGCACGGTTAGCGGATGAAGCCGAACGCGGCGCCGGACGGCGAAGCGGTATTGTCGCTCAGTTGGCGGCGAAGGAGCAGGAAAAAAGCGTCGCGGCGCGGACGGCGGCGGAGGCTGCGACCAAGCTGCAGGAAGGCCGGGCCGAAAAACAGCGACTGGACCAGGAAGCGGACCGCCTGCTGACCCGGGCGGGCAGCCTCCGGGATGAAATGAACGCCTTAGCCGCCCGGCACCGGGCTCTGTCCGACATGCAGACGGAATACGAAGGCTATCAGAAAGGTGTCCGGTCCGTCCTCTTGGCTGTACGCCAGGGCCGGCTTGCCCGGGCGGGCATCCGCGGCGTTCTTTCCGAACTGATCCGCGTTCCGGCCGAGTACGAAACGGCGGTCAGTACCGCCCTGGGCGGGGCGATGCAGAACATCGTCACCAGTGATACCGGGTCTGCCCAGACGGCGATAGAGTATCTGAAACAACAACAAGGCGGCCGGGCGACTTTCCTGCCCATGAACGTCATCAAGCCGTCTGCCGTACCTGCATACTTGCAAGCGGTCGGCAAGATGAGCGGGATAGTCGGTCTGGCCGCCGGACTGGTCGAGACGGATCCTGCTTACCAGTCAATTCTGGAATATCTCCTCGGCCATGTTCTCGTGGCCGATAATTTGGATAATGCCCTCGCGGCAGCCGCCAAGACCGGCTACCGTTCCCGTATCGTTACGCTGGACGGCGAACTGATCAGCCCGGGTGGGTCCATCAGCGGCGGCAGCTATGGTCGACAAACGGTCAGTCTGCTGGCCCGGGGGAGAGAAATCAAAGCGCTGGAGAAAACGGTCGCCGCCCGTAAGGCTGAGCTCGCGGCGATGGAAGCGGACGGCCGGATTAACTCTGCCGCGCGCGCGGCTGCGCAAACGGCAATAAGCAATCTGGAACAGATAATTTATCAGGCGGAGATCGAGCAGGCGGCGGCGATCCGGGAGATGGAGCAGCTTGCGGCGGAATTGGCGCGACTGGAGAAAGAGGACAAGCTGCTGCAGTACGACCAAGGGGCACAGGCGGCGCGCCTGGCCGATATTGCTGCCGTAGCAGCCGCTCAGCAGAACGAAGTGAACAGCGCTGCCGCAGCGGTGGCCGAAATGCAACAGCAGATTTCCGCTCTTCAGGCGGAGATCAGTGCCGACCGGCTTGTCCGGGACGATTTGACCCGGAAACTAACGGAAAATCGGGTAAAATTGGCTGCCTGGCAGCAAAAGAAAGAGAATATCCGGGAGCGGGTTGAACTGTATCGGAATGAGCAGGCTGATATTGCCGCCGCTATTCAGGAAACGGCAGCAAATATGGCGGCGCTGACGACAAAACTGGGCGAGACTGACGCGGCGATGGCGGTTCTGGACGGGCAGCAGGCTGAGGTAGAGCAGGCCCGCGGGCTGTCGGATGCCGAATTGAAATCCCGGCGCCAGGAAAGACAGACGAAAGAGGCGGAACTGCAGGAGCAGGAAAAGCAGAGCAAAAAGCTCAGCCGGGCAATCACGGAAGGGCAAAATCAACTCCACGTGTACGATCTCCGTCGGACGACACTGGAACTGGAGATCCGCAAAGGCAAAGAAAACCTCCTGGACGACTACAATCTGTCGTATGAAGCAGCAAAGCTTGTCCGGCAGCAGGCCGGCGATTTGACGGGCGCCGCTGCGACCGTTGATGTCCTGCGGGAAGAGATTGCCGCTCTGGGGCAGATTAATCCGGGAGCGGTAGGGGAATATGCCCGGATTCGGGAAAGGTATGATTTTCTGCGGCGGCAGTATGCCGACCTTGACACGGCTGAGGCTGGGCTGCGCCGGGTCATCGCCGAAATGGACACCGTGATGGAGAAACTGTTTCGAGAGGCGTTCGGCGCCATTCGCATTCATTTTGGGGAGATTTTCGCGGTGCTGTTCGAAGGCGGCAAGGCCGATCTGCACCTGACCGACGAGGTGAATTTCTGGGATGCGGGCGTGGAGATATTCGCGCAGCCGCCGGGAAAAAAACTGCAGCATCTTTCGCTTTTGTCCGGCGGGGAGAAAGCTCTCACCGCCATCAGCCTGTTGTTCGCCATCCTGCGGTATCGGCCGTCTCCCTTCTGCGTATTGGATGAAATCGACGCGCCATTGGACGAAGCCAACGTGGACCGCTTTGCCGCTTTCCTGAAAGAATTTGCCCTGCGGACCCAGTTCATCGTCGTGACCCACCGCAAAGGCACGATGGAGGCCGCCGACATACTTTACGGGGTGACCATGGAAGAATCCGGCGTATCAAAACTGATATCGGTCAAGTTCATGGAAGAGGCCAGTTGAAAGGATAGGATTACCGGGCCCGGGTTAGACTAATGAGCAATTACGGCAAGCGGAGCGAATTCACTCTGTTCGTTCCTTTCGTGCCGCCATATGCATACATGGACCGGGCGCAAGCGACCTTTAGCATCCATTGCTTAGACTTCTCGTTTCAATGTTGTCCGCTGCCAAGACGGCGACAGGTGGGCTGATGTTCCCCCGCCCACACCCCCCGCCTGCCGCGTGTATAGACCGGGGAGATAGCTTACAGTTGTTCGGGGACATCGTTTACACTTTCATAATCTAAAGATAACTCTTTTAGGCTGAGGTCAGCAAGATGATTTGTCCCGAAGTTGACGGAAAAGACACC
>Ga0228535_1001242_pt1 | contig 43800 bp, 31 predicted proteins | sample SJ1metagenome_FD_168457 | JGI IMG/M metagenome (GOLD analysis project Ga0228535, IMG submission 168457) | Enriched culture of PCE-dechlorinating microbial communities from Ithaca, New York, USA - SJ1 | ecosystem: Engineered > Modeled > Simulated communities (microbial... > Unclassified | place... | reverse complement strand
GATCAGTATTGCCCATAATATGCGAAAATTGGCAGCCAGGTAGGCTACCAATTTTTTGTTTTTTCGTTTTTATTCGATTTGCTGCTAATTTTTGGGGCTGTTTCCAAATTCTTTAGAGACAGCCCCTGTTTGTTAACTTATCAGGGGTTTATTCCAGGTTTTCGAGATAATGTGTAGCCTGTATCGCCGCTGCCGCCCCCATACCCGCCGAAGTGACTACCTGTCGGTAAACCGGGTCAGCTATTTCGCCGGCTGCAAAAACACCTGCCACGCTGGTTTTAACCCAGTCAGTAGTGTGCACATACCCTTTTTCATCCAGTTCCAATTGACCCCGATACAACCCGGAATTGGGAGTAAACCCGATAAAGATAAATACACCTTGCGTTGGGTATTCAACGATTTCACCACTTTTCTTGTTTTTAATCTTTACAGCCCGCACTTCGCCTTCACCAATAATTTCTACAATTTCACTTTCAAGAATGAACTGAATTTGTGAATTGTTGCGCGCCCTGTTTTGTAAAATAGCGCTGGCGCGCAGTTGGTCGCGCCTGTGAACAATGGTGATTTTTTTGGCGAAACGCGTTAAAAACAGGCTCTCCTGCAAGGCACTGTCACCCCCACCAACCACCACAATTTCCTTATCCTTATAATACCAGCCATCGCATGTGGCGCAGTATGATACCCCGTTACCAGTGAATTCTTTCTCTCCTGGCGCCCCAAGTTTACGATAAGAAGCACCCGTAGTAAGGATAAGGCTCCTGGCAAAATATTCTTGTTGATCGGTTGTAATTTTATAAGGCTGTTTTGATAAATCAACCGCCGTGGCCTGGTCAAATACAAAATTTGCGCCAAAATTTTCTGCCTGGCTTTGAAAAAGGTCGCTCAACTCCAACCCACCCACGCCGTTAGGAAATCCCGGATAGTTTTCCAGACGGTCTGTGGTTGCCGATTGTCCACCCACTTCCACACCGGTAATAACCAGCGGATTCAGTTCGGCGCGTGCAGCATATAAAGCCGCGGTTTGACCTGCCGGACCGGATCCAAGAATAATGACATTATGCACTGGGTTTGAATTGCTTTCCATCATGTTGCTGCTCCTGCCTGTTTTTATTCAATTTCTAATTATTATCGATGCCGTTCAGACTGAAAGGTTACACGATTTGGCAAAAGGATCGCCCTGACGGGCGTTCCTTCCACCCCCACAATTTTCAACGGTAAACAAACCAGCCAATATAACCCGGGGCTGACTTGGGAGAGGTCTGTCCCTTCCAGAATAACCGTATTCTCACTTAAAAATGCACGGTGTACTTCATATTCTGCCCCATACTGGGCGATTGAAGGCGCATCAATTCCAATCAATCGTAAATTCAATTTTGATAGTTCGATGGCTGCATCCACTGAAAGAGCGACAAAATCCGTGCTAAATTTTCTCCATTTTTTCGGATATTCTTTTGAATTGCTAGTCTTGAATAACAAACGCTCTGCAGAGCAATCTTTCACCAGGTCTTGAATTTGTTCCTTTTCAATCACGCGAATGTTTTCAGGAATTTCCACCACAAGCACATCACCCACCAAATTATCAAGCTCAATCTGGTCGGTTGCCATGCCGCCTTGCAGGTAGTGCAACGGTGAATCAATGTGGGTGCCGGTATGTAAACTGAATGAAATCATTGAGACATTCGCACCGTCACGTTCGATGCTGGCAACCTGCTCAATGCACACAGGAGGATCACCCTCCCATACTGCCATACCTTCAACAATCGGCACGCTAATATCAAGGAGTTCCATTATTTCTGAACTTCTTTCAACCAACCACTGGCTCGAAATATATCAGTCAGCAATTGTTTTCTTTCTTCATCAGTCATGGGGCGTGGACGGGCATAATCTTCAAGCATTGCGGTTAACAATTCAGTTCCAATGTATTGACCGTCATAGAAATAGTGACGATCAATAAACTCACGCCTTGTCCCCGGGTTTGGAAAGGTCATTTGATCAAAAAACAGGTTTCCCAGGCCATAATGGATAAAACCCGAATCACGGAACTCCATGGCCTGTGGAAAATGAGACTGACTGCCGCTGACAATCACGGCGCCGGCATCTGTCAATTTGCGAAAATCGGTCACCTGAGAAATGTTGGGTTCATGCGAGTATGATTCGAAATATTGTTGAGTCACAATCACCTGGTAACCCTCTTCTTTTAGCCTTGCGATGGTTTCATAAAATTCAGGATACTCACACGGTAGAGACCCTGGTGAACGTTCAGTTGCCCAGGCATATTTTGGACCTGCTGGATTGCATCCCATAAACGCCAACCGGTTTCCATGATCCTCAATTAACAGCGGCTGGTTGGCGCTTGCCAGGTCTCTTCCCCCGGCATATGTTTTTATTCCGCGTTCGTCATACATATCCAGGGTGTTTAGCAATGCACTCACCCCCCAGTCCATTACATGGTTCCCGCTTAGTTCCACAATATCAACACCCATATCTTCCAATAGCCCGATGTATTCATCCCGACTGCAAAATTGCAGCGATAACTGGTTGGGATTTCCAGGTGGGCATCTTGAATCAAACGATACTTCATTACAAACATGGGTAAGGTCTGCTTCAACAAGCCAATGTTTAATATCCCGGCCTGGGTAAGTCACCCCCAACGTATCCATTCTTTCTGCCGTGGCACGTACCAATGCCGTGACACCGGTCATAACCAGCAAAGTGAACTTTTGTGGATCGCGATTGGTTTTCTTCCATGCCACTTTGTGATCAACGGACAAGGTTTCTATCTTATTAATGACTTCCTGGTCACCAGTGAGTGTGATGTTTACTTGCAGGGGATAAGCAGTATCCAATTCTCCCCGCTGCAAAGGCGATAGTCCATCAACATATAATACCTTCAACCGTGGTTCAATTTGCTCAAATGGAATGATGCCCCAACATTTTTCTGCATCCCAACACTGATTCACAAAATCTTCTTCAGCAACAATCTTAACGCCATTTCTGGCTGGCTCGCCCCACATTTTTTTAAAAACCGCGTGGGTATCCTCACTCATCCAGAGCGCTCCGAATTTTTCGAAATTCACTCCTTCAGTCTGCCAGGCTAATTTCAGTTCGTCCAGACCAATTGAATCATCCAATGTCGGGAATGGGGCAACCAGGGCATAAACCCAGTTGGCTATTGACTCTCCTTCAGAATTTATCGATACAATGGTTTCGATATTGTCATTACCATCTGTCAAGATGATGGGGTCAGAAATTTTGAAAGACTCCCTGAAATCAGTCGGAAGTTTTGGATCAAGAAATATTTTAAATTGTCGAACACCATCAGTTGGCCTGTCTGTTGGATCGGGCAACGTCGCAACAGTGGGCGCAAGAGTCGATTCTGCAGCTTTAACAGGTGAACACGCAACAAGAATTGTGGTGATGATTAGTGCAATAAAAACCAGCGATTTCAATCTTCCCATACACACGCCTTAAAAATCTCCTCCATGAAATGATAATGTTCATCAGCCTTCATCGGACGGGGTCTAGAATAATCCTCAAGCATAGCAGTTAACAATTCGGTGCCTATATATTTTCCCTCATAAAAATAGTGCCGGTCAATAAATTCGCGTCGATTGTATTCGTTCATTTGATCAAAGAATAAATTGCCCAGGCCATAATGAATAAAAGTACCACCAATGATTGTCATGGCCTGTGGTGAATGCGATTGGCTTCCACTGACGATGGCCGGTTTTGCCTCTGCGGCAACACGGTTGAAATCAACACGCTGAGCTGAATGCGGTTTGTAGTCTTCCACTTCAATATGCTGAAAAGTGACAATAGGAATATATCCCTCGGTTTTTAATTGAATAATCTTTTCAATCATCTCATCCAGTTCACAGGGGGCTGGCCCGGGTTGCTTGTCAGTTGCCCAATAATCTTTGGGCCCGGCTGCATTGCAACCCAAAAACACCAGCTTATTGCCGTGATGTTCAATTTTCAAGGGCTCTTGCGCTTCTTTCAAGTCGCGCCCTCCCCCATAATAGGGGATGCTATTCTCACGATAAATATCCAGAGTCTCCAACAAGGGTTCATTACCCCAGTCTTGCAAATGATTGCCGGTAAGTTCGACAAAATCAATACCCACATCATTCAACAATTCAAGGTATTTGGGATCGCTGCAAAACCGCATTTCGAGCCGCACCGGATTTGCCGGCGGGCATTTCGACCAAAAGGACACCTCGTTGCTGATATGCGTTAAGTCAGCTTCCCTCAACCAATCTCTGATGTCGCTTCCCGGATATGTCAATCCTTCTTCTTCCATGCGCAAAGCAGTGTGACGCACCAGGGCAGTCGTACCAGTCATAACCAGGATCGTTAACTTTTCCCGATCTCGATTTGTTGCTGGAATGCTTATTCCCCTGGCAGGCAGTGAATGGTAATTGATTGCGTTGTCACGCACAGACACAGTGAAATGGGCAGACAGTGGATATTTTTCCAAAATATCATCCAATGGTGATTTACCATTAATCCGAATTACTTTCCATCGAGGTTCGAGCTCAGAAAATGGAATAATTGCCCAGGAGGGTTGATTATCCCACGCGGTATCAAGAATTTCATCATCAGGAATAATGCTCACTGCATTTTTCCCCGGTTCGCCCCACATTTGCTCAAAAATTGTCAGCGTTTCCTTGGAAAGCATTAGCGGTTTTCCTTCAAACTTCCCTTTTGCATTTCCCCGCCATGCCTGCCGCAACGCTGAAAGGGAAACACTATCCACATTGGTCGAAAATGGTGTCACCAGTGCATAAATCCATTCGATATATGCCGTTTTTACCAATTCATCTGCCGGGTCATTGTTAATCCCAATGCGTATATCAGCATCCTGCTGGTTGGTAATCGCCAGGTTTGGCTTGACGACCTTGATTTCTTGCTTGACCGCCTGAGGTAAAGTGGGAGAAATCCACACGTTTAGTGGTTCATCTTGTTTAACCAGAGTAGCTTTCAATGTGGATGATGTTTTGATTTCAACAGTTGTTGACTGTTGAACCAGATCTTCTGGTGCTTTTAAACCATCAGAATATGGTGTACAGCCAACCATTAATAAAAACATACTGATTACAATTTGGGTGGTTTTGCTTGAATGAATTTGCATAGAAATGGATTATTGATGGGATTTGAAAGTTTAAACAAGTCTATTATAACTTGTCTGTTCGCATCCCAAATGGGCAGTTGATTAACCAACCCGGCTTCCATAGAATTGGAAACTCGGGTATAAAATAATAATGTCAGTTGAAATATGGAAAGGGAAACACGCATGCGTCCTGTTGCAGTAATTGGTATTGGTCAAACAAAAATTGACGAGCACTGGGGTTTATCTTTGCGTGAGTTGGCTGGTGAAGCGGCCCTTGAAGCTATGAATGATTCAGGGATTTCACGGGTTGATGCTGTTTATGTTGGAAATATGATGTCAGGTTCGGCCAACCATCAGCAGCACATGGGAGCCTACATTGCAGATTGGATTGGAATGCGTTTCAGTGAAGCCCTGCATGTGGAAGCTGCATGCAGCTCGGGCGCGGCCGCCTTCCGCAGCGCTTTTCTTTCCGTGGCATCTGGAGAGATTGACATTGCCATGGCGGTGGGTGTTGAGAAAATGACTGATTCTCCCACCGCAGAAATCACCACCGAATTAGCCACCGCCGCCGATTCAGACTGGGAAAAAGACCAGGGATTATCCTTCGTGGCCTTAAACGCCCTGGTTATGCGGCGCTACATGCATGAATTTGGCTGGCAGCATGATGATTTTGCCGCTTTTTCCATCAATGCTCATGCCAATGGCGTTCACAATCCAAATGCCCGTTTTCGGAAACCCATCACATTGAAAGATTATCAAAAAGCTGCCATGGTGGCTGAACCCATCAGCGTGATGGATGCATCACCCATGGGTGACGGTGCTGCGGCAGCCTTTCTGGTGCCCGCCGAACATTTGCGAAACACAGGAAGAAACCATCAAATACATGTTCTGGCTTCATCAGCCGCCACTGACACTATCGCCGTTGACAACCGCCTTGAACCAACCTGGCTAAAGGCCGCCGCTCTCTCATCCAGCACTGCTTACAGGCAGGCTGGTTTAACCCCTGAAGATATTGACATTTTTGAATTGCATGATGCCTTCACCATCATGGCTACGTTGTCATTGGAAGCTGCCGGCTTTGCTCCCCGTGGGCAGGCTCCCCGCCTGGCCAATGACGGTGCCATAACCCCACAGGGAAAAATCCCCATTGCCACCCGTGGTGGATTAAAAGCCCGCGGTCATCCAGTGGGCGCCACCGGCATGTATCAAATAGTTGAAGCTGTTCAACAACTTCGTGGAACCGCTGAACAGAACCAGATCGACGGCGCGAAAATTGTCATGACTCAAAACATTGGCGGCAGCGGATCCAACATTATTACACATATTCTGGGACAGGCTGAGTAGGGTAAATCAATCTGCAGATTTGAAGGTTGCTACTAAATTCCTCATAGCTCATCAACGAATATTCAGGAGCGTTAATAATATGGAATTTCACATTTCAAAACATGCCCGCATTCGCTACCATTTTGATCAATCGCTCTTCTCGTTTGATGGAAATGTCATATTTGCCGACATTAATGCTGTTCACATTTTTACCCAGAAAATAAACAGCCAGCGCGACCTCCTTCACCATCCCGAAAAAGCGATCAAAGCCAGTCACATAAATGCCTTGGGATTAATGGATGAGATTTTTCATTTCATCATTTCTCTCTACACTCGCCAGTTAAATCCTGACGTATGGCAGAAGACGCTTCAATGGGTTGAAGCCCAACTTGGCAAAACAGTTGTTGATCAAGTACTTACCGAATTTGTTGCCGAATTTCCCCCTAAAGAAATCTATGCAGATCAGGTAACCGTCGAAGACTATCTTTTTATACATGCCGACGCTTCCATTCACCGGAAAATGGCGCTGGAAGAATGTATTCTCCTGTGGATCAGCAATCGAAATCCGGCGCTTGACCCTTACCAGGAATTGTTTGATGACTCTAACCTGACAGATAACACCGCCTATCTCAAACTGATACGCGAAACCATCTCATTCTTCGATACGCAACCACCTTTCGGGCCATATAAGCAAAATCTCATCACCATGCTGCGCAGTCCAGCCATCCATGTTCCCGATTCAATCATGGGACAGATGGAATACATTCGAAACCACTGGGCTGGGCTGTTGGGACATTTCCTCTACCGTTTACTGAGCAGTCTGGATTTTATCAAAGAAGAACAAAAAAGCCCATTTCTTGGCAGCGGACCGATACAAATTCCTGTTTATGGGGCGGCACAATTTGGCACAGAAGGAATGGAGAATTTCAGCCCTGATCGCGATTGGATGCCCAGTCTTGTCTTGATTGCCAAGAATATTTATGTCTGGCTGGATCAATTGAGAAAGAAATATCAGGCTGATATCTATCACCTGGACCAGATTCCAGATGCAGAGTTGGATCAACTGGCAGACTGGGGGTTCACCGGCATTTGGTTGATTGGTGTATGGGAACGCAGCCAGGCTTCAGCCAGGATAAAACAGCTTTGCGGAAATCCAGAAGCCATTTCATCAGCCTATTCTCTCTCTCAATATCAAATTGCCCTGGACCTGGGTGGTGAAGATGCTTTCCAGAACTTCAGAGAGCGTGCCTGGCGTCGCGGCATTCGCATTGGAAGTGATATGGTACCCAACCACATGGGTATTGATTCGCCGTGGGTTCTGGAACACCCCGACTGGTTTATATCGCAGGACTACAGTCCATTTCCATCCTATTCCTTCAACGGCCCCGATCTTTCCCCTACTCCCGATATTGGCATCTTCATTGAGGATCATTATTACGACCGCACAGATGCTGCCGTTGTCTTCAAGTGGCATAACCGGCCAAACAACATCACGCGCTATATTTATCACGGCAATGACGGCACCAGCATGCCGTGGAATGACACCGCCCAGCTTAATTATCTAAACCCGCAAGTACGCGAAGCCGTCATTCAAACCATTTTGTCAGTAGCGCGGCGTTTCCCCATCATCCGCTTTGACGCAGCCATGACCCTGGCGCGCTTGCATTACCAGCGCCTGTGGTTTCCAGAACCCGGCACTGGCGGTGATATTCCATCCCGCTCACAACACAGCATGACCAAAGCCCAGTTCGAATCACTGATGAATCAGGAATTCTGGCGAGAAGTTGTTGAACGGACTGCCCAGGAAGCCCCCGACACCCTGCTTTTAGCTGAGGCTTTCTGGATGATGGAAGGTTTTTTTGTACGAACACTGGGCATGCACCGCGTCTATAACAGTGCATTCATGAACATGCTGCGCAATGAAGATAACGAGAAATATCGCTATTTGATCAAAAATACGTTGGAATTTGATCCCGAAATTCTCCGTCGTTATGTCAATTTCATGAACAATCCAGATGAACGCACCGCCATAGAACAGTTCGGTGACGGAGACAAATATTTTGGTATTTGCACGCTCATGGCCACCATGCCTGGCCTCCCCATGTTCGGTCATGGTCAAATTGAAGGTTTTACTGAAAAATACGGTATGGAATACCGCCGCGCCTACCTGGACGAAAAAGTAAACCAGGGCTTTGTTGAGCGGCACAAATGGGAAATTTTTCCCCTGCTTCGACAACGCAAGCTGTTCTCAGGGGTGGAAAACTTCTTGCTATACGATTTCAGCACGCCAGATCGAGGGATTAATCAGAACGTTTTTGCCTTTTCCAATCGTCTCGGAAATGAAAAAGCTCTGGTGATCTATAACAATAAATACGAATCAACCAAAGGCTGGATCCGTGAATCATCGCCCAAAATAGTGAAACATCAGGATGAAGGCAGTCACAAATTGGTTCAGAAAACCCTGGGTGAAGGATTAGATCTGCACAATGAACCGGGTTATTATGTCATCCTCCATGACCAGGCTAATCGACTGGAATATATTCGCTCCTGCCAGGAATTATTCAACCAGGGTTTTTACGTTGAATTGGGCGCATTTCAGAAGCATGTCTTCAATCGTATTGAAGAAATTAGAGACGATCAAGACGGGCGTTTTGGTCGCCTGTGCGAATACCTGCACGGAAACGGAGTTCCCAACCTGTTTGAAACGATGGATGAATTATTGCTTCAACCCATTCATACTCCCTTTTCTGAAATTGCCAATGCTGGATATTTAAATTACCTGTTGGAAACCCTTGAAAAAGGATATACGCAAGCTGATCTGGTTTATATTCTTAAGGAATCGGCTGAAAAATATGCGCCGTTTTTGAACGGAATTGAGATGTTCACACACGAAAAACTGTTAAAAGAATCTCAACTCCGCCAGCAACAATTGTTGATAAAAACCCTTTTGACACCAGTAATTTTGCCTGATAAAGAAAGTATTACAACCGAAACAAAACCAACCATATCATTGCACACCCGGCTTGCAGAATTTAAAAACGCACCTCAAAAACAAATCCCATTTTTATTTTGGAGTTTCCTCTCCCCGCTATGTATTGTGCCTCAACCAGGTGGACAGGAAAACGAACAGGTAATCCACCTGCTTGATGAATGGAAACTTGGAAAAATGGTTAAAAAATCCATCGAAGATTTGGGGTATTCCAATGATGAAAGCAGGCAACTGTGGAGCAATACCAAATTGCTTATTAAATTGCAAAACTGGGAAAACCAATTGATCGACACATCCGCAAATGCACTTGTAAATTCTTGGTTTGCCGATCCTTTCATTCAGGAGTATTTGGGCATCAATTCCTACGACGGGGTCCTCTGGTATCAAGGAGAAGCGTTTGCAGAAATGGAAGATTGCCTGCTCATTTTATCCTGTATCCATCAGCAGCAATCATTAGCTGGCCAGCAGGAACTTCAAATCTCAACATCAGCAGAGGTGTTCCTGAGAAAACTGCATCAGGCGGCCGAGAAATCGTATTACAGGGTTGAACAACTACTGGGTGAATTTCCTCTGGAAGACGAATAATCCAAATTTAACCGTTGTTATTCAAGCTTTTGGATATAGTCGAGAAAAACCTGGCTTCCCGACAGGTCAGTGGTAGTGCTGTGTACACTTTTCAAGTCTTCCACGGTCTTTTCCACCAGGTCAATCCCGCATGATTTCTTGAGCCGCCAGACCGCCTGGGCGGCGAATTTCACGTTATTTTGAGGTTCAATTCGATAGAAATCATCAAAGAACCAGCCGCAGGAGGTCATCATTCTTTGCCGGTCGAATTGCACTTTTAACAAATCGTCCATTCTATTAAGCAAATCCGCTGAAACGGTCTTGCCCCCGTTCAAACGCGCAACAAGGTGATTTAATTCTTCTTGTTGTAATTTCACGCGCAAGTATTCATGGCGAATTTCCCAGGGATTGGCAAATTGCCCGCCCATGATTTCCAGATAGGCTTTATCAATGCGCCCTGCCAGTCTGTCCAATGCCTTTCGCAATCGTCCTTTCCATTGACTGTGTGGCGTGCAGTCGCATCCGGTGCTCCAGCGGGCAATTCCGTGATGGCAGCTCCAAGATGTGTTGGAAAGAATTTTGATTTCATCCTCAACGGGATGCGTTTTTCGCCACAATGCAGGAAAAGTTGACTCAATACCTTCTTTTTTCAACGCACGATTCATAAGATATGCGAGAAATTTGTCACGAAAAGGTTGGTGATGACCGTAAAGTTCACCATCAGTGGCGATGGTCATTATTTGATCTTTTTGATTATGCGCATGAAATATCGGCTGAATTTTATCTTTGGCGAATCTCTCCGCATTGCTGGTTGCCTGTGGATCAAAACTCACCAGCGCGCTAAGTCCCTGTTCATAAAAAAACACATCCATGAAAAGCCCATTCTTCAATCCCACCTTGTAGAATTTGCTACAATCAACTGAGGGATCAGCAGCCTGCCAGGGGGCTAGAATCGTGTATTCAATACCGGCTTCGACCGCCGTTTCAAGTGTCTCTTCATCAACTGCTGTTTCTGGAAACCACATTCCCTGGGGTTTGCGCCCAAAACGTTTTTCAAAATCAATGATCCCCCAGCGAATCTGGGTAATCTTATCTTCGCGCGTACCGAGCGGCAGTATGGTGTGATGATAGGGTTGAGCCATGGCATTGCCCACACCATGAAGAGAGCAATTGGTCTTATCTGCTTCAATAATTCGATTTAAGATCTGCGGATCATATTTGCTCATCCATTCACTCAAAGTCGGCCCAAGGTCAAAACTGATCAACTCAAAATTACCCAAATCGGCATTTGGTTTATAGCATTGCGCATGAATTTTTTCATTCCAATTTTGGTAGGGAAAAGCGCCTTTTTCCTGTGGAATCTCACCTGTTAATGGGTCTTCTCTTGAAGGTTGATAAAAATGAGCATGGATGCACAATGCATGAACGGTCATCAGCAATATTCCAATCAAATTATAAAAAATTTAGATAATCAATGTGTTGCAATAACCTGGCCGGCATAATACCAAACTCTTTGGGCATACTGTCCAGGGGGCAGGTCCGGTCAACCGAAAGATAATCCAGCCAGTAATACGGCAGCACAAGGCCGGGACTTACTTGTTCAAAATAGAGGGAAAGGAATCGAAAAATTGGTGGTGATACAGAAATAATACTTCGTCTCAAACGCATCGTTCGCAAAAAAATTTCGATTAACTGGCGCAGGTTGAAGGTCTCATCCCCGCCAATTGTAAATATTTTTTTTCGTGTCGAATCATCATCCAGTGCAATTATCAGGCAAGTTACCAGGTCATCAATCCACAAGGGCTGAATGAGGTTTTCGCCCAAACCTGGTATGAGTGTAAAAAACTTTGTCCGGCGAATATAGTGCGCCAGTGATGTGGTGAACTGGTCTTGCGGCCCAAAAACAACCGTTGGACGAAAAATGGTGTAATCAACCTGACTTTGTGTGATGGCATATTCAGCCAGTGCCTTTGCTTTCAAGAGGGGGTAACCGGATGCCCTGTCTGCCCCTATGTGACTGATGTAAAAAATCCGATCCACCCCTGTTTGAACACACACACGCGTCAAAGATTCGGTCCCTTCAACATCCACACCCTTCAAATCAGCCCGACTTCCTGATCTTTCCGAACTCACCAGGTGGAATACTACTTGCACGTCCTTCATGGCAGCGCGCAATCCTTTCTCATCGTTTAAGCTGGATACAGCCACTTCAATGGGGACGCTGCGCGGTAAATTGGGTGTGGTTTTTGATGGGCGCAATAAGGTTCGCACTGGTTTTCCCATTGCCACCAGTTGCCTGATTAATGCCTGTCCAATAAAACCAGTACCGCCGGTTACCAAGATCATAGGCTCCAAATTATAGCAGATTCATTTTTATATAGGGTTTTTGGCATACAACTTGCAAGTTATTCAAACAAGAAATCCAGTTCGCTCGAATTGTCAGGGAGTACGATGGACTCGAAACAAATTAATTCATTTCAAATAAAACCCGCAAAACGGATCGGTTTTCATTATTTTCCCGATACACTCCATTACCGGTCAAATGATTTGGAAACCTGGCTGCCCCACTTAAATGAGTTAGGGGCGTCCTGGTTAGTGATTCGCTCATCAGTGGAACGCGCCATTCCTGAACAATTTGTCACCGGCTTGGTGCGCAGCGGTATCGAACCAATCATCTGGTTCGACTTTCCCCTGAACAAGTCTCCCAACCTGGTGGAAATTAAACCCATTCTCACTTCTTATGCCAGGTGGGGAGCAAATTACATTGCTTTCTTTGATCAACCCAATGCTGCTGCCTCCTGGACGCCTTCCGTGTGGTCGCAAAATAGCATTGTCGATCGGTTTTTGGAGCGCTTCTTGCCTCTGGTAAGCATAACCTTGCAGATCGGTTTGAAACCCGTTCTTCCTCCATTGCAGCCCGGCGGAAGCTTTTGGGACACTGTGTTTCTGCGCTCCATGCTGGAATCACTGGATCGGAGAAAACTCACCCCGGTTGTAAACAACATGGCATTGTCTGCTTACGCCTGTACGGCTGGTCGTGACCTGCAATGGGGCGCCGGCGGGCCGGAACGATGGCCCAACTCACGCCCATACATCACCCCGGATGGTGAACAAGACCAATGCGGATTCAGGATCTTTGACTGGTATAAAGCCATTTGTCAGGCGGTCATTGGAACCACCATTCCCATATTCCTTTTCGGAGTAGGTGTTGAAGCTATTCAGCCGCAGGAACAAATTGACCCGGCCAGGCACAGCGATGTGAATTTGGCGATTGCCCGTGCATTATCCGAAAGTCAGGTACCCAATCCTGACAAATCATCAACCTTTTTGGAAAGCATCCCCGAAGAAGTGTTGGCAAGCAATTTTTGGCTGCTGGCTGCCGAGAAAGATACACCCCACCATGCCCAGGCATGGTTTCAAGACGGCAAACAACTACCGGTTGTTGATAACCTGAAAAACTGGGTATCCAATCCAAAGATAGCAGCAAAAACACCCAAAAAGGTTGAAACATCTGACATTCCCTGTATGGTTGATTTTTTCAAGAAAGATACTCCCTTTCCCGTTCACCACAAGATTGAACATTACTTGCTTTTGCCCAGCTTTAAAAATGGAGCCTCAGACTGGCAGTTCGAATTGGTTAAACCATTCATTACAAAATACCGGCCTACCATTGGCTTTTCACCCGAAGAAGCTGAACTTGCCGCAAAAGTGACGATTGTTGGAGAACCCCGATTATTTCCGGAAGGAACCATTCCACGCTTGCAGCAGGCAGGATGCAAAATTGAACGAATTTATGTAAATGGCACAAGTGTTGCACCATAAAAGCGAGAGGTGAATTATGTATCCATTTCAGCCGATTAAACCTGTTCAGCATACCCCGATTGATTTCCATAAACCTGTTTTAAAGGTCATCGGGTTGGGCGGAGGTGGTTGCAATGCCATCAACCGAATGATAGAGTTGGGCCTCGAAGGCGTAGATTACATCGCCGCCAATACCGATCACCAGGCCCTGGCAAATTGTCTCGCGACCACAAAAATCCAACTGGGACCGCGCTCAACCCGCGGTTTGGGCTGCGGCGGCGATCCAAAAATCGGCGAAGCCGCGGCTGAAGAAAGCCTCCGAGATCTCAACGCTGCTCTGGCAGGTGCCGACATGGTTTTTCTCACTGCCGGTATGGGCGGCGGCACTGGCACTGGTTCCATTCCGGTTGCAGCACGCGTGGCACGCGCGCTTGACGCCGTCACAGTGGCCATCGTGACCACCCCGTTCGCATTCGAGGTAGGCCGTCGACAGCGCAATGCGCAAGAAGGCCTGGCAAAATTGCGCCAGTATACCGACACGCTCATCACCGTTCCAAATGATCGTCTCCTTCAAATCGCACCGAGAGACATGTCTTTAGATTTGGCTTTCCGCCTGGCAGATGATGTATTGCGACAGGGCATTCAGGGCATCACAGAGTTGATCACTCACACCGGAATGATTAATGTGGACTTTGCACATATTCGGTCACTCATGCGTTCTGGGGGCGGCTCCATTCTCTCGATAGGTTACGGGCAGGGACAGAACAAAGCATTGAAGGCAGTTAACCAGGCGCTTCACCACCCCATTCTCGACACCATCCCAGTGGAAAGCGCCACCGGAATGATCGTGAATTTTTCCGGTGGGTCCGATTTGACCTTCTTTGAAATTTCTGAAGCGCTCACCTTCTTGCAGGAAAGAACAAACAATAAAACCGACATTGTTCCGGGTGTCATTACCGATGAAAGCATGCAAGATCGTGTTGAAGTGATCATGGTCATCACGGGGCTGGGTGCAACGGCAGTAGATCCCAACCAGATAGCCGCCCATCCCGAGCCCGCTGAAAAAGCCGCATCCGAACAACCTGCTCCGGTAAAAATGACCATCCCTGCCCAGGAAGAAAGACCTGTGGTGCATCTCGAAATGGCGCATTCACACTCCGAGCTAGATTTGCCCGCTTTTATGCGCCGCCGCGTGTAAAGAATGACAATACATGGACAAGCAGGCTATTCAATCCATTTGTGTGCAAGTTTATCGTCGTTTTCCAGAACTTAAGGGACGTTCTCCTCAAGTTAAAACCATTGGCGATAATCAATTGCTCATATTTCAGGCAACTGCCAAAACAGCTGATGGGCATGCCCTACCACGCACCGTTCGAGTGGTTGTTAATCCTGCCGGAAAAGTAATTAAAATAACCACTTCTCGTTGAAAACCTGGAGGAATGAATGGTTTCAAGATTGACACAACAACTTGAACTGGCCTTTTGGGATTTTGCCATTCAAGCCATGGCAAAGTCACGGTTCGTTCAAAAATTGTTGAAAACCGCATATCAAGTAAAACAATACCCGGAAAAGGTTTTGGCACTGGTGTGCGCCAGCGGATTAATGGCGGGTGTCATTACCGGTATGGGGATTTTTATTATCACAAAATTTTGATAAGCAGCATTAACTTAACTACTTTATAAGTCCGCTAAAAGCGGGCTTTTTTTCATTTGGTAAAATATTCAAAGGATCGTCCGATAATAAATTTAGCTATTAGAATGAAAAAGTTAGGTTTTCTTCACTATCTCGCTGCTTTTTTGGTATGCACAATCCTGGGTGGGTGGATTTCTTTTCATATGCTTGCCAGTCAATTTGCATCCCCACAGGCAGAACCCCTACTGGCCGAAAAACCATCCAATTTCATCCCTTCAACCGGCCTAATTCAACAAAATTTTTTGTTAATAGAAGTAGATCAACTTAACCATACACAGCCCACGCTAAAATCCATCTGGGCTGTTTTTTCCGTACCCACTACCCCTGCCTTTATAACTTTTAAGCAGCTCTACCCGTCAACATCAGAGGTTCAACTGGCGGCATCGTTACAACATTCCTTTCTGCTGAACGGGGAAAAGAGACCTGTGGATGATTTTCTTCAAATAATTACCGACCGGTTTCGGTTGGATGGCATAATTATCGTGGATGAAGACTCATTTCAGGAGTTTAACACCTGGCTTCATATAACACAGGATTCCCCGCATAATGAATCTGAAAAGTTATCATCAGCTGAAACCCTCATTCAATTTTGCGATCAGGTTAACCAAAATAATCTCCCCAAACAAATTGCCTGGGATTCCATTCTTTCAGATCGTTTTGTGTCAGATATTGAAATAAATCTAGCAGTAAGAACCTGGAAAGCAATCACAGAAGAAAGTGGAAACCACCATTGTGAAGTGATTCCATAAGCTGCCCCGATCTACTTCCAATCAGGTGTTGCCCTGGCTTTTCCGCGCAGCTTCTTCTCAATGGCAATGCCCGCTACGGCTCCCTCGGCGGCAGAAACAACCACCTGCCTTACATGCGAACAAATCACATCACCAACCGCATATACCCCTTCAACCTCAGTTTGATACTCTGAATTTACGGGAATGCAGCCACTTTCCGCGGTTGGAACCTGTCCCATTAAAAAATCGGTAACCGGTTTTGACCCCTGGGTGTAGAAAAAGGCTCCCTGAATGGGTAATTTTACTTCGTCATTTTCATCCTTGATGTGCAGACCTTCCAATTTATCGCTGCCGAAAACTTCTCTGACTGTTGTTTTAGGATGAAACACCACTTTGGAATGATCAAGAAGTTCTTCTGCCAGATGTCTGGGTGCTTTCAACTCCGACGGGGCAATGAAATGAACCTGGTTGGCAAATTTTGTCAGGAACAGCGCTTCTTCAACAGCCTCATCACTGGTTCCCACCACCGCCACATCTTTTCCCTTGAAAAATGCCCCATCGCAGGTGGCGCAGTACGACACGCCTTTTCCAAGATATTTTTCTTCACCAGGGAACAACCTGCCTCGCCCCATCGAGCCAGTGGCAATCACAACTGCCTTGCTGCTATAAGTGGCATTGTTTGCGTAAATGGTCTTGGTTTCATTGAGTAAATCCACCGCCTGAACCCGATCACTTACATAAACAGCGCCAAATTTGCGGGCGTGATCGCGCATTTTTTGGACCAGGTCAGCTCCATTAATTTCATCCATAAAACCCGGATAATTGGCGATTTTATTGGTTATGCCCAGGGCGCCGGCGGTAATCCCTTTATCAATAACAAGGGTTTTCAATTCAGCGCGAGCCGTGTAGAGTGCGGTTGATGAACCGGCGGGCCCTCCACCAATGATAATTACATCGAACAATTCATTAGAATTCACAACAGGCAAGTCTTCCATTATCTGTACTCCAATATTTTTCTTTTATTGATTCATGATAACCGAAAAAGATACTTTTAATATTGAAAAATAAAAGCGCCCCGGTGATGGAACCAGGGCGCCTTTATCTACTAAGACTTATGCTTTTTTCTGGAGTTCCCGCCACACCCGTTCAGGTGTCAGGGGTAGATCGTGCACCCACACCCCGGTTGCATTGTGCAGCGCGTCGACAATGGCAGGGGCTGTCGCATCAATTGAAATTTCGGATACTGATTTGGCGCCAAACGGCCCACTGGGGTCGTCTGTCTGAACAAAAATCACATCCATCTGAGGCGTTTCATTCGACTTGTAAACCCGGTAGGTTCCGAAGCGGGCGTTGAGTATTTTACCTGTATCGTCAAATAGTGTATCTTCGCAATGCCCGAAGCCCAATCCTTGCAGCATGCCCCCTTCCACCTGTCCGGCAGCCGTGCGAGGATTGATCACACGCCCGCAGTCCACCAGCATGAGCAGCCGGTCAATAGAAATGGCACCAGTCTCGGTATCCACTTCAATTTCTGCGAATTGTGCTGCGGTTGGCGGCGGGCTTTTATAACTCATGTGCGAAGCAGTTGCCATGATCTGATGCTGGTTTTGTTGGTGCAGGCTGTTAAGCGCCACTTCTGCCAGGGTTACCGAACGCCCATCAGGAGCAACGGCTTTGCGTTCGCGCAGTTCAATTTCACTGGCTTTCACATTTCCAAGCATCAGCGCGGCGTGCTCACAAATCTGGTCTTTAATCTTCACAGCCGTGTTGTAGACCGCGCCGCCGCTGATGTAGGTGGTGCTGCTTGCGTAGGCACCTTTGTCAAATGGGGTAAAGTCGGTATCCGAAGAATAGACAATAAAGTCTTCAACTTCACACCCCAGCACTTCTGCGGCAATTTGCGCCAGGATGGTATCAGAGCCCGTTCCCAGGTCAGTCGCCCCGATCAGTAAATTGAACGAGCCGTCGTCATTCATTTTCAGGGTCGCTGCCGCCATATCCAGGCCGGCGATACCGCTGCCGTGGAAAACAACCGACATGCCAATGCCCTTGCGTTTGGTGCCAGTTTGATTCTGATAAGCTTTGTGCTTGGCATAGTAATCTGTGGCTTCCAGGCCAATTTTCACACATTCATCCAGCGCACTGGTTTCCATGGTCTGCTCATAACCTTCGCGGCCTTCGCCCAGCTTGGTCGAAAGATACATCGGTTCGCCAACTTGAATCCAGTTCTTGCGTTTGAAATCAACCACATCCAGGCCCAGTTTTTCAGCAATTTCTCCCATCAACACTTCTACGGCATATTCTTCCTGCATGGCGCCGTAACCGCGGTAGGCGCCCGCGGGGGGAGTATTGGTATAAACCACATCGCAGATAAAACGGGAGTTGGGTGCGTTATAAAGCGTCAGGCCTTTAAATCCGCCCACCATGTTGACTGTTAAAGCATGGCTGCCGTAGGCACCTGTATCGCCGATCAACTTCAATTCGGCCGCCATCACCTGATCACCCTTTACACCCAGTTTGTATTTAATAAGCTGCGGATGGCGGCTTCGTCCGCTGGTGAACTCCTGGCGGCGGGTGTATTCCATTCGCACCGGACGCCCGGTGACAATGGTCAAATGAGAACACAAATCTTCCAGCAACATTTCCTGCTTGCCGCCAAAACCACCACCAATGCGCGGTTTGATTACTCGAATCCGCTTGATTGGCAAACCAATTAATGGAGCAATGATGCGGCGAACATGGAACGGCACCTGGGTGCTGGTTCGCACAACCAGGCGGCTGTCTTCATCCCAATAGGTGATGCAAACATGCGGTTCCAATTGCATGTGCTGCTGTTTGGGGGTTCGGAATTCACCTTCAAATACCCGGTCAGCCTGTTTGAAAGCCTCATCCACTTTACCAACTTCGGCCTTAACGTGAAACACCACATTGCGCGAGGCGTCAAAAATACCTTCGGTATCCGGCTCATCATGTATGATCGGCGCCCCCGGTTTCATGGCGTCATCCAGTTTTAAAATGGCAGGCAGCACTTCATATTCAACATCAATCAGGCGTAAAGCTTGTTCGGCAATTTCAGGTGATTCAGCCGCCACAATGGCAACGCGATCTCCAACATGCCTCACTTTATTATCCAGAGACACCTGGTCATAAGGCAGCGGTTGCGGGTAACTCTGGCCGCCGCTGGCATACTTTATTCTCGGGACATCTTTGTATGTCAAGACAGCATGCACTCCCGGCAAAGCTTTAGCTTTTGATGTATCAATTTTTTTAATGTTGGCATGGGCATGCGGGCTGGTCAACAATGCACCATAGAGCATCCCTGGAATGCTAACGTCATCTGTGAAGGCAGGTTTGCCTGAAACCAGTTTTTGAGCATCCACTTTGGTTTCTGTCTTGCCTACCACATTCAAACGCTTCATTGATGTGGGCGTCACCACCACCGGCGCCAGCGGTTTGTGTGTGCCAGATTTGCTGTAAAACTCAGGCGGTAGCTTCAACTTGGATGCATCTTCAGGCAAATTCAAATCGACAAATCCAACGGGTTCCACTTTTTCGCCGCGCATGATGGCGGCCGCCCGCATCACGGCTTCGATAATCTTCACATAACCCGTGCAGCGGCAATACACCCCGCTGAGTGCATTGCGAACATCCACCTCGCTTGGATTGGGATTTTCATCCAGAAGCGCCTTGGAGGTCAATATCTGCGCCGGGGTACAAAAACCACATTGGATGGCACCGGTTTCCATGAAAGCCTGCTGAATGGGATGAACTTGATCACCCTGCTGCAATCCCTCAACAGTTAAAATCGTTTTTGATTCAACATCAACGGTTTTGGTTTGACAACTGCGCACCGGTTTGCCGTTCAACAAAACGGTGCACATGCCGCAATCACCTTCCCTGCAGCCAGATTTAACGCTGAATAATTCCTGCTTTCTCAGGGTATCCAAAAGCACTTCGCCGCGCTCGGCATTGACAGTGATCAATTTGCCGTTCAATGAGAACGAAACTTCTTCCAATTTCTTAGCCATGATCGTTCGCTCCCTTCATACAATTCTCCAATGCCCGGCGGGTCAGCACTTCAGCCATAGCCCTGCGATATTCCGCGCTGCCGCGGTAATCCTCTTTGGGTTTCACTTCTTTCATAATCGCCCGGGCAGTTTCTTCAATCACTTTTTCATCGAGCGTTTTTCCCATCAAGCTTTCAGCGCTTTCTGCCAGTTTCACGGTTTCTTTCCAAACGCCCATTAATGCAATTCGCCCTGAGTTAACTTTATTGTTTTTAATTTCCATTGAAGCGGCGGCCGCAACAACCGGTGTATCTTTGGGTGTCAGGCCTATCGTCTCAAGGTAAACTTGCTGGTTGGCATTTCCAACAGGCACCACCAGCGCAGCAGGTTTACCGCGGTTTGATCCTCTCAATAGCATAAAATCTGCAAATGCGATTTCTGTCTGATCAGCCACAAGAACAGAAGCATCCATGCTCAATAGAATGGTTGCCCATACCGGTGCAATACTGACGGATAATAGCACCTTACCAACTGTATACTCATTACGCTGCTGCCAGGTGCTAAAATTTACAAGTGAATCGCGAATAATTGCCGGTACATGTTCATGTTTGCAAACAGCATCAAGAGGAACATCTGCGCCAATAATGAGTTTTTGTTTCCCCCGGAGTTCAATGCCATTTGAATTGATTACATCCGTCATATCTCTCCTCGCTTGGATTTGATAAATTGCTGGTTCTGGTTGATTTTTTAAACTAAGTCTGTTGATTAAGCATAAACGCTTGTATTTCTGTGCTTCTATATTTTACAACGCAAATCGAATTTTTAAACAGGCAATAGTCTGACAATTAACCTTAACTTTAACTTTAATATAAAAAGTCCAAACGCTTGCAGGAAGCTGGTCATCCTACTGTATAATAAAAAATTATTATGGAGAAGGAAAAAGTTATTGATGAATAATACTATTACAGATATTCCGGGTATTCTGGTTGGCAACGCACAGGATGAAATCGCCCTGACAGGTTGCACGGTGATATTGTGTGACGATGGAACGATTGGCGGGGTTGATCAACGTGGCGGTTCACCCGGCACAAGAGAAACCGACGCGCTGCGCCCTATGCACATGGTTGAAAATGTGCACGGTGTTCTGCTGGCGGGTGGCTCTGCTTTTGGTTTAAACGCAGCAGCCGGAGTGATGCAATATCTGGAAGAACAGGGACGTGGTGTGAACACCGGTGTTGCCAGAGTTCCCATCGTACCAGCCGCCATTCTCTTTGATCTCGCCATCGGCAGCGCCGCCATTCGTCCCGATGCGCAAATGGCTTATCAGGCCTGCCAGAATGCTTCCAATGAACCTGCCCAACAGGGCAATGTTGGTGCAGGAACAGGAGCAACCATCGGGAAAATACTGGGCATGGGACAGGCCATGAAATCAGGGCTGGGTTCGGCCAGTGTTGATATTGGAAACGGCGTGTGGGTGGGAGCAATCATTGCTGTAAACGCTCTGGGAGATGTCAAAGACCCATCCAGTGGGAAAATTCTTGCCGGAGCGCGTACTTTGCAAAAAGGCCCCATAAAACTGGGACAACCCGGTTACTTTGCAGATACCATGCAAATTATGCGCACATTCGCCGGCCGGACAATTGTTAATTTTGCGTCGAAAGCCAACACGGTTATTGGTGCAGTTGCCACCAACGCCCGATTAACCAAAGATGAGGCCAATAAAGTTGCACAAATGGCACACAATGGTCTGGCGCGAACCATTTTTCCGGCGCACACCATGTTCGACGGCGACACCATTTTTGCGCTGGCCACCTGCAAAAAGAATGCTGATGTGAATATTGTGGGGGCATTTGCCGCTGAAGCGGTTGCCATGGCAATTGTCCAGGCGGTAAACTGCGCCGTCTCTGCCGGCGGTTTGCCCGCCGCGAATGATATCAAAGATATCGTATAATTCGACTTGATTGCTATTCTTTTTATTATGTAGGAGGAATTCGTGATAAAGATCGTTGCAGATACCTTATCCAATATCCCCCCAGCCGAGGCTAAAGAACTTGGAGTCGCCTATTTACCTCAGGTGATCATTTTTGGGACGGAATCATATTATGATGATTATGAAATCAATTCAGAAATTTTTCTAAAGAAGTTAAGGTCATCCACTCAACTTCCAAAAACGGCTGCGCCACCACCCGAGTTGTATCATCCCATTTTTGAAGAATTTTCAAATGCCGGGCATACCATTATCGTCATTGCACCCTCCACGGAATTGAGCGGAACGTATCGTTCTGCCATGGTTGCGGCAAGAGATTTTCCCAATGCGGATATTCGCATCATTGACACCAGGGTCATAGGAGGAGGTCTGGCTGCCATTGTGCGCCAGGCAGTAAGTTGGGCAGAACAGGGTTTGGATGCTGAAACCCTGGTGAAAAATATCGAAGAAATGAGCGCCAGGCACCGCATCTATTTCGTGGTGGATACCCTGGAATACTTGCACAAAGGCGGCCGTATTGGCGGGGCGAAAGCATTAATGGGAAGTATTCTTCAAATCAAACCCATCTTAAGCCTGCAAAATGGTCGTATTGAGCCGATTGAAAGCCAGCGCACCCACCGCAAGGCCATTGAACGTTTGCGTGAAATTATTGATGCCGAGTGCCCGCACGGCGAAGACTCTTTCCTGTGCATGATGCATGGAGATGCATTGGAAGAAACCAGCCAACTGGCAAAAGGATTTGAAGCGGACCTCGGATTAAGCAATATTCACATCTACTGGCTGCCACCTGCCATATTGGTACACGTCGGCCCGGGTTTGATTGCCGCTTCATTCTTTGTGGCAAAATAACAAATTGGAAGAGGGGCTGTCTGAAAAGTGGGCAAACACACAGGTTTGCCCCTACCCGTAGGGGGCGACCCATGTGTCGCCCCGAAGTTCTTTTTAGACAGCCCCTCTTTTTTTAAATTGCCTGCATCATTATGTTGGTCAGCTCATCGACCGTCAACTGTAATGGATTGCCTTTCATACTGCTCGATACTTTGGATTTCTCCACAATCTCTGGAATATCGGACTGCGAAATGCCGTATTGTGAAAGCGGTGGAATATGTAAATCATCACACATTTTCTTCAACCAGGAAATACCTTCATCAATACTGGCAACTTGGTCATTGGTTACCATTTTCGACACATCCAGATAGCGTTGCAGTGCCGGGTTTTGAGGTTCCCGCTGGCGCAATGCCTTCACATTCGCAGCCGTTACAATGGGCAGCAGTCGGGCGCAAATGGTGCCGTGCGGTGCGTCAAACATGCCTCCAATTGGCCCTGCAAAACCATGCGCGGCGCCCAGGCCTGCATTTGCCAGGCACAGTCCTCCCAATAAACTAACCCAGGCCATATCCTCGCGCGCACGCATGTTATTCCCATCCAGGTATGCGTCCAGCAAAGATCGTCCGGCGCGCATAATTCCTTCACGGGCAAACAAATCGGTCATCGCATTGGCGCGGTGAGAAACAAACGGTTCAATCACCTGTGTCAGGGCATCCATGCCCGAGCTGGCAGTGACCGCTGGAGGCATCGAGCAGGTCAATTCCGGATCGATAATTGCCACGGCTGGCAAAATTAATGCGCTTCGCAGGCTGACTTTCACTCGCTTCTCAGTGACAGCCAAAACAGCATTGCGCGTTACTTCAGTTCCCGTACCAGCCGTCGTCGGAATGGCAATCATCGGGGCTGCCCTGTGGTGCAAAGGCTGGTTTTTACCCACAACTTCCAGGTAATCCAACAGGTTGCCCGGGTTGGTTAACATGGCCGAAATGGCTTTCCCACCGTCCAGCACACTGCCGCCTCCAAAAGCAATTACAAAATCACAACTATTTTGTCTGGCAAAATCCACACCTTCAAGGATCAACTCAACTGTTGGCTCCCCTTTGATTCGAAAGATCGACCATTTTATTTTCTTTTCATCCAATAAACTGGTAATTTTTTCGGGGCCAGCACCACCGCTGCCTGTAACAAACAAAGCCTTTGATCCGCAGGAAGCAGCCAAGTCGCCAATCTCCCGGTGTTTACCATTTCCAAAAATGATTTGGCTTGCTGTTGCAAATTGAAATTGCATCATGGATTACTCCTGTTATTGAGCCGGGGGGAACAATTGCTCGTGCCACACACCCTTGCGGGGTTCTTCCATCATAACCGCAACCGTATCGCGCCATTTTAAATAATGGGCGGTTTCTTTATGGCTGGCTGGCGCCTCACTGGTCCGGTAGATCTCCAATAATGTGAATCGGGCTGGATCATCCTTCTCCTGATATAACTCAAACCGTTCAATTCCGGGCTCTTTCAAACTCATCTTTGCATTTTCAAGTGTGGCTGCTTTAAACGCCTCAATACAATCCGGCTTTACATGCACAAAAACAAGTACAACTGACATAACTACCTCCAGGGTGGCAAATTTTTCAACTTTTCTAATTGTATAACGAAATAGCCACATTCCCGAATTATTAAAAATGGATAAGAAGCGAAATTGCTTATTGACTTTTGGGGTTTGTTTGTTGTATAGTATTATCCGGGTTTGGAAACACACCACAAATTGTGCGAAATATTCCAAGCGGAACTGGCATTCCGCGTTTTTTTGTGCCGTTTATCCACTCCTTACAATTCACCTGCACGCTATTGAATTTTAAAGAAAAAAAGTGTATTCTGTCTGTACCATTAACGCAACTTTATTAAGATTGCTTATTGATATTAACGAAATGTTGAGGACTGCAATTTAGAATATGGAGAACGATTTAATAACCGTTGTTGAAGACGACGATGAAGAATTTTCAGCAATAGCCAGGCTTATTGAGCTTGGTCGTCAGAAATCGTATGTCACGATTGAGGACATTTTACACTTCTTCCCTGAAGCCGAGCAAGAAGTCGAACAACTGGAAGAAGCTTTTGCTGCTTTAATGAGTGCTGGAATCACCTACATCGAAGACTCCGTCACTGAAGAACCAACCGATGAAGAATTAGACTCCCGAGAGTTGGATGAGGAAGGGCCGGAAGAAGATCATGTGTTGGATGACCTCGCCCATATTGATACGGATGATACCATTGGTCTTTACCTCAAAGAAGTCAGCCGCGTTCCATTGTTGAATGCCGAAGAAGAAGTTGACCTGGCTCAACGCATAGAGCGCGGGCGCATGGCACGGGAAGAACTCGCACGCGGAAATAATAGCAAGAATCGCTGCGTAGAATTACGACTGCTCATCGAAGACGGATGGGAAGCTCGTGAGCATCTCATCACAGCCAACTCGCGCCTAGTAATCAGCGTTGCCAAAAAATACATGGGGCGCGGTGTGCCATTTTTAGATTTGATTCAAGAAGGCAACATCGGTCTCATTCGCGCCACAAAGAAATTCGACTACCGCCGCGGGCACAAATTCAGCACGTATGCCACCTGGTGGATTCGCCAGGCAGTTACACGCGCCATTGCCGATCAAGGCCGCACCATCCGTGTTCCCGTGCACATGGGCGATCAAATAAACAAATTGCTTCGTGTCCAACATCAATTGACACAGCGCCTGGGTCGTGAACCTGCCGTTGAAGAACTGGCTGAATCATTGGATGTTTCTCCTAAAAAAGTGGAGAATATGATTCAGGTGGCTCGAAGGCCATTATCACTGGAAACCCCCACCGATGACGAAGAAGATTCAGTATTGGGAGATTTCATCGAAGACGATGAAGCGCCGCCTCCTGATGACAGCGCAACCTACAATTTGCTGCGTGAACATCTTGAGGAAGTGTTGAACACCTTACCCCCGCGTGAAGTGCGTATCTTGCAACTTCGCTATGGACTTTTAGATGGACAGGCCTATACTCTGGAAGAAGTCGGTAGAAAGATGGGCGTTACACGCGAGCGTGTACGCCAGATTGAAGCCCAGGCGCTCAGCCGCCTGCGTCATCCCATCATTCGGCGCAAACTGCGCGACTACCTCGGCGAATAAGTTCACAAATCATTCCAGTTAAACGGCATGGAAATCCATGCCGTTTTTAATTCAAAATCCGCAGTAAATCACTTGCGTACTCTGCTTTTATGATGCATACTAGGATTGGGAGTAAACGAATACTATGGCGAAAATACCTTTGCGAACGTATATCAAAGATATTGACGGTTTGATCGACCAGGGTCTAACCGATGAGGCGATAGCTCACTGCAAATCCATTCTACAATTATTCCCAAAATATTTGGAAGTGTATGGTACGTTGGGAAAAGCCTACCTGGAAAGCCAGCGTTATAGCGAAGCATCAGATATTCTGGAAAGAATTCTTTCGGCCAACCCCGATGACTTTGTCTCGCAGGTTGGACTCAGCATTATCAGGGAAGATGAAAACAATCTGGATGCGGCAATCTTTCACATGGAAAGAGCCTATGAAATCCAATCGTCAAACACCGCCATCCAGGAAGAGTTAAAAAGGCTCTATGGAAGACGCGATGGCATTACACCTCATAAAATTCGCATCAGCCGCGGTGCGCTTGTGCGTATGTACTTGCGCGGAGAATTGTATCCACAGACCATAGCCGAAGCACGTGTTGCCCTTCAGGATGACCCCAACCGCCCCGATATTGAAATTGCCCTGGCCAAAGCCTATGCTGCCCTGGGAAAGGACGCCGAAGCATCAGAAATTTGCCAGCGATTAATTGCAAAATTACCTTATTGCCTGGACGCCAATCAAATCATGGCATCCATAACAGAAAACAACCGCTCCTCAGATGTCAATCCCTATCGCCATAAATTGAACGAGTTGGATCCTTATATGGAGTTTTGCCCATCTTCATCTACAAACAGTAAAACTGTCTCGGATGATTCAATTATGGTTGACCACCTTGAATGGCAGCCGTCCATGGGGTTGGGTCAGCAACCCGATTGGGCAAACATGGTTGGCTTACCTGTTGAAAGCGCCGAATCAGAGACTGCCGACTGGTTGAACGCCGTCCCATCCAGTGATCTGTCTGAAACGCCAACACCCATTGATGCCGCTCCACAAGCACCAACCGAAGGAAACGCCTTCTTTGAAACACTCGATCTGGCAGCATCACAGGAACCGAATTTGGATTGGCTGAATGAAATTTCCGAATCAAAACCTGACACAAATGAATTACCCTTTATAAATAATGCTTCCGAATTTCCGCCATCAGATGAATTACCCGATTGGCTGCGAGATACACCGCTGGATTCATCGCCATTCATACAGCCTTCAGAAGCTTCAGAACCATTTGAAGCAGACTCGGGAATTAATGCAGAACCTGACGTTCCCTTCTCCGTAAAACCGGAAGAAAATTCTGATTGGTTTGGCGAATTTCTCACCAATCAAGAATCTGGACCAATTGAAAACGCATCAACAAATCAAGATCAAGAAGAAGCCTTGCCTGACTGGCTGCTGCAATTAAAAAATGACGCTACACCATCTGATGCGGCACAGCATGAAGAAATGCCCTCATGGCTCGACCAGCCAGGTGCATCTGTCCAGCACACCAAAGCAGATGAAGAATCTGCATCTCCCTCAATTGTTCCCCCAACGCAAGAGGAGGAAAAAGTTATTGATTTTACTGTCCCCGAAACTGCCAGCCAGGAAACAATTGATATATCTGAAGAATTGCCAGACTGGTTGAAAGATTTGCAGAAAATAGACCTTCCTGTCTCGCAGGATGAATCCCTGTCAACTGCTGAACTCTCAATAGAATCAGTGATTGCTGAATTGGAAACCAATCCTCAAATCGACGAAACCGTGCAATTTGAAGAGCCGGGAATACTATCAGAAGAATTCGAATCATTTGAGGCAAAGCCTGAACAGCCCACCGAAGCAACAGCCGTTGAATTTCAAACACCAGTTGATGACAGCATGGACGCAATCGAAGAATCCAACGCGGTGGACAAAGAATTTGATGAGTCGCCAAGTGAAATTGCACCATTTATTGATGAATCCAAATCATTGACCAATGTGTCTGATGTGTCTCTGGTTGATGCTGAAGCATCATCTGAAGAAATGGAGCAACCCGCAAAGGACCTGGAACCTCCTGTTTGGATCAACGAATTTGAGGCAGAAACACCGGCAAGCGAAGAGTCTGAATCGACCAAAGCCGGTAATTCCACCGAAGACGTGGATGCCGCCATGGCCTGGTTGGAAGCGCTTGCGGCAAACCAGGGCGCTGACCCTGAAACACTCGTCACCTCCCCGGAAGAACGCCCGGAAACGCCCCCCGAGTGGGTGTTGAAACTGAAACCAGGTGATGCCGCAGAGCCCACTCCCACTGTTGCCGATCAATTACCCGAATTTTCGCGGGAGGAAAACCTGCTGGAAGAACCAGTTGAAAGCAGCGAACTGGTGATTCAACCAGATAAAGTCGAAACAGAGCATCCTGTTCAAGAATTGGAAGAAAAACCTGATCTGGAAGATCTTGAAAGCTGGCTGCGATCACTGGATGAAGCAGATGAAGTCTTGGAAGAAACACCTGAAGAGATGATTGAAGAAACCAGAAGCATTCAATCATCTGAAACAATCCAAACACACATAGATACACAACCCCGGGAACAGGAACCGGAATCCGAACCCGATTCCATCCCTGAATGGCTGAAACTGGCAGAAGAAGAACTTGGCATCAATCCCTCAGTGACTGATAATCAGGTTATAACCTCCCCGGAACAACTTGAAACGACTGAGCCTCTTGCCGATACTATTCCGGCTGAAGAATTGGAACAGCCTGAAAAACACCCAGAATCTATGCTGCCCGCCTGGTTGTTGGAACTGGAACAGGAAGAAACCGCGTCCAGCACTGTCAGCGTTGAAAGCACACCAGAGGTAGAGGCTGAAATCCAGCTTGAACCTGCGGTTGAAATGCGGGCTGAACCCCAACCTGAGATTACGGCTGAAGAGCAGATTGAACCCCAACCTGAGATTACGGCTGAAGAGCAGCAGACTGAACCCCAACTGGAGGTCACGACTGAGGTGCAAGCTGAACCTCAAGCAGAGATTACGAGTGAGTTGGAAGCTGAACCGCAACCCGATATTGATATTTCACCTCCGCAGCCTACATCTACGGGCAAACCGGTCGAAGCGCCATCACATCTACCCAATGACCTTCCGCAGTTATTGGAAATTTATCGCCAGAAAATTGACCAGAGTGAAGCCCTCGACACGATCATTGATGAGTTAATCGCCACATCTTTTCGCTTCCCTGTGGAACCTTCCATCTGGGAGACCCTCGGCGATGCCTATCTCCAATCTGGGCAGATTCAAAACGCTCTGGATGCTTATTCGAAAGCGGAAGAATTATTGCGATAATTTCTACTGCAAAGAATTCAAAAATTCAATTTTGCAATCATTCATTGGTACACCATGACTGAACTTGATGATGATGTAACGCCGATTCGCGGTCAGTATTTAAAAATAAAAAGCCAATATCCAAACGCCATCCTTTTTTTTCGATTGGGTGATTTTTATGAAACCTTCGATCATGACGCCGAAATCACATCGAAGGAATTGGATATTGTGCTCACATCACGCGCAGTCGCCAAAGGGACACGCATCCCTATGGCGGGTATTCCCTATCACGCTGTCGAAAATTACCTTTCCCGCCTGATCGAAAAAGGATACCACGTCGCCATTTGTGAACAGGTGGGCGACCAGCCACACAAAGGGCTTTTCGCCCGTAAAGTAGTGCGGGTTGTAACTCCCGGAACAGTTATTGAGCCTGGTTTATTGCAGGGTGATAAAAACAATTACCTTGCCGCAGTGATTATTCAGGAGCACAAAGCCGGACTGGCTTATGTTGATATCACCACGGGTGAATTCTTTGCCACAGAACTGGAAAGCAAAGACCTCAGCGTTCAACTTCGCGCTGAACTCATCCGCCTCCATCCCGCCGAATTTCTGCATCCCGAAGGCGCTCCTCCTCCTTATGAAAACCGGGGATTCCCCACCGCCCTTCCCACCTGGCGGTTCGAAGCCAACCGCTGCAAAGAGTCATTGCTCAAACATTTCCAGGTGGCCTCACTCGATGGATTTGGGCTGCGCGAAATGAGCCTGGCAGTGCGCGCCGCAGGCGCCCTTGTGCAATATTTGCAGGAAACCCAGCCGGAAGCCCTGTCTCTGCTCACCACCCTTTCCACTTACTCATTGAATGAATTTATGACCCTGGACGCAGCCACCCGGCGCAACCTGGAACTGACTGAAACCATTCGCGGGGGAGACGAAAAAGGGTCGCTGCTGCATGTGCTCGACTGCACCATCACACCCATGGGGAAACGTCTGATGACCCAGTGGGTTAGCAAACCCTTGCTTGACCTCGCCCATATCCATGAACGTCAAGATCAGGTTGAATTTTTTGTTCTTAATGGCATGCTGCGCAGTGAATTGCGAAGCAACTTTTCAAACCTGCCCGATCTCGAACGCCTGGTCAACCGCATCATCAGCGGGCATGCCCTGCCGCGTGACCTTGTGGCGCTGCGTTCAGCCCTGCAGCGTTTCGTTGTCATCCGCAACATTTTTTCATCCATACCTGAGAACAACCCACTCCAATCGTTGTTATCTCATTTTCATCCATGCAGTGCACAAATTGCACTGCTCGAACAATCCATCAGCGATGATCCCCCGGCCACTCTACAGAACACAGGCATCATTCGCCCGGGATATTCCCCCGAATTGGACAATGTCATCCAGGCCTCGCAGCACGCCCGCGAATGGATTTCAAACCTGGAAAGCGTTGAGCGCCAGCGAACAGGAATTAAAAACTTGAAAGTTGGTTATAACAAGGTATTTGGCTACTACATTGAAATTACCAACAGTTACAAAGAACTGGCTCCATCTAACTACATTCGCAAGCAAACCCTGGTGAATGCCGAGCGTTTCATCACACCAGAAATGAAAGAATATGAAACCCTGGTGCTAAACGCAGATGAGCGCATTCGCGAGATTGAAGTACGCCTGTTCCGCGAGGTTTGCACACAACTGGCGGCAACCAGTGTTGAACTGTTGGAGGCAGCCCGCAGCCTGGCACAGCTCGACGTTCTGGCATCACTGGCCGACACTGCCGCGCACAATGCTTACATTAGGCCGCTAGTCACAGATGACAATATTCTTGAGATCAAGGACGGGCGTCACCCGGTGGTCGAACATTCCCTGCAGGCAGAACGTTTTATCCCCAATGACACTGTGTTTGAACCAGGTGAAATTGTGCGCCTGATTACCGGTCCCAACATGAGCGGCAAAAGCACTTTCCTGCGTCAAACCGCACTGATTGTTTTAATGGCTCAAATGGGTAGTTTTGTACCGGCTGCTTCAGCGCACATTGGCCTGGTTGACCGCATTTTCACCCGCATCGGCGCGCAGGATGAAATTCATGCCGGGCAATCAACCTTCATGGTTGAAATGATCGAAACCTCCAACATTTTACATCATGCCACAGCCAGAAGCCTGCTGGTATTGGATGAGATCGGCCGGGGAACCAGCACCTACGACGGAGTTTCCATTGCCTGGGCTGTGGTGGAATATATCCATAATCAACCCACATTACGCGCTCGCACATTGTTCGCAACACATTATCACGAACTTACCCAACTCAGTGGAATATTGCCAGGAGTGCGCAATTACAACGTAGCCGTGGCCGAATCGGACGGTAAAGTGGTTTTCCTGCATCGCATCGTGCCCGGCGGAACCGATCGATCCTACGGTATCCATGTTGCCCAACTGGCAGGCATGCCGCGTCCAGTCATTCAACGGGCTGATGAAATCCTCAAACAGCTCGAATCATCATCCGGGTCAGTGGTAAACCATGCCCCCATTTTCACCCAGCAGCTTGCCCTATTCCCTGAAACCAATCCACTGCTGGATGATATCAAGAACCTGGACATCAATTCTCTGACACCCATTGAAGCTCTCAATAAGCTATACGAATGGAAAAGTAGGTTCGCTGATTCAGGAGAAATCCTAAAATAACCGTTACGATTGCATGGATATTTTCAAATCTTGCAGCAACTTAACCGGGTTATTGCGATAGGTGAACATGGGTTTCTCTCCGCTGGATAATGCCAGCAGGGTATTGTTTAAAAACTGGTTTACTGGCGTGGCCACATTACATTTCTCACCAAACCGCACTACTGCCCCGTTTAAAAAATCAACTTCAGACTGTTTTCGTCCCTGGTGTAAATCAATGTGAAATGACGGCATTTTTTCACCCCGGCCGCCGCCCACTGCATTCGTCAGCAGCGGTTGACTGATTGCCAACGGCAAATATTGGATCGCCCTGGCAAGCAAGCGCACCGGGGTTCCCGGTAAATCGGTCACTTCGATGTGCAAAGCCGCCATGACTTTTAATAATTCGCGCAATTGCAGAATTTCCATGCGATACAAAGTCGGCGTCGCGTATATCTGGGCCGGGGTCATATCCAGGATGGCTGATGAGGCATTGGCGATCACATTGGTCAACATTTTTGACCATTTCATGCTGTCGGCCTGGGCATAACGCACGGGTTTCAGTCCGGCTGCCTTAAACACTTGCAACAATTCTTCAACAATGGGGTGATCCGAGGCAAATCCAATTCCGCGCAATTTCTCTAAAATGATTTCACCGCCGGAACCCTTTCCAATAGCTGTGGTGACACTGGCGGCGATCACGCGGTCAGCACCCAGCGCCGAAGCCAGCACGGCTTCATTTTCCACACCGTTTTGAAAGCTAATCAGAGGGGGTAAATCACGCCAGAATGCTGAGATTCCGTTGATAAAATTCTGCGTGTCAAAAGATTTCACCGCCACCATGGCAGCATCGAATGGTCCCTGTTTGAAAGCCTCATCCAGCGATTCAAATATTTGAACATTTTTCAAACGGTGTTCGCGCTGTCCCAATTTCAACCTCAACCCGTTTTGCTGCACCTGGGCAATTACTGCCGGGCGATCTACAAAAACCACCTTCTGACCACTTAACATCAGACTACCGCCAATATAGGTTCCAATTGCCCCTGTACCAAAGCATAAAACCCTCATTTGAGGATCATTCATATTCGTCACGATGCGCATCCTTTCAAATTGCAATCAGAATCTAGTTTTCACTCGTCGCCCAGTTGCGTGCGCCGCGCAGGAACACATCACCGGGCATGGGTTTCTTTCCGGCCGGTTGCACTTCATCCAAAATCAGCCAACCACCGTTGGCTCGAACGGCAGGATATCCATCAATCACCACTCTTGCTCCTGCCGAACCAGTCCCGCCATTGGATGCATGCGCACGGTACACTTTGATTAATTCCTGGCCGAGCCAAAAATGCGCACAGGGCCAGGAATAATATGCCCGGACACACCGTTCCAGGTAATTAACGTCTTTTGAAAAATCAAGCAAAGCCTGGTCTTTCTTCAACATGGGCGCATAAGTAGAAAGCTCATCATTTTGCTTCACCGGGACAATGTGCCCATCAAGATAACCAGGCAAGGTCTCAACCAGCAAATCAGCGCCCAGTTTCGCCAACCGATCAGACAGGGTTTCGGCTGTATCTGTGAATTGGATGGGAATGGCTTTCTGGCTGATGATCGCGCCAGTATCCACGCCTTTTTCCATCTGCATGATTGTGATGCCGGTTTGCTCGTCACCGCTCAGAATGGCAGCCTGGATGGGCGCAGCCCCCCGCCAGCGTGGTAAAAGAGATGCATGCACATTAATACAACCGAATGAGGGCAAATCCAAAACGGTTTGCCGCAAAATCTGCCCGAAAGCAGCTACCACGATCAAATCAGGCTGTAAATTATTTAATTGCGCCAGGGCATCTTGCGAACTTATTTTTTCTGGCTGATAGACGGGTATTCCCAATTCTTCTGCCAACAATTTAACCGGCGGCGCAGTTAAAATCTTACCCCTGCCCGCCGGGCGGTCAGGCTGTGTGAACACACCAATCACGTTGTAATGATCGGCAAGCCGGGATAGGACCGGAAGGGCAAAATCAGGTGACCCCATAAACAATGTTCGTATTGACATTTCAGCATTCTATCACATCCCATCTGTAAACAAGCAAGGAAAATTGACCGAATGCAAAAAATCACTTACAATAATGTGGAGTAGGGATAATCAAATTAATAAACGTATTGAGAAAGTAAGAGGAATTTATGTCAGAACAAATGCCTTATGAACCTGAAGCCATGGAGATAACCAGCGACGACAAGCTGTGGGCGTTGCTCGCTTATATCTTGACTCCCATTATTCCCATCATCATTCTTTTGATGGAAGACAAGAAATCACGTCCCTTCTTAAAAGCCCACAACATGCAAGCTTTGATCTTGGGTGTGGCCGCCTGGGCTATCAATTTCGTGTTGTCATTTGTGCTCGTTGGGATTTGCACTTCGATCTTAACTGTCATTCTGGTTATTTATTACGGTGTCAAAGCTTATAATGGTGAAGTTTTTGAAATCCCTGTCATTACAAACTTTGTAAAAAGCCAGGGTTGGGCTTAAAACCCCCATATCAGGCAAACAAAAAGCCAGCCAGGAATAAAGGCTGGCTTTTTTCTTTTTAGGATTCACGAATTTTATGGATTATCCAAATTGCCAGAGCGCCTGTAAATAAGCCTGCCCCGATAATCAGCATTATTAATAGAGGTCGCGGGGGTTTGTCGATAATTACATCAGGTTCAACTGTTAAACGGTATTGAAGATGATCGACAAATTTCGGATCAGGTTTAACCGAGTTGAAATGACTTTTAAACTTCTCTTCAAGATCATCTATCTCAACATCAAATTGTGCTTGTTTCTTTTTTATCGCTGGCATTTTCCACTCCTCATTCCAGGCCACATCCAACAGATTTAATTAACAGGATTGCGGTTGTCATCATTTCTCCCCCTGTTCAAGTTCTTGACGAATCGCCAGCAGCGTGCGGTGATACAGACTCTTGATTGCACCTTCACTGCGCCCCACAATCACAGCAATTTCAGCATTGGATAGTCCCTCAACCAGTTTCAAGACAATCAAATGCTGGCGATCTGAAGGTAATTTCTTTATTGCGCGCATCAATTTTTCTTTTTCCTGGTTTTCAATCAACATTGTTTCAGGTTGATCGATGTGTTGTGTTGAAAAGGTTGTGTGATCTTCCAGGGGCACTTCTTTGCGACGGTTCATGTCTCTGTGCCAGTTTGCCACAAGGTTATGCGCAATGCGATACAACCATGCCAGAAAAGGAACTCCCATGTGCCGGTATGTATGAATGTGATTTAATGCCCTGTAAAAAACACGAGCTGTTAAATCTTCGGCATCATGTGTATTTCCAGTCCGGTAATACACATAGTTGTAAATCCTTCCGATGTACGCATCGTAAAGAATGCTGAAGCTGTCCGCATCACCCTGGATGGCTTTCTCTAAAACTTGCTTTTCGTCAAAATCGACCACGGCAATCCTTTTCAGTCCTTGTCGGTCAACTCATTTCTGGAATTCCAAAGCTCTTTGAACAGCACGGTATGCATTCACCCGCCCATAACCTACGGCATTGTTCGGGAAAGAATTTTCCAGAACGCATTCCGGTATAACACCCTGGAAATCATCGGCAGTTTCAACCAAAATTTGCCGGGTTTGTTCAACCTCTCCAATCAATTGGGGGTTGGCTGACCACATCAAAGCTACCACACCAACCGCGTGAGGCCCCGCCATGGATGTGCCGCTGGCGATTTCATAGGTGTTACCCGGAAATGCTGAAAGCACATTTTCACCGGGCGCGATAATATCAGGTTTGACCCGATTGCTGCCGTCCACTAAAACTGGTCCCAGGCTGCTAAAGGCAGATAGTTCTCCATTTGAATTAAACGCTCCCACGGTGAACACATCTGCGTATATAGCCGGAGGGGCATCCACGCTCCCGCATCCCGAATAACCCGAATTCCCGGCCGAAACAACCACAAAAATGCCGGCATCATGCAATGCTTTAACAGCTGATTCAAAAATGGCAGGATCACACCCTTCAATTTCAGGGCAGCCCCATGAATTATTCAATATTTGGGCGCCTTTTGCGGGGTCACCGTCCGTCATCGGATCGCCATCTTGTGGAAAAGGCGCCAGCATGAATTGCATGCAATCCAGGTAATAAGCTGGATTACCCAGGTTTCGGGCAAGGTTCACGCAACCAATCCATTCAGCATCAGGCGCCACGCCAACTTTATTACCCAAAATTGACCCCAGCGTGTGCGTACCGTGCCCGCCGATGTCCACAGGACTCTGGGATTGATTCCAGGGATCAAACCAGTTGTAATCATTCCCATCGGTTTTACCGCGATAACCGTCTGCCAGTTCAACATGGTCACCCTGCACGCCCGAGTCCGATTGTCCAACCACGATACCTTTTCCAGTGATGCCCATTTTCCACACTTTATCAGCTTCGATACTGGTCAAATTCCATTCAATGTCTGTCGGTGCTGCTGATATTCCCACTGCTGTAGGAATATCCTGATTTAATGGGCGCAGTATGGGGTTGTCTAAAACCCGGTCAACCTCAGGCCGTGATTGCAGCCACAACCGAATAAGCGGTCCACCGCTGACTTCCATTCCATTCACAAGATAATATGACTGAAAATCAACATGCCGGCGTGCCAATAATTCTGCCAGGTTAGCCTGGGTTGTTTGAGCATGTGCGCTTAGTGTTTGATAAACAAATTCCCGGCGGTCGTTTTGATCTGCAATTTTTTCAACGGCAGAGAGATCAGCCTGTTCTTTCAGTATCACAAAATATTTTTCTCCAAACAAACCGGGCTGTCCCAGAGAAAAGTAGAGCGTCAGCATCAATACCCAGACCCCCGCTGGAAAGATTTTTCCTGCCAGTGGCAAATGATCCAGTTGGTTAAAACGCTTTCTCAGAATGAACAGGAAGATGAGAAATAATCCCGCAATAATGGTGGAAACCGTGATGGTTCGAATAGCCCAGCCCAGCACCTCTCCATTGCCCGAGCCCACCACAATGGTCAGCTCATCGGCATCAAACATTATCAAAGGAAATGCAAGGCTCAATCCCAAAAAAACAATTTTACCGATTGATTGTGGACTGTTTTCCACCCCTACCTTCTTACCAATTTCGTCCAGTAAAGGCAGAATGAATACCAGCACCATTGCCAGAGGTGTTACCAGCCACTGGTTTCCATTTCGTCCCAGTCCTGCTATCATCACAGACATCAAAAGGAAAAGAACGCCCATTCGTTTGGAAAATCCAAATTTCCTTCCCCCGCTCACCCCCTCGCGAAAGTGGATGGCTTTTTCACACAACACATTCACACACACTGCAAATAGCATTGCAACTACAATTCCCAAAACAGTGTCCAGAAGCGAACCCAGCGCCCCCCACAACATCCAGGGAATACCGATCAAACCAGCCCCGGATGCTGCGATTCCCAGCGAGACACTTTGGTCGGTTTTTTGCCTGGTTGAGATTTGATGACGGCGGTAATCTAAGAAGTAATAGAAAAGCAGGAATAACAGCATCCCGGCAATTTGAATCACCGCCACACCCTGGGCATTTGTAATCGTAACCAGGCTGGTAAACGCCATGAATAATGAAAACAACACTGCCCAGAGAACTGCCCTGCCAACCTGACGCACATTTTTGCTGTTGAAGTTTATCCGTATCAAGATTGCCGGAATGATGAGCAGTGCAGGAAAAGCAAATTGAATCGCCCAGCGCATATCAACAATGCCCAGCGATCCTTCAAACAACAATTGTTCAACCACCCATTCTGCGGCCTGCACAATTCCAGAAATCAACAAGATCCAGATAATGGATAAAATAAGCAATCCATTCCATAAGCACCCGGAGAATTGCGACGTTTTTTGTTCATCAATTTTTTGTTGCTGTTGCATTTCTTCAACCATAATGATTTTCCTGTCAGGTAAGTGAATAATAGTGGAATTATAAGCCATACATCCGAGGTATTCGTTATTGGAATTCAACCCGACTTGCCGAATCAACCAGATGGCACTATAGTGATTTGCAATGACAAGAAAAAATTAATTAATAATTTTCAGGAGAAAATGCCGTGAAAGAAACGAATTTCAATATGAAATCATCACACGGATTGAATTTAATTGGAAGAGACTGGTATCCTGATGATCAGTCTCCTAAAGCCGTGATTACACTGATCCACGGTTTGGGAGACCATAGCGGTCGATTTACCCATGTGGCCGAATTTTTTACTAATCGCGGCATTGCTGTCACCACCTTCGATCTTCCCGGGCACGGCAGATCAGAAGGTAAGCGCGGACATTTTGAATCGTATGACGCAGTTATGCAAGACATCCAATCCTTGCTCCAGTACACAGCCGAAAAATATCCTGGGCTGCCAGTCTTTTTATATGGCCACAGCCTGGGAGGCGCCCTGGTCCTGTATTTTGGCTACACGCATATCGCGACTCTAAGAGGAATGGTGGTGACCAGCCCCGGCCTCTCCCCTGCGGCACCTGTACCACCATTCACAATGGCTTTGGGAAAAATTCTATCCAGGTTGATGCCGTCCTTCGGCATGGATAATGGATTGGATATCAGCGGCATTTCGCATGATCCGCTGGTGGTCGAACGCTATCGCAATGACTCCCTGGTTCATCCCTACATTTCCGCCCGCCTGGGAATGGATTTAATCGCCAACGGTGAATGGATGCTAACCCAAAATTCATCTTCTCCATTCCCCTATCCACTACTGCTCATGCAAGGCGACCAGGATCGCCTGGTTAATCCACACAAGAATATTGCATTCGGTCAGCAATTAACTGGCAATGTAACCTTCAAAATCTGGCAGGGAATGTACCATGAATTACACAATGAACCTGCACAATTGGATGTATTTCATTTTGTATATGACTGGATTGAACACAGGTTGAATGAATAAGATTTATAGGAATAAGATCATCTTGACCCGCTTGAACGCAAAGACTACAATGATATAGTGGCACATATCTCCTCAGGAGGCTATAGTAATGTCAGACTTTCTATTCCGCGGTTCAATTAAAGAACTGGATCCAGCATTAAATGAATTGATTGCGTTGGAAACGGAACGCCAGTTTAGAAAATTGATTCTCATTCCAAGTGAGAGCGCCGCACCCGCCGCAGTACGGGAAGCCCTCGGTTCAACATTTCAGAATATCTATGCAGAAGGGTATCCCGATGAAGGCACTCGCTTCATGGACGAAGAACAAATACTTGACCTTCCCGAACGCCTGGCCAATTTCCGCCGCTATTCCGATCCACGTTACTACAAAGGTGTCGAGTATGCTGATGTTTTGGAAGCGCTGGCCCGCCGCCGCTGCGCCGAAGCCTTTGCCACCGAAAAATTGTCTCCCGACCAGTTGTTTGTCAATGTTCAACCCCTCTCCGGCGCGCCTGCCAACATGGCTGTCTATACGGCTCTGATCAATCCTGGCGATACCATCATGGGTATGAATTTGCTGCACGGGGGTCACTTGACCCACGGTTCTTCGGTAAATCGTTCCGGCAAGTGGTACAAAGTTGTTCATTATACGGTTGACCGCCAGACAGAGAAAATTGACTATGACCAGGTGGAGGCACTGGCGCAGGAACACAAACCCAAAATCATCATTGCGGGTTATTCCTCCTATCCCTGGGTTCCCGACTGGGCGCGTTTCCGCGCCATTGCTGATTCAGTTGGCGCATTTTTACTAACAGACATCTCACACATTGCAGGTCTCGTGGCCGGCAAAGCCATCCCATCGCCGGTAGGGCATGCCCACATCATCACCTTCACTACGCACAAAACCATGTGCGGCCCCCGCAGCGCCTGCATCATCACCACAAACAGCGCCATGTCGAAGAAAATAGACCGTGGTGTATTCCCCGGCGAACAAGGAGGCCCGCATCTGCATGCCGTCGCCGGCCTGGCGCTTACTTTTAAACTGGCGCAAACCGACCAATTCAAACAATTACAGGCTCAAATCATCAAAAACTGCAAGGCGCTCACCGATCAACTGGCGAGCCGTGGCCTGCGCATTTCCTTCGGCGGAACCGACACCCACCTGGCAAATGTTGACTGCAAATCGGTAAAAGATGCCAGCGGCGCTTACCTGACTGGTGATATGGCAGCCCGCATCCTCGATCTGGCAGGCATTGTTCTCAACCGAAATACCATACCGGGCGACACAACCGCCCTGCATTCCACAGGTATCCGTTTTGGAACCCCCTGGATTACACAACGCGGCCTGAAAGAAAACGACATGCTTGAACTTGGCAATATCATGGCAGACGTGTTGCAAGCCTGTCAACCGTATGAATTGGAAACTCGCCACGGCGACTCGCTCCGCTCGAAAGTAGATTTTGAAGTCCTGGCAAATGCACGTGTGCGGGTTCGCACATTGTGCGACAAAGCTGGCGTCGACCTTGAAATCGGACGCCACGGTTACCCCCATTTTTATTACCATGACGATAAACCTACCGGGGATGCAAAATGGGCATCATTTGATTTGCGCGGAGCCAACCTCAAGTACTTCCTCAATTTTGCCTTCACCAGCGATGTTGAGGCTTTAAAACCCGGAGAAAGCCAGAACACACGGATAAACACGCCAAAAGGAAGTGTTGACTGCATTCTTACTTATGTAAAATCCGGTTTGTATCGCTTAAGCATCCCCGCTGAACTCAGCGGTTGGGCTGCTGCCTGGCTGCGAGACCTTTCCGACGGTTTTGTTGCCTTCGATCCAGACCTGGCGCGCCGTATTCCGGGCCCCATTGCAATTTCTTTATCAACAGAAAAGCCACTGGAGAAAGCCCAGGGAGAAGCAGTTGCCATGGATAAAGCGTATGCCGTTGGATTGCAAACATCCGAGAAAAAACCTCTTCCTTCATTTATTTGGAGCGAAGAGGAACCCGCCACACCTCACCGCACACCGCTTTATGATAACCATGTGAAGCTGGGGGCAAAAATGATCCCCTTTGCAGGATGGGAGATGCCAGTCTGGTATTCAGGCGTGAGTGAAGAGCACGCAGCAGTGCGTCAGGCTGCCGGATTGTTTGATATTGCCCACATGGGCGTATATCAAGTGGAAGGCGATGAAGCATCGGTTTTCCTCGACAGCGTGTGCGCCAACGACATCAGCCAGCTTGCTGTTGGTGAATCACTATACACGCATTTTCTCGACCCCAATGCGAATGTCATTGACGATTTGATGGTTTACCACCGTGCCGCCGACAAGTATCTGGTTGTGGTCAATGCCTCAAACGACGAAAAAGACTGGACATGGTTAAATGCAGTCAAAGATGGCAAAGTATTGGTTGATGTGCAGCGCCCGTGGGCGCGCGCCTTCGGCCGAAACGCCATTCTGCGTAACCTGCGCCTGCCCGGCGAGGGAAAAGAGATGCGCCTGGGGCTTGCCCTGCAAGGACAGCGTTCACGCGACATTTTACTCGCCCTGGGATGCGATGCACAAACCAAAGCAAAAATCAACTCGCTGTTACGCACACAGTTGTGCGAAGGTGTTGTTGGAGGATTCGACCTGGTCATTTCCAGAACCGGCTACACCGGTGAAAAAATGGCTTTTGAATTGTTTGTTCACCCGGATAAGATCGCAGCCCTGTGGGACGCCCTCTTGAAAGTGGGCGCCGATTTCGGTTTGAAACCCTGTGGGTTGGGAGCCCGCGACTCTTTGCGCACCGAAGCCGGTTTACCGCTCTATGGGCATGAAATGAGCGGTCAACTGGGCATGGGCGCCGGTGAGGCAGGTTTTGGCACCTATGTCAAAACCTATAAACCCTGGTTCATTGGAAGAAAGGCTTATCTCGAGCGTGAAGCCGAAAGGAAGATGATCCTGGTGCGCTTCCGCTTCAATGATAAAGGTGTCCGCATGGCGCACCTTGGTGATCCTGTGCTCGATGTGAAGGGGAATGTTATTGGGATGGTCAGCAGTTGCGCCATTGACAGCGATGGATATCTCACTGGTCAGGCTTTTGTGAACAGTAAATCGTCTGATGAGGGTACTCCCATAGCCGTCTTCCAGAGCGCACCCGCCAGCAGCGAGAAACCTCCCGCGCAGTGGAAACCCGGTGATCGGATAAAAATGCCATCTCCGGCTACCATTATCAGCCGCTTCCCCAAGATGTAATCGCAACTAAGAATCAGGAGCCATTAATCGCCAAAATGGCTTCTGATTCTTCAAATTCGGGTAAAATGGACAAATTATTTGCCACATCCGCGAGTGGTAAATAAATTTGTCCCTCAATCCAAAGGAGGATTATAGCTATGCAGACCCTATGGGAGCATCGATATGCCCAACGCACCCAGAAGATGAAAAGTTCGGCAATTCGTGAATTATTAAAACTGACCGAACAACCCGACATTATTTCATTCGCAGGCGGACTCCCGGCTCCGGAATTATTCCCCAATATTAAAGTGAATGAAGTATGCAGTCAAATATTAAATGATCACCCCGGCAAGGCGCTCCAATACAGCACCACCGAGGGATACCAGCCACTGCGCGAGTTTATCGCCAATCAGACCAGCAAAAAGGGTTTCGATGTTACCCCGGACAATATTCTCATCACATCGGGTTCCCAACAGGCGCTAGATCTGTTGGGTAGAATCTTCATCAACGAAGGCGACCACATTTTAGTCGAATGTCCAACCTATTTGGGCGCATTGCAGGCATTTACACCATACAGCCCCGATTACATTACTGTGGACAGCGACGATGAAGGTATGATGACCGATAAGCTGGAAGAAGCCCTGCGCGGCGGCCCCAAGTTCATCTACACAATTCCCACCTTCCAAAACCCCACCGGCATAACCATGTCACTGGAAAGACGGAAAAAACTGGTGGATCTGACCTACCGTTACGGCGTGCCCATCATAGAAGATGATCCTTATGGCCGATTACGCTTTGAAGGAGAGGACCTTCCCACGCTTGTTAATCTTTCCAATCAGTTTTGCGGCGAGCCTGGTTGTTATTCCGGCAATACGATTTATCTGAGCACATTTTCAAAAACACTGGCTCCAGGTCTAAGATTGGGATGGATCATCGCGCCGACACAGGTAATCGGAAAACTTGTCCAGGCTAAACAGGGCGCTGACCTTCACACATCGCCATTTAACCAGATGATCGCCTATGAAATCGGGCGATTGGGTTACATAGACGAACATGTCAAAGATATTTGTGAGGTTTACCACCAGCGCCGAGATATTATGCTTGAAGAATTGGAAAAACACATGCCCGCCGGCATTCAATGGACTCACCCCCAGGGTGGATTATTCCTGTGGATTACCCTGCCTGAGGGAAATGATACGGTGGAATTAATGAAGTTTGCCATAGAAGAGAAAGTAGCCTTTGTTCCGGGAGCATCCTTCTTCCCCTGCGGCGGCGGAGAAAATACCATGCGCTTGAATTTTTCAAACGCCAGCGAAGAAAATTTGCGTATTGGCATTGAACGACTGGGAAAAGTTTTCAAACAGCACATGGTTAATTAATTCGCCCAACCAATTGAAATGAAAGAGAGGGGCTGTCTCTAAAGAATTTGGAAACAGCCCCAAAAATTAGCAGCAAATCGAATAAAAACGAAAAAACAAAAAATTGGTAGCCTACCTGGCTGCCAATTTTCGCATATTATGGGCAATACTGA
>Ga0228535_1001241_pt1 | contig 43827 bp, 30 predicted proteins | sample SJ1metagenome_FD_168457 | JGI IMG/M metagenome (GOLD analysis project Ga0228535, IMG submission 168457) | Enriched culture of PCE-dechlorinating microbial communities from Ithaca, New York, USA - SJ1 | ecosystem: Engineered > Modeled > Simulated communities (microbial... > Unclassified | place... | reverse complement strand
CTGGTACGTTGTCTGGTCCATGGCTACTCCTTCAAATCGTGAATGACTGGATGGCCTGATGGTACCTGCCATCAGGCCGGAGTAGCCACCGCTTCTTCAACCTTCAACTACCGATGGGACAAACTCTGAATCCGATTTATCATACTGATTCTCACAATCCTCTGAAGAAACAGGTAACGTTCGCTAATAAGGGGCAGGACGTAATCAAGGATCTTGATAAATACCTGCAAAGACATCCTGAGAAAGAGCCTTGCCTTCGTGAGTTGGTCAACTATTTGCGGCGCGAGTGTGTAGGCACAGACCACTATGAGGATGGGACGATCAACTGGCTCGTTACGCTGGTTCATAGTAGAGATGAAGTAGCTCACTACGGGAAGTCAGAGTGGTTTGCCTTCCAGGTAACGAATGCCCACGGAACGAACTCTGCCTACCCTCCACGGATGTCCCCTGAACAGTCATTATCAGATGCGATGAAGAACGCGTATGAGAATCTTCTCACGTTGATACAGGACTTCACTGCTCTTAGCCTGAGTCCATATCTTGACAAGAGTCTCTGTGCCTTCACATTCCGTGAGGATGAAGTGCACCAACCTGCACCCAAATGGTATATCATCCTTTGTGGCCTCCAACAATTTGGGCTCAAGAGCATAGCTGCCAATCCTTTCGTTGCACACCAGTTCTGCCAATTACAGACTCCTTCGATAGACCCTATACAGTATATGCAAATGCATATGTACTATTCAGGTTTCCTCAAATCGTGAGATAGGAATTGCGGAGTCCCGTCTTGAAATGTGGAATCACTCTGTTGCTGGCGGGAAGAACACGGCCAGGCGTGGAATCAAACGTTAGCGGGAAGTGCGAAGCGGGGTCGCTTCTTCGACAGTTTTCCCTGGGAGGCATTCTTTGACAGCGGAAGGCAGGACGGAATATGCCGCCTGAAGGCGGTACTCCAAACGTCAATACCTCCCCGCCGGTATCCGCGAAGCGTTAAACACTCACGGAGGGGCCGATGCCCTCCAGGACGACTTGGCGCAGGGTTTCGCGGCCGCCAAAGCGACGGACCGCGTCCAGGATCTCCAGGCCGACGAGCCTGTCCTCGCTGTCGTACTCGGCGGCGATCCCTTCGGCCAGATGCTTGGTCGTCACGCTCGCCTCGCGAAATACAATACTCAGGGCATCCACTTCCGGGTCATAGCTTATCTTCATAGGGCACCTTGCCCCTGCTCCAGTCCGTCCAAACGCCGCTCCGCCTCCTTGATCCAGAGGGCTTCGATCTCCTGTTCTGACAGTTCGTCAATGCTCATGGGTGCTCCTTGTACCCTACAACGTTCCCCTTCAATTGTAGAGGCAGGCATGGCCAAGAGCAAAGGAAATGCGCACTTCCCAAGAGCTGGCCGGCGGGACGCCGCGTGGGGGTGTGCCCAGATATTCAGGCGGATCGAACCCCCAGGCGAACGAGAGAGGCCCCTGCTCCGCGAGGCTGAATGCAGGTCCGAAACGGACCTGCCTGGGAAGTTTTTCGCTTTGGGCCTCCAGCATGGTGTGGGAGCGAAACGCTCCCCTCAAGGGCGTGCGAAGGGGCCCCCCTACTGCTGGTGGCTCCAACGCGGTAAACTCCCGCCACCCCGCCGCATCGCGGCGCTGCACATCAAGGCGGCCGATTCCGGATCAGTCCGTCCCTTCCTTTGCCGATTCGAAGAGACCGGTCCTGTGCCAAAAGAGCTGGGCGGTAGGACGCCGGGAAGAGAGTTCACCACGGAGACACGGAGGTCACTGAGAAGAAAAGGCCCTGCGACGGAGTCGAGCGTGTATCGTCTCGCTCTGATCGGCATCCATCAGCGGCTGCCTTCTCTGTGTCCTCTGTGCCTCTGTGGTGAAGGTCTCTTCCTTCGCTCTGATCGGCGTTCATCTGCGGTTGCCTGAAGCAGTGACCCGTGACCCGTGACCCGTGGCTCGTGGCTCGTGGCTCGAAGATATGCCCCTTCGACAGGCTCAGGGCAGGCTCTTGCGCGCACACTACGAACAGCTTTCTCTGTGTCCTCTGTGTCTCTGTGGTGAACATCGCCTTTGTCTGGTGATTGGCCGTCCCGCTTGACTGCCATTGTGGCAGTCGCAGGGAGGCCTCGCGCCGGAATTCCACGCCGTCTGCGAATCACCGCCTGTAAACCCTTGTGCCGCAAGGGCCTGCCGTCGCTCCCCGCCGGGATGCAAAAGAGCCTCGCGGTGGCACGGGGTTTGCTGCGTTTTGAACTAGCCTATCCGTATGATAGGTAAGTAATGCGAGATGTATCGTTCAATAGCAACTCCCAAGTATGGAGGGCTGCTCATGGCGAGTGTTGCTCAGATCCAGGCCAATCGTTCGAACGCGCAGAAGTCCACCGGGCCGCGGACGGCCCAAGGCAAGGCGGTGGCTTCGCAGAATGCCGTCAAACATGGGCTGCTGGCCGAGCAGGTGGTCATTCATGGCGAAGACCCGGCCCAATTCGATCTCTACCGCGAGGGGATGCTGGCGGATCTGGCGCCGGTGGGCGGGATCGAAACGATGCTGGCGGAGCGGGCGGTGAGTCTCGCCTGGCGGCTGCGGCGGGCCGAGCGGCTGCACAGCGCGGTCTTCGCGACGGTCTACCGCGAGAACGCAGGCGATATCGTGCTCTGGCCCAGGCACGGATTGCCGATCGAGCCGAAGCCCGACGAGGAAGCGGTGATCCTGGGTCAGGTGGTGATGACCGACTTCGCCCGCGCCCAGGTCCTGGACCGGCTGCTGGTCCACGAACGCCGGATCGAGAACAGCCTCTATCGAACGATGCGTGAACTGCGAAAGGAGCAGGAGGCCCGCAAGGCGGCAGAGGTCTCCCATTCGCAGACCGATCCCGCGGTCAACGAGGTCAATCAGGTCAATGAGGTCCCCACTCCGCGTTCGAAGGGCAGCCTCGCAGTCGATCAAGAGCCCCCAATCCCGGCGAACTTGGCTTCGTTTGGCGAAGGAGTTTCAAGTGTGAAGTGTCAAGTTTCAAGTGAAGAGGAGCCGGTCTCTGGCGACGGCTCTGACTTGAAACTTCAAACTTCACACTTCAAACTCGCGCAGCCTTCGTGCGAAACGAACCCAATTCCGGCTTGAAGCTCCTCCTACGCCGGAAGGCCGCCGATGACGACGCCGACCAGCAGCGGGTCGATGATCGCTCCGGCGATCGCGACGAACGTGGCTACGCCAGTAACAAGGCCGATCAGCGGAAGGCCGATTTCGAGGAGGATTCGGCGCCCGGCTGGGCCCTGTCATCGCAGGTAGAGCAGATAGCCCACATAGCCCGCGTAGCCGGCCAGCATCAACGAGGCCTCCCACCGGTCGAGCTTGTGGCGTTTGCCGGTGAACATGACCAGCAGCAACAGCAGCGTGGCCGCGGTCAGGACGTACAGGTCGGCGTTGAAGGACGCCGGGTATGGAGCCGGTCGAATGACCGCGCTGACCCCGAGGATGGCCAGGATATTGAAGATATTCGACCCGACGACATTCCCGACCGCGATGTCGGAATGCTTGCGATAGGCCGCGATGGCGGAGGTGGCCAGTTCCGGCAGGGAGGTGCCCGCCGCGACGACCGTGGCGCCGATGAACTTCTCGCTGAGGTTCAACTGGCGGGCCAGGGCCACCGCCCCCTCGACGCACAGCCGCCCGCCGGCCACGAGCAGGAGCAGGCCACCGACAATGAGGGCTGCCGAGATGCCCCAGGAATAGACGCGAACGTCGAACTCGTCGCTGGCCTCGACTGTGGCCAGGCCGAACGTGTAGACGACGAAGATGGTGAACAACAGCAGAAGCACCATGCCGTCGGCACGAGACAGGACGTCCGCCGTGCCGGTCGCGTCCCACCGGTCGTTCACCAGGAAGAACAGCGTCAGCGTGGCCAGGAGGGAAAAGGGGATCTCCTTCCAGACGGTGTTCCGCTGGACGGCCACCGGGTAGATCAGGCCGGAGATGCCCAGGATGAGGAGGATATTGAAGATGTTGCTGCCGATGATGTTGCCGAAGACGATCTCGTTGCGCCCCTCGGCCGACGCGAAGACGTTGACCACCATCTCGGGCGTCGAGGTCCCGAAGGCCACGACGGTCAGTCCGATGACGATCTCGGCGATGGCCAGTCGCTTGGCCAGCGACGACGCCCCGCGAATGAGCAGTTCCGCCCCGATGACCAACAATACCAGCCCCCCTGCCGTAGTCAGCAGGGACACCAGTGCACTCATAACCGACTCCTTTCTCCGATCCCGACTGTTTCAAGCGACGCAGCTTTCGCGGCATTGTACCATCCGCGAACAGGCAAAAATAGTGGGCCCAACCCAGGACCATCGCTCCGGTCCGGGTTGACAGGTTCGCCGGTGCGACAGTACACTCTCGGTGGCCGCAAGCGCTGGGCAACGTCCGAACGACTCGTGAACACCAACCGGGAGCAGACATGAAACGACTCTGGGTCAATGTGGTTCCGTATGACAAGGAAATCGCCATCGCGGCGTTGGAGAGCGGGGCCGAGGCGCTCGTGCTGCCCGAGGGGCAAAGCGGGACCGTCCGCCAGTTCGGCAAGATCAAGACGGTCGAGCCCGGCGGCGACCTCAAGCCCGGCGTGGACGTCGAGTTCATCGACGTCGCGAGCAAGGCCGACGAGGACCGGGCGGCCAATGTGCCTGCGAACAAGCTGGTCGTGCTCAAGATGCTCGACTGGACGATCATCCCGATCGAGAACCTGCTGGCCCGCCGGGGCGGGAACCTGCTGGTCCAGGTCGCCAACAGCGAACAGGCGAAGCTCATGGTCGAGATCCTGGAGAAAGGCGTCGACGGCGTCGTGCTGGACACCACCGACGTCAACGAGATCAAGAAGACCGCGGAGGTGGTCCAGGGCGTCGGCGAACGGGTCGAGCTCGTCGAGGCGACGGTCAAGTCCGCCCGCCAGCTCGGCATGGGCGACCGCTCGTGCCTGGACACCTGCACGCAGATGGCCCTGGGCGAGGGCATGCTCGTGGGCAACACGGCCACGGGCTTTCTCCTGATCCACTCGGAGTCGATCGACAATCCGTACGTCGCGTCGCGTCCCTTCCGCGTGAACGCCGGCGCGGTCCACGCCTACATCCTCACTCCCGGCGGCAAGACCAAGTACCTCGCGGACCTGAAGACCGGCGACGAGGTCATGCTCGTGGACTTCCAGGGCCGGACACAGGTTGCGTACCTCGGTCGCAACAAGATCGAGCGGCGGCCCATGATGCTGATCGAGGCCGACGCCCAGGGCCAGCCGATCAGCCTGGTCCTGCAGAACGCCGAGACGATCCGCCTGGTGGACCCGCAGGGCAAGGCGATCTCGGTCACGAGCCTCAAGCCCGGCGACAAGGTCCTGGCCCACGTCGAGAAGGCGGGCCGTCACTTCGGCATGAAAGTCGAAGAGAGCCTGATCGAGCGATAGGACGTCAGAGACGCTCGGCCATTTCGCGTCGGAACGAGTCCTCGGCCCGACGCTCCTGCAGGGTGCGCTGGCCCCAGAATCGCCTGGGATTGCCGCACATCCAGCAGGAGCAGCGTGCCAGATGATCGTAGTGGCGAAGGGCGAAATGGTCTCGCAGGGCAAAGACGTCCTCCCATGTGACCAGCCCCGTCCGCCACTGTCCGCGGAGATCCCGCCAGGGACACCACGAACGACAGGCGGCCATCCCCTCGGGGGATGGATATTGCTCTTTGACAACTCGCCACGCCTTGGCGATCATACGCCTGCGCTGCCGGCGCCGCCAAGCCCTCGTGCGTCTTCGAACACTCCTCGATTCGAGCATGCAACACCTCCATCACTGCGCCGCCCGCAAGGACACAGCGTCCTCGCGGGCCGTCGCGTGATGGAGGTGAAGTAGTAGGAGTAGTCCATCGCGTCAGCCCTCAGCCCCTCTCGCATAAGGTCAACACCTCACGATGCCCGCAGTTTCTCGCTCACCCATTCCTTGACGAGGGCCGCCTCGTCGATTCCCCGGGACTCGGCCATACGTTTCAATGCTTCGGCCTGCTTGGGCAGCAGATGAATCCGCACAACCGCCTGCGTTTCCCGTTCAAAGACCGGTTCGCTCACTTCTTCGAGTTCATCCTCAAACTGCGTAACGTCATGGTTATCCCAGAATCTCGCGAGTTCTTCAATCGAGTCTGTCTTTGGAATCTTGCCCATATCAGCGGTTCCTCCACCGATTGAAACGTCTCTTCTCTTTGTCAGTCATTGGCCGGGCGGTGATCGGATAGCCTTTCATGTCGGGCAAACCTATCACAACGCAGAAAAGATACCGTCCGCTCGACGTTTGTCCCAATACGTAGTAGACTGGATTCTCTCCAGCCGATCTTGTGCGAAGAACCAGAGGACGCCGGAAGCAGATTTCCGCCACTTCGTCTGGCCGAACCCCGTGTTCGGCTATGTGTGCGACGCGATCCTCAGGCCAAATCAACTCCCTGATTCTCATGCCCCCAGGATAACAGGCCCCTCTGCGAAAGGCAAGGGGATCCCATGATCTCGCTTCTCGTCATCTGCGACGAATCGTTCGCCTCAGTTCTCAGCAGCCAGATCTCCGCTCCCGTGAAAAGGCAGAACGCCGTATCGACATGGAACGGAAGAGGTTCCAGACCCAGTCGCAAGCCGTGGGTCAGCAGGAACACTCTCAGTAATCGAAGCCTCATGCCATCCTTTCAGGGCCCGTCCGGCCTCTCCACCCCCAGCGACTCCAATTGTTCCGCGATGTCGCGGATGCCGTGGCGCCGGTAGAACTCCAGTGTCTTTTGCCACAGGTCTTTCGACAACCGCTGGGGGATCTGTTCGAGGATTGCCGTCGGGATCGTCTTGTAGAAGGCCTCCGCGATCGCGCCGGCGATGCAGGCCTGGGTGTCGGCGTCGCCTCCGAGCGAGACGGCGTTCCGCACCGCGTCCTCGAAGGAGGTCGAATCGAGGAAGGCGATGATCGCCTCGGGGACCGAGCCTTGGCAGGTGATGTCCGTGGCGTAGTCGGGCCGGATCGCGTCGATCGTCCGGGAGAGGTCGTAGCCGAAGCGGTCCTGGATCGTGTTCCGAATCGCCTCCTTGTCCTGACCGATCCGGGCGAGGAACACAGCCAACGCGGTCGCCTGCGCGCCCTTGACGCCCTCGGGGTGGTTGTGCGTGCACTCGGCGGTCCGCTTGGCCTCCTCCAACACCTCCTGTTCCGTTTCGAAGGCATGCGCCGCCGGACTGACCCGCATGGCCGAGCCGTTGCCGAAGCTGTTGTACGGGGCGTAGCCCGGCGTCACCATCCAGCGGAGGAACCGCGGGCCGTAACCCCGCATCGGGTGCCGGCGGGCGTAGGACTTGATCGCCCGGCCGTAGTTGCGGTCGGTCAGGATGGCGTCGGCGACCGCGATGGTCAGCACGCTGTCGTCGGTGTAGGTCGAGAAGCGGGTGAACAGCGTGAAATCTTTCCGCTTCGTCCGGAAGCTCTCATACACCGACCCGATGATATCCCCCGCAATCGATCCGATCATTTACTCTCCGTCGACACGCAGGATCACCAAGACGACCTCCGCTGCGGAGAGGCTATCCTACGGCGAGAGGACAATCAATAGATCTCATCGCTTGGGACCTCGATGCCAGCCAACTGAATGAAAGAAAGGCAGGCGTTCCGAAACGCCCCACGATCTGGACACCATCGATCCACGGAATGGTACTTGTCGCCTTGACTACCTTCCAGAATCCATGTGGCACCATCCAACCCTATCTTGGACTGATCGTCGTTCGACTTCATTTGCCAGAATCTGGTCTGTTTCAGCTTGGCCATCACCTTCTTGACCTCGGCCTCGGACAGTTCCTTGGTGATATCCCTCGCGACATTCCCCCAGGCATAGTAGCCTTTGCCGTCCATCTCCACGGCCCGCAAGGTGGTCTTGGCCCCTCTTCTCTGGATTCGCACTGAGATGGGGCGATGAAAACATCGAATCCATATGAATCGGTAGGCGAAGTCAGACGGCTCCTTGCCGCTGAAAAGCTCAGGTTCCCCCAGCTTCGTCAAATGGTCGGCAAACAGCAGCGGCATAAACTCCGCCAGGTAGCGTCGCCAGACCAGGAAGCTGTGGCCGCCGGGGGTTTCAAGCCAGGTGAGCTTGACGTTCTTGGAGTTGAGCCATTCGACGAGCTTCTTGTTCACGCCGATCAGACCGTCCTGTTGGCCGCAGGCGATCCAGAGCAGACGCAACTGTGAGTTGATTGCCCCGCTCACGTTCGGGTAGGCTCTTTCGAAGTTCTCGTCGAGGCCGCCGGAGCTGAAGGCGCCGATCCAGGCGAAGCGATCGGAGGCGTTCAAGCCGATGAAGAGCGACTGCGTCCCGCCCATGGACAGGCCTGCGATGGCGCGGGACTCACGGTCCGTCTTGACGCGGTAGGACTTCTCCACCTGCGGGATGATCTCCGTCAGGAGCATGTCGCGGAACTTCGTGACGCTGTCCTGCCAGATGTCCTTGTTCTGCAGGCCCGCCCAGCCGTTGGCGATCACTTCCTCGTTGCCGTAGCCGAGCGGCATCACGATCAGCATGGGTTTGGCCTTGCCCTGAGCGATGAGGTTGTCGAGGATGATGTTCGCCCGGCCGACGGAGACCCAGGCGTCCTCGGCGTCGCTGTAGCCGTGAAGGAGATAGAGCACGGGATAGGTTTGCTTGGCCGCGGGATCGTAGCCTGGCGGCGTGTAGACCAGGAACGGCCGGTCGTCGCCCACGATGGCGGACCGGTATAGATGCCGATGGACCACGCCGTGAGGCACGTCGTTGATCTCCCAGGCGAGCGTCGCGGGCCCCGGCACGTGGACCTGGCTCTCGGTGTTCAGCAAGTTGTACTTGAGCAGCGGATTGCTCGGGTCGGTCATCTGCACGCCATCGACGCTGAACGAGTACGAATAGATGTCCGGCGCCATCGGCTCGGACGTGAACGACCAGACGCCCCGCTCATTTTTCTGCATGTTCTTGGACCCGACGGTCTCCAGCCGGACCCGCACGTCTTTGGCGTCGGGAGCCCGCAGCCGGAATGTCACCCGGCTGTCCGGAAGCACTTCCGGCGACACCAGCGGCTGACCCACCACCGGCGTAGCCACGGCCAACATCAAAGCAAACGGCAAACTCCTCATACGCAATCCTCCAGAAAGTCAAGCACCTGCTGCACGCGTGATAGCTTAATCCCAACGAAGTTCCAAGTCAATCATCGCGGGACAAGGCAGCCGCTCCGTGTCTGTGCAGCTTTCCGGGTATGGAAAATCAAGGGGAAGGCACGCCCGAAACGGTCGTGCGAAGGAGATTTGCCGCTTTTGGCCAGCAGCATGAGAATGGAGGCAAGACCCGGCCACGATCGCGACGCGAGGGTCGGGCGGCGGAGAGACATCTCGGGACCTTCGGAAAACAGTCGTCAGCGCAGCGGACGTCCGAAGAAATCATGCGGGAGTTGCTAAGGGTCTCGATTCCTGCGAACCATGGAAGCTCGCTGCGATCGTCGCCATCGCACGATTCGGTTTCTCCAGGATGCGTAGAAGAACCAGGAGTGGGCCCCCATGGCCCTTGAGCGTCGGGGTTGCATCCTTGGGCAAAGCTGCTAAGATGGCCGGCTGTTGGACAATCTGCGGTTTGTATTGGAATAAGGAGATGCCATGAAGCTCGATTTCAGTTTTTACATGCCGACGCGGGTCTTGTTCGGATGCGGCAGGCTCGCGGAACTGGGGACCACGCCGTTCCTGCCGGGCAGGCGCGCCCTGATCGTCATCGGCGCTTCGGGGGCGATGCGGAAGCATGGCTATCTCAAGCAGGTCGTCCAACTCCTCAAGAAGAACCGTGCGGAATCCGTCGTCTACGACAAGATCCAGCCCAACCCGCTGGTCGAGCACGTCGAGGAAGGGGCCAAGATCGCCAGGCAGGAGAAATGCGACTTCGTGCTCGGCCTGGGCGGCGGCAGCACCATCGACTCGGCCAAGAGCATCGCCATGATGGCGAAGAACCCCGGGCGGTACTGGGACTACATCCTCTCCGGCAGCGGCAAGGGCAAGACGCCCGCCAAGGGGGCCCTGCCCATCGTCGCGATCCCGACGACCGCGGGCACCGGGACCGAGGCCGACCCCTGGACCGTCATCACCAAGACCGACACCAACGAGAAGATCGGCTATGGCAACGAGTGGACCTTCCCCACGCTGTCGATCGTCGATCCGGAACTGATGCTGAGCGTTCCGCCTTCGCAGACCGCGTACACAGGCATGGACGCCTTCTTCCACTCCGTCGAGTCGTATCTGGCCACGTGCAGCCAGCCGACCAGCGACCATCTGGCCCTGGAGGCGGTGAGCCTGATCACCAAGTACCTGCCCATCGCGGTCAATGACGGCGGCAACCTCGAGGCGCGGACCAAGCTGGCCTGGGCCAACACCGAGGCGGGCATCTGCGAGTCGCTCTCCTGCTGCATCTCGCACCATTCGATGGAGCACGCTCTGAGCGCGTACTTCCCGAACGTCGCCCACGGGGCGGGCCTGACGATGCTCTCGGTCGCCTACTTCAGCTACCTGGCCGAGCGGAACCCCAACCGTTTCCCCGACCTGGCCAGGGCCATGGGCGAGAAGATCGACGGCCTGTCGAAGAAAGAGCAGGCGATGGCGTTCATCGCCGGGCTCAAGAAGCTCATCCGCAAGGTGGGTCTCAAGGAGCACAAGCTCAGCGAATTCGGCGTCCGGCGCAGCGACCTGCGCAAGATGGCGGAGAACTCCTTCCACACGATGGGCAAGCTGTTCGAGCTGACCCCGATCCAACTGACGGTCGACGACGCCACAGCGATCTACGAGCGGGCATTCCAATAGGATTCCAGCAGGAGACGGAACCATGGTTCGACAGGCGGTACTCGGATTGTGCATGGTGCTGGCCGGTTCAGGGAACGCTCTGGCGGCTGCGGAATCGGGTCAGGCGACCCCGCCGGCCTGGCGGATCGCCCCGGAAGTGTCGCACTACCGCTACAAAGAGCCCGGCATCATGAAGAACGAAGGCACGCTCTACGGGATCGTCGGATCGTACACGTTCTACAACGCGCGAGAGGACGCCGCGGACAGCAACTCGACCTCCTGGTCCACCATCAGACTCGACGGCCGCTTGAGCGGAGGCGAAGTCGACTACGACGGGTCGTTCATGGACGGCACCCCCCTGTCCACCAGCGGCAGCGACGACTTTCTCTTTGACTTGCGAGTGCTGTTCGGGCGCCACTGGGGGCCCGCGAGATTCTGTGACGCCGCGTATGCGGGTCTGGGGTATCGGCATCTCAGAGACGACTCGTCCCAGCAGATCGGAGGGTATCGGCGGGAATCGAACTACCTTTACGTTCCCCTGGGCGTTCAAAAGGGGTTCGACCTGACAACTCGCTGGAATCTGGCCCTGGCCGGCGAGTTCGACGTGCTGCTGATCGGGCGTCAGATTTCGCACCTCGGCGACGCCGATCCCTTTCTGCCCACAGTGAGGAACTGGCAATGGCCTGGGTTCGGGGGGGCGCTGTCCCTGGACCTGCTCCGCAAGGGCGAGCGTCTCAATGTGGGTTTCGGCCCCTTCGTGCGGTATTGGTGGATCGCGGAATCCGACGTTTCCGACGATGGATACTATGAGCCTGAGAACAACACGCTCGAGTACGGCCTGAGCTTCGTCCTGCAGTTCTGAGACGCCTGCCTCCGACACGACAGGCAAACGGCAACTCGTTCGCGGCTGTGGCTCAGGAGGATCGAACCATGCATACGCGTCCTGCGTACAACCTGGAGTTCGTGGCCATTGAGCAAATTCCTACGATCGGACTCGGGGTCATTGGGATGCCGTTGCGTGTGGAATTGGGAGCGGCACGGAGGTAAGCCGTGAAACTGCGAGAACTTATGAGGATACAGGCGCTTCAGATCAGTTCCAGCGCCATGCTAGCGGAGGCCGCGGAGCGAATGGCGGTCCTCGGGACGGATGTCCTTGCGGTTGTGGAAGACCGCCGGATCATCGGCGTCGTCGCCCAGCGGGACCTGGAGCCGCAGGCCTTGCCGGACGATGTGGACCCTGGGATCACTCCCGTCCGATCCGTGATGGCCTTCGGCGCCACGTGCTGCTCGCTCGAAGACGATCTAGGCAAAGCCATTGAGATCATCAAGACCAGCCATGCTCTGCGGGTGATCGTGCTGGATTCCCAGGGGATGGCGGTGGGAGCCCTGTCTGCCGAGGATTTGGACTCGAAGGCGGCGAATCGTTCACACACCAGACCCCTGATGGAAGGAGAAGACCATGAGAGCCCGCGTGACTGAGGACTGCATCGCCTGCGGCCGGTGCATCGAGATCTGCCCCGAGGTGTTCGAGATGGGCGAGGACATCGCCCAGGTCAAGGTGGATGAAGTCCCCGCGGACTGCGAGGAAGCGGCCCAGGAGGCGGCGGACGAATGCCCGACCTCCGCGATCGTCATCGAGAAATGACGCCTGTTGCCCTCCTCCCATCAGAGGCCAGGTCCCGCCGGCGCGGGGAGACCGGGCATCACGATTGACTTGGCGTCCAGGGGAGACTATTATCCATTTTGAGAGCTGGAGAATATCGGGCGTTTCGCGGGGAGAGAAGACCGGTCCGACGGATGGACCCACGACACGAAGGACGGGCTTATGAACATTCGAATCGTACTGGCCGACGATCACGCCATCGTACGCGACGGCCTGACTCGCGCCATCCAGCAGGAAGAGGACATGGAGATCGTCGGCCAGGCCAGCGACGGGCACTCCACGGTCGAGATGGCGCGCGAGCTCCTGCCGGACATTGTGGTGATGGACATCAGCATGCCCGACCTCAACGGCATCGAAGCCACCCGCGAGATCCAGCGCGAAGCGCCGAGCGTGAGGGTCGTCGCCCTGTCCATGCATTCGGCGAAGCGATACGTCACGGAGATGTTCCGCGCCGGCGCCTGCGGTTACCTGCTCAAAGACTGCGACTTCGATGAGCTGGCCCGCGCGGTCCGCACGGTGGCCGAGGGCAAGACCTACGTCAGCCCGTCGATCAGCAGCGCAGTCGTCGAGGACCTCGTTCGCACGGAAGAAAGGACCGAAACGACCGCATTTTCTCTCCTGACGCTGCGCGAACGCGAGGTCCTGCAGCTCCTGGCCGAGGGACGGACCACCAAACAGATCGCGCTGCGCCTGCACATCAGCCCCAAGACGGTCGAGGCGCACCGTCTACGCGTGATGAACAAGCTGGAAATCGACAATGTTGCCCAGCTTACCAAGTATGCCATCCAGGAAGGTCTCACGTCAGCGGAACCTTGACGCACACCGACCCTCGTCGCCGGCAATTCCCTTCGCGACTGCCAAAATGCGTGTCTTTTTCGGTTATTTCCCAGTGCAGTCGGTCTGCGATCTTGACGAAATAGGCAAAACAAGGTAAGCAGAACACTTCTTTGTGATGCACGGCGACCGGATCGCCGGTGTCCAGACCGGCCGCGTGGGTTGGAGAATCATGTAGCTGCGAATCCTGACGAATGGGCGACTTCCGGCCGGCAAGGGAACGTCCATTCACAATCGCAACGATAGACAGGGAGTTTCGTTTTTATGACCAATCAGCCAGGAAAGGCCTTCGATAGAACTTCATTCGCCTATTTCTCCATGGAGATCGGGCTCCGATCCGACATCCCGACCTACAGCGGAGGACTGGGCATCCTGGCGGGCGATACGATCCTTGCGGCAGCGGACATGAAGGTGCCCATGGTGGCGGTCACCTTGCTGCCGCGAAAGGGGTATTTTCATCAGGAACTCGACGCCCAGGGCGCTCAGATCGAAACGCCGGAACGCTGGAGCGTAGCCGACCGCCTCAAGCCGCTGGCGCCGCGTGTTACGGTCGTGATGGAGAAGCGTCAGGTCAAGATCCGCGCCTGGCGATACGACGTCAAAGGCGTCACCGGCGGCGTGGTCCCGGTCATCTACCTGGACACCGACATCGCCGGCAACGACAAGCAGGATCGCGAGATCACCCAATACCTCTACGGCGGCGACTCTCGATATCGCCTCTGCCAGGAGTACGTCCTCGGCGTCGGCGGCGTCCGCATGCTTCGCGCCCTCGGTTGCGACAACATCGACCGCTTCCACATGAACGAAGGCCACGCCGCGTTCCTGGTCGTCGAACTGCTCGACGAGGAGCTGAGCCGGACAGGCGCGCGAGGCGTCAAGCCCCAGCACATCCAGGCCGTGCGGAACAAGTGCGTGTTCACGACGCATACGCCGGTCCCCGCCGGACACGACAAGTTCGGCATGGACCTCGTCCGCAAGGTCATCGGAAAGCACAGGATCTGGGACATCGAAGCCAAGCTCAGCCATGACCAGGACACGCTGAACATGACCCACCTGGCGCTGAACTTCAGCCACTACGTCAACGGCGTGTCCAAGCAGCACGGAAAAGTGTCGCAGGCCATGTTCCCTTCGTACCCGATCGACGCGATCACCAACGGGGTCCACGCCGCCACATGGGTGTCGCAGCCGTTCCAGAAGCTGCTGGACCGCCACACCCCCGGCTGGCGCCAGGACAACGCGACCCTCCGATACGCCCTGAGCATCCCGATGGAGTCGGTCTGGGACGCGCACATGAAGTGCAAGGCCAAGCTGATCGCCTACGTCGCCAAGACGCAGAAGGTCAAGCTGGATCCTCGGGTCTTCACGATCGGCTTCGGCCGCCGGGCCACCGGTTACAAGCGAGCCGATCTGCTCCTGCGGGACCTGGACCGTCTCAAGAAGATCGCATCGACCGCCGGCGCGCTGCAGATCGTCTACGCAGGCAAGTCGCACCCTCAGGACCTCCCGGGCAAGAGCCTCATCAAGAAGGTCTTCGAAGCCCGCGAGAAGCTCGGCACGCAGATCCGAATCGTCTACCTGCCCAACTACGACATCGACGTGGCCAAGATCATGATCCCCGGCGTCGACGTCTGGCTGAACACGCCGCAACGGCCCCACGAGGCCTCCGGCACCAGCGGCATGAAGGCGGCGCTCAACGGCGTGCCCTCCCTGAGCATCCTCGACGGCTGGTGGATCGAAGGCTGCGTGGAGAACCTCACCGGCTGGGCCATCGAAGGCAAAGCCCGCAAGGGCGCCAAGGACACGTCGGCACAGGATGCCGAAGCCCTGTATGACAAGCTCCAGAACGTCGTGCTTCCCATGTTCTACGGCGACCGCGATCAGTACGTCAACATCATGCTCGCGTCCCTGGCGTTGAACGGGTCGTTCTTCAATACGCACAGAATGGTTCAGGACTACTTGCTGAAGGCCTACCTGCGCTAGGCGACATTCGAGCACGACAGTGAGGCATGGATATGGATGTCCTCTCGACTGCGTTTCTTCTGTTCCTGGTTCTCGACCCGGTGGGCAACATCCCGATCTTTCTGGCGGTTCTCCAGCACGTGCCTCCCGAGAGACACACGCGGATCATCTTTCGCGAGATGATGATCGCTCTGGTTGCGCTGGTCGTATTCCTCCTGTTGGGGCGGTACATCCTCGCGGCGTTGCAGATCTCCTACAGTTCGCTCGGCGTTGCAGGCGGCATCATCATGTTCCTGATCGCGGTGCGAATGATCTTCCCGCTTCCCAAGGCAGCGACCTCGGAGGACCTCGACGGCGAACCGTTCATCGTTCCGCTGGCGATCCCCCTGGTTGCCGGTCCCGCGGCGATGGCCACGCTGATGCTGTTGATGTCGCGTCAGCCCGCCAACTGGCCCAAGTGGCTTGCGGCCTTGCTCCTGGCGTGGTGCGTCGCCGGAGCCATTCTCCTTTCGGCCGAGCGGCTCGGCCGTCTGTTGGGCAAGAGGACCCTCAATGCCATCGAGCGGTTGATGGGCCTGATCCTGACCGCGGTGGCGGTGGAGATGTTCCTCAACGGCATCGGCCAGGCGTATCAGAAGATCGTTCACAGTCCGTGAGCAGTCCGAGGTCGTGGCGTGCGCGAGACGTTCCGCGCCGGCGTCTCGCGACATTTGCTCAAGGACTCCGAATTCGACGAGCTGATCCCCACGATCCGCCCGGTCGCGGAGGGCCTCCCCCCGCCGAACCGTGGCCGTTCAGCTCGCAAATCCGGCGAAGAGTCGCCGGGTGTACGCGACGCTCTGTTTGAACGCGTCGACGGCCTTGATCGTATTCGGCGAGCCGGCCTCCACGGCCTGCTCCAGGACCAGCAAGGGCTTCATCCCGATCTTCACCAAATGGCCGGCCAGGCGCTCGTAATCGATGTCGCCGGGGCCGAAGACCTCGGTCCAGACTCCATTGTGCGACTGGCGAAGATGCAATTCGCTGACCCGCGGCCCGTAATGCTCCAGGACATCGAACAGCGCCACCTGCGAGTTCCCCGCCCCGCGATAGACCCAGTGCGCGTCGAGACAGAGGGTGACGTTGGCCGGGTCGGTCCCGACCATCATGTGATGAAACTCGCGGGCGGCGTTTCGCAGCTCGATATCGTGGTTGTGGTAGGCCAGAGTCAGCCCCATCTGCCTGAGGGCGGCGCCGAGCTTGTTCATGGCCGCCGCCTGGGTCTTGAGCTGGTCATCGGTCTTATTCTCCTGCCCGCCCCAGCGGATCGGACTGGGATTGGTCACGATGATCCGCGTGCCGGCGGCCTTGGCCTTCGCGCCGGCGGCAACGACCACGTCGATGCTCTGATCCGCCTGCCCCGCCTCGTGCAGCGTGCTGTTGACGTACAGCGACCGCATCTCCAAGCCATGCTTCTTGAGCAAGGGGACCATCTGATCGATCTGCTCCAGGCCCCCGACCCCCGGCTCGAATCCATCGATCCCGCTGGTCTTCACCTCGGCGAAACCGGAATCGAGTGAAGCTCCGAAGTCCCTGCCCTCGCGTTGAAAGAACACGCCCCAGGAGTATTGGTTGCACGCGACGTGGAGCTTGCCGGCCGCGGCCTTGGCGACCGTGCCGACCGCCCCCGGCATCGCAACCAGCCCCGCTGCCAACATTGTCCCCGTGAGAAACTCGCGCCGAGAAGGACTTCGGTTTGCCATAGACCCAGGCTCCTCAATAGAAAACTGAGTTCACACGTTTCACCCACGCCGCGATCAGTATGAATTCCACGGTCCGAACACGCAAGCCCAAATCCCGCGGTGAGGCGAATACGTTGCGATCGGCACGCCTCCCGCACATGCCGGAATCTGCTTTTTTCACTTGGAAATCGCACGGACGGGAGTTAGCCTCGGTGGGGCATTGAACGGATCGAGGAGAAGGAGAATCTCGATGGGCATGTCGATACACTGCCGGAGACGGTCGAACGAAGACGGTCAACAACTGGCGGGCAGCACCGGGAAACCGGAGACGTCCGGCTCTTCCGCCAGACAACGGACTTCTCTGGTTTTGTGGTCCGCTCTTTGGATCGCGTGCGCCGCGTCCCATAGCGAGGGTGCGGCCCCAGAGGGCCTTGCGGTCCGCGCGTCACGGACCCAGGTGGGCGAGCATGACAAACTGGAACTGCTCATCGACGTCGGCCGGGAGTATGCGAATCCGTTCGATCCGTGCGAGGTCGAGTTGAATGTGCTGATCGCGGGGCCGAACGGCCGCTCGTTCGTGCTCCCGGCGTTCTGGGGTCAGGATTACGAGCGCCAGGACCTCACCCAGGGCGGCAAGTCTGTCGCCTGGTGCTATCCGACGGGCGCCGGCTCGTGGAAGGCACGGTTTGCGCCCCCGGAACCGGGGACGTATAGCCTCCGCGCCTCGCTCAAGGATCGACATGGCGAGAGGTCCTCCTCCCCCGTGGCGATTGCCTGTGTCGCCTCCTCCGGACAAGGCTTCCTGCGGGCCGGACGCGACGATCCCCGATTCCTCGAATTCTCGGACGGACAGCCGTTCTTCGCCATCGGCCAGAATCTCGCCTTCATCGGCCAGGGCCAGTATGTCACCATCCCCAAGGCCGAGGAGATCTTCGGCAAGCTGGCCGCCAATGGAGCGAACTTCCTGCGGATCTGGACCTGCTGCGAGGATTGGGCGCTGGCCATCGAGGCGAGAAAGAGCGTCTGGGTCCGGTCCTGGACGAAGGACTCGCCCATCGTCGCGATGCCGGGTTCGGAAGGCGAGAATCCCCGCAGGTGCGTTCAACTCAAAGGCCAGGACGGCGCCTCCCTCGCGGCGACCCCCTCGCACTCGGTCGCCCTGCGGCCCGACACTGCGTACGTCCTGACAGGACAGGCCAGGACCGAGGACTGCAAAGCCCTGCGCATCCAGATCGGCGCCAGGACGCTCGACGTGTCCCCTGCCGACTGGCAACCATTCGAGATCCGCTTCAACACAGGCCCACAGGAGCACTGGCTGGGACGCGTCGCCTTCACCCTCCTGGGCAAAGGCGCGGCCTGGCTCGACCACCTCTCGCTCAAAGAAGCCGCCGGCGGGGCCGAGCTGCTCTGGGAGGCCGACGTCAACCGTCCCGTGCGAGGCTACTACAATCCCCTCGACTGCTTCCTGCTCGACCAGATCGTCGAAACGGCCCGTCGCGACGGGATCTACCTGATGCTCTGCGCGATGACGCGCGATCTATACATGGATTCGCTCTCGAAGCCCGGCAGCCCCGAGTATCTCAAGGCCACCGACGACGCGAAGAAGTTCGTGCGATATGCCGTGGCCCGCTGGGGCTACTCGACCAGCGTCGCCGCGTGGGAGTATTTCAACGAGATGGACCCGGGCAAACCCACCGACGAGTTCTACACCCAGGTCGGGAGATATCTCGAAGAGATCGACCTCTACCGACACCCGCGGACCACGAGCACCTGGCACCCGTCCGCGAGGGACTGCCGCCATCCGCAGATCGACATCGCCCAGGCGCACCACTACATGCGTCCGGACGACGACGACTTCAGGGACGAGGTCGAGTCGGTCGGCCGCCAGAGCCGATGGCTCCGCGAGCAGGCGCCGGAGAAACCCGCTTTGATCGGCGAGTTCGGCCTGGCCACCGCGAAATGGGGCCAGAGCGAGTACATGAAGCAGGACCGCGACGGCGTCCACTTTCACAATTGCCTCTGGGCCTCGGCCCTGGGCGGCAGCTCGGGCACCGCCCTGTTCTGGTGGTGGGAATTGCTGGACCAGCAGGACGCCTATCGGCACTACAAGCCGCTGGCGGCATTCCTCGCCGATTTCCGACCCGCGGGCCTGCAACCGACGACCGCCGCGACCGAGGAGCCGCGTCTTCGCATCGTCGGGCAGCAGGGCCGGGACCGCGCCTACCTCTGGCTGGCCAACCGACAGGCCACCTGGTGGAATCTCGTCGTGGAGAAGCGCCAGAGCGATCCCATCGATTCCGCGTCGTTGGCGCTCGACGGCCTGGCTCCCGGCCGCTACGCGGTCCTCTGGTGGGACACGCACGAAGGCGTCCCCCTCGCTCGCCAGACCATGGCCGCGGAAGAAGGCCGGCTCCGCCTGACCGTCCCGCGGTTCAGCAGGGACCTGGCCTGCAAGATCATTCCGGCTTCGTTCGCGGAATGACCTACATTCGGCCGGATTGGAGTTCGCCCGTCGGAAACGAGACCAGATCGATCCAGGCTGTGTCCTGGCCCATCCAGCCGCCGTCGTTCTTGCTGTACTCCCACGAGAAGGTCCGCTTGCCCGCCTGGACCGGGAAGGAGACCTGCTCCCAGTCCAGTTCGCCGGACCATTCACCGAGCACGACGCTGCCGGCTCGGAACCGCAGAAAGTCGCCTCTGGCCTCCGAGGACACCTTCCGCCAGAACCGGACCTCGCCCGTCCGACACTCGATCATGATCGTCAGTCGGCTACGCTCGCTGTCTGCGATTCTGCCGGCCTGGGCACAGAACCCTCCGCTGTGGCGTTCGTCCGAAGTGACCCTCCAGTACGTGTCCCCTTCGCCAAACCAGCCCAGTCTTTCGAATCCGCCGCTCTCGAAGCCGTCCGAATCCCCCGCCCATTTGCCGCAGAACATCGCCAGGTCTCGGCCGTCGACGTTCCCATCCGGAACGCCGAATCCATGGGCGCCTCCCACATCGGCGATCGTCGGCCTGGATCTGGATCTCCAGTCCTTGGCCAGGACCGCAAAATCCCGCAGGTTGAAGCGTCCGTCGTTTCCCAGATCGCCCGACGCCTTTCTCGTGAAACTCAGCGTGAAATGGGCGTAAGGCACGCCCGACGGGTAGTCGCCCTTCAGCGGCGGCATCCACATCAGGCCCTCGCAACCGACGACCACCTTGCGGACATCATACAGGGGATATTGCACGGCGGGATCCAGCGGATCGTACTGCTGCAAGGTCAGAGGGCCGGGTCGGAAATCGTACCCTCTATACTGCCTCGGGAGCGACAGGAACAGCTCGTTGCCCGTCTCCTTGGCGAAGTGGATCGCGGCGCCGCTGTCGGATTCCAGGCGCAACTCGACGTCGATCTCGCTGGGGCTCTTCTTCGGACGGGCGTCCAAGGCCAGTTCGCGGATGGCCCCGCTGTCCGGGTCTGCGTGGATGGACGTGACTGCCGCCACGACAGGCAGGTGCATCGTGCTGTGGGCCACATCATAGACGTCCGGCCCCTCGTTGGCGTCGGGGTGATGGTTGATTTCCAGCAGGCCCCGCTGCATGTCGGAGAAGCCCGCGACGCGGTTCTCGATCCGCAGAATGTCCGCCGGTTCATACACGTAGGAGAAACACCTCGTCCCGACTCCGTAGTCGCCAACCGCGTCAAGCGAGAACGTGTGAGGCTGCGAGAAGTAGTCCTCCTTGAGGACCTGGAACTGCTCATACGAACAATTCCAATACGCGGCATACCCGGTCGCCGACAGTCTCCCGCGAGAACTGATCGCGATGGTTCGCCCTTCGGTGACCAGGCCGTAGTAGATGACGCCCGCCGCCTGGCTCGCCTGCCAGCGGGCTGCGGCCTTGATCCTGCCGACGCCCTCGCTGTAGTCGCCCGTCAGAGTGAGCCGAAAATCCGTGATCACGACCTCTGCCCTGCAGACGCCGGGAATCGACAGCAGACTCGCGAATAGTACGCTGAGTAGAACGCCTCCACAACCACGGGCACGCATCTCTCCCACTCCTCACTGGAAAACCGGATTCACTTGTTTCTCGTTCCCTCAGGTTCGAGGGACAAATCCTATTGTACCCGAGGGGGTCCGAGAATGCAAGGGCGATGTCACGGCTTCTTCAGGGCATAGAGCTTGCGCATCGTGGCCACGTAGACGACGCCGTTGGCTGCGGTCGGCGTGGCGGAGACGGCGCTGTCCATCTGGACGGTGCTGAGCACCTTCTTCTCCCGGCCCGCAGCCAAAATCCAGAAATCCCGGCGATTGGTGCCCACGTAGACCTTGCCGTCGGCGACCAGCGTCGAGGCCCAGATGTCGCCTTTGGTTTCGTGCGTCCAGCAGACCTGGCCCGTTTTGGCGTCCACGCAGTGGATCATCCGCCCGCAGTCGGCGACGTAAACGAGACCCTCGTGCACCGCAGGCGTCGAGCAGCAGTGGTCCTTCAGGTCGTACGACCAGATCAGGGCCGAATCGGTGACGTCGCCGGTCCTGGTCGCGTCGATGCACTTGAGCCACGCCTGGCTCTTGCCCCACCAGATGTCGCCGCCGACGGTGATGTACAGGCGGTTGTCGTGCAGGACCGGCATGCTCTTGATGTTGCTCGGGCTCACCTCGCGATTGCGGAGATACTGGCTGACGTTCTCCTTCGGGCCCGTCGGATCGGGGTCGAACCGCCACACTCGCTTGAGGCTCTCGACCCTGCCCTCCGGCGGCGCGGCCTTCAGCGGCTCGAAGCCATAGACCACGCCGTCGCCGCCGCAGAAGAAGATCACCTTGCGGCCGTCCACGACGCCCATCGCAGGCGACGACCACGTCGAGTGGAAGATCCGCGGGCCGATGCCCTCGTGGTCGCGAGCGAGGAGCCGGCCGGTCTTCTTGTCGAGGACGATCAGGCTGGGCCCCTCGGGGCGTCGGATCTTGGCGTGCGTGTTGTCCACGCCGTTGCTGGTGTTGATGTAGAGGAAATCGCCGTCGATCAGGATGGAGGCGTGCGCCCCATCGTGCGGCCAGGTCCCCGCCTGGTTGGGGATGTCGTAGAGCCAGAGGATGTCCGCGTCGATCGCGGTGACGTCGAGCGGCTTGTTGGGATCGGGAACCATGTGGCGTCCTTCGTCCAGGTAGGGTCCGTCGTTGCCGTTTCGCTGGCCTTCGATATCCAGGCACACCGCCTCGCCGCGATTGGTCACGACGTACACGCGGTCGCCCTCGATCGTCGCAGGCGAAACGACTCCCGAGCGGGGCCAGTCCAGGTAGACGTCGGGCCCGAGTTTGGGGACCACCAGTTGCCACAGGAGACTGCCGTCCTTCTCGTCCAGGCACAACAGGATCGCCCGGTCGCCCTTGTGACGCGGATCGCGGGGCGGATCGTTGTTGGTCCCGAGGAACACGCGACCTTGCGCCACGGTCGGCGTCGCCCACGTTTCGCTGCCCAGCGTGGCCACCCATTTGACGTTGCGGCCCGTCTGGATATCGAAGTCCTCGATCAGCCCGGTCTCATCTGAGACCATATTCCGCGTCCAAGCCTGCCCCCACTGCGGCTGATCGCCCGCCAGGGCCCCAGCTCCAAAGACAGCCAGACAGGCAAGAGCCGTTGAGAATCGTCGAACCCCTCGTGTTGTGAAATGCTTCATGGTGCTCCCTTCTGTAGGAGACTCGACCCTGTCATGCTGGTCGGGCTTGTTCTTGTCATCCTGAGCGACAGCGAAGGATCCGGGCCAGGAGTGAAAACAGGCGTCAGTCGCATCCGATGCCCAGATGCTTCGCTTCGCTCAGCATGACAACTGCCGAAGTTGGCTTCGTAATGCATGACCCGGTGTTCTCTCACCACGACCTACCTTCAGTTGTTCTCAACGACCACGATCTCGTGGATCTCTACGCGGGGAACCGTCACTCGGATCGCGCCGTTTGCATACTCGAACGGCAGAGAAATCCCGGCGGGCTCCAGCGTTACCTTCGCGGGCCTGGCGGCTTGGCGAATCGTCAGGTTGATCGGGCCTACGGGGGAAACCTCATCGATCACCGGCGCGCTCTGGTGCGGCCCTGAGGTGTTGATCAGGCTCACCGTCAACCTCTGGCCCTGTCGGCCCACCACGACGTCCACATCCGACGAGCCCTTCACCTCGACCATCGGGTTCGGGAAGAGTTCTTTCGCCAATTCATTCAGGAATCGACGCATCAGGGCATCTCGCGTCTGCACGTACCCCTGACCGAACGTGAAGGCGGTCGCAGCGATCTTGCCACGTCCCAGCGCGCGGACGCATGCGGCGGGCGCTGTCGTCCCATCGGCCATGCGGACCTCGCCAAAAGGCCTGCATCCGGCTCCCAGTCTCGCTCGCTGCATCTGTCCGACGATCGGCGCTTCCTGGCCGCCATAGACCAGACGGCAATCCTTGCCAGACACAGCGCCGCCATCAACTGCGACGTCGAGCTGGGTCGCGAACAACGCGGCCGAACCCGGCCCGATCAGAAGCAGGTTGCCGCCGGCCTCGACATATGCGAGCAGCTCGGCTTTGAACGCGGGCTCCAGGTATTCCCACTCCGGCACCACGATCAACGGATACTGAGCCATCCGCCCCACCAGGTGATGCTCACCAAGGACCTCGACCGCCTGCTGGCTCTCGACCAGGGCCTGTAGAGCGCCGTTGATTCTCGCCAGGTCCCGCGAGAAGAGCCCGTTGCTCCTGCGATAGTGGGCCGCGGTCGAGAACAGCACCGCCACCTGCGGAACCTGCTCGACGTGATGACAGACCGCCTGTCGTTCCCGGCAGAACTTCGCCACCTCCGCCATCACAGGGATTCGTTCCTCGCGGATCGAGCCGTCGCGCTTCTGGGTGATGTACGCCTGGAAGCCGCCGCCCAGGGCGATCACGATCGCCGCCTCCACCTGCAGTTGCACTGCGGTCTTCTGATTTCGCCCGTCGGCGGTCTTGTTCCGGGAGAAACTCCAGGCCATCAGGTCCCAGGGCACGCCCTGCCGCGTCAGGTACCGGCCCGAGAGCCGCGCGGAGTTGACGCTGTCGTCCGGATTGTAGTCGCCCGAGAGGAAGTCCAGCGGCGCGCAGACCGGCTCGGGCATGTGGTCGGTGAACGCCCAGTTGCTGCAGATCTGAAAGTCCGGATGGGTCTTCTTCATCTCGGCGATGTAGTATCGCAGGTACTTGCGGAACGCCTCCCGATGGAATTGGAGGAACTCGAACCAGTGTGGCTCGCCAGGCTTTCGCGGCACATCCACAATCCCTGCCTCCGCGCGGAATGCCTGAATCGCGGCGTCGCTGTAGTCAGGCACCGAGGCCCAGCACTCGCCGTCAACCCAGACGCCGTCCACACGGTAGTCGCCCGCCAGTTCGCGAAGCTGCGGAATCAGCAGCTTGTCCGCGTAGGGGCTCCATCGCGAGGTCGCGTTGCCGTTGACCTTGCCGTCGGCGTTGACGACGCCCCACTCGGGATGCAATCGGATCGCCTCGGAGTCCCACACGCCGGAATAGTGCATGTACAGCGAGACGCCGTGCTCCGCGGTCACCTGTCGCCACAGGCGAAGCGGATCGCCCACGAAGCCGGGGGCCTGATTGCCGACCTTCGTCGGGTAGCTCGACAGGCCGGGGTGGCCCTTGCAGTCGATCTGAATGTAGTCGGGACGGACCCGCGTGATGACGTTCTCGATCATCTCCCGCGTGGTGTTCTTGCCGATCTCGGTGCAGTCCTTGCCTGCGTGGAAATCGAAGTGAACGCCCAGGAAGCTCTCCGACCGCTTGAGGCGTTTGGGCAGCGCCGCGGCGTGAAGCTTCAACTCGCCATCGATCAGAAGAGCCCCGGCGTACCACCGCAGCGGCTCGTAGCGCGCCGCGTCGTCGATCTTGTTCCCGTTGCGACTGAGGATCTGAGCCTTGTCGAAGCGATTGTCCGTCAGTCGAACCGTCACCGTATGATCGCGCGCCTCTTTCTCCGAGAGAAGGGACGTCGTGCCCAGGCGATGATACGTGCAGTAGGCGTCGAATCGTTTCACGGATCTGGCCGGCTGATCGTCTACGAGCACCTCCAGCTCGCCCCCATCGGGCCCGAGCAGATCGTAGACCGCGGCGGCACAGCCATGGAAGGCAAAGGTCAACGAAGTCCCGGCCTTCTCCGCGCGCCATAGTGGCGAGAGCCTCTTGGCGAAGTTCCTTGCGATCGAGTCGCTTTGCGGATCGAGCTTCTGCCAGCCTTCGCCCAGCATGGCCTCGGTCAACGGAATGAGCCTGGCCCCTTCGTGGTTGTCGGCCGTGAACGGGGCAGGCGCCGAATGCGGACTCGCTGTCCCCTGTCCCTCCATCGACTCGAACGAGCGGGCAATGGCTTCGGTGTAGAGCCTGTGCCCGGTCTCTGCGAAGGGATGACAGCTATCCGGCGCGAAGGCAGGACGCGCGGGAGTGCCCTTTTCCGGGTCGGCGGGCGCTTCGGGCTTGGGAGAGCTGAACACCCACAGACCCTCATCGATCAATCTCGCGGGTTCCTGGGCCAGGTGGATGGACGGGATTCCATAGTGGTCCGCGATGAACTCCATCGCCGATGCGGATCGAGGCAGACGTCCCGCGGACAAGTCCTTGAGCATCCCGTCGTGCATCGTGTAGACGAAGCAGATCTCGGTGGCCGGGTCGGCTTTGCGGATCTGCCTCACGATGCCTTCCATGCAGCGGTAGATCTGCTGTGGGGCCGCACCGCCGTCGTTGACTGCAAACTCGACGAACACCAAATCCGGCCGATGTTCCAGCACGTCCCGGCCCAGACGATAGACGCCAAGGTCAGAGCCCGTCCCGCCAATGGCGGCGTTGATCTCGATGAACTCGGCCTTCGGATACCGCGTCTTGAGCCAGGCGGTCGTCTGAGGCCGCCAGCCGTTGGCGGCGGTGATGCTGCCCCCGAAGTAGGCGACGGTCACCTTGCCGCCGGCCTTGGCCTTGGCGAAGAAGTTCGCCAGTCCGTTCCGAGCCCTCAGTTCCACCGCGGTCCGGCTGGGACTTGCCCTCATCGCGTCGCGTACAGCGACCACCTGGTCCATCTGGGCCTGGGCGAGCGAGCCGATGGACCCTGCTTTCGGGTCCCAGTTGGGACCCATGTCGAAGGTGACAACGCCGCCTTTGGCCGTGGCGGCAGCGATCCACCTGGCCCATTTGTCCGCCGGGTGGCGCGTATCGCGGCGGCCCCACTGCGAGCCGACGAACGTCAACGCGTGCCACTGCGACCCCTCGACCCACCGCGAGTCGGGCAGGACCTCGAATGGATCGTTGAGCTCGCCTGCGGTGTAGTCCTCCGCCTTCGTCCAGCGGATCAGGCTGACGCCGGGGTTGAACGTGACGATGGCCTTGGGATTGCCATGCTTGACCGCAGTCGCGTAGATCTGCGCGATCTCCTCGTTGAAGCCGACCCACTTGTAGCCGCCGTCGAACCACCAGCCTGCGACCTTGTCGCCGTAGCGGTCGGACCATTCCTGGATCACCTGGGCCCATTTGCGTGCGAACAGGACGTCGATCGGCTGATCCTTCTGCCCCTCGGCCAGACCGAAGGCCTTCTGCGCCCTTCGATCTGCGTTGGGGACCTGGCAAGGCAGATAGAGCATCAGCTTGATGCCCTTGGTCGAGAGGGCCTTGTACAGATCCATCGGCAGATCCCGAGTCGAGCACCGCTCGCCCGCCGCGTACCCGGTGAATCGGTCGTACGCCGCGTTGGGGGCGTTGAAGTAGCCGGAGTTCTGGCCCAGGGTCAGGACGAAGTATTTCGCCCCAAGCGTATCGAGCTGTCCGGCCAGGTTCTCGACGTCGAACTGAGCGACCTTGGCCAACCCCTCGGCGTCGCCGGGCAGAAAGTGCATGAAGACGCCGTACTGGGCATCGCGGAACCAGTCCGTGTTGGCAGGATTTGACGCCGAGGAGGCTTGCAGGGACAGCGTCAGAAGCAGAGAGATCGCAAGTTGCATCCGATTCGCATTCATGGGAAAACATCCAAAGGAGGGGTCCTGTTTCATCGCCGTGGTGCAGGGCGCCGCATGTTTCTCGTCAAAGCGGTTCATGGGTGGATTATAGTCCCGCCCTGAGAAAGGTGTCAATCCCGCGTCACCGCCCTCCTGTTCGTGGGTCGACCGTCTGTCCCATGGCGTCATTGCGGTCGGCCGGCAGCGTCCTTGTACGCCGGATCGACGTAGGCGTGCGCCCCGCGACTGAAGAGCAGACGCGTCGCCCCGCCGCCGGGAATCACGATCGCTTCGACTGAAGGCAGGCGATCGATCAATGCCAGACCCGCCTCGGCGCCCAGGACGTTGACCGCGGTGGACAGCGCGTCGGCGGTGATCGCATCCGGCGCGATGATCGTGTCGCTGACGAGCTTGGCGGCTCCTTTGCCGGACTGGGTGTCGAGAACATGGCTTTGCTTCTGGCCCCGGACGACGGCGAACCGCCGGTAGTCGCCGCTCGTGGCGACGCTGACGTCCGCCAGTTCGAGAACCAGCAGGTATTTCAGGCCGTCGAAATCGTCGGGACCGACATCGGGGTCCTGGATGCCGATGCGCCATTTCTGCTGTCCGCGAGGGGCCCGTCCGAAGCAGCGGATGTTGCCGCCCAGATCCACCATGCCGCCGAGGGCCCCTTTCTTCCGCATTGCCTCGACCGCCTTGTCGACCGCGTAGCCCTTGGCGATGCCGCCGAGATCGATCCGCATCCCCTCCTCGGCAAATCGCACGGTCGCGGCCTTCTCGTCGAGGATGAGCTTCTTGAATCCAACCTTGCGGCGGGCCTCGGCCAAGGCCTCTTCGCTTGGCGGCTCATTCGCGTCGCCCGCGGCATGCCACAGGTCCACCAGCGGCCCGACCGTCACGTCGAACGTCCCATTCGAAAGCTCGCTGAAGCGGATCGCGTGGCGGAGCACCTCGAACGTCATGGGATTCACAGGCACCGGTTCGGTGGCTGCGAGGCGGTTGACCTTGTTCAATTCCGAGTCCGCCCGGTGATAGCTCATCAGCGACTCGATGCGATCCTGCACGTCGAACGCAGCCTCGATGCACGCCTGTCCCGCCCGCTCGCTCCGAGCGATCACCACCACGCGCGCAAACGTGCCCATGAGCATGCGGGTTCCGCTGTCGACCTCGACGGACACACGCCGCGAATCACGATACATGAGAAAGACGACCAGGATCATGACGATCCCGATGAGGATGGCGCCAACGATTCTTCGCATTTACGGCCGAAACACCTTCAATTGAAGTTCTTGAATTGCCCGGTAGTGTTTGGCGTTACCGGAGCACAGAGGCAGGTTGTTCTCCGTGGCTGTAGCCGCGATAATGGCATCCGCCGCCTTCAGATTGCCTCGCTGCACCCAGATCAGGACGTCCGTATCAGAGATCACGATACCGTCCTCCCCGAAGGCGGTCCATTCGCTGTTCGACGGTCTTGGACGCTTTGTCCATGTTGAAAAAGGGATGGTCCTGGACCGTCATCTGAGGCTTGTCGTTCACCGGCTTGATCACGCCTCTGAGTTTGCCTCGACTCACGATTGAAACGTCCTCATTGCGTTCCAGAGCCCGCAATACGTCGTTCATTCGATATCGCAGATCCACGATTGAAGCCTTTATGAGCAGCCTCCCAAATGTATAGAAGCACTGTACATTCTGTCGAAAGCGTTGTCAACGATCCCAACCGACATGTACAATAACCCAATGAATGAAAGAAAGATAGAGATCGTCGCCCCTCGAGTCGAGCGGGAGCTTCTGCCGTTTGTGCGGAAGCCGGCCCGCTATATCGGCGGCGAGATCAACCAGGTCCGCAAGGACCTGAGTCGGTGCGATCTCACCGTCGCATTGTGTTTTCCCGACGTCTACGAAATCGGCATGTCCAACACCGGCATGCCCATTCTCTACCACATCCTCAACCAGATGGACGACGTCGCCGCCGAGCGGGTGTTCGCCCCCTGGACCGATGCCGAGGAGGTCCTGCGGCAACGACAGATTCCGCTGTTCAGCCTGGAATCGAAGGCCGCCCTCGCGAGCTTCGACGTGATCGGATTCGGCCTGACGAACGAGCTGTGCTACACGAACGTGCTGAACCTTCTCGATCTGGCGGGACTTGAGATCCGCCGCGATAAACGTGCGGAATCCGATCCCCTGGTCATCGCCGGCGGCGGCATGGCCAACTGCTGCGAGCCCATGGCGGATTTCATCGATCTGTTTGTGCTGGGCGAGGGCGAGGAGGCGGTGGCGGAGCTTGCGAACCTGCTGATCGAGGCCAAACGTCAAGGCTGGACGAAGCGGGAGTCCCTCCTGGAAGCCGCCAAACGGTTCGACTGGGCCTATGCGCCCCAGTTCTATGAGTTCGAATACGACGGACCTCGCGTGGTGTCCTTTCGCCCGACGGAGCCTGGACTCCGGACGCGGTTTCACAGCGCGGTCGTGGAGGACTTCGAGAACGCCCCTGTGCCCACCCGTCCGATCGTTCCCTTCGTCGAGGCGGTCCACGAGCGAGTCAGTATCGAGATCATGCGGGGCTGCCCCGGGCGGTGCCGATTCTGCCAGGCCAGCTACTGCCGGCGCCCCATCCGATTCCGCAGTGCAGAGAAGGTCTTGGAACTGGCAAAGACGTCGTACCAGGCCAGCGGCTTTGACACCGTGAGCCTGCTGAGTTTGTCCACCGCGGATTACCCCCACCTGGAAGAGCTTGTCGGCGAGCTTCAGGCGTTCTTTGAGGGAAAGCACGTCGGACTGTCGATTCCCAGCCTTCGCGTCGACCAGCAGTTGCACCTGGTGCCCAAGCTGTTCACGTCCGTGCGAAAGAGCGGATTGACCATCGCTGTGGAGGCCGCCGGCGAGAGGCTCCGCCAGATCATCAACAAGCCTCTGAAGGATGTCGATCTCTTTGCGGCGGTCCAGGAGGCCTACAAAGCCGGCTGGGAGAAACTCAAGCTCTACTTCATGGTGGGCCTGCCCGGCGAGACGCTCGACGACGTCAAGGCCATCGTCGGGCTCAGCCATCGCCTGGCGACCCTGCGCCGATCCGTGGACGGCAAGACCGGCAGCATCAACGTGGCGGTCAGTTGGTTCGTGCCCAAGCCGCACACGCCCTTCGCCTGGCTCCCCCAGAGGCCTCGCGAGTACTTCGAGCAGGCCAAACGCACCATCATCGACGAGAAACTGCGTCTGCGGGCCAAGTTCCTCATGTTCAAATTCCACGAGATGGAGCAGAGCATCCTGGAGGCGGCCATGGGCCGGGGCGACCGACGATACGCGGATATCATCGAGGCCGCCTGGCGACAGGGCGCCCGGTTCGATTTGTGGAACGATTGCTTCGACTACTCCCTCTGGCGGGAGGCGTTCGCCCGGGCGGGACTGGACATCGAGACCGCTGCCCAAAGGCGTTTTGCAGTGGACGAACGGCTGCCCTGGTCGCACCTGGGCGGCCCCGACCAGGACTATCTGCTGACCCACCACGATGACGCCGTCAAGACCGTGGATTCTCACCCCTCGTGACCGTCTTTCGCCAGGCAGACACGATAGACCTTCGACCGATAATGTTCCAGATGGATGCGTTTCAGAAGGCGTCACAAGAACCCCGGCCGCTATTCCATCAACGGCACAAGAACCGAGCGAGATCATTGTAAACAGCGTCAATGAAAAGACTTATATCAAGAGCCTCATCTGCGATCCTGAAGGTCTCCTGGGCGGTTTGCGCGACGCTGCAGAGCGGTTCTTCAATCCAATCACAGGCGTCTCTCACCCTGCGTGCCCCAAAGGTCGATGCAACTCAGGAAGGTGGCGGAGCAGAAACTCCACCTTTAGGCTGAGACAGATGGTCAGCTGCTTGAGGGTATTCCTATGAAAAACTCAAGACCTGTGCTGCTTGTCGAAGACGACAGCATCGACGCAATGACGGTTCAAAGGGCGTTCCGAGACCTCAAGGTCGCCAATCCGCTGAAGCGCACCGTCAACGGCGAAGATGCCCTGGCCTATCTCCGAAACCCCGCCAACGACAGACCTTGCGTCATCCTGCTCGACTTGAACATGCCCAAGATGAACGGGACGGAGTTTCTGGGCGTCGCCAAGCTCGATTCGTCGCTCCGCGAGATCCCGGTTATCGTCCTGACCACCTCCAGCGAAGAACGGGACATCGTCGAGAGTTTCCGCCAGAGCGTGGCCGGCTACATCATCAAACCTGTGGATTATGGCAAGTTCCTCGACGTGATCCGGGCTATCCAGGCCTACTGGAGCCTCAGCGTCTTCCCCACCTGCCCCACCAGTTGCCTCGCTTGACCGAATGTCTGCCTTTGCCGCCGACTGGCGGCGATCCAACGCATCGACACATCCGCAGAATCTGTGAAGTCTTTTTTCAAAGCGACAGATTTTCTTTTGACATCGCCTGGAGAGGCACTATAAACTTGGCTTTATAGCATAAGCCTTTGCTGAGTGCTCAATACAGTGTTTATTGGTTCCGTTTGATATAACCTCAGGGACCGCCAGGGCCCCGGAGAGACGGTTCCCAGGCGACCAGATTCATCAAACAAGGAGACTGCTATGGCACAAGAGAAAGCGATCAGCTCGCTAATGACCGAGACACGAGTGTTTCCCCCGCCGGAACGGATCAAGAAGCACGCCTATATCTCCAGCGAGGCACAGTATAAGAAGATGTGGGAGCAGTCGATCCGCAATCCCGACGGGTTCTGGCTGGAGCAGGCCCAGACGCTCACCTGGTTCAAGAAGCCGACAGAAAGCCTGAAATACACGTGGGACACCGGCGCCCGAAAGATCGAACACACCTGGTTCGCCGACGGACAGATCAATGTCTCCTACAATTGCCTCGACCGTCATCTCGGCACCCCGACCGCCAAGAAAACGGCTCTGATCTGGCAGGGCGAGATCGACTCGGCGGTCAAGAAGTTCACCTACGAGCAGTTGCACAAGGAAGTCTGCAAGTTCGCCAACGTCCTCAAGTCCAAAGGGATTTCCAAGGGCGACCGCGTCGCGATCTACATGCCCATGGTTCCCGAGCTGCCGGTGGCGATGCTCGCGTGCGCCCGCATCGGGGCGATTCACTCGATCATCTTCGGCGGTTTCAGCGCCGATGCGATCGAAGGACGCGTCAACGACTCCGACTGCAAGATGCTCATCACCGCGAACGTCTCTCTCCGCGGCGGCAAGCACATCCCCCTCAAAGCGATCGCCGACGAGGCCCTCAAGAAGACCCCCACCATCGAAAGCGTGATCGTGGCCAAAGCCGCGGACGATCCGTGCGCCATGCAGGCCGGACGCGATTTCTGGTATGACGCGGAAATGGCCAAAGCCTCCGACCAGTGCGAGGCCGAGAAGATGAACGCTGAAGATCCGCTGTTCATCCTCTACACCTCCGGCTCGACCGGCAAGCCCAAGGGCGTCGTTCACACGACCGCGGGCTACCTGCTGCACGTTTCGCTCACCCACAAGCTGGTCTTCGACGTCCATGAGGACGACATCTACTGGTGCACCGCCGACATCGGCTGGGTGACCGGACACAGCTACATCGTCTATGGCCCGCTCGCCAACGGCGCCACTTCGCTGATGTTCGAAGGCATCCCCACGTATCCGGATGCCGGACGCTTCTGGCAGGTTTGCGACAAGTTCGGCGTCACCTCGTTCTACACCGCGCCCACAGCCATTCGCTCGCTGATGCGTCTGGGCGAGGAATGGCCCGCCAAGTACAAGCTCGACAAGCTGCGAATCCTGGGCTCGGTCGGAGAACCGATCAACCCTGAAGCCTGGATATGGTACTACAAGAACATCGGCCATGAGAAGTGCCCGATCGTCGACACCTGGTGGCAGACCGAAACCGGCGGCTTCATGATCACGCCGTTGCCCGGCGCCTTCAACCTCAAGCCCGGCAGCGCCACGAAGCCCTTCTTCGGCGTCGATCCCGTCGTGCTTCGCGACGACGGCTCCGAGTGCGGCCCCAACGAGGGCGGCAAGCTCTGCATTCGCAAACCCTGGCCGGGCATGATGCGGACCATGTGGGGCGACCACCAGCGATTCGTAGACACCTACTTCACGATGTTCGCCGACCAGTATTTCACCGGGGACGGCTGCCGCATCGATCAGGACGGCGACTACTGGCTGATGGGACGCATCGACGACGTGGTCAACGTCTCGGGCCACCGCATCGGCACCGCTGAGGTCGAAAGCGCGCTGGTCAGCCATCCGAAGGTTGCCGAGGCTGCGGTGACGCCGATGCCGCATGAGATCAAGGGGCAGGCCCTCTATGCCTTCGTCACCCTCAAGGAAGGCATCCACGAGAGCGAAGACCTCAAGAAAGAGCTGGTCATGCACGTCCGCAAGGAGATCGGACCGATCGCCGCGCCGGATGTGATCCAGTTTGCGCCGGCCCTGCCCAAGACCCGGTCGGGCAAGATCATGCGTCGCATTCTCCGCAAGATCGCCGAGAACAGCACCGACAACCTGGGCGACATCACCACCCTGGCGGACCCGAGCGTCGTCGAGGCCCTGGTCAAAGGCCGAGGAAAGTAGTTCTCGTATTGAGCATCTGCGCGCCGGACGTATGGCGGTTCTCGTCATGCGTCCGGCTCTTTCTCAGAAGGATTGTCTATGGCTAATCAGACGGAATCGCTCCAGAACCCGACTGCAAACCGTGGGTGGACTGTCACCATGGCCGGACTGGGCATCAACCTCGCCTTGGGCATACTTTATGCATGGAGCCTCACCAAGGGCGCCATCGAGAAGGAATTCGGCTGGAAAGGCGATCAACTCAATGACCCTTACGCCCTGTGTTGCCTGGTCTTCGCCTTTGCGATGATCCTGGCCGGTCGATGCCAGGACCGATTCGGCCCGCGCCTGACCGCCTCCATCGGGGGACTGTTGGTCGGTGCGGGATTCCTGTTGTGCTCCACCACAAATAGTTACGCCCTGTGGCTGCTCGGCTTCGGCGTCCTGGCCGGCATTGGCATCGGTTTTGGCTACTCCTCAGCCACGCCGCCCGCTCTCAAGTGGTTTCCGCCCGCAAAGACCGGCCTGATCGCCGGCATGGTCGTGGCGGGATTCGGCCTGGCCCCCGTCTATCTGGCGCCGACCTCCCAGTTCTTACTGGGGCATTTTGGCGTCCAGAAGACCATGCTCATTCTGGGGATTGCCTTTACGGCCATCGTTTGTGGCCTCGCACAGTTGCTGGTGAATCCGCCCGCAGGTTTTGTGGCCGCCGTTAAGGCGGCCGCGGGAAACGCCCCGGCCAAGCCTGCGGCCGTCAGCGTCGCCCCGAGCCAAATCATACGCACCCGTCTGTTCTATCTGCTTTGGGCGATCTACTTCATCGGCGCCGGAGCCGGATTGATGGTCATCGGCAGCATCAGCGGCATGGCCAAGAACAGCATGGGCAACCTGGCGTTCGTGGCCGTGGCGGTCATGGCCATCGGCAACGCCGGCGGACGCATCCTCGCGGGAACGCTCTCCGACAAGATCGGCCGACGATGGACGCTGTGCTTGGTCCTGGCCATCCAGGCGATCCTGATGCTGGTGGCCATTCCGGTGACCGCATCGAAGGATATGGCGGCCGTCATAATCGTGCTTCTGGCGGCTCTGATCGGCGCCAACTACGGCGCGAATCTGGCGCTTTTCCCCTCCTACACCAAAGACTTGTGGGGCCTGAAGACCTTCGGCATGAACTACGGCGTCCTCTTCACCGCCTGGGGCGTGGGCGGCTTCGTGCTGCCCCGTATCCAGCAGATGCTCTACCAGGCCAGCAAGAATGCCGATGGCACGGGCGGCAGCTACATGTCCTCGTTCCTCGTCGCGAGCATCCTCCTGCTGGTTGGCACCGGCCTGACCTTCCTCATCAAGCCGCCCCAGAAGGCATAGAATCCGATCTGATCGGATAGCACGAACGTACACTCACATTGGGACAGCGTACGGGAGAAGTGGTCCTGTACGCTGTCTGCCTTGTGAGGGAGACGCGATCACAGCCCATGAATCGGGAAGACCTTCGCCTTGAGCGCGTCGATCGATGCTTGAAGCGCCGGCAGCACCATCTCTCGCTGCTGGTTCGACACCGGCAGCTCGCGATCCCGGAAGCCCCCCTGCCAGTCCAGGCTCTGGAGCATGACCCCGCCGATCGCTGCGTCCATCCCGTCGGCAAGGTCCTGTCCCGAGAGGATCGTCCAGGCCAGCGACCAGGCTCGCACGGTGTTCTCCACGTGATAGCCGCCACCGCCGGTCATGAGGATCGGTTTGTTGAGCCGCAGCAGGTGGTTGATGATCTCGACGTAGACGTTGTTCGTCAACTGCAGGTGCGCCATGGGGTCGCCTGCGAGCGTGTCGGCGCCCAGTTCGAAGACGATCACGTCCGGACGAAACGCTCCGATCAGAGGGCCAACGATCTCGTCGAACGCGTGCAGATACGCCTGATCGAACGTGCCGACCGGCAGCGGCAGGTTCACACAGTACCCGCGACCGTCGCCTTCGCCGATCTCGTCCTCGAAGCCGGTGTGCGGGAAGAGGGTTCGCGGGTTCTCATGCAGCGAGATCGTCATCACGTCGGAGCGGTCGTAGAAGGCGTGGGCGACGCCGTCGCCGTTGTGGACATCGATGTCCAGGTAGAGCACGCGTTTGCCCGCATCGGCCAGAACGGCGCACGCCAGGGCGCAGTCGTTGATGTAGCAAAATCCCGCCGCCTTCTCGGGAAAAGCGTGGTGGAAGCCGCCGGAGGGATTGAACGCGACATCCGCCTCTCCCGACAGGATCAACTGCGCGCCGACCAGCGTGGCGCCTGCAGCCAGCACCGCGTAATCGTACATCCCTCGGAAGATCGGGCAGTCCGGCATCCCGATGCCCATGTGCAGGGCGTCGAGCTCCCATTTGCCGTTCTGGGCGCCCTTGAGGGCGTGCAAATACCGAGCGGAATGGAATTTCTTGAGCACCGTCCGAGGCGCAGGAACAGGGGCTGCTTCGCGGGTCGTTTCGCCCCAAAGCAGCCCCATGGTGTACAGGGTTCGCCGCGTGCGTGCCGCTCGCTCCGTCTTGAACGGACACTCCTCGGGATAGTGGTACTTCTCGAGGTCTTCCGAGTGGATGAATACGGCTTTTCGCGCGGACAATCGTGCCTCAGTTACTCTTCTTTCGTGGTGATATCGTAGGAAACGTTGTAGACGTCCCCGTCGAACTCGACGTTGACCTTGTACCCGGAATTCTGGAAGATCGCCAGCATCGGACGGTTGTCGGCCAGCACCTTGGCGTAGAACTTCTTGACGCCCTTCTGGCGGGCCACCTGGGTGATGTAGTCCAACAGGAACGTGCCCATGCCCTTGGCCTGCCATTCGTCCTGGACGAGGAAGGCCACTTCGGCCGCCTGGGTCTTGGGATCCAGGAAGTACTGGGCGATGGCGACGATGTCCTCGCCGCCGGGACCGGGAACCACGCCCACGATCGCCAGGTTGTGCAGGTAATCGATGTTCGTCAACTGCTGGATGTCCTTGTGCGGGAAGGCCACCGTGCGGGTCATATAGCGGGTCCGCACGGACTGCTCGCTCAGGGAGTACAGCATCTCGGACAACGCGGACTCATCCACCGGCTTGATGGGCCGAAAGAAGATCTCGGTCCCGTCCCGCAATGTCGCGTAGTGTTCCAGCTCCTCGGGGTAATTGAGCTGGTCCCACGACAATTCGATCTGGTCCTGGTAGATGTAGTTCCTCGCCTTGGCCGCCTGAATGAGGGCTTTGCGGAACTTCGGATGCGCGATGTTGATCAGGTCCATCGTCCGCTCGCGGATGCTCTTGCCGTGCAGGTAGGCCACGCCGTACTCGGTCACGACGTAATGGACGTCGCCTCGAGTGGTCACGACGCCGGCGCCTTCGGTCAGGTGCGGCACGATCCGCGAAACCTGCCCGTCCTTGGCGGTCGAGGGCATCGCGATGATCGCCTTGCCGCCGCGGCTGCGAGCGGCGCCGCGGTTGAAGTCCACCTGGCCGCCGATGCCGCTGTAGAACTTGTAGCCGAGAGAGTCGGCGCAGATCTGGCCCGTCAGATCGATCTCCAGGCCCACGTTGATCGCCACCATCTTGTCGTGCTGCGCGATGATGTTGACGTCGTTGACGTATTCCGTGGGATAGAACTCGAAGAACGGGTTGTTGTCGATGTAATCGTAGAGTTTCTGCGTGCCCATGCAGAAGCTTGCGACGACCTTGCTGCGGTTGAGCGACTTCTTGGAGCAGGTGATCACGCCGCAGTCGATCAGGTCGATGATCCAGTCGCTGAACATCTCGGTGTGGACGCCCAGATCTTTCTTGTCGACGAGGTACTCCGCCAGAGCCTGGGGAATCCGTCCGATACCGCACTCGATCGTGCTGCCGTCCTCGACCAGGCGGGCGACGTTCTGCCCGATGCGGCGCAACACGTCGTCCGGCTCGGCGATCGGCACCTCGATGACCGGCTCATCGTAGGGCACCAGCACGTCGATCGTGTTGACGTGCAGGAAGCTGTTGCCGTGCGTGCGCGGCATCTTGCGGTTGACCTGCGCGATCACGTAGCGGGCGTTGGCCGCCGCGGCCTGGACGATGTCCACCGACACGCCGAGACTGCACAGGCCGTTCACATCCGGCGGCGCCACCGAGATCAGGGCCACGTCCACCGGGATGCGTCCGGTCTCGAATTCCATCGGAATCTCGGACAAAAAGATCGGCGTGTAGTCCCCGATTCCCTTCTCGAGCGCGTCCCGCACGTTTTCCGCGACGAAGAAGCTGTTCATCTTGAACTTCTCGCGGTACTTCTCCTGCACGTACGGCGCCCGTCCCATCGTCAACAGGTGGACGATGTGGGCGTCGTAGATGTGCTCGGAGTGTTCCACCAGCGCGTCGACAAGATGCTGCGGCTGCGCGCAACCGGTGCCGATGAAGACGCTGTGGCCCGACTTGATGAGTTTCACGGCCGCGGCAGCGGTCTTGATCTTGTCCTTGTGTTTTGACTTCCAATCGAATTCTTGCATGTTATTTCTTTTCCAGACTGATTCGGGCGTCCACGGCGATCGCGGTCGTGCCGGGTCGGCCCACTACGTACGGGTTGATATCCATTTCCTTGATCTCGGGGAACTCGGTCACGAGCTGGGAAACCCGCTGCAAGCCCTCCGCAATCGTTTCGATGTCCACGCCTTCCTGACCCCGAACGCCCTGGAGGATCTGGTAGGTCTTGGTGGTCACCAGCATCTGCTTGGCCTCTTCCGCGGTCAAAGGCGCCAGGTAGAACGAGACGTCCTTGAGCACCTCGACCAGGACGCCGCCCATGCCGAACATCATCAGCGGCCCGAACTGCGGGTCCCGGTGCATGCCCAGGATCACTTCCTTGCCGCTGGCGCGGACCATCTCCTGCACCAGAACGCCCAGGATCTTGGCGTCGGGCTTCTTCTTGGGGATTCGATACATCATCAGGTCGAAGGCGTCTTTGACCTCCTGCTCGCTCTTGAGGCCCACCTTGACGCCGCCGACGTCGGACTTGTGCAGAATGTCCGGCGACCAGATCTTCAGCACGACCGGGTAGCCGAGTTGCTGGGCGATGCTCGCGGCCTGGTCGGCCGTCGTGGCGATCGAGCCTCGCGGCGTGGCGAAGCCATACGCTTCGATGATGTCCTTGGCCTCGGCCTCGCCGATGTCGAGCTGACCCTGGCGCAAGTGTCGTTCGACGATGCTCTCGACCTTGCGGCGGTTGACGGAGAACAGGCGGACCACTCGCTTGGGCCGGCCCTTCCATCGCACGTATTCCGACATCACGTACAACGTCGCCACCGCGCTCTCGGGCGAATCGTACTGAGGGATGCCGCCTTTGCGGAGGACCTGGATGCCCGGGCCGACCTTGGCGGCGCCGAGGAAGCAGGCCAGAACCGGCTTGCCTTTCTTCCTGGCGATCTTCACGAGCGCCTCGGCGGTCTCCTTGCTCTGGGTCATCGCCTGAGGCGTCAGCAGCACGACCGCGGAATCGACGTTCGGATCGTCCAGCGTGACGTCGATCGCATACTCGTATCGGTCCGCCAGCGCGTCGCCGAGCACGTCGACGGGGTTGTGCACGTTGGCGGCCGCCGGCAGCTTCTCCGCCAGCTTCTTCTTGGTCTCGTCGGTCAGCTTGGCGAAGGTCAGACCCTTCTGCTCGATCGCGTCGGCGGCCATGATGCCCGGTCCGCCGGCGTTTGTGATGACCGCCACCCTGGGTCCCTTCGGCAGCGGCTGACTGGCGAAGGCCTGGGCGAAATCGAACTGCTCTTTGATCGACTCGCAGCGGATGACGCCTGCCCGACGGAACGCGGACTCGTACGCGACGTCCCCGCCGGCCAGACTGCCGGTGTGGGACGAAGCGGCCTTGGCGCCGGCGGCGGTGCTGCCGGACTTCATCAACAGGATCGGTTTCTTCTGGGAGATCAGCTCAGCCTCCCGCACGAAGGAGTTGCCGTCTTTGATGTTCTCGAGGTAGCCTGCGATGACCTTGGTCTCCCGCTGGGAGCCGAAGGTCTCGATCAGATCCAGTTCGTCGACGTCGGCCTTGTTGCCGATGCTGACCAGGCTGCTGAAGCCGATGCCGTTGGCGTTGGCGGTGTCCAGAATCGCCGCCAGCAGGGCGCCGGACTGGGAGATGTACGCGATGCCGCCGGGGACCGGCAGGTCGCCGCCGAAACTGGCGTTGAGCTTGTGGGAGGGAGAGATCAGCCCCAGGCAGTTGGGACCGACGAATCGAATCCCCGACCGTCGGGCGATCTGAATGATCTCGTCTTCGAGCTTCTTGCCGTCGGGTCCCACTTCCTTGAAGCCCGCGGTAATGATGATGACGGATTTGACGCGGACTTTCGCACACTCTTCCAGCACGCCGGCGACGTACTGGGCAGGCACGATCACGATCACCAGATCCGGCGTCTCGCCGATCGAGGGCAGATCCGGGTAGACCTTGAGCCCGTCGATTTCATCGGCTTTGGGGTTGACGGGGAAGATTTTTCCCGCGTAGCCGCCTGCGACCAGATTGACCAGGATCTCGTATCCCACCTTGCCCTTCTGGCGGGACGCCCCGACGATCGCAACCGACTTCGGGTTGAAAAACGTTTGAAGACTCATGCCGATGTTCATCCTTTCTTAAGCAGGATCGCTCAGAAAAGTCGCCGATTCTATGAGTAGTTTCGGCCGACTGCAAGACTTTTTCAAGGCGGGCACTGGCTTCAAGGCCGGGCAACGCCCATCAAAATCATCTCCGACTGCTGGGGTGCTGTAACAAAGGCGCTATTCTATAACCTTTCACGCCTCGGATTCAAAGAAAAAATGCGGCTTCTGCGACCCGGATGCGTCTGCGGCGGGTTCTGGACCCTGTCTCACGTTGTCGGCGGTTGCCTCAGAGGCCTCGATCTGGTAAAATAGGATAGATTCCGGCCAAGGCCTCGACGGAGGGCCGGTATGCGTTTTTCTTCGAGTGGGGCTGTGCTGCAAAGTCCGATGGCGGAGTGCCTGATGAGATGGTTGTCGATTCTATGTCTGGTGGGCATCGTGTCCCAGTGCGGTCTCATTGCGACACCGGTCGCGGCGGCGGACCCCTCCGTCCTGCGGATCAACGAAATCATGGCGTCCAACAGTTCCTCGACCAAGGACCCCCAGGGACACTACGACGACTGGATCGAATTGCACAACCCCGGCGAGGCGGTGATCGATGCTGCCGGCCTGTATCTGACCGATAATCTCTCCGAACCGACCAAGTGGCGGATTCCGACCGATCGCCCTGCTCTTACGATTATACCCCCAAAGGGGTATCTCCTCGTCTGGGCCGACGGGGATGTGGCCGCCGCGGGTCTGCACGCCGGGTTTCGACTGAGCGCGTCGGGCGATCAGGTCGCCTTGTACGCCTCCGATGGCGTGACCCTGATCGACAGCGTCGAGTTCGCAGAGCAACACCCCGACATCTCTTTCGGCCGGGACTCCGTTGATCCCTCGCAGTGGCGCTATTTCGGGCTGCCCACGCCCGGCGCGGCCAATACCGCCCCCTATCTCGGGCGGGTTGCGGATCTGGGGTTCAGCCACAGTCGCGGCTTCTATGACGATCCGTTCCTCGTGGCCATCACGACGCAGACAGCCGACGCAAAAATCTACTACACAATCGACGGTTCCTCTCCCTTCGATCTCAGGACCGGTCTGCCCGTCGGAACGCCCTACTCCGGCCCGGTCCCGATCACGACAACCACCTGCCTGCGGGCCGGCGCCTCCCGGCCCGGCTGGCTGTCCACCAAGATCGTCACCCACACCTATATCTTCCTGAATGATGTCATCAATCAGGCCACGAATCCCCAGACCGGGGCCCAGGTCACCCCGACCGGGTATCCCACCTCCTGGGGTTCCGTCGCAGGCGACTACCAGATGGACCCCGACGTCGTCGGCCCAAACGGCAAGGACCGCTTCAATGGCCTCTACGCGCAAACGATCCGTGACGACCTCAGGGCCGTGCCGACCATTTCCCTCGTGATGGCCAGGGACGACTGGTTCGGCTCCAAGGGAATCTACATCAACCAGTCCCAGGACGGGACCGAACGGGTCGCGTCGCTTGAGTACATCGACCCTGCCACAGGCGACACGCTCCAGGCCAATTGCGCCATCGCCATGCAAGGCGGCGTCACCGGCGGCGGCACCAGTCTCCAGCGATGGAAGACCTTCAAGCTCTCCATGCGGCCTCGCTTCAAGACCCACACCGACGACGGTTTGCCCACAGGCGGTCCCTCCGAGTTGGAGAATCGCCTGTTCCCCGACTCGCCTCTGACGAGTCTGAACACCGTCGTGCTCGACGCGGTCCTGAACCACTCCTGGCTCCATGCCGGAACGGATCAACAACAGACCGCAACCTACATTCAGGACCAGTACGTCGCGGACCTTCATAATGCCCTCGGTGGCCATTCCCCCCACGGCGCCTACGTCCATCTCTATCTCGACGGGCTCTACTGGGGGATGTACTACCTTCACGAACGACCGGACCACGCCTGGGCCGCCCAGACCTTCGGAGGCGACGCGAGCGAATACGATGCGATCAAGCACGGCGCCAGCGGCGTCATCAACAACGGCGTCAGCGGCAGCGCATCGACCCGCTACAACGCCATGGTCGCCGCAGCCAACGCGGTTGCGTCCGACCCGACCAGCGCCGCCAGGTACCAGGCCCTCTGCGATCTCCTCGACGTCGATGACTTCATCGCCTATCTGCTGGCCAACTGGTACGCGGGCAACCACGACTGGCCGCACAAGAACTGGTACGCCACCCATCGCAACACGCCCGATGGCAAGTGGCGGTTCCATTCCTGGGACGCCGAACACACGACCGAAGGCACAAACAGCGTCGCCCAGAGCCCGTCGGATATTCACGCCAGACTTGCCGGCCATGCGGAATACCGCCTGCGGTTCGCGGACGCCATCCATCGCAGCTTCTTCCACGAGGGTCCGCTGACGCACCCTGCAGCCGCCGATCTCTACAAGGCTCGCGTGGACCAGATCGATCGCGCGATCGTCGGCGAATCCGCCCGCTGGGGCGACAACCGCCGCCCGACCAACCCTTACACGCGCGCCGACTGGTTCAATACGCAGAACACCAAACTGGCCGGCTTCTTCCCGACCCGAAGCAACCAGGTCCTCGCCTCGCTCAGGAATGCGAACCTGTATCCGCAGGTGGCAGCGCCTGAATTCCGCATCGACGGCGCCCTTCAGCATGGAGGGCACGCCGCCCTCGGATCGGTCCTCTCGATGACCGCGGGATCAGGAGACATCTGGTACACCCTGGACGGCACGGACCCTCGCGTGCCCGGCGCCGTGCCAGGCGTCAGCAGTTCCACGATCCTGGTGGCCGAGGATGGGCTCAGGCTGGCGATGGTCCCGACCGGACCCATCGACGATGCGTGGAAGAGCGATCCGATGTTCTCGTCGGGCGCCTGGCAGATCGGCTATGGCGGCGTCGGTTTCGAGCGGAGCACCGGATACGAGAGGCACTTCTCGATTGACGTGCAGGCCGCGATGTATGGCAAGAACGCGACCTGCTATATCCGCATGCCGTTCGTGCTCGACGCCGGAGTGCTGAAGAACCTCGCCTCGCTCACCCTGAACGTTCGGTATGACGACGGCTTTATCGCCTACCTCAACGGCGTGGAGATTCAGCGGGTCAACTTCACCGGAACCCCGGCGTGGGACTCCAGAGCCGCCGCCAGCCACTCCGACGTGGACGCGGTGAACCTGGAGTCATTCGACGTCGGCAGCCACGTCGGTCTTCTCCGCGCGGGCGGCAACGTACTGGCGATTCAAGGGCTGAACGAATCCCCCACCAGCTCCGACTTCCTGATTTCGGCGGAGTTGATCGGCGGCAATACCCCGACTGGCGTCTCCTCCACCGGCGTCGCCCCCGCCGCGGTCCGATACACCGCAACCATCCCCCTGTCGAGCACCGTGGTCGTCAAGTCACGCTCTCTCAGCAATGGCGTCTGGAGCGCGCTGAACGAAGCGGTTTTTGCGGTCGGTCCTGTGGCCCAGAGCCTGCGGATCAGCGAGATCATGTACCATCCGGCTTCTGAAATCTCAGATCTGAAATCTCAGATCTCAGAGGCCGAGTTCGTCGAGTTGACCAATATCGGCTCTCAGACGATCAATCTGCATCTCGTGCGTTTTGCCAAGGGGATTTCGTTCACCTTCCCCAGCTTCGACTTGCCCGCCGGGGGCTATTGCCTGCTGGTCAAGAACCTCGCTGCGTTTGAAGCGGTCTACGGCAACAAGCTGCCGGTCGTCGGCCAGTACACAGGCAGCCTGGACAATGCAGGCGAGAAGCTCGAACTGCTCGACGCCG
>Ga0228535_1001240_pt1 | contig 43900 bp, 40 predicted proteins | sample SJ1metagenome_FD_168457 | JGI IMG/M metagenome (GOLD analysis project Ga0228535, IMG submission 168457) | Enriched culture of PCE-dechlorinating microbial communities from Ithaca, New York, USA - SJ1 | ecosystem: Engineered > Modeled > Simulated communities (microbial... > Unclassified | place... | reverse complement strand
TTAGTTCCATAAGAGTATCTCCTTTGCTGTGATTTCTTGTGGTTCTTGGCAAATTACATGATATCACAGGGGAGATACTCTTGTTTCTTATTCTTGGTTTTTTTCCCAAAGTAATTTTACACCAACCAGGTGTAAAACAAAAACAATTATGTGTTATTTTTTGGTTATTGTTATAATAAACATGGACAAATAATAAAAGGAGCGTGCTGTTATGTCGGGAATCAGAAGTATTTTATCGGAAAAATCAAATGGTATTGCAACTGTCACCATGAACAGGGCCGAGGTCTTAAATTCCATGCATCCCATCATGGTAGAAGAGCTGATCGAAAAACTGAAGGATTTGGATAACGACCCCGCTGTCAAAGTTATTATTTTGACGGGCGCCGGCAAGGCTTTTTGCGCCGGAGGAGACCTGCCGTATCTGGAATCGCTGGATGATCCGGTTTCAAGTCGTGACTACATTGTACTGGCCGGAAAATTAATCATGACGATCAAGAACTTGACTAAACCGGTTATCGCTATGGTTAATGGGGTTGCTGCCGGGGCCGGCTTTAACCTGGCTTTAGCCTGTGATATTATTATTTGCGCAAAATCGGCCAGGTTTGCCCAGAGCTTTGCCAAGATAGGACTGATACCTGACTGTGGAGGCCATTATTTCTTACCCCGCGCGGTAGGTATTCATAAAGCCAAGGAACTGATGTTTACGGCAGACCTGATTGATGCGGATACCGCTCTCCGGATGGGATTTATAAACCAGGTGACAGATGATGAAAACCTGGTGGAAGCAACCAACAAGTTTGCACAAAAGCTGGCTGCCGCCGCCCCTCTCGCTTTGGCTTTTATCAAGCGGATATTGAATCAAAGCAGCGAGCTTTCCCTCGAGAACATTTTAGAACTGGAAGCGTCGATGCAGAGTTTCTGTATCCAGACCCAGGACAATAAAGAGGGGATCAAGGCATTTAAAGAGAAAAGGAAACCTGTCTTCAAAGGTATGTAAAAGATTAAACGGTATAACTCCGAAGGGTTAGTCTAAGAAAAGAGGATACTTGATGCTTGATGAATTAAAGAAGAACAAAAGATTTATGGAAGGCGCTTTTTACGTTGTATTACTAGTGGGGCTCGTCGTTCTCGACAAAGTCTTTTCTCTGGCCATGGTCATTTTTCCGCTGGCAGGTATAATCATATCTGCAGTGTACCTTGCGAAAAAAGGCAGCCCCGAACTGCGTCCATATATACCTGCCGTTTCTGTACAGTCAGGCCACTATTTGTGGATGATAGTAGTTTACCTAATAGCGGGTCAGTTGATAGCCCGCATCTTTGATTTGGCCATAATGGTGCTGGGATTGAGATGGCTTATCAGGAGTCCGGGGAAAGGACCCGTGATCCTGCTTTCGGTGTATAACATATTTTTGCTGATTAGTTTTTATCCGGCTTTGATGACCGGGCTGCAGGCAGATAATATCCTTTCTGTCAAAGCCATATGTCTGCATCTTCTTTTGTCCCTATTGAGTATCGCCTTTATGGCATACGGTTATTTCAGGGTATTTAAATATAAAGGTGTAGAACCTCTGCCGCAGTGGGAAGACTTAGATAGAGATACTGAAGCAGACTATGATGATTATGATAATAATGATAGGGTCTGAACACTCATGACAGGGTGCCTTGATGTGCTGAATTCATTAAGGAACGAAATGGAAATAACACCTGAGTCAGTAAGGGAACTGGCTGGTCTATTCGAATCCGAAATGCAGAAAGGATTCACCAATGAAGCCGGTTCCCTGAAAATGCTGCCTGCCTATCTTGAAAGCCCGGATGGCAATGAAAAAGGGACTTACCTGGCGCTGGACTTTGGCGGGACTAATGTCAGGGTTTACCTGGTAAATTTAGCGGGGCGGGGAAAATTCTCAATAAAAAAGCGCCTGTCTTTTCCTCTTAAAGATGAAAAAGAGGGCTATGACTTCACTTGCCGGACGGCGGAGTGTACGGAACTCTTTCGTTTTATAGCCCGGCAAATAAAAAAACTCGCCTCAAACGACCGGGAGTATAGTCTAGGCCATACTTTTTCTTTTCCGTGCAGGGCAGACGGTTTAAATCATGCGGCCCTGCTGAACTGGACCAAGGAAATAGAGACCTCCGGCGCGGAGGGTCGGGATATTGCCGGTATATTGGCAGCGGCGCTCAAAGACGAAGGGGTTTTTAACGTCATACCAAGGGCCATTATCAATGATACTGTCGGAGCCCTGCTTACGGGCGCCTATCAGGACAAGAACTGTGATATCGGTTCCATTATCGGCACGGGTCATAATACCTGTTATCTTGAAAGGAATTTTACCCCAAACGGCAAAACAATGATTATAAATATGGAAGCGGGTAATTTCAACAAGGCGCCTTTTAGCAGGTATGACCTTATCCTGGATGCGGGTTCGGAAAAGCCGGGTGCGCAGCTGCTGGAAAAAATGGTGTCGGGAAAGTACCTTGGTGAGCTGGCGCGCCTTGTCCTAACAAGTTTAAGTAAAGAAGGACTGATTTTTAAGGGATGCAAAACAGAAGGTCTTTCTTGTGAATATGTGCTGACGTCGGGAGATGTCGGATCAATACTTAATGATATGAGCGGTGATTTATTAGTTGTTGATAATTTGCTTTTACATCAGTTCGGGATACGGGGAAGTTCTTACCCCGACCGTCAGGCCGTGCGGGAAATCTGCCGCATCATAGTGAGCCGCTCGGCCTGCCTGGTGGCAGGCACCTATCTGGGGATTCTTAACCATATTGATCCCGGCTTGCGGCAGCTTCATACTATTGCCGTGGACGGTTCTTTATATGAAAAAATGCCGGGGTATGCCAAAACAGTTGAAATGATGTTAAAAAGTGTACTGGGAGACAAACACGGACAGGTTTCGCTGCGGCTGACCAAAGACGGGTCCGGCGTCGGAGCGGCTGTTGCAGCGGCCATGTCCTAACACTAAAGCGGTTGGACTACGGAAGACATGTGGCCGCACCAGTCTGCAGTTTCGCGGAAGATATCTTCCAGTAAAAACCGGTAAATTGAACCGGCCAGGGTTTTAAGTTCCTCCCCATAATCCAGCCGCCCTTCCAGGCGGTAGGCATTCCAGTCGGGGACTGCAACCTTCCCCTCAATAGTGGTTCCAATGGTGAAACAACTTGTTTCACCGCGTATGACTTGTTGTCTATATACTTGTAACAAAGATTCAGGGATTTGTTTCCCTGAATTTGCTATTATAATAAATACTTTCGGCTGCATGCGGTCCACCGACTGCCGGTGTATTTCATTATCCGCTTTACACCACTGCCATAAATAGACATCGGGTTGCCCGGTATTATTATCAACTGATTCCATCAATTTAAAACCGACCTCCATCCAGGCCGTTCTGACCAGCGGAGAACTGCCGGGCGCATATAACAAAAAGCGCCGCATATTACCACCTCCCATTTGCAATGATTCTATGAGGGAACAAAAAAATCCTTTTATATACAAGGAATATCAAAGGAATGTCAGCGGATGTCTGTTAAGAGGGTTAGCAATACATCTGAGGATAAATCTGTTGATAATGTTGATAAAATTAAAAAAATTAGGGACATCTGTCTGCGAAAAATAGGACTTTTAGACCAGGGACGTCGGCGTGATAAGTCCAGTTTGCTGTGATGGGACATATTTTTGTTAATAAACCTGGAATAAATTATATATTTATCCATTAAATAGCAGGAAAATCCGGGTTTATGACGAAATATGGAATTAATGATAAAGTATTGTCGGGGTGGGATATGCTGGATAAAATCTCGCGCAAGGCCCAGGTTATTGTAACGGTAGGATTTGGCATAATCATATTTTTCGGCGGAATCAAATACCAGCAAACACGACTTAATATTATCGAGATAGGACCGGCTGTGATTTCTGAACAGGAGCAAACTACACCCGAAGAAAGGGAGCCCGAACTTCTCAGCGTGCATGTGGTGGGGGCGGTTGAAAAACCGGGAGTCTATACACTGGAAAAAGGGAAACGTATCAATGACGCTGTCGAACTAGCTGTTCCGCTGGCCAAAGCTGACCTGGCACAGATCAACCTGGCTGCGGCCCTTCAGGACGGGAAACAAATCTATGTGCCTCAAAAAGGTGAAAAGGCGCCTTCCACTGCTACTTCACAGCGTATCGGGACCGGGACAACCGGCCTTATCAACATTAATACGGCGGGGTCGGGAGAACTGGAAAAATTGTCCGGGATAGGACCGGCCCTGGCCGGGCGGATCATAGACTACCGTGAAAAAAACGGTCCTTTCGTCAGTATAGAGGATATTACGAAGGTGTCGGGGATCGGCCCCGCCATACTGGAAAAGATAAAGGGCAAGGTTACAGTTGAATAGGTCATGAAGGGAGAAATCAAATGAGGCGAAACCTGCTTTTGATCGCCTGCTTTTTCTGTTTGGGTATCGTCATAAACAGGCATTGTCAGTTTAGTGTAACGGTATGGCTGGTCCTGGCGGGGGCAGCCTTTTTAGTTAACATCCTCTTTTTCTTTTTCCGCGGCAAAATACAGCCGGCGGCTTTCCTGCTGTGCGTGGTCCTGGCTGGAGCCTTCTGGTACGGACTAAGCCGTTACCCGGAAAACCTTCATTGTGACATGGCAGGGCAGACAGTGGAAGGGGAGGGCATTATCCTGACTTATCCCCGCGCGGGTGAATATAACGTTACATATACCGTGGATGTACGGAACCTGACCTGTCGCGACAGGTCACTGGCGGGAGTGGAAAAACTGCTGTTAAAGGTAAAAAGCAGCGGGGAATTGACCTGTTTTCCCGGCGATAACGTATCTTTCCGGGGTGAACTGTCCCTGCCCGGGGGGTCCCGCAACCCCGGAGAATTTAATTACCGCGAATACCTGGCCAACCGGCAAACTTTCTATGAAGTCACCTGCAGTCGGGATGATTTACGGGTGTTGGAGGAAGGGAAAGGCATCAGGGCGCTGGCAGCCCGGGGGCGGGAGACGGTGGTCCGGGAGCTGGATAAAATTTTACCCCCCAAGGAAAAGGGATTGCTGCTAGGTCTGCTGTTTGGGGACACAAGCGGCATTCCCGAAGAGGACTGGGAAGGGTACAGACGCGCCGGGGTGCTTCATCTTTTTGCCGTTTCCGGTTTACATGTAGCCTTTGTCTTGGGGTTTGTATGGTTTTTCCTGTCTTTCTTATGTCCTGCTCCCCTCTGGCGTCTGCTGTGCGGTATACCCGTTTTGATCGGTTACTATTTCCTGGTGGGCTGGACAGCTTCCATTGTCCGGGCTTCACTCATGGCCTTTCTGGGGCTGCTGGCCCTCTTGTTGGGTCGGAAACAGGATATCTATACCAGCCTGGCCCTGGCGGCCTTAGTAATTGTGATAATAAGTCCGGGCGAGCTTTTTCAGGCCGGGTTCCAGCTTTCTTTCACAGCCGTGGCGGGTATTGTTTACCTTACGCCGCACCTGGAGAAACGTGGGCTGGGGAAAGTGTTCTCCGTGGCCCTGGCCGCCCAGTTTGCCACACTGCCTCTGTCGGCCCTCTATTTTAACCAGGTCTCCCTGGCGGCGCCCTTTCTCAATATAATTGCCGTTACGCTGAGCGGTTTCGTTACCGTGCTCGCGCTGGCGGGCTGTTTGCTCGTCTGGTCAGTTCCCTTCCTGGCCGAGCCCCTCTTTTTGACGGGAGGTTCCGTCATGTACTTATTCAGCCGGGTAATTCTCCGGGCGGCAGAGCCGGACTGGGCGGCTCTTACTGTTGCATCGCCTCCTTTGTATATTGTTGTTTTGTATTATGCGCTTCTGCTGTTGATGCCCTTTTTACCCCGCTGGAGACCCCTGCTTAACCGCTTGCCCGGAAAACTGAAGCTTACCGCGGGTCTGCTCCTGCTGTTGGGGCTGGTTGTCTCCTGCTGGCCGCAGCAAAGCAGGATGGAGGTGGTTTTCCTGGACGTGGGGCAGGGCGACAGCATCTTTATCAAGACTCCGGGCGGGTATACTGTACTCCTGGATGGAGGGGGTACTCCCGGTTCTTCTTATGCGGTGGGGAAAAAGGTGGTGAAGCCCTATCTGCAGCGCCGTGGTCTGGATAAGATCGATATTATGATCATGTCGCATCATCATCTCGACCACAGTGAAGGGCTGTTGGAAATAATACCGGATTTTTCAATCGGGGCCTTTTTGCTCTCGCCTGAGGGAACAGACAATGAAATACAAAGGGAGATAGGCCGCCTATGCCGGGGAAAAAATATCCCTATCAGGGAATTGACGGCAAGACAGCGGATCAGGCTGGATGACCAGGTCTACCTGGATGTCCTGCACCCCGCAAAAGGGGATAAAAGCATGGGCAACAACCATTCGCTCGTGCTGCAGGTTGTTTATAAGGAAGCAAAATGGCTCCTGACAGGGGATATTGAACAGGAAGCCATTGAGGATATCATGTCACATCATTTTTGCCTGAGTTCCGATGTTCTCAAGCTTCCCCACCACGGAAGCGTTTCCTCATACAGCCCGGAATTTTATGAAAAAGTCAAACCCCGGGCCGTCGTTGCTTCTGTGGGCTTCAACTTGTTCAATCAGCCCCATCCCCGGGTAGTGGAATATTTCAAGGGGCGCAAGATACCTTTTTATGCTACCAGGGAAAACGGCGCTGTCATCACGCAAAGCGACGGGAGCAGTGTTTGGATATGGACAATGCTGGAATAATAAATCTGTTTAAAGTTATTATATTCCATAATATGGGAGAAAAACGCCTGCATACTTATGATATAATGTTGTAAGCAAAAGTATTGGAATCAGGGGTTATTACATATGATCAAGAAATATCTCTTGTTGATGATTTGCTGCTTTCTTTTCCTGCTTGTTTTAGCAGTACCTGTTTGGGCTGCGCCTTCCATATCGGGAAAGGGCGCGGTATTGATTGATGCGACAAACGGGCAGGTCCTGTATGACCGGCAAAAGGATGAAAAACTCCCGCCGGCCAGCACTACCAAAATACTAACGGCAATCATCGCCATCGAAAGCGGCCGGCTTGAAGATATGGTGACCATTGGGCCCAACCCCCCGCGGGTGGAGGGGACCAGGGTGTATTTAAGAGAAGGTGAACAAATCAAAATGCGGGAACTGGTTTTGGCGGCCCTGATTCATTCGGCCAATGATGCGGCCCTTGCTATTGCTGAATACCTGGCCGGTTCCGAAGCAGGGTTTGCCGGGATGATGAACGCCAAAGCCCAACAGATCGGCGCGCAAAACTCCAATTTTGTCAACCCGCACGGTCTTTCGGTCGAGGACCATTATTCCACTGCCTTTGACCTGGCCCTGATAGGGCAGTACTGTATGAATAATGACACCTTTCGCGAAGTGGTAAAGGCGAAGGTCCTGGACTGGGAAGGACAGGACTGGCAGACACGTCTGATCAATATCAATAAACTGCTGTGGACCTACGAAGGGGCTAATGGCATCAAGACAGGATATACCAAGGAATCAAAAAATACCATTGTGGCTTGTGCCGAACGCGAAGGCAGATCATACCTGGCCGTTGTCCTGGGCAGCACGGGAGATCAAATCTGGCAGGATGCGGCCAAACTTCTTGATTATGGTTTTGAACATTTTCAGCAGCTTGAGTTGGCTAATCCCGCAAAGGTAGCCGCTGCTGTGAATATTGATGACAAGACCGGGCTTTTGCTTGTTCCCGCAGAACCTTTTTACCTGTCCTTGCCCAGAGGGGAAGATAATAAAGTGGAGTCAAGGGTTATCCTGAACTCATGGAAGAGCATTAAAAAGGGAGAGACGGCAGGCGAGATCGTTTTTTACCTGGATGGGCAGGAGACGGGACGTGTCCCGCTCCTGGCCGGCAACAACGTCTCTTCATTTAAAATAAGCGGTGTATTTGTTTATACCGGGGCCGGGCTGTTTTTCCTTCAGGTGGTATTCAGGGTTTACCGGATGTACAAAAGAAAAAGACGCAGCAGCTACAGGGTAGGCCCGTATTACCGCAGTCATTATTAGATATCAGGGGGTTGCTATGCAGTATCAGAGCTTATTGAACAGCATCGAACGAGGGGTGCTTTCACCTGTTTACCTGCTGTATGGAGAAGAAGATTACCTGCAGGAACAGCTGGTGCATAAATTGAAGGAACACCTGATAAACACCGACTTTGGGGACTTTAACCTGGACGAGCTGGACGGGGAGAAATTCACTCCCGGCCAGGTTGTGGGGAGCGCCAATACCCTGCCGGTCTTTGCGGAAAAACGGCTGGTCATTGTCAAAAACTTTTATCTTTTCCAGCCGCGTAAAAAAGATGTTGACGATGCGCACTCTACACCCCAGGAGCAGCCCCTTTTAAACTACCTGGCAAATCCCCTGGAATCCACCTGCCTGGTTTTCTGGGTAAAAGGTCCGGTGGACAAAAGAAGGAAAATTGTCAAGGCGATTGATAAAGCCGGGATGATCCTGGAAATAGGTCCGCTTAAAGGCGATGAACTCAATGAATGGCTGCGCCGGGAAGCCATGGCGCTGGGTAAAACAATTGAACATCGCGCCCTGGAATACATTATCCTGCACGCCGATCACGGCCTGCGCTTTTTAAAAGGAGAACTGGAGAAACTGGCTCTTTACGCCGGGGATGAGAAAACCATAACCCTTCCGATGGTGGAAAGCCTGCTGACCAAAACAAGTGAAGCCAATATTTTTGTTCTCGTAGATAATATCGGGATGAAAAAGGGCGAAACGGCCCTTGCCGAACTGCGCAGCCTGATGGGAAGCGGGGAACCGGCGATACGGATACTTTTTATGATCGCCCGCCAGTTCCGTCTTATCCTGGAGGCTAAGGACCTGGGCCAAAGAGGGTATACGGAAAAACAGATCACGGCGGAACTTTCGCTGCACCCTTTTGTTACAGGCAAAATTCTGCGCCAGGCCCGGAATTTTTCGTTTGACGGGTTGGAAAAAGATTTACAGAGGATACTGGAATGCGATGTGGCTATGAAGACGGGTGTACAGGCCCGCCCGGCCATGGAGATACTTATCTCCGAACTTTGCAGGAAATAATTTGGAAGCAAAGAGAGGAGGAGGAAAATTGATCGACCGTATTTCTAAACAGGTTGACCAAAGAAACAGGGATATGCTGTTATTGCTTGAAAAAATGGTAAATATCGATTCCGGAAGTGATAACCCTGACGGAATCGAGCAGGTTGCTCAAATTATAGGTGAAAAACTGAGTGAAATGGGATTTACGGTTGAATACCCGGGGCAACCCGGTGTATGTACTCATGTGCTGGCGCGTAAAGCGGGGACTTCCGGTAAGAGCATAATGATTATTGGCCACACCGATACGGTTTTTTCTAAAGGAACCGTAAAAAAAAGACCTTTTACGGTCATTGGAGACAAGGCCTATGGACCTGGCGTCCTCGATATGAAAAGCGGTATTGTCATAGCGCTTTTTGCCCTGGAAGCACTTTATCAGGAAGGCTGGAACGAAAAAAACTTAACGGTGTTTTTCTGTGGTGACGAAGAAGATGGACATCCCAAGACAAATGCCCGGGAGTTATTTATGAGTGAAGCAAAAGGTAAAAATGCTGTCTTTAACATGGAAACGGGTAGCGATAGCGGAGCAGTCGTTATAGCCCGTAAAGGGTTGTTTGCTCCGCAAATAACTGTCAGGGGAAAAGCAGCACACGCAGGCAAGGACCCGCAAAAAGGGGCATCCGCTATCCTGGAGCTGGCATACAAGACAACAGAACTCCACAAACTGACAGACTATGAGGAAGGGATAACATACAACGTAGGAGTAGTTAACGGTGGAACAGCGTCAAATGTTGTTGCGGGGGAAGCTTATGCCAAGGTGGATATCCGGTTTGTAAAACAGGAGCAGTACGAGAAGGCCCTGGCAGATTTAAAGAGGGTAGCAGCAAAAATATATGTGGAGGGTACTGAAACAACCGTTTCGAATGAAAAAGTCCGGTTTATGCCTATGGAAAACACCGCAGAGGGAAAGGAGCTTTTTAGCCTTGTGCGGGAACAGGGGCGCCGCCTGGGAATAGTACCGGACATACAAGCAATTTCTGTGGGCGGTAGTTCTGACTCCTGCTGGACTTGTCTTGCAGGCGCTCCGACTGTTTGCGGGATGGGAGCGCGCGGCGAGTTAAACCACAGCGAGCGTGAGTACATATATATAGACAGTTTGAAGGAGCGCTCAAAACTGCTTGCGTTAAGTATTGCTGCCGTATAAAACAGATTCTATCTGTACCGGGTATCTATATACCCGGTTTTTCTTAATAAGTATCAATTAGTATTTATAACTAATTCTATAGTGATTATTTATGTACAAGTTTCAATAGGATTGGTAAAATAACTTTATCGACACGGAGGTGGTAGTATCGTGGATGCGCTGGAACAGTTTAAAACCGTACGTCAAAAAATAATAGACGCAGGAAAAGAAGAAAGAACACCCCTTCTTTTTATCGGCATGGGTACCTGCGGCCTGGCCGCCGGAGCGGGAGATGTATTTGCCGCAGTATCGGCATATTTAAAGGGGAAATCAATTCAAGCCCAAATCAGGCCGGTGGGCTGCATAGGCCTGGATGAAGAGGAAGTGCTGGTCGATGTAAAGATGCCGGGCAAGGTCCGGGTAAGTTATGGCCGCGTGACGCCTGAAATGGTCCCCCGGATAATAGAGGAACACGTAATTAAGGGACAGCCTGTTGAGGAATGGGTGATCGGGACTGTCCCTGACAAAGAGAATCCCTATCCGGAGCTGCCTTTTTATAAAAAACAGCGCCGTAATGTGCTGAACAGGTGTGGGTTTATAAACCCGGAAAAGATTGAAGATTATCTCCGGCACGGCGGTTACGGAGCTCTGCTTAAGGTGTTGTCCGGGATGAGCGGTAAAGAGGTGATAGACACTGTCAAGAAGTCGGGTTTAAGGGGGCGCGGCGGCGCCGGTTTTTCCACCGGACAGAAGTGGGAGTTTGCCTATCAGGCCCAAGGCGACAAGAAATACATTATCTGCAACGCGGATGAGGGAGACCCCGGCGCCTTCATGGACAGGGCCGTGCTGGAAGGAGACCCCCATTCCGTACTGGAGGGCATGCTGATCGGAGCCTATGCCATCGGCGCAGATGAAGGCTATATCTATATCCGGGCGGAGTACCCACTGGCCATCAGGCGCCTGAGGATAGCGATAGCCCTGGCAAAAAAGCAGGGCCTCTTAGGGGAGAATATCCTGGGAACGGGATTCAATTTTGACCTGAAGATTAAAGAAGGAGCCGGGGCTTTTGTCTGCGGCGAGGAGACTGCCCTCATGAACTCCATCGAGGGCAAACGCGGCATGCCCAGGTCAAGACCGCCTTTCCCGGCGCAAAAAGGACTCTGGGGGAAGCCGAGCAACATCAACAATGTGGAGACATGGGCCAATATACCCCTGGTTATTGAAAAAGGGGTTGAATGGTTTAAGGGTATAGGAACGGAAGGCAGCAGCGGGACGAAAATATTTGCCGTAACCGGAAAAATCAAGAATACCGGCCTGGTGGAAGTACCCATGGGGACAACCATCCGGGAAATAGTTTATGAGATCGGCGGAGGTGTCCAGGACGCCAGAAAGTGTAAAGGTGTGCAGATCGGGGGACCTTCCGGAGGCTGCCTGCCTGAATCGATGTTTGAGACACCTGTGGATTATGATTCACTGACCAGGGCGGGTTCAATGATGGGTTCGGGCGGGCTGGTAGTCCTCGATGACTCCACCTGTATGGTTGAGTTTGCCCGTTTCTTTGTCAACTTTACCCGCAGAGAGTCCTGCGGCAAATGCACTCCTTGCCGGGAAGGCACCCAGCGCATGCTGGAGATACTGACCCGTCTGACGAAAGGCAGGGGTAATGGCGATGACCTGGAAAAATTGGAAGAACTGGCTTCAGTTATGAAGGATTCTTCTCTCTGCGGTTTGGGACAGACGGCTCCCAACCCGGTGCTGAGTACCCTGAAATATTTCCGCGCCGAATATGAAGCCCACTTAAAGGGAGAATGTCCCGCCAACCATTGCCGGCTGGAAAGCAAAAGAAATGGGGAAGCCCAAGGGAAAGGGGGAGAAGGGGCATGAAAGAAATCAGCCTTGTCATCAACGGGCAAAAGATCCGGGTCAAAGAAGGCACAACCATTCTGGAAGCTGCCCAAGGACTGGGAATTGATATCCCCCGGCTGTGTTATCACCCTGCCGTTTCTGTTATTGGTTCCTGCCGGATGTGTGTGGTAGAGGTGAAGGGAGCGAAAAATTTGCCGGCGTCCTGCAGCACCCCTGTTACAGAAGGGATGGAGGTCCAAACAGAGTCAGAGCGGGTGGTCAGGTCGCGCCGTATGATCCTTGACCTTTTACTTGCCAACCATAAGGTGGAATGCCTGACCTGTGAAAAGAACGGGGACTGCAAACTGCAGGACTATGCTTACAGGTACGGGGTAAATGAGGCCGGCTTTAAGGGGGCCAGGCGCGAGTACCCTGTTGATGACAGCAATCCTTTCTTTGAGAGGGACCACAGCAAATGCATCCTCTGCGGGCGCTGTATCAACATGTGCGCCGAAAGGGTGGGCAACCATATTTATGAATTCGGGTACAGGGGGTTTGAAGCCAAAATCGTGGCTGGCCTCAACCAGGCTCAGGAAGAAACGTCCTGTGTTTTCTGCGGCAACTGTATAATAGTGTGCCCGACCGGGGCGCTGCAGCCCAAAATCAGTAAAGGCAAGGGACGGGCGTATGATATCCAAAAAGCGCGTACAATCTGTTCGTACTGCGGTGTTGGCTGCGCTCTTAACTTGCATATAAAAGACGGTACAATTGTCGGGGCTGAACCGGCAGACGGACCAGCTAACAAGAATTTGCTCTGTGTGAAGGGGCGGTTTGGCTGGGACTTTGTCCAGCATCCCGACCGCCTGACCAGACCGCTTATCCGTAAAAACGGGGAACTGATCGAATCAACCTGGGAGGAAGCCATAAGCTATACAGCCAAGAAGCTTTGTGAAATCAAAGAGAACCACGGCCCGGGTTCCCTGGCCGGGATGAGTTCCGCCAAATGCACAAATGAAGAAAACTACGTGATGCAAAAATTTATGAGGGCATGTCTGGGGACAAACAATGTGGATAACTCGGCCCGTTTATGCCATGCCTCTACCATTACCGGGCTGCTGGAAGCTTTCGGCAGCGGTGCGGCTACCAACTCACTGGATGAACTGGACCAAGCGCGCGTCTTTTTCGTGATTGGTTCCAATACTACGGAAACACACCCGGTCATCGCCTTTAAGATGCAGCAGGCCCAAAAGAAAGGGGCCAGAATAATCGTCGCTGACCCCCGCAGGACGGAAATAGCGGAGAAGGCCGATCTCTACCTGCAGCACCTGCCGGGTACGGACGTAGCCCTGCTTAACGGGATGCTGCATGTAATCATTGAAGAAAAACTCTTTGACGAAGAGTTTATCACCGACCGCACCGAGGGTTTTGAAATCTTGCGGGAAGCAGTGCAAAAATATAACGGCGAATATGTGGAAGCGATAACCGGAGTACCCGCCGCGGATATCGCCGAGGCTGCCAGGCTCTATGCCACATCAGGCCAAAGCGCCATTTTATATGCCATGGGGATCACCCAGCATACCACAGGCACCGATAATGTCCAGAGTATTGCCAACCTGGCCCTGGCCACGGGAAATGTGGGGCGCGAACACACCGGCGTTTATCCGCTGCGCGGGCAGAACAATGTCCAGGGGGCTTGCGATATGGGCGCGCTGCCCGGGTATTATACCGGTTACCAGCGTGTGGATAATGAAAGTGTCAGGGCCAAATTTGAAGAGGCTTGGGGAGTAAAGCTTCCCTCCAACCCGGGAATTTCTGTGATGGAGATGATTGACCAGGCGGTGGCAGGGAACTTAAAGGCCTTGTATATAGTGGGAGAAAACCCGATGATGAGCAATCCGGATCTTGCTTTTGTGGAAAAAGGGCTTAGCAATCTCGAATTTCTTATAGTGCAGGATATTTTTCTGACGGAAACTGCCAAGCTGGCTGATGTTGTATTGCCAGGCTGCACTTTTGCGGAGAAAACGGGGACATTCGTTAATACCGAAAGAAGGGTCCAGCTCTTTTACCAGGCCGTTTCACCGGCAGGGGAGAGCCTGCCTGACTGGGAGATCATCTCCCGGGTAAGTACCGCCATGGGTTATAAGATGGAGTATAAGAATGCGGCGGAGATTATGGACGAGATTGCGCGTCTGACTCCCAGTTATGGCGGGATCAGGTATGACCGCCTGGGTGAAGCCGGACTGCAGTGGCCCTGCCCGGATGAGAATCATCCCGGCACGGTATACCTGCACCGGGAAAAGTTTACGCGCGGCCGGGGAAAATTCAGGTTTGCGGTATTTGTGCCGCCAGCCGAACTTCCGGACGAAGAATATCCCCTTATCTTTGTAACCGGGCGCCATCTTTACCATTACCATACCGGTACAATGACCAGAAGGTCGTACGGCCTGGAGACGGCCCGGCCGCAAGCTTATGTGGAGATTAATCCGTCAACTGCTGAGAATATTGGCGTAAAGGACGGGGATGAGGTTCGGATAACCAGCCGCCGGGGTTCTATAACAATCAGAGTCATGATTACGGAACGGGTGCCTGGGAAAATAGTATTTGTGCCGTTCCATTACAAAGAAGCGGCAGCCAACCTGCTGACCAACCCGGCCTATGATCCCCAGGCCGAAATACCGGAGTTAAAAGTATGCGCTGCCCGGGTGGAACCTCTCCAAGGAGGTGTGGAACAATGACCGGTCAAGCTTTAGCCGGGACAAAAGAAACCGGCAAAATGGAACTCATTTTAAAAAAATATGCCGGAGAAAAAGGCGCTCTTATTCCCTTGCTTCAGGAAATACAGCGCTATTACGGCTATATTTCTGCGGAGAGTATGGCTGCCGCAGCCCGTGTTTTAAAAGTATCTCCCAGTGAGGTTTACGGGGTAGCCAGTTTCTATTCCCAATTTTACCTGGAACCTAAGGGGGAACACATGATCAGGGTCTGCCAGGGCACGGCCTGCCATGTGCGCGGCGCGGCCGCAATACTGGAGGCCTTTTCCCGCGAACTGGGTATTGAGCCGGGAGAGACAACTCCTGACGGCAAATTCAGCCTGGAACGAGTGGCCTGTCTGGGGGCCTGCGGCCTTGCGCCTACCGTTATGATAGGTGATAAGACGTTCGGGCGGCTGACTCCGGATAATGTACGGGAAATCCTGGATAAGTACAGGAGTAAATGATGTTAAACAAGAAAATGCTGTATGAATCTTTACATGACTGACTTGTTGGTAAAATAAAAAATAAAAAAACAAAGCTGTTGGCAATGATTGATCATTGTTCAACAGCTTTCAATTTTTTATTTAATTAGTTACCCCTGAAAAAGCATGATTTTTGATGTGACTGCTGAAAAATCCCGAATTTCTGCGTTGCAGCGGAAATCTCAAATGCTCACGTACCTTTAAGTACGCTCCGCTTCTCGCTTTCCACGCGCCTTGATCTTCGGGTTTTTGAGCAGTCAGTAATTAACTGGCGGCTTTGTTCAGCTTGCGTGTGAGGCGTGATTTTTTGCGGGCGGCAAGGTTTTTATGGATTATGCCCTTGCCGGCAAGTTTATCAATAATCCGGATAGCCTTATTCAGGCTTTCTTTCGCCGAATCCAAGTCTGCTCCCTTGAGGGAAGTCTCAAAACGGCGAATGGCGGTTTTCATCATCGATTTGTAGGCAGCATTCCTGGCCGTACGAATACGGGTTATCTGCGCTCTTTTCAAAGCGGATTTGATATTTGCCATTTGTAAGCTCACCTCCTTCAGGGAATAAAACTTAGGTAAGTTTGGTAAAATTCACGGATTAAATAATACCATTCTTATGAAGAAAAGGCAAGGAAATATTAGTTATAGTATAAGAAAACTTAAAAAAGTTTAAGCTAGATAGGTAAAAGGAGGTGATACAATGATAATCAGGACAATTATCCGGTTTGTTGTTTCTGCCGTAGTCTTGCTTTTGGTAAGCTGGCTGGTGCCGGGTCTTTCTGTGGCCGGGTTCACAGGAGCGCTTATAGCTGCCGTGGTGATTGCTTTACTGGGATGGGTAGCGGAAAAACTGTTGGGGAAACAGGCAACACCCCAGGCCCGCGGACTCATAGGTTTTATTTCGGCAGCAGTGGTTATTTATCTCTCCCAGTTTATTGTGCCCGGAAGTATCAGCGTGAATGCGATAGGGGCATTCCTGGCCTCTCTTGTGATTGGACTTGTTGATGCCGTTATTCCGACCGAGTTGAGATAGTGCGTTATATTTTTACTCCCCCGTTCATATTAATTAAAGAAAGGACGGGGGAGCATGTTTTTTTCAAGACGCAAATTGTTTAAAGTCAGATATAAGTGGGTCAAGCCGTCAACCATGCTGGCAATATCTTTTTTGCTGTTGTTTCTTCTTGTCATCCCGGTGTTATCAGGTGACTATGATGAATTGAAAAAAATGTACAACTGGGCAGGCCTGCAGGAAGACAACACTGAACTGCTCCTGGCGGAAATGCTGCCCGGCTGTAAAACAGAGGTCCGGTACAAAGGGGATTGGGAAGGTATACTGAAACGTCTTATTGCTGTCATAACAGGTGTGAGTTCCAGTGAACCCGCGGCCATTTTGGGCGGTGAACTAAATCTTATCTGGTATTCAACTGCGCTGGGTTTCGTTTCTGACCCCCGTATTATTGAAGAAGGGGGCGAGGAAGACTTTTATCTGCCGGGGCAGGATGAGTCACTCGATGACTGGATTGCTGTACCACTTGATGAATTCCCGCCTGTACAATTAAACGGGGAACCGATGGTTTTGGTTTATAATACCCATAATGCCGAATCTTATAAACCAAGCGACGGCACAGACCGCATGGAGGGCAAAAACGGCGGTGTGGCAGCGGTAAGCAAGACTCTTACCCAGGCCCTCGAGAGCAAATATGGCCTCAGGACCATCTACTGCGATGCTATTCATGATTATCCGGACTGGACTAAATCTTATATCAATTCAATGTACAGTGTACAGCAGCTTCTGAAAAAGTATACCAAAATACAGATGGTAATCGATATCCACCGCGATGCCGGACTCAACTCCCGTTCGGATACCCTGGTCCGGATAGGTAATAAAAACTATGCCAAAGTCATGATCGTGGTGGGCACCGAACATCCCCGCTGGAAGGAAAACCTGGCTTTTGCAGAAAAAGTCGAAGCTAAAGCCAATAAGCTTTATCCCGGATTAATCAAGTGCACCAGAGTGCTGGAAGACAGGCGCTATAACCAGCACCTGCATCCCCGGGCGCTTCTTCTGGAATTTGGAAGCGACCTCAATACCCGTGAGGATGCTACCAATTCTGCCGTTTTAATGGCGGAAATAATAGCGGCTACATTGAAAGGGAATTAACATATAACGCTGCAGTGCTGCTGCAGCGTTACTGTCTAAACAAGTTAATCAGGTTTAATTTTGCGTGTTTGCGGGCAGGTTATGAAAAGGAGGGAAACTCAATGCCCGCTTATAGGAGACAGTTCGCATATGTACTGCTGTTCGCCTTGGTTTTAATGGGATGCGGCCTTTATGCCGCATATTACAATATGCAGAAGGCAACCCTGTGGCCCGATGACGGCTTTTTTACCCTGAATATTCAAGATGGAGCCTGGCGCGTAAAGATACTGGGGTCAGACCTTGTTTTGAACAAAAAGAGCCTCTCCCTGCAGCCTTACATGGAAAAAATAAGAAGGTGGGGACAAGAAAATGTAGACAAGCTCCGGCTGTTTAAGCTAGAATTAGTGCAGCAAGTTTTATAACACAGTGCGTCTGCAACATAACAGGATAAAGGTGTGACTATTATGTCCACAGGTACCAAAGTTGCCAGGGCGGCAGGCATTATTATGGCTGCGATGATTCTTTCCAGAATTATCGGTTATGTCAGGGATATGGTCATCTATGCCCGCTTTGGACAGAACAACTTAACCGATGCCTACAATGCAGCCTTCTCCATACCGGATTTTTTATATTACCTACTGGTAGGCGGGGCCCTGAGTTCGGCGTTCATACCCGTTTTCTCCAGCTATATTGCCACAAAAAAAGAAGAGGACGGGTGGCATGTTGCCAGTTCGATTTTTAATATTATTATCATTCTGATGCTGTTTGGTATCGGGCTGGGGATTGTTTTCGCCCCTGCCCTCATCCGTATTCTGGTCCCCGGTTTTACGCCGGATAATATAGCATTAACAGTGGCAATGACCAGGATAATGTTCATACAGACCTTTTTTATGGCTTTAAACGGGATATCCATGGGTATCCTTAATTCTTATCACCATTTTCTGGCGCCTGCTGTCGGCTCGGTTCTGTACAACCTGGGGATCATTGTGGTAGGGCTCTTGCTTTCACCCTATCTGGGGATAATAGGTTTTGCCGTTGGGGTCGTAACGGGGGCTGTGCTCAATTTCGCCGTGCAGCTGCCGGCCCTGATTAAAATAGGGCTGAAATACCGGCTGGTGCTTGACCTTAACCATCCCGGGGTCAGAAAGATTGGAACACTGATCATCCCTGTCTTTATCGGGCTTTCTGTAACCCACTTCAACCTTTTTGTCAACCAGAACCTGGGGTCCAGCCTGCCTGAGGGTATGATTTCCGCTCTCCGGGCTGCCCAGCGTATTATGCAGCTTCCTATCGGCGTGTTTGCCATTGCCATAGCGGTTGCCGTCTTTCCGACACTGACCGGGTATGCGGCCCGCCGTGAGCTGGAGGATTTCAAGAAGACGATGTCATTGGGCGTCCGCACCATTATTTTTGTCACGCTGCCGGCCTCCATAGGTCTGGTTGCCTTAAAGACCCCAATCGTGCGCCTGCTCTTTCAACAGGGGCGATTCACGCCGGAGGATACTCAGGCCACGGCCTATGCCCTCCTTTTTTACTGTATTGGGTTATTTGGCTATTCTGCCATTCAACTTTTAAACAGGGTTTTTTATTCCCTGCAGGATACCAAGACCCCCGTTACAGTCGGGGTATTAACCATAGTCGTGAATATTGCTTTAAACTTCCTGCTGATCAAGCCTCTGGGGCATGGCGGGCTGGCCCTGGCTTATTCCCTGGCCGGCCTGGTCAACATGATGGGTCTCCTCATTATCTTGCGAAAGAGAATCGGTTCTATCGACGGGGAAAAAATGCTGGTATCTTTTTTGCAAACCCTGGGTGTTTCAGCGCTGATGGGCCTGGCGGCTTTTTGGTCGGCCCACCTCATGGAGGGTTTTGTCAATACTGCAACCAAGCTGGGACAGATTATGCAGGTCGGGGTAGGAATCGGCACGGGAACGCTGGTATTTGCAGTACTGGTCCTCTTACTCAAAATGGAAGAGGGAGAACTTGCGAGGGCCTTGCTGTTGAAACGCTTGAAGCGGGTGTGAAGTGAAATAAAATATAATCAGTAACAAATAACAAGAGAAAGGGAGTGAACTTTGGCAGTCAAGAAAAATTTGATTTAATTTCATTATAATCACAAGGTGTTAGGAGTGACGCTTATGGAAGAACAAAGAGCAAACTGGGGCAGTAAAATAGGTCTTATTTTAGCCATGGCCGGTAACGCGATAGGACTTGGGAATTTCTGGAGATTCCCATACCAGGCCGCTTCTAACGGCGGTGGCGCATTTATGATCCCATATTTTGCCGCACTTATACTTCTGGGCCTCCCCCTCATGATCGTGGAGTGGAATCTGGGAAGATATGGCGGAGAATACGGACACGGAACACTTGGACCTATGGTCTACCTGCAGGCAAGAGAAGGAGTAAAACCAAAAACAGCGGCCCTTATAGGCGGTATTGCCGGTGCAATTGCTCTGGGCGTAACGGTGCTGGTTAATGCTTACTACAACCAAATTATCGGCTGGACACTGGGTTATTCCTACATGTCGCTGACAGGTCAATACATGGATCCTAACGTCAGCACAGGTGACTTCTTTGTAGGATACATACAAAATCTTGGAATGAGTTTGACTTTCTGGGTTATAGCGTTGGCCCTTCTGGGTTTTGCTGTCATGAGGGGTATTGAAAAAGGCATTGAAGCCTGGGCCAAAATAATGATGCCAACGATCTACTTCTTTGGCATAATCCTAATCATTAGAACATTGACATTGGGAGCCCCTGTCAACCCGGACTGGACCCCGTTAAAAGGTCTGGGCTATATATGGACTCCGCAGTGGGGCGCCTTAACCTGGAGAGGCGCACTGGCTGCAGCCGGACAAATATTCTTCACTCTGTCGATTGGCATGGGTATCATCTGCAACTATGCTTCATATCTTAAACCGGATGACGATATCGTGCTCTCCGGGTTTGCCACTGTATCCCTGAACGAACTTGCAGAGGTAATACTGGGCGGCTCGATTGCTATACCTTTGGCTTATACTTTCCTTGGAACCGACGGGTTGGGAAGCGGCGTCGGCCTTTCCTTTATCGCTTTGCCAAACATATTTAAAACCATGGGCAGCGGCAACTTTTTCGGCGCCTTCTGGTTTTTGCTCCTGTTTTTCGCGGGATTTACTTCCGCCATAGCTATGTATAATTATGTCGTAGCCCTGCTGGAAGAAGATATTGGAGTCCCCAGGAAAAAGGGCGCCTTTTATATATTCATTCTGTATATTATAGTTGGTTTGCCCGTTGCCTTGGAGCCGGCCTTAACAAAAACAGCCGACCTTGCTTATTTGACTGAACTTGACAACTGGGTAGGAACGTATCTCCTGGTAGTCCTGGCCCTGATTGAAGTTATCGTTGCCGGATGGATCGTAGGCAGGAAAAACCTCGCCAGGATTAACAATGGAAGCTATTGGAAAATTCCAAGCTGGTTCTACACATTGTTTATCCAGATTATCACGCCGCTAACCATTATCATACTTTTGTTCTTCTCTACCAAAGACTATGTTGCGGCCGGCTATTTTAAACTGGTGCCCAGCTTTGTCGCAAATACCCCGGTGCTCGTACCCTGGGTACAACTTGCCAGGCTGATGCTGGTAATAGTATTTGTTCTTGGTTTCACCGAAGCATACAGGAAGATTAAGACCAGCTACGGCAAAGAACTTGAAGAAAATAAGATTTCGGAAAGCAACGCATAAACCCGATCGAGAAGGAGGGGTACTATGACGAGTCAAGCATGGATTTTTATGATAGGAGCCTGGAGTATAATTCTCATCGCAGTATATATTACTCTTAGCTCTCTGTTAAAACACAGCAAATAATTATAATTATCATATTGAAGCAGGCCGTTTAGTATAAACGGTCTCTTCTTTATCCTGCGTTTTCTGTATGCTTTGCTTTTTATGGTATAATGCAATTGAGAAAAACCGTGATTATCCTATCCGCTGGGGGTATGCGTAATGGAAACATATTTACATAACGTTTTAGAAGAAGTGCAAAGCAAAATCCAGACAACGAAAACAGAAGAACGAAAAAAAACCATATTCGTAAAAGAGCTGTCCGTATTGATTGGGGATTACAGAAGCATCAAAATTCCCGAATACCACCAGGGGTTGTATAAGAGCCTTATAAAACGGGGCAAAGAACTGCTCAAGGACAAAAACATCAATGATATAAAAAAAGTTGAATATTATTTAAGGTATTGCCATGCAGCTCTTTATGATTTTAACGAAAACATAAAACCAATGAACCACATCATTAAGTCATATCTGGTAACATGTGTCTTGTTTCTTGTGCTCTCTCCGCAATATTTTTCCTTCATTCTTCCGATCTTGTTTATTCTTCCTATCTTCCTTGGACTAAAAGGAATGAAAAAAAGAAGCTACAACGGACTTATGATGGGACTTTCTGTTCTTCCTATCGGATTGCTTACTTCCGTAACCTGGCTGAAAAACATTTACCTTGCCTCCGGAGATTTTAACGCCTTTTTTCTTTCTATTGCCAGGCAGTATAATATAGCTTTCGAAACTGCGCGAAGCCTGACCCTGACCTGTGCTGCCCTGAGCTTTGTTCTGCTTGTCAGTTCTGTTTATTCTTTTATCCTCATAATGAAATACCGGAAGATGTTCGTGTAGATTTATGTGATAATAAAGAAAGTCTGCGTGATAAGAATAAAGGGAATGTTCCGGAAGTTTTTTGGGGTGGGACGTTCCCTTCTTGCTTCAAGGACATGTAATTTGCTATACTAAATTGATACGAAAAGTCGTTATCTGGAGGTAACATGAGTCAGAAAAACATCCGCAATTTTTGTATAATCGCTCATATTGACCATGGTAAATCGACACTGGCTGACCGCTTGCTTGAATATACAGGCGCTTTATCGGCCCGGGAAATGACTGACCAGGTCCTGGACCAGATGGACTTGGAAAGAGAACGGGGAATTACCATAAAACTACAGGCGGTGCGCATGTCCTACCAGGCCGCGGACGGGCAGGAATACCTGCTTAATCTCATTGATACGCCGGGACATGTTGATTTTACCTATGAAGTATCCCGCAGCCTGGCTGCCTGTGAAGGAGCGATCCTGGTGGTCGACGCTTCCCAGGGAATTGAAGCCCAAACCTTGGCCAATGTCTACCTGGCCATCGAACATGACCTGGAAATCATTCCGGTTATCAACAAAATTGACCTTCCCAGCGCCGAACCGGAAAGGGTCAGACAGGAACTGGAGGATGTGATCGGTTTGGACTGCAGCGAAGCCATCATGGCTTCGGCCAAGGAAGGCACAGGCATACCGGACATACTGGAAGCTGTTGTCAGCAAGATTCCGCCTCCGCGCGGGGATTCCACAGCCCCGCTGAAAGCCCTGATATTCGATTCACACTTCGACTCTTATAAAGGAGCTATTTCATATATCAGGGTGGTTGACGGTTTGGTCAGAAAGGGAATGGACATTAAGATGATGTCTACGGGCAGGACCTTTGAAGTGACGGAAGTAGGGGTCTTCACCCCGTCCATGAGGCTGGTTGACCAACTTTCCGCGGGTATGGTGGGTTTTGTAGCGGCCAGCATCAAAAATGTTAAGGATACCCGCGTGGGAGACACCGTTACATCCGCCGATAACCCTGCCGCGCAGCCATTGCCGGGATACCGCAAGGTTACGCCGATGGTTTATTGCGGCCTTTATCCTATTGAAACAGCGGACTATGAAGATTTGCGGGATGCCCTGGAAAAGCTGAAGCTCAATGATGCTTCGCTTGTCTATGAACCCGAGACCTCGGTTGCGCTGGGTTTTGGTTTTCGCTGCGGGTTTTTGGGGCTCTTACACATGGAAATAATCCAGGAACGTCTGGAACGTGAATATTCCCTGGAACTCCTAACCACGGCGCCCAGTGTGGTTTACCGCATTCTCAGGACGAACGGTGAGACAGTGGAAATCGACAACCCCACCAAACTGCCTCCTGTACAACAGATCGAGAGCATTTCCGAACCCTATGTCCGGGCTACGATTATGGTGCCCAGCGAGTATGTGGGGGGAGTGATGGAGCTGGCCCAGGAGAAGAGGGGGACATTCCTGGCCTTGGATTACCTGTCGGCCAACAGGGTAATGCTCAAATATGACTTGCCACTCAGCGAGATTATCTATGATTACTTTGACCAGCTGAAATCCCGGACCCGGGGCTATGCTTCCCTTGATTATGAACTGACCGGTTATAAGGAATCGGACCTGCTTAAACTTGATATCCTGGTAAACGGGGAAATCGTAGACGCCTTATCCCTGATAGTGCACAGGGACCGGGCTTATACCAGGGGCAGGGCACTGGCTGATAAACTTAGACGCATTATCCCCCGGCAGATGTTTGAGGTGCCGATCCAGGCGGCAATCGGCAACAAAATTATTGCCCGGGAAACTATCAAGGCCATGAGAAAAAATGTGCTGGACAAGTGTTATGGCGGCGATATTACACGTAAGCGCAAGCTTCTGGAAAAGCAAAAGGAAGGCAAGAAACGCATGAAGATTGTGGGAAGTGTGGAAATACCCCAGGAGGCTTTTATGGCGGTGCTTAGCCTCGACGACAAGTAGGTATTGGGGGACATCTGCCCCTTTTAAAGCAGCCCCTTACAGATACTTGTACTGAAAAAAGGCGCTTGGGCTTCAGGCAGTCCAGCAAGATTCTTGATATTATTGAAATGTAGGTGGGATTGTGGTAGCGGGAGTATATGTGCATATTCCCTTTTGCGTGTCAAAGTGTCATTACTGTGATTTCGTTTCCTACGGACTGCGCAGCTCAGATGTGCAAGAACAGGATATGGAGTCGTATCTGTCAGCCCTGATAAAAGAAGCAAAACTATACGAAAAGCGCTTGCTGTTGTCAGGAGCCGGAGTTACCAGCCTGTACATCGGAGGCGGAACGCCCACCTGTTTGACAGGTGGGCAGCTTTGTTATTTGCTTAAATCCCTGCAGGCACTGTTCACATTAACAGCGGGGGTTGAGATTACGGTGGAAGGCAACCCAGGCACCCTGGATAAGAAAAAGCTGCAGGACCTTAGACGCTGCGGCTGCAGCCGCCTTTCGCTGGGTGTGCAGAGTTTTGATCGGCATGAATTAAAGGTATTAGGCCGCATACACTCTCCGCGGGATGTGTATAATACTTTCAAACTGGCGCGCGAAGCGGGATTTGAAAATATCAGCATAGACCTGATGTACGGACTGCCGGGGCAGGACCTGGCAGGGTGGCGCAGGAATCTGCAGGCTGCCGTTAAACTAGGACCCGAGCATATCTCTTTGTACCAGCTCAATATAGAAAAAGGCACTCCTTTTTATAGAGCGCTGACGAAGGGATTAATGACGGAATTTAAACAGGAAACCGCTCTCCTTATGTATGAGGAAGCCATAGATTTCCTTGCGTCCGCAGGATATGGCCATTATGAGATCAGCAATTTTGCCAGGCCGGGACAAGAAAGCATTCATAATAAACTGTACTGGCGGCACCAGGAGTACCTGGGTTTGGGTGCGGGCGCCAGTGGATATTTAGAAAGAGTTCGATATACCAACATTCCCGGTCTGGAAGCTTATCAAGAGGCTGTTTTAATGGGAAGAAGGCCGGTACAGGAAGAAGAAATAATTGATGAAAGCCTGGCCATGTCTGAAATGATGTTTTTGGGGCTGCGGCTGCTGCAAGGCGTTGATAAAGAAAGATTTTTGCAGCTTTTTGATATCACGGTCAGTGAACGTTACGGTGTTGAGATTGCAAAATTAAAAAAGCTGGGACTGCTCGAGGAATCAAGAACACATATCTATCTTACAAAAAAAGGACTTCCTCTGGCTAACGCGGTGTTTATGGAATTTCTGAACTGAGGAATCATTGACAAAAAAATACTCAAGTGGTATTTTAAAATAGAAAACATTTAGCACTCGATAAAGGAGAGTGCTAACAAGAGGTGGCAAAACATGAAGATGGATGAACGTAAACAAAAGGTCCTGCAGGCTATCATCCTGGACTACATTGCTACCGCAGACCCGGTTGGTTCGCGTACAATTGCAAAGAAATATAACCTGGGGGTTAGTCCTGCCACGGTGCGGAATGAAATGGCCGACCTGGAGGAAATAGGGCTGCTGGAACAACCCCATGCGTCAGCCGGTAGGATTCCTTCCCAGGCAGGATATCGCTATTACGTGGACTGCCTGATGAGGAAGGAGCCCATTTCCAATGAGGGTAAGGAATATATACGGGCAGCCTTGCTGACCCGTATCAGGGAAGCAGAAACCTTTATGCAGGTTATCAGCAGGCTTTTATCCCAACTTACCAAGTATACGGCCCTGGTGCTGACACCGTTTTTTGGGAAAAATAAACTCAGGCATATCCAGATGCTGCCTATGGAACCGGGTAAAGCAGTACTGGTACTTGTCCTGGACAACGGCCACGTGGAACACCGCCTGGTTGATGTTCCTGAGGAATTAAAGGAAGGGGACCTCATGGCAATCTCCTCACTTTTAAACGAACATCTCCAGGGGTTGTCGCTCGAGCAATGGCAGCCCCAGGTCCTGAGGACTATTTATCGTGACCTTGCAAACCAGAAGAAGCTGCTTAAACATGTAATAGAACAGATCGAGGACTTTCTTACAGTCGAGCATGACCAGAAGGTATTCCTGGGAGGCACGCTTAATATCTTAAACCAGCCGGAATTCAAGCAGATAGAGAAAGTGAAGTCAATTTTTGAGCTGCTGGAGGAAGAAAAGACTTTAAAAGAAGTAATGACCGGTAACCGGGAAACAGGTGTGGTGGTGAAAATCGGAACTGAAAACCGGCATGAGAGTATGAAGGACTGCAGTCTGATCACAGCCACATACCAGTTAAACGGCAAGGTCATCGGGACTTTAGGCGTATTAGGACCTACGAGGATGGAGTATTCCAAGGCCATTGGCATTGTTGAGTTTTTAACGTATGCACTGACAGAAGGGCTGCGCAGGTTTTAAAAGAAAGGTATAAATAAGTAATATATTTGGAGTAACCTTGTTACCGGAGGTTTTTTAATGAGCGTAAAACAACAAGTTACACAAAATTCCGAGGTTGATGAAAGACTGGCCGCCCTGATGACAAATGCGAATGCCGTCAGGGTCATTGCCCAGGCCGTGGAGGGCACTATTGGCCCCAAAGGGCTGGATACCATGCTTGTGGACCAGTTCGGGGATGTGGTTATAACAAACGATGGTGTCACTATTCTCAATTTAATGGATGTGAATCATCCGGCGGCCAGGATGCTGATTAAAATTGCCCAGGCCCAGCAGGAAGAAATCGGGGATGGCACAACCACGGCGACCATTATGGCAGGGGCCCTGATCAATGAAGGCGTGGACCAGGTCTTAAAGGGTGTTCCCGTAGTCAAAGTAATTGAAGGTATCCGTACAGGCGTAAAAAAAGCGCTGGCTGTTCTGGATGCAAAGACGATAGCGGCAGACCAACTGCAGGGCGCTGTATTAAGAGATGTGGCCATGGTGGCGGGCAGGGGGTACGGCGATATTGCCGACCTGGTAGTCCGTGCGGTAGAGCTGATTGGCGAAGAAAAACTGCTTGATGCCTCTTTCGTACTGGCCGATATGGTGAGGGCCCAGGAAGGCGCCGAAAACCAGGTGGTATCGGGTGTGATACTCGATAAAGAGCCGATGAATACAGAGATGCCCAAAAGACTAGGGCCTGTTAAGGTGCTGGTTATTGATGATGCTCTGGAACCGGAGGAAATTGAAGATGAAGCGCTGAGCACCGAAGCGGGTTTTGCCCGGTATCTCCAGCTTCAGGAAGAGTTTAAGCAGAATGTGCAGAAAGTGGCCGGATTAGGTGTAAACCTTGTTTTGGTTGACCGGGGCGTCCACGATCAGGCTGAGGAAATCCTGACAGATGCAGGGGTGCTGGTCCTCCAGCGTGTGGTTAACAGGGAGCTGCGCCAGGCTGCCGAGCACTCTGGAGCCAGGTTGTTAAAGAGAACAGCCCTGAAAAAAGAAAGCGAAGAGTTGATGAAAAACCTGGGAGAAGCAGAGGAAGCATATTATGATGAAAAACTAAAAATTGTCCGCCTGTTGGGAGGCAAGGGGAAGGCTCATGCCACAATTCTTGTGGGCGCTTCCACAGAGGAAGTTGTGGGAGAACGGGAACGAATTGCCAAAGACGCGGCCTCTGCCGCGCAGGCTGCTGTAAAAGGAGGGATCTTACCCGGTGGAGGGGCCATCGAGCTGGCGGTTGCCCGGGAAGTGGAAGAGGCAGCGAAGGAAGTCAGGGGAATGGCGGCGTATGGGTTGGAATGTGTCATAACGGCGCTGAAAAAACCTTTTGCGCAGATAGTGCAAAATGCCGGTTTTAATCCTCTTGAGAAGCTGGGCGATGTAACGGCTGCGCAGGTTGAAAGCGGGAAGGATTCTTTGGGCATTGACTGCGATTCCGGCGAGGTTGTAGATATGATGGAAATCGGGGTTTATGACCCCGCGCTTGTCAAAAAATATGCTTTAAAAGCGGCCGGAGAAGTAGCAGAAGCAATACTGCGCATTGACACTATTATTAAAAAGAAAGAACAAAAGGAGAAGGAGCACATCGAGCGGGGAAAGTTTGATTAGTTATTCTAAGGTGGTGATATAATGAATGAAAAAAAAGACGCAGAAATTAGATCTGAAGGTCAGGTTACAGGCAAAGACACTAACGAGATTGAAGCCAGTACAGGAGAAAGCTTGAAAGAAATGGACGAAATTCTGGAAGACGCAGGACTGGAAGATATTGAGGAAACCGGGGGACAGCATTCGCTGGAACAGGAACTGGAACAAACAAAAGAAAGGGTTCTCCGGCTTCATGCCGATTTCGACAACTACAGGAAAAGGGTGCAGAAAGAAAAAGAGGATTGGTTCAGGTATGCTGCGCTCAGTACCATAGAAAAACTACTGCCGGTTGTCGACAACCTGGAGAGGGCGCTTGATTCCATCAGCCGGCTGGATAATGAAGCAGAAAGCCTCTATTCCGGGATTACCCTCACTTACCGCCAGTTCATGGAAATATTGGAGCGGGAAGGGCTAAAACCGATCGAGGCGCTAGGCCAGATATTTGATCCCCTTCTGCATGAAGCTATTATGCAAACACCCGCGGAAGAAGGACAGGAAGACAATCTCATTATTGAGGAACTGCGTAGAGGGTATCGTTTTAAGGATAAGGTCATCAGACCTTCAATGGTTAAAGTCGCAAAAAAATGAAGCAAGTTATTATTAAACCCATAATTATATAAGGAATTCCGGGAGGTAATTAAGATGGCAAAAGTAATAGGGATTGATTTAGGAACAACTAACTCCTGCGTGGCTTTCATGGAAGGCGGAGAACCTGTGGTTATCCCCAATTCCGAAGGAGGCAGGACGACGCCTTCGGTAGTGGCGTTTTCCAAAACAGGAGAAAGACTGGTAGGGCAGGTTGCCAAACGTCAGGCTATAACCAATTCGGAACGCACCATACAATCAATAAAAAGGAAGATGGGTACGGACCACAAAGTACGTATAGACGATAAGGATTATACTCCTCAGGAAATTTCGGCCATGGTCCTGCAAAAGCTGAAAGCGGATGCGGAGGCCTATCTGGGAACAAAAGTAACCCAGGCGGTCATTACTGTGCCTGCATATTTTAACGACTCTCAGCGCCAGGCTACCAAGGACGCCGGCAAAATCGCCGGGCTGGAAGTATTAAGGATTATCAATGAGCCTACCGCGGCAGCTCTGGCCTACGGGATTGACAAAGAAGAAGACCAGACCATCCTGGTTTATGACCTGGGAGGAGGGACCTTTGACGTCTCTATCCTGGAACTGGGTGACGGCGTCTTTGAAGTAAAGGCGACCAGCGGCAACAACCGTCTGGGCGGTGATGACTTTGACGAGCGTGTTATTGACTGGATGAACGAGGAATTTAAAAAACAGTCAGGAGTTGACCTGAAAAAAGATAAGATGGCGCTCCAGCGTCTTAAAGAAGCTGCAGAAAAGGCCAAACACGAGCTTTCATCCGTCCTTACGACCAATATCAATTTACCCTTTATCACTGCTACGGCCCAGGGCCCTCTTCACCTGGATCTGACCCTGACCAGGGCAAAATTTAATGAACTGACGGCCGACCTGGTTGAAATGACAATGGGACCCACCCGTCAGGCTCTCAAGGATGCCGGGCTGACCGCTGATAAAATTAATAAGGTTCTCCTGGTGGGAGGGTCCACCAGGATTCCCGCCGTGCAGGACGCTATCCGCAGCCTGCTGGGCAAAGAGCCGTTTAAGGGAATTAACCCCGATGAGTGCGTGGCTGTCGGGGCAGCCATTCAGGCCGGAGTCCTGGTTGGCGAAGTTAAGGATGTACTGCTCCTGGACGTTACACCTCTTTCCCTGGGGATTGAAACATTGGGTGGCGTCTTTACAAGGCTGATTGAACGCAATACCACCATACCCACTTCCAAGAGCCAGATTTTCTCAACTGCGGCCGATAATCAGACAACAGTTGAGATACATGTGCTCCAGGGTGAAAGGGAGATGGCCGCCTATAACAAGACCCTGGGTCGTTTCCAGCTTGCGGGTATTCTGCCGGCGCCACGGGGGATTCCGCAGATTGAGGTTAAATTTGATATAGACGCCAATGGTATAGTCAATGTTTCAGCCAAGGATTTGGGAACGGGAAAAGAACAAAAGATCACAATTACCGCTTCCACCAATCTGGCAAATGAGGAAATAGAACGCATGGTAAAAGAGGCCGAAAAATACGCGGCCGAAGACAAGAAACACAAGGAAGAGGCGGAGGTTAAAAACCAGGCCGACAATTTGATTTACCAGACGGAAAAGACCTTAAAAGAAGCGGGTGACAAGGTAAACAAGGATGAGGCCGACAAGATCAATGCTGCCAGGGATGAATTGAAGCAAGCCGTTGAGAGCGGCAATGTTGAATCAATCAGGCAGAAAACGGAAGTGTTGACCAACGCGCTGTATGAGCTGACCTCCAAAATGTACCAGGCAGGGCAGGACGGTCCGGCGCCCGATACGGGAGAGACCGGACCCAAAAAAGATCAGGATAATGTCGTAGATGCCGACTATGAAGTAAAGGACGACAACAAATAAAGGCTAAGTAGGAACTGTATGGAGTGTGGGAGGTGATACCATGGCAAAAAGAGATTATTACGAGGTCCTGGGCGTGGAAAGGAACGCCTCGGATACAGAGATAAAAAAGTCGTTCCGTAAGCTGGCCCGCCAGTATCACCCCGACGTTAATCCGGGTGATAAGTCGGCTGAAGAGAAATTTAAAGAGATCAACGAGGCTTATGAGGTATTAAGTGACCCTGAAAAAAGGAAGCGTTATGACCAGTTTGGCCATGCAGGGTTTGACCCTAACGGCTTTGGTGGTTTCGGAGGCTTTGGCGGATTTGGAAGTGCCGGTGATTTTACCGGATTCGGCGATATTTTTGAGATGTTTTTTGGCGGTACCGGACAGCGTACGCGGAGCCCCCAGCAGGGGGCTGATCTCAGACTCGATATGGAGCTGGCCTTTGAAGAGGCCGCTTTTGGCACAGAAAAAGACGTGGAACTTCCACGTCTCGAAAATTGTGCGACATGTAAAGGAAGCGGCGCCAAACCCGGAACACAACCTTCCCGATGTCCTGCCTGCAACGGTACCGGTCAGGTCCGTAATACACAGAGAACGCCCCTGGGGCATTTTCAGACAATCAAGACCTGTCCCGACTGCGGTGGCGAAGGGCAGGTCGTTACAACCCCATGCCCTGAATGTCACGGCAAGGGGAAATTGCGCAAAGTTCGCAAACTGCACATCAAGATTCCGGCAGGAGTGGATTCCGGTTCGCGCATCCGCCTTGCCGGTGAAGGAGAACCTGGCTTCAAAGGGGGGCCTAGCGGCGACCTCTATGTTTATATCGAGGTTAAACCACATAAAATATTTGAAAGGCACGGAGATGACATTTTCATGGAAATGCCTGTCACCTTTGTTCAGGCTGCCCTGGGAGATGTAATCAAGGTTCCTACCTTAGACGGCAAGGCCGAACTTAAAATACCCGAAGGCACCCAGACCCATACCACCTTCCGCTTGCGCGGGCAGGGTATACCCCATTTGCGCGGCAGCGGCCGGGGCGATCTGCATGTCAAGGTCGTCGTGGTTACACCAAGCAAACTAAATGATGAACAAAGGAAAATATTGAAGGAGTTCGCTCAAAAAAGCGGTCAGGATAATTACCGTCCCCGTGATAAGGAGCGGGACAAAGGGTTTTTCGAAAGACTCTGGGATAGTGTTGTAAAATAATTAGTCAAGGTTTCTGGCTTTCAGGATATAATCAAGAGGGGTCGATGTAATGGACTGGCAGGAAATAAGTGTTAGCACCCAACCGGAAGCCGTTGAGGCGGTATCCGACCTTTTTCACAGGCTCGGAGCCGGCGGAGTGGTAATTGAAGACCCGGACATTCTCTTAAGAATGACACAAAGCGGCCAATGGGATGCTTATGAGTTACCGCAAAAGCGCCTCGAACAACTCCAACCGGTTGTAAAGGGTTATCTTCCTGTAAACGAAGAGCTCCCGGAAAAACAAGAAGAGCTCAAAACCGGCCTGGCCCAAATCGCCCTGCGCTTGTGCCAGGAGCCGTATAGAGTTGACCTGATCACGATAAACGAGGAAGACTGGGCCAACTCCTGGAAAGCGTATTTCAAACCGCTGAAAATAAGTGAAAAATTAGTGATACGTCCTACCTGGGAACCATACGCCGCAAGGTCAGGGGAAATCGTACTGGACCTTGATCCGGGTATGGCTTTCGGGACGGGAAGCCATGTGACCACCGTGATGTGCGCCTGTCTCCTGGAAAAATATATCAGGCCGGGAGATAGCGTTATTGACGTTGGTGCGGGCACAGGAATCCTGGCTATGGGAGCGGCCCGCCTTGGGGCCGGGGAAGTGCTGGCCGTGGATTATGACCCTGTTGCGGTCAAAGTCGCCAGGGAGAATGTCCAACAGAATAACCTGGATGACAAAGTCCGGGTTTTGTCTAATGACCTTTTAACCGGACTTGAAATAACAGCCGATCTGATTACTGCCAATATTATTGCCGATATTATCATCCGGCTCCTGCCCCAGGTGAAATCCAGGCTTTATCCGGAGGGGATTTTTATTGCTTCCGGTATTATAAAGGAACGCAAGGCCGAAGTGACAGCAGCTGCAAGGAAGCTGGGTTTCATGCTGGTCGAAGAGCGGGAGGAAGAAGGCTGGACCGCACAGGTCTGGAAAGTAAGGGAGTGTTAAGGTGCACCGCTTTCAAGTACCGCCCGGTGATATAAGTAATGGTTTGGCCCGTGTCAAAGGAGATGAACTGCAACATCTTGCCAGGGTGCTGCGCCTTGCTGCCGGCGACCCTGTTGTCGTTTTTGACGGTCAGGGCCGGGAGTACATGGGTGTGATTGAGTGTCTTGACAAAACAGAAGCGGTAGTGAGGGTACAATCCTCCACATACTGTAACCGTGAATCCCCGTTGGAAATCTGGCTGGCCCAGGGCCTGCCCAAGGGTGATAAAATGGAACTGATCATCCAGAAAGGCACGGAATTGGGAGTAAGGGGTATTGTCCCACTCGTGACAGAACGGGCCGTAGTAAAGCTGGAAGGGAAGAAAAAAGACCAAAGACAGTCGCGCTGGCAAAAAGTTGCCGTGGAAGCGGCCAAACAGTGCAGGCGGACAGTGGTTCCGGAGATAATTTCTGCCCGGACAATAAAACAATTTCTATCCGGACTGTCCCGGGAATGTCTTGTGCTCATACCCTGGGAAGAAGGGGGACAACCTCTCAAACGGGTTCTGCGGGAAAAAGAAGCCCATTTTCTTACTGCAAAGCCTGTCTATATCCTTATCGGGCCCGAAGGAGGACTGGATGAGAAAGAAGTTGGCCTGGCCCAAAATGCGGGAGGGATCCCGGTCACACTGGGGCCGCGCATTTTACGTACGGAGACGGCAGGCCTGGCAGTCCTGGCGGCCGTTATGTATGAGTGGGGTGACCTCGGATGACAAAAAACAGGCGGGCAGCTTTTTATACCCTGGGCTGCAAGGTAAACCAGCATGAGACAGAAGCATTGAGCGCCTTGTTTAAAGAACGGGGTTATGATATCGTAGATTTTGCAGAAGCAGCAGATGTCTATGTAATAAATACGTGTACGGTAACTCATTTAGCCGACCGCAAGTCGCGCCAGCTGATCCGCCGCTGCCTTAAAACCAATCCTGACGCGAGTGTGGTTGTGACAGGGTGCTATGCCCAGATTGCATCCGCTGAAGTGGCAAAGATACCCGGAGTCAGCCTGGTGACAGGGACCACGGAAAGAGAACATCTTGTGGACTGGCTGGAGAAAATGGAGAAGGACGAAAAGCCCCTGACGAAAATAAGAGACTTGAAAGAAGTCAGGGCATTTGAAGAGATAGAGGCAGGCAGGATTATCGAACGGGCCCGGCCTTACCTTAAAGTCCAGGACGGATGCGAGCAGTATTGCACTTACTGTATCATCCCCTTTGTACGGGGACCGCTGCGCAGCCGTCCGTTGGAAAGCGCTGTCCGGGAAGCTCAAAAACTGATTGAAGCCGGTTTCAAAGAAATAATATTGACAGGTATTCATCTTGGAGCTTATGGCAGGGACCTGGGGGAAGGTTTTGGCCTGGAGAGGCTTATACAGGAGCTTCTCGAACTGGCCGGAGATGTACGCTGGCGCCTCAGTTCACTGGAACCGGTTGAGGTTACTCCCAAGCTGCTGGGATTAATGAAAAAGCACGGCAATTTTTGCCCGCACCTGCACCTTCCCCTGCAGAGCGGTCATGATGAAATACTCAGGGCCATGAACAGGCCTTATACGACCGGAGACTACCGCGAAATAGCAGCGATGGTCAGGGAAGCTGTGCCGGATGTTTGCATCACCACCGATATCATGGTGGGGTTTCCCGGCGAAACGGACCGGCACTTTGAGTCGTACTTAGAGTTTGTCGATGAGATAGCCTTTGGCGATCTGCATGTCTTCAAGTTTTCACCCCGGCAGGGGACCCCGGCGGCCCGCTTTCCCGGGCAGGTGCCGCCGCAGGTTAAGGAAAAGCGGAGCCGCCAACTAATCAGGCTGGGGGACCGGCTGGCGTACCGCTATGCCTCCAATTATGTGGGGCGTCGGCTTGAGGTGCTGGCTGAGACCCGGATAAAAGAAGACTTGTGGGAGGGGCACAGCTCCAATTACCTTGTGGTAAGGTTTGAATCCGCTGAAATAAGAAGAGGCCAGATCATACCTGTCGAGGTGACTGCTGTAGAGGGGAAAGTATGTTACGGAAAGGTCATTCGATAGAAAAATACGCGATGTAATCATAAAATAAAGATAGGGGGTGTTAGATGTGGCTGAATGTATTTTCTGTAAAATTGTCAATGGTGAAATACCCGGCAAGAAAGTATATGAAGATGACCGGGTCCTGGCTATTCACGATATCAATCCCGCAGCCCCTGTACATATCCTGGTAATGCCCAAAGAACATATCATAAATATTGCTGCTGTAAATGATGAACAAATTGATGTCGTAGGCCATATCCATGGCGTTATCCGTAATATTGCCAGGGACCTAGACCTGAAAGAAGGATACCGGATTGTCACCAACTGCGGGCCTCAGGGTGGACAAACTGTTGACCACCTCCATTTTCACCTGTTGGGGGGAAGAAGTTTTGCCTGGCCGCCAGGTTAATTCTTGACCCCCTGTATCTGTTGAAGTATAATTAAGAATGTGCAATTTTTAGCTTCAATCCCGTTATTACTGGTGCAAATGATGCAGCAAAGTATTCAGCATGATGGTCGTAGTGGAGGGAGGGATAAATGTATGAGTGAAGTGAAAGTTGGAAAAAATGAAACTCTTGACAGCGCACTCCGCCGCTTTAAGCGAACCTGCCAAAAAGCCGGTGTTCTTTCTGAGGTTAGGAAACGTGAGCACTACGAAAAGCCCAGTGTCAAAAGAAAGAAAAAATCAGAAGCTGCCAGAAAGCGTAAGTATAAATAGGGGGTCCCTGTGATGAGTCTGAAAGAAAGACTGACAGAGGATATGAAGGATGCCATGAAGGCGAAGGAGGCCGGAAAGTTAAAACTTTCCGTGATCCGGATGGTCAAGGCGGCTGTTAAGAACCAGGAAATAGACAAAGGCCGCGAGTTGAACGATGAAGAGGTTATTCAGGTATTGACCCGCGAAGTAAAACTGCGCCGCGACTCAGTTTTGGAATATGAAAAAGCCAATCGCCCTGAGACCGTGGAAACCATAAATAAGGAAATTGCCATCCTGATGGAATACCTTCCTCAACAGATGACCGAAGAAGAAGTCATAACACTGGTCAGAAAGACGATAGAAGAGGTCGGCGCACAGTCGCCGAAGGACATGGGAAAAATAATGGGGAAAGTTGTTCCCCTGACGAAGGGCAAGGCTGACGGCAAATTTGTAAATGAAGTGGTAAGGAAAATATTGATGCAAGTTCTTGATTCAGAGGACGGTTCAGCGACCTCTGAATTTTAGAACTGCGAAGGCATGACTTAGTTGGCTTTCGACTCCCGCTTAAAAATGCGGGTGTCTTACGCCGAATTAGTCAGGTAAATGATGAAATGTGAAAACCAGTCCTGGCGTAAAGCCGGGCTGTTTTCATATCCAGGGTGATGCAAAATTCAATCATTAGTATATTCCGAATTGCATCAATTGTAGGGAAATTCACAAATAGTATGGCATAAGGCAGGCGGGAATCAGATTCCATAAATACTATTTATTTAAAAAGGATTGACAGGAAAAATGATGTGTATATGCATCAGGCTTCCTGTTAATCCTTTTTTTTTAAATCATAAAAACCCAGCAGCGACAATCGATTCGCGCCAAAAAAATTTGCACGCAAGTAATTGGCACGAAAATTGCTTATAAATTAAGGTGAAAAGAACACCATTAAATTATACAAAAGGAGGAAGTGTTATTATGCAACTTAAGTTAACCCCCGAACAAGAGGATATCCAAAGGATGGTCCGTGAATTTGTGGAAAAAGAGGTAGCGCCAGGCGCTGCTGAGCGTGATGAAGGTGAAAGCTTCGAACCCACCTATCAACTGCTGAAAAAAATGGGCAAATTGGGTCTGTTAGGACTGCCCTATCCCAAGGAGTATGGAGGAGCAGGCGCCGACCAGGTGAGTTATGTCCTGACGGGATTTGAAATCAACAAGGTGGATGCTTCCTTAGGATGTTCATATTCGGTGCATATTTCCCTGTCGGGATGGCCTATTTTCTATTATGGCAACGAACAACAAAGACAAAAATATTCAGTCCCCATGTTCAAAGGAGAAAAGCTGGGAGCATTTGCCTTAACCGAACCCAACGCCGGCAGCGACTCAGGCGCCAGCGAATGCACTGCGGTATTGGATGGTGACCATTATATCTTAAACGGAACAAAAATTTTCTGTACGAATGCCGGTTATGCGGATTTTTACGTTGTATTCTCCATGACTGATAAGAGCAAAGGCGTAAAAGGGATTAGCGCTTTTATAGTTGAGAAAGAGACCCCCGGGTTTAATTTTATGAAGCAGGAACGCAAGATGGGGATCCGGTCTACCGTTCAGCGCGAGATTGTTATGGAAAACGTGAGAGTTCCCAAAGAAAACCTGTTGGGTAAAGAAGGCGACGGATTTAAGATTGCCATGACTACCTTAGACGGCGGCCGCATCGGAATTGCTGCGCAAGGTGCGGGAATTGCCATGGGAGCCTACGAATATGCGCTCAAATATGCCAAGGAGCGTCAGCAGTTTGGGAAGCCTATCGCAGCACAGCAGGCTATAGCATTTAAACTTGCGGAAATGGCCACCAAAGTTGAAGCAGCCCGACTCCTTACGCTGCAGTCTGCCTGGGATAAGGATAACGGACTGCCTATCAGCAAATCGGCTGCAATGGCTAAGATGTATGCTACAGACACGGCTATGGAAGTGAGCACCGAAGCTGTTCAGATCCTGGGTGGACACGGTTTCCTCAGAGACCATCCAGTAGAGCGGATGATGCGTGACGCTAAGATCACCCAGATTTACGAAGGAACAAACGAGATTCAAAAGGTTGTAATATCCGGGATTATTTTACGCTAAGACATCTTGTACAAAAATTCAGGCATGTGGGAAGACAGACATTTGTTTCCTTCATCCCCTGTTCGGGGATGAAGGAATAAATGTCATTAACAGATGAACATACGTTATTGAGTTATTGACTGACATTAGTCTTGGAAAGGGGGGTGTTTTGATGGCAAAAATCATTTCTATTGAAGAAGCAATGGATATGATTGTTGACGGTATGACTATTATGATTCCGGGTTTTTGGGCTATAGGAAGCCCGGAAAAATTAATTGATGCTCTGGTAGCCAAAGGGGTCAGGAATCTTACCGGTATAGGCATTTCTACGGCGCTGACAACGAAAGGTATTGGAAAACTGATTGCAAATCACCAGATAAAAAAGTTTATCGGCTCTTACGTAGGAAGAAACCCGGCGACTATGGAGCAAATGGAAGCCGGAGAACTGGAAGTGGAGTTTGTTCCCCAGGGTACGCTGGCTGAACGTGTTCGCGCCGCCGGATTCGGGCTGGGAGGAATTTTGACGCCCACCGGCCTTGGGACCGAAATAGCAGCGGGCAAGCAAGTGATAAATGTAGACGGGCGTGATTATCTGCTTGAAAAGCCACTGCGGGCAGACGTTGCGCTGGTTAAAGCCTGTCTGGCCGACAAAGCGGGTAACCTTGTTTACCGGAAGGCTGCAAGGAATACAAATCCCCTGATGGCCGCCGCTGCGGATATAACGATAGTTGAAGCAGCAAAGATTGTGGAAATCGGCGAGATTGACCCTGACGATGTCATGACGCCGGGCATTTTCGTAGATTACCTGGTTCAGGGTTAAGGAGGTGTGAATTTGATGGATTCGAAGGATGTTTTTATCGCCAAAAGAGTAGCCCGGGAATTCCAGGATGGCGATTTTGTCAATTTAGGGATTGGGATTCCTACGCTGGTAGGGAATTACATTCCGGAAGGGGTAAGGGTTTACTTCCATTCGGAGAATGGGTTTACACATATCGGACCGATGCCTAAAGTTGAAAATGAAATAGACAAAGACCTTATCAATGCCAGCGACCAGTATGTGACAATCCTGCCCGGAGGCGCTTTCTTTGACAGCGCTGTTTCTTTCGGGATAATCCGCGGAGGCCACCTTGATGCTACTGTTCTCGGCGGTTTACAGGTTGACCAGGAAGGGAACCTGGCAAACTGGAGGATGCCAGGGAAAAAGACTGTCGGCATGGGCGGCGGTATGGATTTAGCCGCCGGGGCCAAAAAAGTTATTATTGCCATGGAGCATACAAACAAGGGTATTCCTAAAATTGTAAAGAAATGCACTGTTCCTTTGACAGGGATAAAGTGTGTTGACCTGATCGTCACAGATATGGCAGTGATGGCGGTTACCGAACAAGGCCTAGTCCTGAAGGAAATAGCGCCGAAAGTTACGGTGGAGCAGGTGCGGGAGGCCACGGAAGCCGAGTTTACGGTTGATCCCGATCTCAAGGTAATTGAAGTTTAGTAAAACAAGACAGGTCATTTTCGGGGTATCCTCACATTAGGCTGGGACGGGTTTTCCAAGTGAAAGTATTATCTAAGTGAAAGTATTAAATAAAGAATACAGTAAGTTAGGGTGGAGAGGTGATAACGGTGAAAAACGTAGCGTTTGTTTTCCCCGGACAGGCAACTCAATATGTGGGGATGGGCGAGGAACTCGCCACAAAGTATAAAGAAGCTGCCGAAGTATATGAAATGGCTAATGATATAACTGGTACGGATATTAGAAAGCTGTGTTTTGAAGGTCCCGAGGAAGAACTCGTCAAGACGGAGAATTCTCAGCCCACGATTCACACCACAAGCCTGGCCATTTTAAAAGTGGTTGAAAAGTATGGGTTCAGGGGAGGGGTTACGGCAGGGTTCAGCCTTGGCCAGTATTCGGCCCTTGTGTATGCGGGCGCGCTAAAATATGAAGACACGGTGAAACTTGTCAAGATCAGGGGCAGACTGATGCAGGACGCCGTTCCGATGGGACTGGGCAAGATGTGCTGGATTACAGGGCTTAGCCGGGAAGAAGTATTACAGATCGTTGAAGATTCAAAACACCTCGGCCACATTGAACCATCCAATTTCAACTGCCCCGGGCAGTATATTGTGGCCGGGTATAATGCCCCGGTCGAATACGCCCAGAAGCTGGCGCTGGAAAGAGGGGCTAAGGGCGCCGATTTTCTGAAGGTCAGCGGTCCCTTCCATACAAGACTTCTCTATGACGCCGGGGTCAAATTAAGGGAAGAGTTAGAAAAGATTGAGGTCGGGAATCCTCAAATCGGATATGTCGACAATGTACTTGGCGATTATTTTCAAACTGGCAAGCATGATTTGAAGGAACTGTTAAAAGAGCATGTCTATAAAGCCGTAATGTGGGAAGATTCAATGAATTCCATGCTGGAGGCCGGAGTTGATACTTTTATTGAACTGGGTTCAAAAAATATTCTTACCAATCTGAACATCAGGTGCGCCGAGGAGAAGAAAAAGCAGGTGCGCTGCTTTAACGTCAGGGATATTGAGACCCTGGAAAACTTCCTGCGTGCCATGGAAAATGACAAATAATAAAAAACAATTATTAGAAAGGGGAACAGTATTTCATGAGTATTAAAAAAGTATTAGTAATTGGAGCAGGCCAGATGGGAAGCGGCATTGCGCATGTAATGGCCCAGTCCGGCCGGGAAGTGGCCATTTTTGACGTCGACCAGAAGTACGTGGACAGAGGCCTTGCCGGTATTGAGAAAAACCTGACGAGAGACGTGGAAAAAGGCAAAATGACAGCTGAGGAGAAAGAGGCTGTCCTAAAACGTATCAGCGGCGGAGTAGAATGGACCGCCAAAGAATGCGATGTGGATTTTGCGATTGAAGCCGTTGTAGAAAACCTGGATGTTAAAAAAGCTGTTTTCAAAAAGCTGGATGAGCTTTGTCCTCCCCGCACTATATTGGCAACCAACACTTCCACTCTGTCAGTAACCGCTATAGGCGGCGTTACCAAAAGAGCTGAAAAAGTTATCGGTATGCACTTTTTCAGTCCCGTACACCTTATGAAACTTATTGAGGTTGTGGTGGGACTCGGAACGAGTGAAGATACAGTCAAGGCTGTAATGGAACTCGGCGCAAGCCTGCCTAACAAGGTTCCTATCAAGGTTAATGATTACCCCGGATTTGTAGGGAACAGGGTCATGATCCCTATGATAAACGAGGCTATCTACGCTATTTTCGAAGGTGTCGCTGAGCCTGAAACTATTGACAGCATAGCTGTGCTTGGGTTCAACCATCCTATTGGTCCGATCCGCCTTTGTGACGCGATTGGACTTGACACAATACTTTATGTTATGGAAGTCCTGTACGAAGATCTGGGCGACCCCAAGTATCGTCCCTGCCCTCTTTTGAGAAAATATGTCGAGGCCGGGTGGTTGGGCAAGAAAGCAGGAAGAGGCTTCTATAACGATTACAAGAAGTAAGGACACCCGTTTTCGGGATATATTTAAATAGATAAAGGAGGAGATAATATGGCTGAATATAAGAATTTACTTTTTGAAAATCAGGATGGTGTAGGCATCCTTACTATGAATCGCCCTAAAGCCCTCAATGCCCTTAATACGGAGACACTTGGCGAATTGTCGGTTTTACTCGATGAGATTGCTAAGGACGAATCCGTTAAAGTAGTTATCATTACCGGGGCTGAGAGGTCATTCGTAGCCGGAGCCGATATCACCGAGATGCTCCATTTTACCAGCGCTCAGGGACGTGAATTCGGAAGGCTGGGACAATCTGTTTTCAATAAAATTGAAAAGATGCCCAAGCCCGTGATTGCCGCTATCAACGGTTTTGCTCTCGGCGGCGGCTGCGAGCTGTCTATGTCCTGCGACATCAGGATCGCTTCAGAAAAAGCCAAATTCGGTCAGCCGGAAGTGGGGCTGGGAATATTACCGGGTTTTGCCGGGACTCAGCGCCTGCCGCGTCTCGTTGGCAGGGGCAAGGCTAAGGAAATCCTGTTTACGGGTGAGGTTTTTGACGCCAAGGAAGCATTGAGCATTGGCCTGGTTGAAAAAGTTGTTCCTCCTGAAGAACTGATGGAAGCAGCCATGACCATGGCCAAAAAGATTATGAAGAATGCACCCTATGCGGTACGGCTTTGCAAGGATGCGGTCAATACGGGCCTCGATGTTGATCTGGATGCAGGTCAGGAATATGAGGCTACCCTTTTTGGCGTAACTTGTGCCACAGATGATAAAAAAGAGGGTATGTCCGCATTTGTGGAGAAACGCAAACCTAATTTTACGGGCAAGTAAGTAAGATAACTAAAAAGTCCCTTGTACAATAAGGACAAGGGACTTTTACCCACAGCACTTGCTTGGCAATAAGCGTTTAGTTATCGGATAAAAGGAGGCATTAATGAAAATACTGGTACTTCTGAAAGAAACGTTTGCTGCCGGTTCAAGGATCGTTCTGGTTTCACCCACGGAAATTGATGACAGGGATATTAGCTATAGTATCAATCCATATGACGAACATGCTTTAGAAGAAGCTATCAGGATCAAGGAAAAACACGGTGGGGAAATTACAGTGTTTTTAGCAGCACGGGAGCAGGCCGCGGCAAGCTTAAGAGATGCGTTGGCCTTAGGAGCTGACAGGGCAATTTTGTTGGTCGCGGATATAACCGGCAGGAAAGACAGTCTCATTACCAGCAAGATATTGGTTGATGCCATTAAAGAAGAGGGTGACTTTGATTTAATCCTTTCGGGGTGGACAGATATTGATGAAAAAAATGCTCAGGTGCCGGGACGACTTAGTGAATCGCTGCAGATCCCCTTTATAAATATAGTTACTGAAATTATGGAGATAAAATGTCTCGAAAGAAAAATAACTTGCAGGCGTGAAGGGGATGGGTGTGATGAAATTATTGAAGCTGAGATGCCGGCGCTGATTTCCGTACAAAAGAACATTAACGAACCGCGTTATCCCAAAGTACAGGATATTTTAGAGGCAGGAAAGAAAAAAATTGAATTGCGCAGGATTAACACCGCTGAAGAAGATGACGGCATAGCTATCCGGTATGAATTGGTCGGTAAGAAGAGGGCGCGCATTCGCTTTGACAGTTCTGATCCCAAAAAGACAGCGAGGGAGCTTGTCGAAAAGCTGATGGAAGCCAAAGTGCTGTGACCCTGACAATAAAGGGGTTTATTCGAATGATATGTACTATCCTTGTTATTGTTGAACATAAAGAGGCAAGAATCAAAAAAGTATCCGAAGAGATATTGGGTTACTGCAGTTTGCTGTCAGCGGAAAGGGGGTGTTGTGTAAAAGCTCTGGTCTACGGGGATAAAGTTGAAAGTAGTGTTTTCGAACAGATTGGCAGCCGTGGCGTTAAAGATATCATATTTATTAAAGACAAACAGCTTGCGAGGCATCATCCCTATTTAATGGTCCCCGTGATAACAGGCGTGATTAAGAGGATACAACCCCAACTGGTTTTATTTGGAAACACACCGCGCGGTATAGATTTAGCTCCGCGTGTTGCCCAGCGTTTTTACGGCTATATGGCCAGTGATGTAGTAGGCTTTGAGATCGAGAACGACCGGGTAAGCTTTTGCCGCTATGTGTATGGCCAAAGAGTATTTGAGACTGTAAACGTCAGGAAATATCCGGTCTTCGCGACTGTCAGACCTAACACAATAAGCTGGGCAAATGTTCCGCTTGAGAAACCTGAAGTAAAATGCTACACTTCAGAACAACATGATCTTGGCACATATGTGGTCAAAGAGGTTGTCACAAAAACTATTAAAGAGATTGGCTTAAATGAAGCTGAGATAGTAGTTGCCGGGGGCAGGGGAATAAAAAAAGCAGAGGACTTTTCCATGCTGGAAGACCTGGCCAGGGTTCTGAAGGGGGCCGTCGGAGCGTCCAGAGGGGCGGTGGATGCCGGATTAAGACCATATTCGGCACAAATCGGCCAAACCGGTCAAACCATTTCACCCAGGTTATACATTGCTTGTGGGATATCTGGCGCTATGCAGCACACAGCCGGGATATCAGCGGCCCAGGTTATCGTTGCCATTAACAGCGACCCTGGTGCGCCAATTTTTAAAACTGCCGACTACTGTATTGTGGGAGACCTTTATCAGATAGTACCCCTGTTAACCAGGGAGTTTTGCAATAGGTTAAATACTATATGAATTAATCAAAATATTTTAAAATTAAAAGGAGGAGAATTATATGGCAATTTACCGTGAACACGGTAAGGAACAACCTTATATCCCAATGGGGATATTCAAACTGCGTCTTCCCTTTATCCATTGGAGATGGGAATGGCCGGA